>PJUL01000370.1_pt1 | contig 34749 bp, 33 predicted proteins | sample 1512221 | NCBI WGS metagenome assembly PJUL01 (sample SAMN08177667, study PRJNA422409) | Feces metagenome, whole genome shotgun sequencing project.
ACCCTGAGCTTCCAACAGCGGGAAAACTCGTCCTTGCCGAAAGTCACCCGAAGACGAAGTCGTTCTGACTGAGGCTCTGGACGCCGCGCACGAAGATGGTGTCGGCGCCGATGCCGACGCGGATACCGTCGGCGCTCACGGTGAAGCTTAGCTGCTCATAGGCGATGTCGAAGGCGCTGAGATCGATATGGTCGCGTTCGATCGACGAGAAGTCGCTGATCTCGTCGCTGCCCGAGCCGGGCTCGAACACGAACCAGTCTGCCCCCGCACCGCCGACGAGCAGGTCGTTGCCGCCGCCGCCGATCAGGTGATCCGGGCCGGGACCGCCATAGAGTTTATCGGCGCCGCCAGTCACGTTCCCACTGGTGTCGCGGCCGTCGCCGTAGAGCCAGTCATTGCCGTCGCCGCCCTCAAGTGTGTCGTTGCCACCTCTGGCATTGTCCTTCATCACGTCGCCGTCGCCGATCAGGATGTCGTCCCCGGCACCGCCGATCAGCCGGTCATTGCCGCCCTTGCCGCTTGCATAGAGATTGGTCGCGTCGCCGATCAGCAGATCGGCATCGTCGCCACCGTCGAGCTGGTCGTTGGCGCCCTGGCTGCTCAGCCATTCCTGGTCACCGACCAGCCGGTCCGCGCCGGTGCCGCCGATCAGCGTGTCCGATTGCCAGCCGCCGATCAGTTCGTCGGCGCCCGCCTCGCCCTGGAGCAGGTCCTCGCCATTGCCGCCGGACAGCGTGTCGGCACCCGAATTGCCGGCGAGCACATCATTCCCCTCGAGCCCGGAAAGCGTGTCGCTGCCGGCGCCGCCGATCAGGATATTGGCCAGCGCGTTGCCGGTGCCGGCGAAATCGGCGGCGCCGCGGCGGATCAGATTCTCGATATTGGTGGAGAGCGTGTAGCTGGCGAGGCTGGTCTCCACCCGGTCGATCCCCGCATCCGCCGCCTCGGTGATCCGGTCGCCGCCATTGTCGACCAGGAAGATGTCGTCGCCGGCGGTGCCCGCCATCGCATCCGCCGTGGCGTTCGCGGGGAGGGGAAGCAGGGCGATATAGGTCGTGGCGCCGGGCGACGCGCTGCCCTGATCGACCGTCAGCGTCTCGCGGATCGTGCCGGCCCCGCTCAAGCCCGGAAGGCTGGCCTGGGTGGCGAGCGTCGCGAGTTCGGACCGGGTGATCTCGACGCTGCGCAATATGAGCTTGCCGCTCGACGAGATCACCTTGGTCCGCGAGCCGGCATCGTCGAAACGCCCGCCGATCACGGTGACGTTGGCAGCGGTATCGAGCCAGAGCTGGTTCTGTTCAGAGATGCCGCCGCGCAGCACCGGATTGAGCCCGACCGAGTCGATCAGCGTCGCTTCGCCCCAGAGCCGGTAGTTGCGGCCATTCTCTTCGCTGAGCGCGCGCACCAGCACGGTGCCGGTCGACTTGAGGTCATAGCCGCCGTCGCTGTTGCCGCGCGCGACGGTGTCGATGAAGCGGACGTCGTAAACGCCGCGCTCGGTCGCGAAGCCGTCGCCGTTGAAATAGGCACCGGTGGTGCTCTGGACATTCTCCATCACGACCTTGTTGAGCGTGACGTTGTGGACGGTGCCGTCGAGATGGATGCCTTCCGGCAGGTCGTCGCCCAATTGCCCGGCCATGTCGGCAGTGACATTGTCGATCAGCACGTTGTTGGTGTCGTACTGGAGGCGGATGGCTGCCTTGGAGAAGCCCTGCACATCGATGTCGCGCAGGGTGAGGCCGGTGATCGTCGCGGTACCGCCAGCGGCGCTGGCATAATCCTCGAAGAAGCGGCGGACGTTATTCGCGTCGACGTCCTCGATCTGCAGGTTGCTGAGATCGGCGGTGACGCGGAAGGCAGTGCCGACATTGTCGATCTGCATATCGCGGAACACGAGGTTGTTCGCGCCGGTACCGAGCTTGAACAGCTCGTTGCCGGCGACGTCTCCGGCCTGCCAGTCGGTGGGGCGCGATCCGTTGAAATGCGCTTCCATGGGATTGCCAGCGGAATTCACGCCGCGAACCGTCACCGGATTGCCGTCGGCGCCACCGCGAGTGATGCCAAGGATGCCGGTGACGTTATAGTCGCCCTGGTCAGCCAGCAGCAGGACCTCGCCGCCGGCGCCGGCCTTTCCGATCAGCGTGTTGAGCGAACCGATCGACGCTGCGTTGTTGATGTCCCGGCCGCTTTTGTCTCCGGATCCGGCTGGCGAAATATACAGGCTAGGCATGGCTCGGCGATCCCTTGCTGTTGGCGCGCTTAACATCGATCAATTTAGATGCCGTGTTGCGTCGCAGCATGGTTAAGCCGGGATTATGCTGATTAGCTGAGGGGTTGTTGCGATGGACCGTCGGGGACTTATCGTTTCGATTACGGGACTTGCAGTCGGTAGTGCATACACTGCACGGGTTCCTTCAGGCGATGTCGCCGGGAGGCCGCCGCTGGCAATCGAGCCGCAGGGTTCGGGGCGCTGGCGGATTCGCAGCTGGCAATGGCGGGAAGAGGCGTGGCGTCCGGCGATCGCGCATGCGGTGGCGGGTGCCACAGGGATCGATATTTCGGGAAATATCGCAATGACGGACCGCGCCGAGGTTCTGGCTCGGTTGCGAACCTAGGTGTCTCCCTGCCTCCAATCGTCACCCCGGCCTTGTGCCGGGGGGCACGGGAGGAGAGCGTTGGACAAGAGGCTCTTGCATCTCCGACAGGGCGCTGTGGACCCCGGCACAAGGCCGGTGTGACGTCTTTGGGGGTTCAGCCTTTAGCGACACCGGGCTGCGCCGAAGCGCGCGGCTTCACCCAGCGTGGCGCCAGTGCGTTGCGATAGACCGCCAGCGTATCCTCCGCTGCCTTGTCCCAGCTGAAGCGAGCGCGGACCGTCTCACTGTCGACTTCGAAATCGGTACATTTCGCCCGGAGCCGTTCGGTGAGCGTCACGACATCGCCGACCGGGAAGTAGTTCCGCGGTTCCAGCTCGATATCGAGATTGGCGGGGATGTCGCTGAGCAGCATCCGCGCGCCGCAGCTCGCCGCTTCCAGCGCCGCGATCGGCAGACCCTCGTGATAGCTCGGCATCACGAACAGCGCGCACTGCTCGTACAGGCATTTGAGCGTCGCGCGCGACTGGATGCCGGCGAAGATCACCCGGTCGCCAGCGCGCGCCTGCAGGTCGCGGGCATAGTCGCTCTCATGATCGGTGGCGCCGGCGATCACCAGCTTGAGCGGAGAGTTCGACGCCTCGAACGCGGCGATCAGATCGTGCAGGCCCTTTTCGGGGACCAGCCGGGCGACGGCGAGCAGGAAGCCGCCGCGCTCGACGCCGATCCGCTTGAGCACCAGCTCGGGATCCGCGTCGTTGGGCAGGTTAGAAGTGCCGTTGGGGATATAGCTGATCCGCTGCGCGCGGGCCGGGAACTGGCGCTTGAGCTGGGTTGCCAGCGACGGCGAGACGGCGATCACCCGGTCTGCGAAGTTGAGCGCCAGCCACTCCCCGGCGCGCAGCGCGGTGCGGGCGACCTTGCCCCATTTGGCGCGGTGATAATCGGTGCCATGATGGGTCACGACCACCTTGAGGCCAAGCAGCCGGGCGAAGGGCGCGAGCAGGCCCGGGCCGATCGCGTGGATGTGGATCAGTTCCGCACCGCGCCGCTTGGCGGAGAGTACGGCCAGGAAGGTCGAGACGATCGCTTCGAGATGCTGTTGGCGCGGGCAGGGGAGGCCGATGATCTCGACCCCGCGATGCTGGTTCCGCGCCGCCGGCAGATAGGGCGCGCGGCCGAGCACGACCGAGTGGTGATCGGGCCACAGCGCCTTGATCCGCGGCAGCAATTCCTCGCAATGACTCTCGATCCCGCCCATCACGTGCGGGAAGCCGCGCAACCCGGTCACGCAGATCATGGGGGCGTCGCCCTGCGGCGCGCTTGTCCGTTGCAGCATGTTCTTACTCCTTACGCGCCCGGCCAGTTTTCCCGGCTCAGGCCACCGCTGCCATCGGTCCTCTTCCACCCTGTTCTATTTCGCTCAGATACCAGTCGACGAACCGCTCGATGCCCTGCTCGAGCGCGACTTTGGGGGTGTATCCGGTCAGTTCGCGGATCGCCGAGATGTCGGCATAGGTCGCAGTCACGTCGCCCGGCTGCATCGGTCGCATCAGCTTGATCGCGGGGCGGCCGAGCGCGCGTTCGAGCGTCGCGATCATGTCCATCAGGCCGACCGGATTGCAGTCGCCGATGTTGAGAAGGCGATGCTCGCCGTCCGCCGGGGGCTTGTCGAGCACGCCGACCACGCCATCGACGATGTCGTCGATATAGGTGAAGTCGCGCGCCATGCGGCCTTCGCCATAGACCTCGATCGGCTGGCCGAGCAGGATCTTCTGCGCGAAGCCGAAATAGGCCATGTCGGGGCGTCCCCAGGGGCCATAGACGGTGAAGAAGCGCAGGCCGCTCATCTTCAGGCCGTAGAGCGTCGCATAGCTCTGGCTCATCAGCTCGCAGCTGCGCTTGGTCGCCGCATAGAGCGAGACCGGCGCGGTGCAGGGCTCGTCCTCGCGGAAGCCGCTGCCACCGAGCGGGCGCTCGCCATAGACCGAGCTCGACGAGGCATAGACGAGATGCTCGACATTGCCCGCCTGGCGGGCTGCCTCGAGCACCGCGAGATGCCCTTTCAGGTTGCTGTGCTCATAGGCGAAGGGGTTTTCGATGCTGTAGCGCACCCCTGCCTGGGCCGCGAGGTGGACGATGCGCTGCACGCCATTGCCGACGACCAGCTCGGCAAGCAGCTCGGGGCTGGCGATGTCGCCGCGGACCAGCCGGAAGTCGAAATTGTCGACCAGCCGCGCGACCCGCGCTTCCTTGAGCGCCACGTCATAATAGTCGGTGAAATTGTCGAGGCCGATCACGCGCTCGCCGCGCGCCAGCAGCCGCTCGGACACCGCATGGCCGATGAAGCCAGCGGCGCCCGTCACCAGGACGGGGCCGCCGACCGTCACGCTGCCTGCCTCTCGTTCGAGGTCTCGGCATCCTCTTCCAACTTGTCCGGCCGGCCAACGCCGACATAGCGCAGGCCCGCCTCCTCCGCCCGGGCGGGCGGATAGATGTTGCGCAGGTCGACCAGCACCGGATCGGCCATGGTGCCGGCGAGGCGCTTGAGATCGAGCGCGCGGAACGCATCCCATTCGGTGACGATCACCGTCGCCGCCGCGCCTTCTGCCGCGGCATAGGCGGAGTTGGCGTATTCGACATCGTGGAGGACTGCCTCGGCCGCGCCCATCCCTTCGGGATCATAGGCCCGGATCTTCGCGCCGGCGTCCTGCAGCGCCTGGATGATCGCGATCGACGGCGCGTCGCGCATGTCGTCGGTATTGGGCTTGAAGGTGAGGCCGAGCACCGCGATGGTGCGGCCGCGCACCGGGCCCTGGATCGCGTTCAGCACCTTGCGGCCCATCGCGCGCTTGCGCTGGTCATTGACCGCGATCGTCGCCTCGATGAGGCGCAGCGGGGTCTCGTGATCCTGCGACGTCTTCATCAGTGCCAGCGTGTCCTTGGGGAAGCAGGAACCGCCATAGCCGGGGCCGGCATTGAGGAATTTGGAACCGATCCGGTTGTCGAGCCCGATGCCGCGCGCGACTTCCTGAACATCGGCGCCGACGCGCTCGCATAGTTCCGCGATCTCGTTGATGTAGGTGATCTTCATCGCGAGGAAGGCGTTGGCGGCGTACTTGGTGAGCTCGCTGGTGCGCCTGCGCGTGAACAGGATCGGCGCCCGGTTGAGTGAGAGCGGGCGATAGACTTCTTCCATCGGCGCACGGGCGCGCTCGTCCTCGATGCCGATGACGACACGGTCGGGGCGCTTGAAGTCCTCGATCGCGGCGCCTTCGCGCAGGAATTCGGGGTTCGAGGCAACGGCGAACTCGGCGACCGGATTGCACTCGCGGATGATCCGCTCGACCTCGTCGCCGGTGCCGACCGGGACGGTCGACTTGGTGACGATGACCGTGAAGCCGTCGAGCGCGCCGGCTATCTCGCGGGCGGCGTCGTGGACGAAGGAGAGGTCGGCATGGCCGTCGCCGCGCCGGCTCGGCGTGCCGACCGCGATGAACACGACATCGGCGGCACCGACGGCGTCGGACAGCTCGGTGGTGAAGGACAGATTGCCGGCTGCGACGTTGCGCGCAACCAGATCGTCCAGCCCGGGCTCATAAATGGGGATGCCACCGGCCTTGAGGCGGGCAATCTTGTTCGCGTCCTTGTCGACGCAGGTCACGTGATGCCCGAAATCGGCAAAGCACGCGCCCGAAACCAGCCCGACATAGCCGGACCCGATCATCACGATACGCATTACGCACTGCTCCCTGTACGCGGAGACGCAAATATTCTTTTGCGTGTGCGAACAATCTTCTTGGTCGATCTCGCAGTCAACTTGCCAGCTTTGAGCTGAGGGAAATCGGCGGCGAAATGAACTACGCGTCATTTCGGGGCCAAATTGCGCTGCGGCGCACAAATATTACGTATTCGCAACGAATGGCTATCGCCGATATCAGAACGAGGCTCCGGCATTTCGGCTCCGTCGATCGCAAACGCTTTGACCTGATCTTGCCACGCATGGGCGACGGAGTAGGATCATCTGCGACAAGCCGTGGGAAGATTGAGGATGCTCGAAACGCAACGTACGGCGTTTTTCGCCGAGTTGCCCGTATCGTTGGCAATTCGCCGCGATCGGCTGCGTCGGGCGGCTTTGCTGATCGAGCAGAACGGAGAGGTGCTGTCGGCGGCACTGATCGCCGATCAGGCGACTCAGGATGTCGAGTCGGTGACTCAGGACGAACTGCGACCGGCAGCGCTCGCCCTCGGCGAGGCCCGGCAGCAGCTGGCAGGCTGGATGCGCTCCGAGGGCGGGGGCGGATTGCTCGGCCGGCTGGGGCTGGGCGGCGATCTGTTCGAATATCAGCCGCTGGGCGTGGTCGGCATCGCGGCACCGGCAGCGCTGCCGCTGGTGCGGACCGCGTATCTGCTCGCCGGTGCGCTGGCAGCGGGTAACCGGGTGATACTGCGCTTCGATGCGGCCTCGCCGCGGCTGGGCGAGGCGCTGCGCGTGCTGGCGCCACGATATTTCGATCCACGCGAACTGGCGGTGGCGGAAGAAGCCTTTGCCGGCCTCGATGTCGATCTGCTGGTGACCGGGGATCCGGGCGGCGAAGCTTCGGGGCCGGTTGCGGCGCGATCGGGCAAGTCGGCGGTGATCCTGGGGCGGTCCGCGCGGTTCGTTCGGGCGGCGGCGCGTGTGATTGCTGCCAAGCGCTGCGGGGGCGGGCAGTCGCCGTTCGCACCGGATTATATGCTTGTGCCCGCGGAGCAGGAGGAGGCGATCGCCTCCTGGCTGTGGCGCGCGGCAATGCTGTCGCCCGGCGAGGCGGTCGCGCCGCCCTTGTCGGCTGAGGCCTGCGACCGGCTGGCGCTGCTCCTGGATGACGCACGCGCGCGAGGTGGCGAGGTGATGACCGCCGAGCCGCGCGGGGCCGCCATGCCGCTCCACATCGTCCGTCACGCCACGCCGGACATGCGGGTGATGCGCGAGGAGATTGCCGGGCCAATCCTGCCGCTCGCCAATTATGCCGGGATCGAGGACGCGATCGCGGCGACGCACCGCCTGCCGCCACCGCCGGCGCTTTATTATGTCGGGCGCGATTCCGCCGAGCGCAGGCGCGTGATGGAAGGGACGCTGTCATCGCTGATCGCCATGGACGCGCAGATGCTGGCGGCGGCGCGCGGCGCGATCGTCGCAGGCGAGGTGCGGCTGCCGATCAGCGCAGGCGAAGCAGGCTTTCGGCGGTTCAGCCGCGTGCGGCAGATCTGCCGGCGGTCATGGCCGGGGGCGTCGGCTATGCCGGCGCGGACCGCGGTCGATGGGCTTGCCGAGGTGGCGCCCGCGCTGCGCTGAGCGCGGGCGGACCACGCTGCACCGCAACCGGCTGGTGCGAGCGCACGCCACGTGACTAGCCCTGCGGCATGACCGACAGGCCGCTTCGCTCCGCCAGTGCTTCGGTCCGGATCGCCGCCGAGGGCGAGCCGGTCTATGTCGTGCATTCGGGCGCGGCCTATCGTGGCGTTCACGCCCGCGATGTCGGCAATGGACTGTTCGTGATCCGGGATGCTGTGCGTGGCGTGCAGATCGCCGATATCGAGGTTGCGGGCGGCTACCGGGTGATCGAGAACACTTCGGTGCCGCGCGAGGCCGGTGCCGATTGCGTCGGGCTGCGGGTGCGCGGCGCGAAGGCGAGCGATCTGCGGCGCAGCTTCGCGCGCATCCGCTATGCCAGCCATGACGGCGTGTTCGAGGACGTTACCGCGAGCGGCACGCTCACCACCGGCGCGCACGATCTGCCAGTCGGCATGGGCTTTGCCGACACGGCGCATGATTTCCGGCTGGAGCGCTGCACGATGCGCGGATTCCGCTGGAAGCGCGCCGACAACAAATATTGGAACGGCGACGGCTTCTCGACCGAGCGGGGCAATGCGCGGTTCGTGTTCAGGCAGTGCGCCGCCTGGGATAACAGCGACGGCGGGTTCGACCTGAAATCGAGCGAGACCCTGCTCGACGACTGCACCAGCGGGCGCAACGCGCGCAATTTCAGGCTGTGGACCAGCATCCGCGCGACCCGGTTGACCAGCGTGGAGCCGCAGAAGATCGGTGGCATCGGCGACACCAATCATTTCGCGATCATGGCGGCGAGCGGCGTGCGCACACCGCTGGTGATCCGCATCGAGCATCTGGTGGTGAAGAGCGCGCACGCCTGGCCGATCTTCGACGTCCATGACGGCCCGGCGCAGATCATCATCGGGTCGCACGACATCCAGGTGCCGCCGGGCACGCCGCTGGTGCGCCCGCGCGGCAAGGGAACCGTACCGGGCGGTGTGCGCTTTGAAGGTGCTCCACCCAAGCTTTGAAATGGGCCGGGCGCAGTTTGCACACGCTTGGACGCCGGGCTCTTGCTGCAACGCAGCGTAATGGCCCAGCATCATAAAGTCAGGCGAGGTGATCGAGTTCGCAGATCCGACTGGCGTGTTGAGTATCTGCGAGGTCGTCTCGCCCTGATGGTTGATGCTGGTCTTTCCGAGGAGAGCCGGCGACCATGAAAGGGCGGAAGATGCGAAGAGTACGCAAAGCAGTTTTCCCCATTGGGGGCCTCGGAACCCGGTTCCTGCCGGCCACCAAGTCCATGCCGAAGGAAATGCTTCCGGTCGTTGATCGGCCGCTTATCCAATATGCCGTCGATGAGGCGCGCGAGGCAGGGATCGAACAATTCATTTTCGTGACGAGTCGCGGAAAGAGCTTGATCGACGACCATTTCGATCATGCCTTCGAACTCGAAGAGACGATGACGCGTCGCGGAAAATCTCTCGATATACTTGACGGAACCCGAACTTCGCCCGGTGACATCACGATCGTACGGCAGCAGGAGCCGCTGGGCCTGGGCCATGCGGTGTGGTGCGCACGGCGGATCGTGGGCGACGAACCCTTTGCGGTGCTGCTGCCCGACGATCTGATGATCGGTGAGCCGGGCTGCCTCAAGCAGATGGTCGACGCCTATTCCGAGCTCGGCGGCAACCTGATCTGCACCGAGGAAGTCGCGCCCGAGGACACTCGCAAATACGGGATCGTCACGCCCGGTGCGCGGAACGGTGCGGTTACCGAGGTACAGGGGCTGGTCGAGAAGCCGGCGCCCGAAGTCGCTCCGTCGACGCTGGCGGTGATCGGCCGCTACATTCTCCAGCCCGAGGTGATGGACCTGCTTGCGAGCCAGGAAGAAGGCGCAGGCGGCGAGATCCAGCTCACCGATGCACTGGCGCGGATGATCGGCCAGCAGCCGTTCCACGGCGTGACTTTCCAGGGCAAGCGCTATGATTGTGGCGACAAGAGCGGGTTCGTGACCGCGACGCTGGCCATGGCACTTGCCCGGCCGGATTTGGCCCCGGCAGTGCGCGCCTTCATGGCCACGGCATAACAAGTATGGACGCGATTACCCGGCGCTTGCCGCCACGTCCTGACGCCGATCCGCAGGTCGATCGCGGTGCACTGATCGACCTGCGCCATATCGGTGCCATTCTGCGGCGGCGCTGGCTGATCCTGTGCGCGGCGATGCTCACCGCCGTCGTGGTGGCGGCGGCGGCGTATCTGGTTGCCGAGCCGCGCTATCAGGCGACTGCACAGGTGGCGCTGGAGCGCACGGCCGAACGCGTGATCAACGTCGATTCGGTCGTGCCCACCACCGATCCCGATTCGGCGGCGGTGGATACCGAGGTGCAGGCATTGCGTTCGCCCGAACTGCTCGGGCGGGTGGTGGATCGCCTGCACCTCGAACGCGATCCGGCGTTCAACAAGGCGGTGGAGGCCGGCCAGCCGGCGCCGGCCCAGCCCGATCTGATCGGGCGCCAGCGCGCGATCGGCACGCTGCTCGGGGGGCTGACGGTTAAGCGAGACGGCCTGTCCTATGCGATCAGCGTGACCTTCGAGGGTGCAACGCCGGTACAGGCCGCGCAGATCGCCAATGCCGTGGTCGAGGATTATATTTCGGGCCAGACCGGTTCCAAGGCCGAGGCAACGCAGCGTGCGCGCAAGTTCCTTGAGCAGCGCATGCAGCAGCTCCGCGTGCAGGTGCAGAATGCCGAGCGGGCAGTGGCCGATTATCGCGCGGCGCACGCATTGTTCGCGGTTTCCAATTCGAGCACGGTGACCCAGCAGGAGCTTTCCGGCCTCTCGACCCAGCTTGCCCAGGCGAAGGCGGAGAACGCTGCGGCTCAGGCCCGGCTCTCGGCCGCCAAGGCGCAGCTGCGCCGCGGACGGAGCGGTGAGGAGCTGGGCGATTCGCTCGATTCGCCGGTGGTGAGCCAACTCCGCTCGCAGCGCGCAGAAGTGGCGCGCGAAATGGCGGCGCTCGAGAAGCGCTATGGTCCACGCCATCCGGAACTGGTCCGCGCGCAGAGCCAGCTTCGTGTCGCCGACCAGGCGATCGCCGCGGAAGTGCAGCGCATCGTCGCCAATGTCTCGATCCAGGCGAATATCGCCAGCCAGCGCGCGGCGTCGCTCGAAGGTTCGGTGTCGCAGTCGCAGGGCAAGCTGGCCAGCGACAATGAGGCCTCGGTCCGACTGAACGAGCTGGAGCGCAACGCCGAATCGGCGCGGACGCTCTATCAGGCGTTCCTCGACCGTTATCGCCAGACGGTGGCGCAATCGGGCCTCGAACGCAGCGATTCCTATATCGTCAGCCGCGCGCGGGTGCCGGGTGCGCCGAGCTCGCCCAACAAGCTGATCTATGCGGCGATGGCCGTGGTCGGCGGACTGGGCGTGGGCGTGCTGCTGGTGGTGCTGCTTCAGCTGCTGGAGCGCGGGCTGGAGAGTGGCGACGCGATCGAGCGTTCGCTGGCCCTCCCCACGCTGGCGAGTATCCCGGATGCGAACACCTTGCCCGGCTATCGCAAGTCGGGGCCGCCGGCGCCGCCCGCGGAGCTGCTGCTCAAGCGGCCGCAATCGACCTTTGCCGAGGCCTTCCGTACTTTGCGCACCTCGATCCAGTTCGCCGAGGCGACCAAGCCGATCCGCGTCGTCGCGATCACCTCCTCCGTGCCGGGAGAGGGCAAGACGACCACGGCAATGGGGCTGGCGCGTGCGGTTGCGGCGGCGGGCGGCAAGGTACTGCTGATCGACGTCGATGCGCGGCGCCGCGCCTCCAGCCGGCAGTTCACCGAGAATGTGAAGCTGGGTCTCGACGAAGTGTTGGCCGGGCAGGCGACGCTGGAACAGGCGATCGTCAAGGACAGCCTGTCCAATGCCTGTCTGTTGCCCCAGCGGCTCGATTCGAAGGGCATCAGCCTGGCGGAGAGCCCGAGGCTGGCCGAACTGATCGAGCAGGTGCGCGAGCGCTATGATCTGGTGATCCTCGACACGCCGCCGGTGCTCCCGGTCGATGAGGCGCGCGTGATCGCCAGCATGGCGGACGGCGTGGTGTTCCTGGTGCGCTGGCGCCGAACGCCCTCCAAGGCGGCGTCGGTGGCGTTGCGGCGGCTCTATGATGTCCATGCCGAGGTGCTGGGTGCGGTGCTTACGCTGGTTGACGTGCGCGAGCAGGAACGGGCCGGCTATGAGGATGGCGGCACCTTCCTGAAGACCTATCGCCATTATTATGCGGACTGATCGGGCAGCACCGTGAACACGGACGCGTTGCCCTATGGCCCGGCCTTCGGGCTCGGCATCTTGCTGCCGGTCACGGCGCTGCTGCTGGTGCCGCTGATTATCGGCGCGCGGCGAGCCGGCAGCAGGGCAGGGGCGTTCGTCGTGGTGGCGCTGTGGCTGCGCTACATCGCGGGCGCCTATCACCTCTACATGTTCAAGCCGCTTGCGGCGGGGCTGTCGGGTAACGCGCTGCTGTCTATCGCAGTGACCGGGTTCGGGCTGCTGTTCGTGGTGCGGCCGGCCAATCTGGCGCTGAAATGGCTGCTGCCGGTCTATGCGCTGGTGGTGCTGGCCTTGCTGAGCGCGGTGCTGAACGGCGATCCGGCGGGCGGGATCAACGCCGGCGTCAAATATGCGTATCTGATGGTGATCGCGATCGCAGTGTTCCAGGCACTGCGCATCGATCCCGAGGCGCGGTTCCTGAGCTGGGCGATGGTCTCGTTCCTGCCGTTGCTGGTTTTCCAGGCGCTATCGGTGGTGCTGCATCTGCCCAAAGGGTCGGAAGATGGCGACGGACTGGTGTGGATCGGCGGCTATAATCACGAGGCCGCCTTCTCGGTCGCGCTGATGACCGGCTTCCTGGTGGGAGCCTTTGCCAAATCGGCGCCGAGGGCGGTGCGATTCGGCTTCCTGCTGGCGATCCTGATCGGGATCGTGCTCGCCGGCTATCGCACGACGATCCTCGCATTGGCGCCGCTCGCGCTGGCGACCTTCCTGAGCGGGCTGACGCTGAGCGTGCGGCATGACCAGCGCGCGCCGATGGCGGTGACCGCGGCGGTGATGGGCTTCCTGCTCGTGTCGGTGGCAGTGGTGCTCTACAGCGCCAAATTCGCCGATCTGGGGGCATTCCTCTCCGACCCGACCGCGCTGATCAAGCCGCCGCGCGACTTCGACTATCTCGAGCGCCAGGTGATGTCGGCCCGGCCGTTGATCTGGAGTAGCTATATCTATGCCTGGGCCGACGGGACGCCGCTCCAGCATCTGTTCGGATTCGGACCGGAAAGCTGGGTCGGGCTGTTCAAGGTCTATCCGCATAACACGCTGGTCGGCACGCTCTACGATCTGGGCTGGTTCGGCGTGGCGGCGATGCTCGGGCTATGGGCGACGATGTTCGCGGCGGCTGTTTCGGGGCGGGGGGAGCGATTCAAACTTATCTCGGCGCATTTCGCCTTTTTCCTGCTCAACATGGCGACGATGCCGTTCTGGCAGGTGGAGGGGCTGGCGCTGTACGGGGTGCTGTGCGGCTACACGATCCATGCGGCGCGGACGGCGGCGATGCCGAAGCGGGCGCCGCTGCGGTTCGCCTTGCCCTGAACGGGCGGGCTCTGATTTTCCGTTTTTTTTTTTAAATGGTCGGGGCGACAGGATTCGAACCTGCGACCCCCACACCCCCAGTGTGATGCGCTACCAGGCTGCGCTACGCCCCGACCGAGGGAGCGGCCTCTAGGCCGGTCCGGCGCGGGATGCAAGCCATAGGCGACAATAGTTGCGCCAGGGTGTGCCGCATGTTAGCGCGCCGCGCTTGAAGGAGGCGGATTCCACCGCCCACTATACTAATAATCAGGATCCCATGCTCATCACGCCAGCATATGCACAGGCCGCAGGCGCGGCAGGACAAGCCAGCCCGATGGGCGGAATCCTCGGCTTGGCGCCGCTCGTCCTCATCTTCGTCGCTTTCTACTTCCTGATGATTCGCCCGCAGCAGAAGCGGATGAAGGATCTTCAGAACGCCGTGAATTCGGTCAAGAAGGGCGACCAGGTGGTTACCGGCGGCGGTCTTGTCGGCAAGGTCACCAAGGTCGACGAGACCGAAGTCGAGATCGAACTCGCCCCGAACGTGAAGGTCCGCGCGATCAAGGCCACGCTCACCAGCGTGATGCCCGCTGGCGGCGCCAAGCCCGCGAACGACTGATGCTCGACTTTCCTCGCTGGAAGATCATCACGATCCTCACCGGCATCGCGATCATGATCGCGCTGTCGGTGCCGAGCTTCTTCCCCAAGAGCGCGCGTGAGCAGTGGCCGAGCTGGGTGCCCAAGCCCGCGATCAACCTCGGCCTCGACCTCGCCGGCGGCAGCTTCCTGCTGTTCGAGGCGAACACGGATGACGTGCGCCAGGCCAAGCTGACGCAGATGCAGGACCAGGTCCGCACCGAGATGCGCCGCGATCCCAAGATCGACATCGGCGATATCTCGATCCAGGGCGGCAAGGTCAGCTTCATGGTCCGCGACCCGTCCAAGGTCGATGCGGCCCGCGAGAAGCTGCTCGCGATCACCGGCAGCGGCGTGGGCACCACCGGCCAGCGCCAGTGGGATGTCGCCGTCGTCAACTCGTCGCAGTTCGTGCTGACGCCTACCGAGGCGGGCATCAACGAAGCGATCGAGACCGCGATGAACGACGCGCGCGAGATCATCGAGAAGCGCATCAACGCGCTCGGTACCGTCGAGCCCACCGTGATCCGTGAAGGCAGCAACCGTATCGTCGTGCAGGTCCCCGGCCTGCAGGATCCGACCGCGCTCAAGAAGCTCGTCGGCAAGACGGCCAAGCTCGAATTCCGCCTGGTCGACGCCAATGCCGATCAGACTGCCGTGCAGCAGGGGCAGGCGCCCGCCGGCGACGTGATCATGCCCTATCAGGCAGGCGGCAACGTCGCGCTGCATCGCGAAGTGATGATTACCGGCGACATGCTCGTCGATGCCAAGCAGACCTATGATCCGCAGACCGGCCAGCCGGGCGTCACGCTCGAGCTGAACGGTGCCGGCACCAAGCGCTTCGCGAAGGTGACGCAGGAGAATAGCGGCAAGCCGTTCGCGATCATCATCGACGGCGTCGTCATCTCGGCCCCGAACATCAACGAGCCGATCCTCGGCGGCAGCGCCGTGATCAATGGCGGCTTCACCGTCGACAGCGCCAACCAGCTGGCCATCGCGCTCCGTTCGGGCAAGCTGCCCGTGGACCTGAAGGTGGTGCAGGAATCGACCGTCAGCCCCGAACTGGGTGCCGACTCGATCCGCGCCGGCGTCACCGCCTCGATCATCGCGGTCGTCGCCGTGATCGCCTTCATGATCCTGACCTATGGCCGCTTCGGCATCTATGCGACGCTGGCGGTGACCATCAACGTGCTGATCATCCTTGCGGTGATGGGCCTGATCAACGCCACGCTTACGCTGCCGGGCATCGCTGGCTTCGTGCTCACCATCGGCACCGCGGTCGACGCCAACGTGCTGATCAACGAGCGCATCCGCGAGGAAAGGCGACGCGGGCGCAGCGTGATGCAGGCGGTGGAGCTCGGCTACAAGGAAGCCAGCCGCACCATCTTCGAGGCGAACGTGACTCACGCGATCGCCGGCCTGATCATGGTGTTCCTGGGTTCCGGCCCGGTGCGCGGCTTCGCAGTGGTGCTGCTGATCGGTATCGCGACTTCGGTGTTCACCGCCGTCGTGTTCACCCGCATGCTCGTCACGATCTGGTTGCGCCGTAATCGGCCGACCGAAATCCACATTTAACGGAAGCGACGCGCATGCGGCTCCTCAAGATCATCCCGGACAACACGAACATCGGGTTCGTCCGGGTCCGTCACATCGCTTTCGCGATTACCATGCTGCTCACCATCGCGGCAGTCGGGCTGGTTGGCCTGCACGGGCTCAACTTCGGCGTCGACTTTGTCGGCGGCGTCTCCATCGAGGAGAAGTTCCCCGGTGAGCCGCAGCTCGATGAGGTGCGTTCGACGGTGAACCATCTCGGCTTCGGCGAAGCGGCGCTCCAGCAGCTCGGCAACAAGAACACGGTGACCATCCGTCTGCCGGTGCCTGACTCGGCCTCGCCGGACGCGGTCAACGCGATGGTCGAGAAGGTGAAGGCGGAGCTGAAGACGAAGTTCAACGCCGATTTCACCAATTATTCCACCGTCTCGGGCAAGGTCTCGGGCGAGCTGGTGAACAAGGGCGTCCTGGCGGTGATCCTGGCGATCGTCGGCATCGCGATCTTCTCGTGGTTCCGCTACGAATGGCAGTTCGGCGTCTCCACCGCCGTCGCGATCATCCACGACGTGCTGATGGCGCTGGGCTTCTTCGCGGTGACCGGGCTGGTGTTCGACCTGAACATCGTCGCGGCCATCCTCACGATCATCGGCTATTCGATCAACGACAAGATGGTGATCGACGACCGTATCCGCGAGAACATGCGCAAGTACCGCAAGATGGGGATGAGCGAGCTGATCGACCTTTCGGTCAACGAGACGCTGCCGCGTACCGTGATGACCTCGCTGACGATCATGCTCGCGCTCGCATCGCTGCTGATCTTCGGCGGCGAGGTGCTGCGCGGCTTCACCGCGGCGATGATGCTGGGCATCGTCGTCGGCACCTATTCGTCGATCTACGTCTCGTCGTCGCTGCTGATCACGCTCGGCCTGAAGCCGGGTCCGCGTCAGGAAAAGCCGTCGCCGGCGAGCGGCGCCGAGCGCATCGGCTGAGCGGGTGGAAGTAAAGCGCGCCAGCGCGGAGGGGCCGGTGATTTCCGGCTTCTCCGGGCGCGGATTCCGCGTCGATGAAGGGGTGTATGAGGGGTTGCTGATCACCCCCGAGCGCGCCGATGGCTGGACGCCGCCGCCGATCACCGAGCTGACCGAGGCCGATCTGGCGCCGGTGCTGGGGCTGGATCCCAGGCCGGAATTCCTGGTGCTCGGCACTGGCAAGTCGCTGGTGCGCCCGCCGCGTGCGTTGACCGAGGCGCTGGCGGCGAAGGGCATCGGCGTGGAGGCGATGGACAGTCGCGCCGCTGCCCGCGCCTGGGGCGTGCTGCGCGCCGAATTGCGCTGGATCGCCGGGGCGCTCTACCCGCTGGATTGAGCTTAAATCCTTTCCCGGAGGGAGAGGGGGACCGCTGGCGAAGCCGGTGGTGGAGAGGGAACACCACGGGCGATATGGCTTGGGGCAAGCACCCTCCACCAGCTTCGCTGGTCCCCCTCCCCCTCCGGCGGAGGATTGATTAGGGTGCCCTCCCAAACAGGGGAGGATGCAGGCATGATTCTCGCGCTCGCGCTGGCGATGGCCGCGCAAACGGATACGCCCGACTATCGCAACGAGGCCAATTGGCTGTGCCGTCCGGGCCGCGAGGATGCCTGTACCGCGGACCTCTCCACCACCGTTGTCGCGGCCGATGGCAAACGCACGCTGGAGCCGTTCAAGGCAGCCGCGGATCCGAAGTTCGACTGTTTCTACGTCTATCCGACCATCTCGCTCGATACGACGCCGAACAGTGACATGGTGCCGGGGCCAGAGGAGAAGCGCGTCGCCCAATTCCAGGCCGCGCGCTTCGGCGCCAATTGCCGGGTGTTCGCGCCGGTCTATCGCCAGGTGACGCTCACGGCGCTGCGCAGCGTGATCGGCGGCGGCACGCCGGCCATCGACCGGGAAATGGCGTTCAACGACGTGAAGGCGGCGTGGGACGACTATATGGCCCATGACAACAAGGGCCGGGGCGTCGTGCTGATCGGTCACAGCCAGGGATCGCTGATCCTTACCCGGCTCGTCGCCACTGCGATCGACGGCAAGCCGGCGCAGAAGCAACTGGTCTCGGCGATGCTGATCGGCAGCTCGGTGCCGGTACCCATCGGCAAGGACGTCGGCGGCGTGTTCCCGACGATCCCGCTCTGCCGCAGCGCCGACCAGGCTGGCTGCGTAGTCACCTATGCCAGCTTCCGCGCCGACTCCCCGCCGCCGCCCAATACGCGCTTCGGCAAGGGCGACCGGCCGGGCGTGGAAGCGGGCTGCACCAATCCGGCTGCACTGGGCGGCGGCAAGGCGGTTGCGCATGCCTATCTCAATGCAGGCGGCAACATGATGGTGCAGGGGCCGGCGGAAGCCTGGAGCAAGGATGGTGCGCCGGTGACGACGAACTTCGTCAGCGTGCCGGGGCTGGTCTCCGCCGAATGCGTCAACCGGGACGGGTTCAATTATCTGGCGGTGACGGTGAACGCGGATCCGGCCGACCCGCGTACCGACACGATCCAGGGCGATGTGAAGGTCGGTGCCACGATCCTGAAGGATTGGGGCCTGCACCTGATCGACATGAACCTGATGCAGGGCGATCTGGTCGATCTCAGCGCCCGGCAATATCGCGCCTGGGCGAGAAAGCGCTGATGGATGCCCCTCCCCGTGGGGAGGGGCGATCCTTGTCCCTAGCGGGCGACCCGCGTGATCAGCAGGCGCCATAGCGGGATGGTGATCAGCGCGATCTGGCCGAATGCCGGCACGACCAGGCTGGTCGCCAATGCGGTGAGCGAGCCCAGCAGCGCGGCCAGCCCGCGCTGGCGGATCATGCGGGGCTGCTCGGCCGGCACATGCTCGTCGAGCACCGGCGGGGCGGTCAGGATGCGCTGGACCAGGATGTTGCAGATCGAGATCAGCACCATCCAGCCGCAATAGAAGGCGGTCGGCACGCGCTGGCCGAAATATTCCGACGAGAAGGCCGTGAAGAACGGCATCGCTGCGATCGTGAAGAGCAGCAGCAGATTGGGCAGGAACAACCTGGGCGTCCAGTGGCGCGCGCAGGCAAAGGCGCGGTGGTGGCCAATCCAGAACAGGCCGATCGCGAAGAACGAGATCAGAAAGCCAAGGAAATTGTGCCTTAGTTCCGCCAGCGCGTGCAGGAACGCCGCGTCGCTATAGGGGCCTTCGACATGCGGGACGTGAATTTCGATCACCAGCAGCGTGATCGCGATCGCGAACACGGCATCCGAAAAGAACGCCATGCGCTCGAGCCCGTGCGCCGGCATGCCAGCGTGCGGCTTTTCCACCATTATACTATCCCCCTTTACGTAGCCGCCGCCTCTAGCAGAGGATTAGCGGGTCGTCTTGGGTGGTGTTGTCTTGGCGCGGCGGGTGGTGGCGCGCGGCGTAGCCGCCGGCGTCTTGGACGCTGCTGCCTTGCGCGGCTTGGGGGCCGGCTTGGCGGCCTCGGCCGTTGCGGCGGCGGGGGCTGACGCGGGTTTTGCTGCGCTGGCCTTGGGCTTCGCAGCGGCCTTGGTCGCAGCGGGTTTTGCCTCGGACTTGGCGGCAGGCGCCTTGGTCGCCGCGGATTTCGCAGGAGCCTTGGTCGCGGCGGGCTTGGCTTCCGCCTTGGCCGGAGCCTTGGCGGCGGCCGGCTTCGCAGCCGGTTTTGCAGGCGCCTTCGCCGCGGGCTTGGCCTCGGTCTTCGCCGGGGCCTTGGCGGCGGGCTTCGCGGCGGCGGGCTTGCGCACGCGCTTCGTCACCGGAGCGCTTGCCGCGGGCGCGGGCGCGGGAGCAGGGGAAGGCGCTGGCGCCGCTTCTGCTGCCGGTTCGGCCTTCTCACCCGGCTTGAGCCGTGCCGCGAGCGCGACAAGGCCGGCGGCGAGCAGATCGTTCACCACCGGATGCTTGGCAAGCGCGTCGAGCTGCTTGCGCAATTCCTTGGGCAGCTTCATGGGGAGGAAGCCCTTCTTCTCCGGCTTGGTCTCGCCGGCCTTCTTGTCCTTCTTGCCCGCCATCACTCGGTCTCCGCCGCTAGTAACTTCACTGTCATGAATGTCAGGGAGGGACGCGGGCTAGTCAACGCGGAAATGGATCATTCGTCTTCCGCGTCCCAATCCTCTTCGAACTCGAATTCGATCTCGAGATCGCCGGGGCCGATCGGTGCTTCCTGATCCTGCTCCTTGGGCAGGATATAGAAGACGCGCGGCTGCACGTCGGTCATCGGTTCGGACAAAGGGCGAAAAGGGTTCATCGTCTTCATCTCTCCGTCATGCCCCGAGCACGAACGGCGGGCATGGCGAAGCGGTTCCCTCATCAGGTGGCGCGGCGATCGACCAGATGGCGGAGGAATGCCTCGAGCCGGGCGCTGTTCGCGGCCCAGGTGAAGGGAGCGGCGACGGCGCGCGTGTCCGCGGGGACGGGGGGCGCGGCGATCAGTTCGGCCAGGGCGGCGGCAAAGGCTGCGGGGGTGCGGGCGACGATGCGCCCGGCGTCGGGGCTGGTCACGACCTGGCGGGCGCCGCCGACATCGGGGATGACGACCGGCGTGCCGCTGGCCAGCGCCTCGAGCCATGCATTGGCGAGGCCTTCGCGTTCGGAAGCGAGTGCCATGGCATCGGCGGCGGCAAGTGCTGCCGCGACGCGGTCGGGCGGAACCGAGCCGAGCAGCCTGACTCTGCTCCCAAGGCCAAGCTGCTCGATCTGCGCCTCCAGTCGCTTGCGGTCACCGCCTTCGCCGGCGATCCATAGCGTCACGCCGGGCAGGGTGGCGACGGCGTCGATGACGATGTCATGGCCCTTGAGCGGGATCAGGGCGCCGACCGAAAGGACGAGCGGGCCGGTGATGCCCAGTTCCGCCTTGGCCTCGGCCCGGTCGCGCGGGGTGAAGCGGGCGAGGTCGACGCCGGTGGTGATCGTCTCGGTCTTGTCCGCGGGCACGCCCATGGCGATCAGGTCGTCGCGCATCGCATCGCTGACCGACAGCACGCCATCGGCGGCCTGTCCGGCCGCGACGACTTGCTCGCCGATGCCGGGGCGGCGGCCCCAGTCGTGGATGTCCGATCCGCGCGCCTTGATCGAGACCGGGACGTCGAAGCGCTGGCCGAGCAGGATCGCGGCGGGGCCGTCGGGGAAGAAGAATTCGGCGGAGATCACGTCGAAGGAGAAGTCCTTGCGGATCTCGCGAAGCACCGGCGTGAGTGCGGCGGCCATGGCGCGGGCATGGAAGCGGCCACCGGTGCCGGGGAGGTTGAGGAAGCGGGGGCGGTCGACCGTCAGGCCCTTCCACTGCTCGCGCGCGGGCTGGGCGGCGAGCGCGGCGTAGCGGCCGAGCCGGGCAAGCGGACCGGGCGGCAGGCCGCGGGGGCTGACGATCCGGACTTCGACATCGTCCCGTTCGGCCAGCGACAAGGTCTGGCGCTCGACGAAGATCCCGAAATTGGGACGCGAGGCATCGGGGAAAAGGGTGGAGAGGACGAGCACGCGAAGCATAGCCACGCCTCTAGCACACAGGGGTTAACAGCCCCGCTGCCAAGAAAAACGGCCCGCCCGGCGCGTTCACCGGGCGGGCCGTATCTTAGGCTCAGGCCGAAATCAGCGGCACTTGCGATCGCCGCTCCGCTCGATCTCGCGACCGGCCACGGCGCCGGCTGCTGCGCCGAGCAGCGTACCGACGGTGCGGTCACCGCGCGTGTCGATCGTGCGGCCGACCAGCGCGCCGGCCACGCCGCCAACCACCAGGCCGGTGGTGCCGTTGGGCTTACGGCAATAGCGGCGGCCGTCACGGCCCTGCCACTCGCGATAGGCGTAGCGCTTGCGGTAGCGACGGTCCTGCGACCACTTGCCATCGACGCCTGCCTTGGCGATCGGGGCGGCATTGGCCGCGATGGGAACAACACCAATCGAAGGCACCGCTACTGCGAGGGCGCCGAGCGCCAGAATCAATTTACGCATGTCTCACTCCTGCTGAACATAAGGCTAATCCGGGGACGTAACGTTTCTGATCTAGATCAGGTTTCATGAACCCAAGGCTACAGCGCGTTCATCGAAAGGACGGCATTATGGACAAGGCTAGGGCGATCATCGAGCAGCTGGGGCTCGCTCCCCATCCCGAGGGGGGCTGGTATCGCGAGACCTGGCGGGCAGCGCCGGGCGCGGACGGGCGTTCGAAGGGCACCGCCATCCACTTCCTCCTCGAGCAGGGCCAGCGCTCGCACTGGCACCGGGTGGATGCCGAGGAGTGGTGGCTGTGGCACGCCGGCAGCCCGCTCGATCTGCACATCGCCGATGCCGCGGACGCCGATCCGGTGACGACCCGGCTTGGCGGCGACCCGACCCAGGGCTATGCGCCCCAGTGCCTGGTCCCGGCGAATCGCTGGCAGGCAACCGAAGCGCCCCATGGATGGGCGCTGGTGAGCTGCATCGTCGTGCCGGGCTTCGATTTCGCCGGGTTCGAATTGGCGCCTCCCAACTGGTCGCCGCGTAATAATCTTACCTAGTTGTCCCCGTTATCCACAGTTTGCACAAGTCTGCAGGCGTATTTCCCCCTTTGCGCGACTCGGGTTCGATGACACCATCCTAACTGTAAGCGGAACGGTCCGGCGGCGGGAAACCAAAGCAAGATCAGAAGCTTATCCGGGCCGGAAACGGGTGCAGGTGCCTTCGGGAAACCGCATTTGGGAACGGTTCGGGGATGCGAAGCCCCGGAAGTTTCGAGATCGACGTGTCGCCCAGGCGCTGCCGAGACTTCGAGGGACACCGGAGCCCGGATCGACCGGGAAGCGGCGTATTCTGCGCAAGCAGTGTGCGACGTGGAAGCCAAGAGCTGCGCGCAAGTGCGGCTGGAGGCGAGCATGGAAGACGGCACGCAAGTGCTGGCGGAAGTGTGAGTGACGGACGTTACGCAAGTGAAGTCCGGAGCGGATGCTCAAGACGGTGCGCAAGCATGGTCCGAAGCGGACGGGCGATACGGAAAGGGGACGGAACCCTGGTTCGCGGCGAAGGGTGCGCAAGTGCCCGGATCCGGGAGCGAAGGACCAGACCGCCGGGAGATCGGCCAGCCGGAAGTGTCGCGCAAGCGATGCGGAAGGACGGAGCGGATCGAGCGGAGCAACAGTATCCGACGCGGCTTCCGATTTCCGGTCCCGGCCGGAGAGATGAAGCCGGCCGCCGAGGCTGGTAACCGCAACGCTCCCTCGGGATGCGTGGAGAACGGCCAGCCTCGACGACCGAACCGAAGCTCGCATGCCCTTGCCGGCGCGGGCTGAGGCGGCCGCCGAAACCATGCCGATGGTCCATCCGGACCCACGGCAGAAGTCAGGCGACACGGGGCCTGGCAGTGATGCCGGGCCCCTTTTGCGTGGGGGACGGGCGTTCTCCCGGATGGCCTGCGCAGGCCGCTGCGGCGTTTTGCGAGGGTTGCCCGGAAGAATGTGCATGCGCCCCACGCCCCGGTGCAAAGCAGGCGAAATCCTACATTGCAGGCGGCGTGGGGCGCTGCGGATCAGAGCAGCGTGGCGTCGAGGTTGCTCTCTGCCTTGAGCAGCTTGGACACCGGGCAATTGGCATGGGCGCCGGCGGCCAGTGCTTCGAACTGTTCCTGCGCCAGGCCTGGGACGCTGGCCTTCAGCGTCAGGTCCGAGCGGGTGATGGTGAAGCCGCTGCCATCCTGCTCGAGCTTCACGGCGGCGCTGGTTTCCAGCGAGCCTTCATTGAAGCCGGCCTGCGCCAGGGCGAAGCTGAGCGCCATGGTGAAGCAGCCGGCATGGGCGGCGGCGACGAGCTCTTCCGGATTGGTGCCGGGTTCGTCCCCGAAGCGGGTGTTGAAGCCGTAGAACTGGTCCTTCATCACGCCCGACTGGGTGGTGATGTGGCCCTTGCCCTCCTTGCCGAAGCCTTCGTAGCGCGCAGTCGCAGTCCGGGTGGTCATATCGGTCTCCTCTTGGCCGGTATCCGGTTCTATCGCGCCAGGATACCGGCCAAAAGCTACACTTTGGAGTGGCGCGTCAGCGGCAGCGGATCTCGCCCTTGTCGACCGAGTTGCCGATCGCGCCACCAGCGGCCGCGCCGATCAGGCCGCCGAGCAGGCCCGAGCCACCGGGAGCGATGATCGCGCCGAGCACACCGCCTGCCGCTGCACCGACGATCAGGCCGGTGGTGCCATCCGAACGGCGGCAATAATAGCGGCCGTCCTGGCCCCGATAGACCCGGTCGTCCCGGCTCAGCTGACGCTCGCGGTAGTTGCGGCCCTCGCGGTAATAACGGTCGGCATAATAGCCGTTATAGGACGGGTCCGGGCGGTTATAATCATAATCGCGATAGCCCGAATATCCGCTGCCCGGGCCGGCCCCATAATCGGCACAGCCGGCCAGCGTGGTCGCGGCGGCAAGGCCAAGGATCAGGGTGCGCATCTTGTTTCTCCTCCAGGAACCCGCTCGCTTGAGGGAATGCATGGGGAGCGGAAAAAGTTTCGCCTGCATCACGATCTCCCGCTTCACTGGGCCACATCCATGCTCGGCTTGACGAGGGCGGGGCGGAATTGCTCGCGTTCCGAGGCCGGTACCGGGGCGGTGGGATCGGGACGGAAGGCGTCGATGGCGCGGTCCGACGGGTCTGGACGCTCCGCGCCCAGCAGGTCGGTCGGCACGATGCCCTCGGCGGGGCGGCGGAGCAGGCGCCACGCGCCCCAGGCCACTGCACCCAGCGCCGTGACGGCGAGCGCGCCGATCGCGGCGATCCCCGCCGTATGGGCCGAGCGGGCAGTGGCCGGTGCCAGTTTCGCGGGTGTCGCCTTGGCCTTGCGGGCCGCGGCGGGCTTGCCGGCGGTGCTGCGCTTGGTCGCCGCCGGCTTGCGGGCGGAGGGCGTGCGCTTGCTCGGGGTCGTGCTGCTCGGCTTGCGGGTGGTGGCCATCGAAATTCCTTTTCTCTCAAGGACGTTTCGGCCTGAACGGGCGGGCGGGGCGACTGTTCCGGCGCCCCGCCATCCCTATACCAATGCCGGGCTCAGCTCTTCTCCTTGCCCGTGCATTCGCCGGTGCGCTTGGCGTCGACCACGGCGGACATCTTGCCCATCGCGCCGCCATCCGACGTCACTTCGGTATGATAGGAATCGCCCGAATAATTGCCCTTGATCGTCATCACCCGCTTCTGGCCCGAGGCCTCGCAGGTCATCTTGGCGTCGATGCTGCCGCCGGCCATGGTGAAATGATCATAGCGGCAGCTCTTGTCGCCGCCGAACATTCCGGCCTTGGGCGACTTCACATCGGCTTCGGTGACGCAGGAGGAGAATTCCTGCCCCTGGGCCATCTTTTCCTTCATCGCCTTCACGGCTGCCGGCGGCATCTTGTCCATGCCCGGCATCTCGAGATTGGTGATGGTGGTCTTGCTGCTCCACTGGCCCGGCGAAATGAAATTGGCCGAACCCTGCGCCGCGGCGACCTTGTTCGAGACGGACTCGACGGACTCGTTCTTTGCAGTGACGGTCGGGCCACCGGAATTGCAGGCCGCCAGAACCAGCGGCAACAGCGCTACGATACGCTTCATGGACATCCCCTTCTTACATGGATCTGCCCCGCCCCGGCGCGAGCATAGGCGCCATCGGGACGGAAGCGAAACCATGGTCGCGCTCGGCTGGTCGCGGCGAAAGACCGGACGGGCGGATGCGCGGGGGATGAAAGGAAAGGAAAACGGGGCCGGATGCCGACCCCGCAGAAAACGCACCGGGCTCTTTAGCCGAGCACCTCGAGCACTGCGGCGCGGGCAATGGCGCGCTGACGCTTGGCATCGAGGGGGAAGAGGCGGCGGTGCAGCGGCACGAAGGCTTCGAAGGGCCGGTTGTTGCCGCGGGTAATCTGAGTTTCGTGTATGCGATTGAAAAAATTCATGTAGTTTCCTGTGTTGTTGATTGGATGGCCGAGCTGGCCGCCTCTCGTGCAATGCGCGAGCGGGCGACATGTTCCTGGCGGACTGCCATTTCGAGCCAGGCCGCTTCGGCCCGCAGCCGCTGATCGCGGACATTGTCGAGCGTGGCGGCATCGGCCTCGGCACGGCATTTCGCCGCCTGAGCCCGGTAATCGGGTTGGTTTGCCACTTTTGCGTTCTCCGGAAGAGAGACGTTGGGGTGGCGGCGCCCCCGAAGGGGGAACTGGGGGGACGCCGCCGAGCGACCGAAGCCGCCCATTCGGTATCCGTTACTCGGCCGGCGACAGATTGGCCGCCGACGGGCGACCGCGCTTGTCGTTCTCCAGCTCGTAGTTCACGCGCTGGTTCTGGCTGAGGGTACCCATGCCCGAACGCTCGACGGAGCTGATATGGACGAAGTGATCGTCCTTGCCGCCGTCGGGCGAAATGAAGCCGAAGCCCTTGGTTTCGTCGAAGAACTTGACGGTTCCGGTGTAGCTCATGCGAATATTCCTTCAATTGTTGGCGCGCCCGAATTTGGACGCACCTCGCGCTGCAAGGGGCAGAAAGAAGGAAAAAGGGGCCGCAAAGCGCCGAAAACCGTCGAAATGCGACTGTAGCAATTCGTATATGGGCCGTATGACCCGCAACTACAAGCCCCGATACTTTCCGGGTCATGCGCCGGTCGCGGCGAAATCTCCGCTGGGCGCAACCGCGATCTGCGCGGGCTGCGGTGCGACCAGCAGCGCGAACCAGCGATCGCGCGCCGCGCCCTCCGCCACCCGCAACGCCGCGACCTCGGCAAGACGTGGCGCCTCGACCAGTTCCTCTTCCTCGACGGTCAGTTCTCGCGAATAGCCCTCGTCGCCATAGTCGCCGTCCTCCTCGCCATAAAAACCCTCGGGCGGCGGGAAATCGGTGTGCCACGCCTCGTCATGCCCGTCCCACCAGACGCGGGGCGCGTCCTCGGTTGGGGCGGGGGCCTCGGGAAAATCTTGAATCTCTTGAGTCTCCCCGCGTGCGGACGTGGGGGCGATTGCGACCAGCCCGGCGGCTTCGGCGCGGGCCCAGTCGGCGGCGGACCAGTTTGCACGCGCGGCGGATCGAGATCGGCCAGCGGCGCGGCGAGGTCGCTATGGGTGCGCAGCCATTCGTCGGCGCGGGCGAGCGTCCGGAGCGGCGCGAGATCGTCCTCGCCCGCCGGCTCGATCCGGCGCGCGAGGAACAGGCCGGCACGCGCCGGGCCGGCATCCTGGCCGAGCAGATCGAGATAGGCCTCGAGCTCCTGCGCGACAAGGCGGGCGGCGGCATGGGTGGTCTCGTTCGCCGCCTTGTCGGCCAGCCGATCGAGCCGGTTGAGCATCGCCATGCCGAGCCGGTCGTCGAAGCGGTGCCGCTCGACCTCGCTGCCATCGGAGCGGGTGATCGTCTCGATGGTGCCGTGGAGGGCGCGCTCCATCAGCGCATCGGCCAGCGTATCGCGGGCATGGAGCCGCGCGGCTTCCCAGCCGAGCCTGAACTGCGCGCCGCGCGCGGAGAGGCGGAAGGCATAGGCCGATTGCTGGGTGAGCCCGACCAGCCGGCACGCCTGGCCGACCGTGGCCCCCTCGGCGATCGCGCGCAGGAAACGTTCCTGGTTGGCGCCGGACCAGCCGGCGATCCGCTGCGAGGGGGATTGTGTGTACTCGCCGATCGGCAGGCCGATCACCTCGGGGTCGCCATAGGGCGGCAGGAATTCCTGATGCTTGGTCATGGTGGCGGTCCTCTCTGCTTTGGTTGAGGACCGTTCAGATATGCTGGAACGGGGGCTGTAGGACAGCGATTTGTTTATGGTTTGTTCTTATCTCTGGCCGCCTTAGCTGCTAGATGGGTGCCGTTGAGTATCGACGCCCATCTAGCTGGATTTCTACCCCACTGCCGGTCTGGAGTTACGACCGCAGGAGCTTCTCGACAAACCTTCGATCCTGATGTGCGTTGCGGCTGTCAAAGCCCGGCTCAGCGGTCCTGATGGCCTCGGCTAACGCAACTTCAGCCTTGCCTACCATTTCCCGGAATTTGGGCTTGTCATGGCAAACGGCGATGATCTTAGAGGCGTAATCCTTCTGCGCGCGATCATTCTTCAAGTCGGGCATCGGACCGAATTTCCGCCTGATGAGAGCTGCGATAATGAACCGAAATTTCCATAGGACCGGACGCGCCTTCCCGATGCACAGCTTCTCAAGTTCACGTAGTAAAGTTGCCGACAGCAAGTATGGCCACAAAGAATGTCCGTCGACATACATCCTGTCATTATATCTGACTAACAACACGCCGTAGTAGTCATTGGAGTCAACGGGCCGTTCCAGTGCGCAGCTAACAAAAGCATTGGTTAAAAATGTCAATGTCACAATGTTATGATGATTAAATGCTGTATCAGCATACTGGCGTTTTCTGCGCTCATAAACGAGCTTGTACTCAGCATCGGCATCTGCGCTGGCAAAGAATCTTTCTATACGTTTGTGAAATTCGCTCAAAACGGTGAAAGCTTCGTCTTTCACTTCAGTTTGGCGATTTGTGGCCCGTACAATCTCGTTGACTAAATCTCTATCTTCCGCTTGGATAATTTTGACAGGTACTGACGTACTATCTTGAAGTAAATTTTGATACTCAAATACTATATGACTTGTCTGGCATCCATTTACGATCTGATAGTCGGAAAGCGTAAAGTTTTTTCCGATTATCCTCACGTCTCTTGCGACAATTGTTATACCATTATTGAGGGCTGCAAGTCTCCCTTGTCCATCTGGGGATTTTATAGTTTGAGCAATCTCATCATTTACAGGATTTCTGCTAAGGTAGTCTCTTACATTTTCGTTAAATAGCGATTTGTGAAGTCTTCCATCTGAATTTGACAGAAGTTTTACAAGTTCCTTACATGGTAGAACGCCTAAATAGGCTTGTCTTATTCCATTAATATTTGGAAGCGATGCATATTCATTTATCTGAACTTCGCGTTCTATTCTTAGATTTGCCTCTTGATACCGCTGTTGTAAGCGATCTGAGTCTAAAAATTCGAAAGATATATCCGAAAATAGATTGTATGATTTGATTTCATCACATCCGGCGCGAACGCGCGCATCTATAACAGGGTCATTCTTATATGATCCAGCATAGCAGTAGTAGATGTTCAAGCGAGGCTTTGCTCGCATTTTCACGCTATTCAGGAATACGTGATCAGATAGAAACCGTTTCTCATCGATGGTTTCATTTGCTGGTTGATAGCGCGGGCCAAAGAACTCTTTGATTCCTTGAAGATAGCTGCCAACCTCTGCCGCGTTTAGCGATCTAGATGTCTTTGCCTGAATAAAGGCAAAGTCGACTTCTATGCGTTGCCGGGAGGCGATTTCGTCAACTTGTGTCGGCGTGCAAACGGGTATGTCATTCAAGAATATACCAATCGCATCGATCGCTGTGTCAAGACCCCCAGCCACAACAACATCATCTAGTATTACGTGCTCTGAAAAATCTCGAAGATACACGCAATAAGAAGCGAAATATTCGAATACCACAGATTCGCCTATGGCATCCATTCCGTGAGCTGCTGCAAAATCTTTCAGATATGCTTGAAGTACCGGATCATCCACTTCTACCCCTCCCCCAATATTATGGAAGGTAGGCTAGGCAACCAGGATGTTCCGTCAAGATAGAAAGAAACTACTCCGCCGCCACGCTCTCCCCAACCGCACGCTTCCCCAGCAACGGCGCCAGATACTTCCCCGTGAAGCTCCGCGGTTCCTTCACCACCTCTTCGGGCGTTCCCTGGGCGACGATCTCGCCGCCCTTGACGCCGCCTTCGGGGCCGAGATCGAGGATGAAGTCCGCGGTCTTGATGACGTCGAGATTGTGCTCGATCACCACCACGGTGTTGCCCTGCTCGACCAGCGCGTGGAGCACTTCCAGCAGCTTGCGGACGTCCTCGAAATGCAGGCCCGTCGTGGGTTCGTCGAGGATGTAGAGCGTGTTGCCGGTCGCGCGGCGGGCGAGTTCCTTGGCGAGCTTGACGCGCTGCGCCTCGCCGCCGGACAGGGTGGTCGCCTGCTGGCCGACCTTGACGTAACCCAGGCCGACTTCGGCGAGCATCGCCATCTTGTCGCGGATCGGCGGGACCGCCTTGAAGAACTCGACTGCGTCCTCGACCGTCATGTCGAGCACATCGGCGATGCTCTTGCCCTTGAACTTCACTTCGAGGGTTTCGCGATTGTAGCGCGCGCCGTGGCAGACGTCGCAGGTGACATAGACGTCGGGCAGGAAGTGCATCTCGATCTTGAGCACGCCGTCGCCCTGGCACGCCTCGCAGCGGCCACCCTTGACGTTGAAGCTGAACCGGCCGGGCTTGTAGCCGCGCGCCTGCGCCTCGGGCAGGCCGGCGAACCAGTCGCGGATGCTGGTGAAGGCGCCGGTATAGGTCGCCGGGTTCGAGCGCGGGGTGCGGCCGATCGGCGACTGGTCGATGTCGATCACCTTGTCGAGGTGCTGGAGGCCGGTGATCTTGTCATGCTTGCCGGCGAGCAGGCGGGCGCCGTTGAGCTGGCGCGCGGCGGCGGCATAGAGCGTGTCGATCGTGAAGCTCGACTTGCCCGAGCCGGAGACGCCGGTGATGCAGGTGAAGGTGCCGAGCGGGATGCTCGCGGTGACGCCGCGCAGATTGTTGGCGGTGGCGTTCTCGACGGTGAGCTTCTTGCCGGTGCCCTTGCGGCGCTTGGCCGGGACTTCGATCTGGCGGGTGCCGTTGAGATAGTCGGCGGTGACGCTTCCCTTGGTGTTCAGGATCTCGTCGAGCGTGCCGCGCGCGACGATCTCGCCGCCATGGACGCCGGCACCCGGGCCCATGTCGAGGATATAGTCGGCGCTGCGGATCGCATCCTCGTCATGCTCGACGACGATCACGGTGTTGCCGAGGTCCCTTAGGCGGCGGAGCGTGGCGAGCAGCATGTCGTTGTCGCGCTGGTGGAGGCCGATCGAGGGCTCGTCGAGGACGTAGAGCACGCCCGACAGGCCCGAGCCGATCTGCGACGCTAGGCGGATGCGCTGGCTCTCGCCGCCGGACAGGGTGCCCGAGGTGCGGTTGAGGTTGAGATAGTCGAGACCGACATTGTTGAGGAAGCCGAGCCGCTCGTCGATCTCCTTGAGGATCGCGCGGGCGATCTCCTTCTGCTGCGGGGAGAGCGTGGCGGGGAGCTTCTCGAACCAGGCGAGCGCGTCGACCACCGACAGGCGGGTGGCGTGGCTGATATCCTCGCCGGCGATCTTCACCGCCAGCGCCTCGGGCTTGAGGCGGGCGCCGTGGCAGACCTCGCAGGGGTGCGCCGCCTGGTACTTGGCCAGCTCCTCGCGCATGAACGCGCTTTCGGTCTGCAGCATGCGGCGGTTGAGGTTGCCGATCACGCCCTCGAACGGCTTCTTCACATCGTATGACTTGCGGCCGTCGATGAAGGTCAGCGTGACCGGCTTGCCGCCGGTGCCGTGGAGGACGATCAGCTGGACTTCGCCGGGCAGCTCGCGCCACGGCGTGTCGAGGCTGAAGCCGAACTCGCGGGCGAGCGAACCCAGCACCTGCATGTAATAGGGGCTGGGCGGGTTGGACTTGGCCCAGGGCACGATCGCGCCCTTCTTGATCGACAGGTCGTGATTGGGGACGACGAGATCCTCGTCGAACACCAGCTTCTCGCCGAGGCCGTCACAGGTGGGGCAGGCGCCCTGGGGGGCGTTGAACGAGAAGAGGCGGGGCTCGATCTCGGGGATCGTGAAGCCGGAGACCGGGCAGGCGAACTTCTCGGAGAAGACGATGCGGTTGTCCGGGATGCCGGTGCCCTTCATCGCGCCGCCGGTGACGTTGAACTCGGCACGGGCCTCCGACACGCGGCTGCCGGTCAGCTCGGCGACCGTCGTGTCGACCAGGTCGACATAGGCGAGGCCCTCGGCGAGCTTGAGCGCGGTCTCGAAGCTTTCGGCCAGGCGGGTGGCGATGTCGCCGCCGACGACGAGACGGTCGACCACCACTTCGATGTCGTGCTTGTACTTCTTGTCGAGGGCGGGGGCTTCCTCGATCAGATACGTCTCGCCGTCGATGCGGACGCGCTGGAAGCCGGCGCGCTGCCACTCGGCGAGCTCCTTGCGATACTCGCCCTTGCGGCCGCGGACGACGGGGGCGAGCAGGAGCAGGCGGGTGCCTTCAGGGAGCGCGAGGACACGGTCGACCATCTGCGACACGGTCTGCGCCGAGATCGGCAGGCCGGTGACCGGGGAATAGGGAATGCCGACACGCGCCCAGAGCAGGCGCATATAGTCGTAGATCTCGGTGACGGTGGCGACCGTCGAGCGCGGATTGCGCGAGGTCGTCTTCTGCTCGATCGAGATGGCGGGGCTGAGGCCCTCGATATGCTCGACGTTCGGCTTCTGCATCAGCTCGAGGAACTGGCGCGCATAGGCCGAGAGCGACTCGACATAGCGGCGCTGGCCCTCGGCATAGATGGTGTCGAAGGCGAGGCTCGACTTGCCGGAGCCCGACAGGCCGGTGATGACCGTGAGGGTGTCGCGCGGAATATCGACGTCCACGCCCTTGAGATTGTGCTCGCGCGCGCCGCGGACGGAGATGGTGGTGAGAGGCATGCGGGGTCCGACTGTTCCAGATTTGTTCCGAGTATAGGGAGCAAGCGCGGCAGGTCAACGCGCGGGAAGGAATGTGGGGTTCCGGTACCGGGGCAGCAAGGTCATGAGGCACTTGTCGTGCCGGGCGAGGCCCGGTGGCGGCAATTCGAGAAATTCCGGCGTTCCCGTAGCTACTTCCAAGTATATCCATCCGTTCCGGTGGAATATTGGCGGGTGGCTAACGAAGAACGTGCGTGATTTCTGCGCGATTACATGGTTAATATTGCGCGCCTGCTTGCGCGACGGGGCAAAGCGATGCGCAAGGCCGGGTAACATCTCCGGGGGGAAATCATGGCCACACCAATCGCCTTCGAACTCGCCTATGACGCGATACAAGCCTATGTCGCCAATCGCTTTCCGGACGACAGCGATGCCTGGGACGGCAAGGTGCCGTCGACCGACTGGGGGTTCACCCGGGAGGGCTGGCGACTCGCCGCGACCAAGATCGTGTCGAAGTTCAACGCGCTGCTGCCGAACAGCACGATGGTGAGCGTGCCGCCGGGGGCAAAGGACAATCATCTCGACAAGAAGCTGATCGAGTTTCAGCGCTATCTAGCCGCGCTGGCGGATCGGCGCGCGAGCGCGCGCGTGCTCGAAAAGCTGAGCGCCTGAGATGCGCGGCAGGTTTCGGGCCGCAGGCCTCGCCGTTCTCGCCGGCGCAACGGCGGGGACGATCGATCCGGCACAGGCGCGCGATGTGGCCGATCCCGATGTGGTGATCGCCCGCGCCTGCATCGACCGGGTGGGGAAGACGATCGACCAGGGGATATTGGGCGAGGCGCTGCTGATCGAGAGCGGCAAGCGCCCGGCCGAATGGGCCTGGCAGGGTGCCGAGGCCCGACGCACAGCGCGGATCAGCCAGATCGTCGATCAGTTGCGGCTTCCGAACAGCGAAGCCGCCACGCGGCCCGACCAGGCCTTTCGGGCGCTGGAGCTGGAAGGGATTGTCGACCGGCTGGGCCGGATCGTCATCGGGGAGGCCATCGAAGCACCCGAGGACGCGTCTTTGCTTTCGGCCGGAATCCAGCGGCTGGAGGGCCGGCTGATCCGCAAGGCGAGCGACGACGACAGCTTCACGATCACGCCGAAGCCGGCACAGCGCCGCTTCCTGTTCCGCGAGGCATCGCCGGCCTGGACGCTGACCTGCAAGGCGCCGAAGAAGCCCGAGCCGGGCTTTATCGAGACTGCCGAGAAGGTGAAGGCGCCCTATGCCTGGGCGATACGCGCCAAGCCCGAGGAACTGGCGCTGACCGGCAAGGACCGCAAGACGGCCGGCGCGGCGACGATCACGGCGGACCGCACCAACACGCTGCTCGACGACGGCTCGGTCAAGAAGGTTAGCAACTTCAAGATCGATGCGACGCTCGGCTATCGCATTACGCCCGAGACGCTCGCCGACACCGTCTATCTCTATGACCGCTACACGCTGTCGCGCTCGCGGACGCGGCCGATGCCCAAGCTCGATCCCGGCGCGAAGGAAAGCGACGGCGATACCGATGCGTTCGAGGCCGGCTTCCTGACCAGCACCGAGCTGACCTCGAACACGGCGGAGGACATCAAGCTGTTCCTCAATGCCAAGGCGGCGACAGTCTATGATTTCGCCAAGGACGGCGCGCGGCTGAAGGGCGGCATGCTGTTCCGCCCGACCCTGGACCAGGACATCTGGATCTGCGGGCTGGAGAGCTATGGCGCGAAACTGGGCTGGCTCAAGACGCGCTGCCGGGTGCAGATCGACCTGGAGACGTCGCGGATCCTGCGGCGAGGACGCATCGACAAGGGCGACTACGACAATTTCGTCGCGCTGGGGGTGCGGCCTTCGTTCGAGGCCTTCGTTCCGACCGGGGGCGAGACGGCGCTGCTTGGCTCGGTGAACTACCGGTTCCTGCCACTGCTTTCCGGAGAGCCGAAGCATATCGAGCGGCTGGACCTGAGCGTGAAGTTCCGATTCTGGACGCCGAGCACGGCGGGCGTCGACATCGGCTTCACCTATTCCAAGGGCAACAATGAAGTATCCTATGTGAAGGAAGACATTCTGAGCGTGGGTCTGGGCATTATCTATTGAGGCCGGGCACGCTTCTCTTCCTTTCATAAAGCTGCACGCCCATTTCACTTCCCGTTCAGCGGCGAAGGCGGAAGCTTGCCGGACATACAGGAGGGCAGGCGATGCGGTTCGAGCGAATGTTCCGGTTGGGCGTGCTGGCGGGCGCGGCCTTTGTGCTGCCCGGTGCGGCGACGGCGACGCCCATGGCCCAGCCGGCCGGGCAGACCGCGCCGCAATCCGCCGCCGACGACTATCAATGGATCGACCGTGCCGATGCGCTGTGGGATGCGATCGGCGACGCGCCCCCTGACTTCGCCTTTCCGTTCGAAGGCGCCGAGCCCTGGGCCTGGCAGACCGCCGACGGCTATACGATCATCGTCGAGGATGCAGGCGAGGGCGGCATCCGCAGCTAT
>PJUL01000372.1_pt1 | contig 34724 bp, 38 predicted proteins | sample 1512221 | NCBI WGS metagenome assembly PJUL01 (sample SAMN08177667, study PRJNA422409) | Feces metagenome, whole genome shotgun sequencing project.
AGCTGCGCGAAGTTTCCGGCTTGATCGCGGAGTTGCCGACATAGCCACGGCCCAGGCTGTACGGGGCAGTGTACGACGCGTTGGCCGCGTGCGCGGTCACGAAAGCACCGGTCGGGGTGTAGCCGACAAAGCCCGAATAGGAGCTGCGCGGATCCGATTCAGCGAAGGTCGGTGCGCGGAAACCTTCCGAATAGGTACCGCGGATCGCGAGCTGCTTGATCGGCTGGAACTTCGCAGTCGCCTTGGGCGAGAAGCGGCCGATCCCGGTCGAATAGTGATCGTAACGGCCGGACAGGTTGATATTGAGCGAATCCAGTATCGGCGCCTGCACTTCGAAATAGCCCGCCCAGACCGAACGATCGCCATAAGCCTGCGCGGTCGAGAGGCCCGGGATGTCCAGGTTCGGGTTGGCGCTGTTGTTGGTCAGCTTCTCCTTGCGATACTGGCCGCCGACGGCCATCTGCACATCGCCGCCCGGAAGCGCGAAGAGGCTGCGGCTGACCGACGCGTCCACGGTCAGCTCGCTCGAGTTCGAGTGTGCCGTGATCGGCGGCAGCACCGAGTTGCGCACCGCTTCCGAATTCAGGCTCGGATTGACGAAGTTGTACGAGCCGGTGTTGATTGCCTTGACCAGCCCGTTGAGATTGGCCCAGCCATATTGGGTGAGCGTGAGGTTGGCGCGCGAATAGCCGGCCTCGACATTCCAGTTCCAGGCGTCGGCGATGGTGCCGTGCAGACCACCGGTCACGCGGAACACTTCATTGATGCGATCGCTGCCCGAACGGACATCGCCGAACAGATAGTAGATGCGCGCCGCGCCATTGGCCGGATCGTTGGCATAAGCCTGCGCATAGGGGTTGTTCGGGTTGAGCTTGCGGTCCGCTGCGGTCGAGCAGTTCACGCCCGCCGAGCAGATATAAACCGGCAGCACGATGCCCGGATTGGTCGTCGAGGTCGACGGCGCGCCGCCAAAGGCCTGAGTCTGACGGATCGCGCGCGGCGGCGAGATGATGTCGACGCGGCTATGCGCATAGCTGCCCGCGATATAGCCCTCGACATTGTCACCGAGGCGGAAGCTTGCCCGTGCGACAGCGTCGTAACGCTCCTGCAACGGCGAGATCTGCGCATATTCGCGGGTGTTATCGTGTTTGCAGGCACTGCCGACACGCGCGGAGGTGTTCTCCGAATAGGTGCCATAGGCGCAATTCGCGAGCGGAGTGAGCGAAGTGAAGAGCGCGGGCGTGGTGGCATTCGTCACCGAGCCTGCGAGCGGATTGTTGAGATTGGTCTGGGTCACGCGGGTGACCACCGCGTCGGTGGTTGCAGTGCCGAGCGTGTCGTCGGCGCGGTTGTTGTCGTTGCCGCCGATCGAGCGAAGATCGAGCGTGTTGAACGGGAAACCACGCGAGTTGGCCGAAATGCGACCACCATATTCATAGTCGCCGCCGACATAGACGTTGAAGCCCTGCGTGTCGTAGTCGCCGAACCCGAACAGGAGCTTCGCACGATACTTGGCGCCGTCACCCTTCTCGGTCGCGCCGCCTTCTACGCCAGCCTCGAGGCCGGTCATCTGCTTGCGGGTGATGATGTTGACCACGCCGCCGATCGCGTCCGCGCCGTATAGCGACGATGCGCCATCCTTGAGGACCTGCACCTGCTGGACGTTGACCATCGGGATGCTGTTGAGGTCGACATAGGAATTATGGCCGTCGTCGCTCAGCGGGAAGTTGGTCGAGCGAAGGCCGTCGACCAGGATCAGCGTGGACGACACGCCGAGGTTACGCAGCGAGACGGCGGCGCCGCCGGCCGAGAAGCCGCTGGTGAAGCCGTTGCCGATCGATCCGGCGCCGTCGGCGGAGGCCGAGCGGATCGCGTCGGTCACATTGGTGATGCCTGCGCGCTCGAGGTTCTCTGCCGTGATGACCGTCACCGGCAATGCGGTGTGGGTGTCCGACTGGCGGAAGATGGTGCCGGTGACGACGATGGCGCCGTCGCTTGCCGGAGCGTCCTGCTGCGTGGCTGCTGCGTCGGTATTGCCGGTGGTTGCCGGAACGTTCTGCGCCAGTGCCGGCGCAGCAAAAAGCGAGCCTGCAAGAACCATGGCGGACAGGGCCGCACCGGTACGCAGGCGCACGATCTCAGACTTCTTCATTCAGTTTTCCTCACTCTCCATGGTCCTGCCGGCAGGCTACCGGAGGACCCCCCGGATCTTCGTCGCGCTCAGGCTTTGAGGCGTTCTCGTCGAAGCTGGGGCGAGGATGAGAGTGTGTCTGATTTGTGTAAAGCGTTACGAACTGTTTCTGGTGTGTTTCTGAATGTGTGTTTCTGAAATGCAACACATGTCGAGCGGTGTCGTCGGGAGCACCGGTTGCGGCCGGCGCGCGGGGCGATCCAGGCATCTTCGAATGCGACTTTGCGATGCCCCGGCTTTCCATGGCGTGACGGCGCAAAAAAAGGGAGGGCGTTGCCGCCCTCCCTCACTTGTTCCGTCTCGTCGTTGATCAGGCAGCGAGCTTGCGCAGCACGTACTGGAGGATGCCGCCGTTGAGGAAATATTCCAGCTCGTTGACGGTATCGATCCGGCAACGGGTGAGGAAGGTTTCCTTGGTGCCGTCCTCGCGGGTGAGCTCGACTTCGACATCCTGACGCGGACGCAGGCCCGCGACGTTCTTGATCGTGAAGGTGTCGCTGCCCTTGAGCTTCAGTGTATCGCGGGTCACACCCTCGGCGAACTGCAGCGGCAGGATGCCCATGCCGACCAGGTTCGAACGGTGGATGCGCTCGAAGCTCTCGGTGATGACGGCGCGAACACCGAGCAGGTTGGTGCCCTTGGCAGCCCAGTCACGCGACGAGCCGGTGCCATATTCCTTGCCCGCGATGATCACGAGCGAAGTGCCGTCAGCCTTGTGGCGCACGGCGGCGTCGTAGATCGGCATGACCTGACCGCCATAGCGCGTCATGCCACCTTCGATTCCGGGCACCATTTCATTTTTGATGCGTATATTCGCGAACGTCCCGCGCACCATGACTTCGTCGTTGCCGCGGCGCGCGCCGTAGCTGTTGAAGTCCTTCTTCGCGACCTGATGCTCCTGCAGGAAGGTGCCTGCGGGGCTGTCGGCCTTGATCGAGCCGGCGGGGCTGATGTGGTCGGTGGTGATCGAGTCGCCGAGGATGGCGAGGGGCTTGGCTTCGATGATGTCGGTGACGGGCGCCGGGGTCATCGTAAGGCCCTCGAAATAGGGCGGATTGTGGATGTAGGTCGAGCTGGTCGGCCACGCATAGGTGTCCGAGCCCACGACCTCGATCTTCTGCCAGTGCGTGTCGCCGGCGTACACGTTCGCGTAGCGCGAGCGGAACATCTGGTCGTCGATGTTGGCAGTGATCAGCCCGGCGACTTCCTCATTGGTCGGCCAGATGTCCTTGAGGAACACCGGACCATCGGTGCCTTCGCCGATCGGGGTCTCGTACATGTCCTCGGTCACCGTGCCCTTGAGCGCATAGGCGACCACCAGCGGCGGCGAGGCGAGGAAGTTCGCGCGCACGTCCGGCGAGACGCGGCCCTCGAAGTTGCGGTTGCCCGACAGGACCGAGGCAGCGACGATGTCGTTGCCGTTGATCGCCGCCGAGATCGGCTCGGCGAGCGGACCCGAGTTGCCGATGCAGGTGGTGCAGCCATAGCCGACCAGGTTGAACCCGATCGCGTCCAGATCCGCGGACAGACCCGTCTTGTTGAGATAGTCGGTCACCACCTGCGAGCCCGGCGCGAGCGAGGTCTTCACCCACGGCTTGCGGGTCAGGCCCTTCTCGCGCGCCTTGCGGGCGACGAGGCCGGCCGCGATCAGCACCGAGGGGTTCGAGGTGTTGGTGCACGACGTGATCGCCGCGATCACCACGTCACCGTCACCGATATCGTGGTCGCGACCTTCGACGTCCACACGGACCGCATGGTCCTTCTTGTAGACCTTGGTCAGGTCGCCGTTGAACACTTCGTCGACGCTGTCGAGGCTGACGCGGTCCTGCGGGCGCTTCGGACCGGCGAGCGACGGGCGCACCGTGCTCATGTCGAGCTCGAGCGTGTCGGTGAAGATCGGCTCGGGGCCATCGACCGAGTGCCAGAAGCCCTGCGCCTTGGCATAGGCCTCGACCAGCGCGACGGTCTCGTCCGGACGGCCGGTGAGGCGCATGTAATCGAGCGTCTTGTCGTCGATCGGGAAGAAACCGCAGGTCGCGCCATATTCGGGCGCCATGTTGGCGATCGTCGCGCGGTCCGCCAGCGTCATCGCGTGCAGGCCCGGGCCGTAGAACTCGACGAAGCGGCCGACCACGCCCTTGGCGCGCAGCATCTGGGTGACGGTCAGCACCAGGTCGGTGGCAGTGATACCCTCGCCGAGCTTGCCGGTCAGCTTGAAGCCGACGACTTCCGGGATGAGCATCGACACCGGCTGGCCGAGCATCGCGGCCTCTGCCTCGATGCCGCCCACGCCCCAGCCGAGCACGCCGAGGCCGTTGACCATCGTGGTGTGGCTGTCGGTGCCCACAAGGGTGTCCGGATAGGCGATCGTCGCACCGTCGGCGGTCTTGGACGACCAGATCGACTGCGAGATATATTCGAGGTTCACCTGATGGCAGATGCCGGTGCCCGGCGGAACCACCGAGAAATTGTCGAGCGCCTTCGAGCCCCACTTGAGGAACTCGTAACGCTCCGCATTGCGCTCATATTCCAGCGCGACGTTGTCCTCGAACGCCTTGGGCGTGCCGAACTCGTCGACCATCACCGAGTGATCGATGACGAGGTGGACGGGGACCTGCGGATTGATCTTCTGCGCGTCGCCGCCGAGCTTGGTGATCGCATCGCGCATCGCGGCGAGATCGACCACGCAGGGAACGCCGGTGAAGTCCTGCATCAGCACGCGGGCCGGGCGATACTGGATCTCGCGGTTCGAACGCGCATCCTTCTGCCAGTCGACGATCGCCTGGGCGTCATCCTTGGTGACGGTGACGCCGTCCTCGAAGCGCAGCATGTTCTCGAGCAGCACCTTCATCGAGAAGGGCAGGCGGCTGATGTCGCCAAGCTTCTTCGCGGCCTTGGGCAGCGAGAAGAAGTCGTAGCTGGCGGTGCCGACAGTGAGCGTGTCGCGGGTGCCGAGGGTATCGTTGCCGATCGCGGTCATGAGGCGCGGGGTCCTTTCTTTTGTCCGGCCGGGCGCTCGGGGGACGTGGCATCTTTATAGAGCCGCGCGGGCGCACCGGAGTGCTGCGAATGCGAAGATTCGCGGGTGCCGCTAGCACGGTGCGGGGGCCGGGGGAAGGGGAGGGGCGTGCGGAGGTGATAATGGGATCTGAATGGCGGGATTCGGGTCGAGCGCGGACCGGCGGCGTTCAGGCGAGATCAAGCGGTGACCCACGGCACGTTCATCGGAATGGATTCGTGCGAGGCGGTTTTTGTTCGGTGCTCGCCCTCAGCCAGAAAGAAAAGTCCGGCATGCGTCCACGGAACTTTGGCGTCTCAAAAACAAAGTCCAAATTGGCGTAAACAAGCAAAAATATCCCAGAGAGCATGGCTGGAAAATCGCAGCCGAGCCTAGTACGGCAGAATTTAATTGGGGCCTGATCGTTTCTGGGGGGAACATGAAAAATTCTGCGCTGGCGGCGCTTTCCGTATGCCTGCTGGCGGGCGCGTGCAGCGGCGGCGGTAGTTCCGGCGGCGGCGGCGCCGTGGTCGTCGCGCCTACGCCCACTCCGACGCCGGCCCCGACGCCTACGCCGACGCCTACACCCACCCCGACGCCGGCTCCGACCCCCACACCGACGCCGACGGCGCTGCCCACGCCGGTCCCGATCGCAGCGGATGAGAATTGGTCGACCCTGCAGCGGGACCCCGGCCACACGGGCTATGTGCCGGCAAGCTTCTCGGCGGGGAGCTTTGCGGACGCGTGGACGATCACGACCGACGGGGCGCCCAGCGACGTCGCGGCGCGGTCTGGCAGCGTCTTCTTCAACGATGTGCATGCGGACAGGCATGCCTACACGCACAGCGTGGCGACCTCGAGCGGGGCTGCGCTATGGACGTTCGACATCGGCCAAGGCAATTATGCCCCCGGCAGGCGCCCGTATGGTCCGGGCTATGCAAACGGCCGCGTCGCATCGATTTCATACAACCAGACGTCCAGCGCGTCGCCCATGCAAGTCATCAACGCGGTGACCGGCGGCTACGTCAGCACGCCGACCTACGACGCGCAGTTTAGCGACGGCAGCGTGCCGACCATGGTTGGCGACGAAATATTCTTCACGTCCGGCTATTACGGGAACGCTGTTTTCAACGCGAATGCCGCGACCGGCAACCGTATCTGGAGCACGACGAGCACCGGCCAATATGGCGGCTACGTCATGCAGGGCGAAAGCGTCGCCGTAGATCAGTATTACGTCTATTTCTTTCAGGCCGGTTCCATCCTGGTGCTGAAGCGGGACGGCACGCTGGCGAAGTTCATCCAGAATCCGTTCTTTACGAAGAACTTCATCAGCTATTTCGGTGAGTATGTCGGCGCGCCGATGCTCGACAGCGCCGGCCGCATCTACGTTTTCACGGACAATCGCCAGCGCGGCGACGCCCTGCCGATCGCGGCGTTCTCACTGTTTGCCGAGAAGCCATTGTGGCGCACGGGCTATAGCTATGTCGGCGATCCCGCCGTACGGGCGGACCGGCTGTTCGCCGCGCGTTCGTCGAGCACGATCGTGGATCTGGTCGACACCTCAACCGGCCTCGTGGCCGCCTCGATCGATGTTGGCGGGACCAGCAACCTGACCAGCAACGTGATCGTCTCCGATAGCCATCTGTTCGTGTCGAGTCCCACGACGACCTTCGCGGTCGATCTGACGAAGAGCAACTTCCCCGTTGTCTGGAAAACCTCGTTCGGCGGCTCGCTGGCGATCACGCCCGAGGGCTATCTGATCATTTCGACCGCTACCGGACTGCACGCCGTAAAGCTGAAATGACGCTGCGCCGGCCCTGGGGCCGGCCGGCAATCATGCTCGCATCGCGGCTTCCGGGCAGTTTGTTCCATATTTGTTCTTCCAATGTAGGATAATCCGCCATAACTGACTCCGCTCCACAGCAGCGGAGCGAGTCGGCATGGCGGGCGAATTCGGGCGGCAGCGTTGGTCGGGGGCGGTGCGGGAGGCTTTCCTGCGCGGGGTCGCGGCCCATGGTTCGGTGCGGCGGGCGTGCCGCGAGACCGGGATGAGCGTTCCCGGCGCCTATCATCGGCGCAGGATCGATCCCGACTTCGCGCATCTCTGGGACAGGGCGGTGGCGCGGGCCGGGGAGGCGCGGGCGGAGCGGCTGGCCGATGCCGGCAAAAAGGCCGAGCGGCGCGACGGCATGTTCGGCGACTATCGCAAGCGGCATGACGGCTGGACCGAGGTGCGCACGCGTATCTTCCTGCGCGCGCTCTCCGAGACGGGTTGCGTGCGCGACGCCTGTATGCGGGCACGGATCTCCAGCACCTCCGCCTATCGGATGCGGCAGCGCGACGCGAAATTCGCCGAGGCCTGGGCGAAGGCGCTCGACCGGGCGTTGCCGACGCTGGAACAGGCGGCCTGGGAGCGTGCCGTGCTCGGCTGGGACGAGGTGGTTTGGCGCGACGGCGTGGAAGTGTCGCGCAAGCGGCGCTTTTCCGACGGGCTGCTCAGGTTGCTGCTCGATCGCTTCGCGTCGGGGCCGATGGCGGTGCCGCGTCACGGTGCGAGCGTGAAGGAATTGCGCGCCTTTGCCGAGGAAGCCGCGAAGGCGGCGGGCGGGTTCTTCAGCTGGCGCGCGCTGCCCGAGGATACCGATGCCGCAATCCTGCGCAATCTCGATGCGATCGACCGGGCGCGGGCACGCGAAGCCGCCGAAGCTGCCGAGCGCGCGGCCGCGGAGGCGGCGGCGCGGGGCGATTGCAGCGAGGATGACGAGGAGGGGGATGACGGAGATTGGGAAGGGGACGGCGGCGAGGGGTGCGCCGCGGGGCGAGGCTATCGCGATGCGTCGGGGACCAGGTTTGAGCGGGATCGCCCGGGGGGCGAGGTGCCGCGCCTGCACCGGTTCTGAGCCGGGGAGGGCAGGGAGTGCGGCGAGGGCTCCACGGCGCTGGTAAGGGCGCGAGCCGAAGCCCGCGCCCACCGATGGGATCTACCGGAGGGAGCCGGCAGCCCGCTTGACCTCCACATTGGGATAGAGGCCATGCCCGGATACGAGCGGCCGCGTGCCACCCCGAGTCCCTTGATTTCCTTGGCCTATCGGGGGGCGGGACACTGTCCTCAAGCGGGACGTTGCCCATTTTGGCGGAACGGGCGGGGTTTCTCGGCGCGGCGGTGCGGAAGCCGTCCCGGCGCGGGACTTGGGCGTGGTCGGGCAGGGCCGGCGGCCCCGGGATCAGGCGAAGCGCACGGGCTCGGGCCGGCCCACCAGATAGGCGCTGGCGGGGTCGTGCAGCGGGAAGCCGTTCACGCCCAGCCGGGCGAGCAGCAGGCGGACGGTACCGAAGCTGCGGGTGCTGGTCGCGATCGATTCGGGGCGGTTGAGCCATGCTTCGGAGACGAGCAGCTTCTTGCCGTGGCGCTCGATCCGGCCGTCCTCGATCAGCCGGGCGAGGCGGCGGCGGACGGTCGCCTCGGGCAGGCCGAGCGCGCGGGCGACGGCGCTGGTGCGGACCGGCTCGCGCAAATGCATGGGCGGCTCCTTGCGCCCGTCGGCATAATGCCAGGCCAGCTCGCGATCGGCGTTTAGCGGGCGCGAATTGGCGGCGTAGATGGTCGAGAAGAGGACGAGCTCGAGCCAGTCGGCATGGGTGCTGCGGTTGGTATCGACCACCGCGAGCATCAGGTCGATCGCGGCCTGGACGCCGGCGGCGTGGTGATAGGGGCGGGCGGTGCCGACCTCGGGCATCTGCACGCCGGCGCGCGCCATGTCGGCGACGAAGCGGACGGCGGCATCGTGGACCAGCGTGATGAAGGCGGTGAGCGTGGGCGAGCGCAGCTCGGCGGGGCTGGCATGGACGCCCTCGGGGCCGCGGCCGCACCAGCCGGCATCGACCAGCGCATGGACGTGGCGGCGCACGGTCTCGTACGGGCGCGACAGCGACATGGCGAGCGAATGGGCGGAGACGCCGGCGGTGAAGCTCTCGTCGGGGCCAAGCGGATAGGTGTCGCGCGCGATCACCGCGAAGATCGTGACCCGGTCGAGATCGCCGTCGAACAGCGGAATGGCGCGGGCGAGGACCGTCGTCTGCAGCTCGGCAAGCAAGCGGGTCATCAGCCGGATCGGCGGGGGATCGAGTGGCAGGCGGATCGACATGCTCCGGAAACGATCTTCGCCGCTGCGCGCGCCGGGAGATAGTCCGTGGAATCCCTATTTCGCCAATTTGAGTATAAGGAAATGTCCGATTTCCTTGGGGATTTCGTCGTGCCGCGGGCGAAACGGTAACCATGTTTCGGTGGGCGCGGGGAATAGGCGCGCGGCATGGGGGTGGCGGCGATTGCGATGGGGCCGGGCGGGCGGGTCCGGGCAGGATGCGCGGCAGGAGGAACGGACGATGCGGAGGATCGCAGGGCTGGTCGCGGCGGTGGCGATGCTGGGGGCGATGCCGGTGGCGGTGGCGCAGGACGCGGGCCGGCCAGTTGCGGCGCCGGTGCCGCCGCAGCGACCGGCCTGCCGGGAAGTGGGCGACCTGCCCTCCCTGACGATCGATGCCGACAGCGCGGCGCGGCTGGGTACGATCGGGCTCGATCGGGCGGCGATCTTCGCGCAGATGCACGAGACCTCGATCCCGGAGACGATGGGCTGCTGGGCGATGCCGGTGGGCAATTTCGACAGCCAGCTCGTCTCGGTGGGGATGGCGCAGTGGAATTTCGGGACGGGCAGCCTGCAGCCGCTGCTCAAGGCGTGGAGGAAGGGACGCAAGGGGCATTTCGGGCGGGCGCGCAAGGCGCTGATGCCGGTCTGGGGCAAGACCGTATTCTCGCGCGATTGCCTGGCGGTGCCGGTGAAGGCGAAGTGCCGGGAGAAGATCCTGGCGGGGCACGGGCCGGACGGGAAGCTCGACCCGGTGCTCTGGGGCGAGTTCAACGCGCTGTTCGAGAGCGACGCGATGCTGCAGGTGCAGCTCGACACCTATCTGGTGCTGCTCGAGGCGGTGCGGCAGGACCTGTTGCGGGTGTTCCCGGGCCAGGCGATCACGCCGCGCAAGGTGCGCTGGGCGGTGGACACCAAGGTGCAGCAAGGCGGCTTCCCGCTCGACGAGGACCTCGCGCGGCTGCGGCGCAAGCTGGCGGCGATGCCCGAAGGCGAGCGGCGCGAGCGGCTGGCGGCGATCTTTGCCTGGTACGGCGCGCTGGCGCGGAGCATCGACCAGGACGGGGTGCAGCGCGACTGGGCGTGGAACCTCGATCGCTGGGGCTGCATGCTCGACAGCGGGCGGATCGATCCGGAGCAATATGAGATGCTCCACCTGACCTTCCTGCGCAGCCGCACCGCGATCGGCAATTCCGGGCGCTGGCAGGCGCTCACCTTCGAAAGGCGTGCGCGGATCATCCTTGGGGTGGGTAGCGTCTCGGGCAAGACCGATGGAGAATGTTTGCGCTGACCCCTTGGAACCCGTGGCGGCTCCGGCCATTACGTCAGGGGAACATTTATGCGGAGTGCAGGGCGATGATGCGCGGTTTGGTGATTGCGGCGAGTGTGTTGGCGGTGGCGGGCTGCGCGAAGCCCGAGAAGAATGCGCGCTACATGGCAGGCCATTTCCGCGCCCAGGCCGATCTGAAGATGGCCGACGGCACCGATGTCGGCAAGGCGATCGCCGAGGAAGTCGACGGCGCGATCCGCGTGATGGTGGAAGTGCACAGCATGACCAAGGGCGTGCACGGCACCCATATCCACACCATCGGCAAGTGCGAGGGTCCCGACTTCGCCAGCGCCGGCGGCCACTGGAACCCGACCGCGCACCAGCACGGCAAGGACAATCCCGCCGGCCCGCACGCCGGCGACATGCCGAACCTGTCGGTGGGCGAGGACGGCCGCGACCGCACGATCTTCACCCTGCCGGGCGGCACCTATGCCGGCCTGCTCGACGAGGACGGCGCGGCGCTGGTGGTCCATGCCAATGCCGACGACTACAAGACCGACCCCTCGGGCAATTCGGGCGGGCGCATCGCCTGCGGCGTCTTCCACGCGATGTAATTGCCGGAGCGGGGCGGGGACGTGACGTCGGTTCTGTTCGTATGCCTTGGCAATATCTGCCGCTCGCCGCTCGCCGAAGGCGCGCTGCGGGCGGCGGCGGCGCGTGCCGGGCTGGAGGTCGAGGTGGATTCGGCGGGGACTGGCGGCTGGCATGCCGGCGATCCCCCCGATCCGCGTGCGCAAGCCGCGGCGCGGCGGCACGGAACCGACATCTCCGGGCTGCGCGCCCGGCAGGTGCGCCCGGAGGATTTCCGGAACTTCGACTATGTGCTGGCCCTCGACCGGCAGAATCTGCGCGACCTGACCGCGATCGCGCCGGCCAACACCACGGCGCGGCTCGGCCTGCTGATGGACTATGTGCCGGGCCGCGCGGGGCACTCGGTCGCCGATCCCTATTACGGCACGGACAGCGACTTCGACACGACCTGGGCGGATGTCAGCGCGGCGGCCGATGCGTTGGTAGCCCGGCTGCGAGGATGAACCGCGCGGGCGCGAAGCTTCATGTTTGAATGCCCTGCGCGCCGCTATACTCCCCTTTCGTCATCGGATGGAGGCGAGGGGGCATCATGTTCATTTTTCTGGTAGCGCAAGCAGTCGTAATCCCACCGGCGCCCTCGACGCGCTTCTACCAGTCGAACCAGCCGCTTCCCTCCGCCGAGCGATCCTGTGCCGAGCTCAAGAAAGCCGCGGCGAAGCAGAAACCGGGCAGGAGCCTGGGGAATGGCTGGAGCACCGGCGCAATGCAGGTCGACTGCAAGGCGCGATCGGTGCTCATGGAAAAGGTCATCGCGCATCCATCCACGCAGGAAGCAGCGGGCTGGCAGGCCGGCTTCCAGCGCGACATCGATTATGTTTGCCACGACTGGTTCGTCGGCGGCCTGATCCGGCAGGGATGGCAGTTCCGCACGCGCACACGCTTTGCCGACAAGAGCTACACCTTCCTTGCGCGTTGCCCGCAGCGGAAGTGACGGGGCCGGGCCCTAGCCGCCGAACGCCGCCACGCCGCTCGCCATGCCGGGAAACCACATCTGCGTCGCGAATTGCCAGGTGGCGAGCAGGATGAAGGCGCTTGCGGCCAGCAGCGCGATCACCGCGCCGATCCGCAGCGCCGGGGCAGCGTCGCTGCGGCGCGCGCGGATAAAGGCTTCGGCGACGGCAAGGTTGGGCAGATAGAAGGCGAAGTCCATCACCATGTCGAACCCGCCGCGGAAATCGGCGGTGTGGCCGAGCTTGCCGAAGCACAGAAACCAGAAGCCATATTCCATCCGGTAGAGCCAGGAGCCGATCGCCAGCGCGAACAGGCGGATCGCCCAGGCGCGGTGCCGATCGAGCCGGCGGGCGCGGCCGTTGGTGAAGGCGAGCGTGGCGCAGAGCACCATCAGCGCGCCGTAAAGGCCGAAGCCCAGATCCATCGCTGCGCCGCCGACCGTACCCTTGGCCAGGATGAAGCCGAGCCCGCCCAGCCCGGCAATCGCGGCGGCGAAGACATAGAGCCGGCCGAGCCAGCGGTGGAGCACAGGAATGCGGGCGCGGATCGCGGCGATCAGCTGGATCGGACCGAGCAGCAGCAGGATGCCGCCGGTGACGAAATGGGTGCCGATCGCGATGGTGGCGAAGGGCGTTGCCGCTTCGTGCAGGCGAGGCAGGCTCTCGTTCCAGCGATCGGGCGCGCCGCCAGCGGCGGTGCCGCCGTAGAAGGCGAGGATATAGGCGCCGAACAGCGCCGCGCTGAGCCAGCTCGCCGCGACCAGCAGGATCGCGGCCCAGCGCAGCGCGCCTTCGATCGTCGCGTGCGGTTTCCGTCCCGGGATGGCCTGCGCCAGTGTCGCCACGCCGTGCCTCCGTCTTCGCCCCTGTCGGGGCACGACTATAGGGCGGGAGGCCGGGCCGGGGACACTGTAAATGGTGCTAGCGGGGCTCGGGCGCGTGGGACGCCGATCTGCACCATTACGGATGTAATTCCCGCATCCGGAAACGCCGCAGGCCATGAAGCCTTAACCGGGAGGGTCTTAGCCATCATGGCCACCCTCGGGAGATGCGCATGCACCGGCTTCTGTTCGGACTGGCCTTGACGATGCTGATCGCCGTTCCCGCGACGGCCCAGCAGTCAGTGCCGCCGCTGACGCCCGATCAGAAGGGCTATATCGTCTATGATCAATGCATGATGCATGCGGCGATCAAGGCATCGCGCACCGATGCGAAGGACGAGGAAATCTTCGGCCTGGCCAAGGCGCAATGCGCGGTAACGCGGGTCCAGGTGCTCATCGGGCAGGAGAACAACAGGGGCTTCATTGCGGCGCTCGATGCCGCGGATGCGGACAAGGCGGCCAAATTTCCCGCCTGGATCAAGGGTGTTCGCGAGCGCCGCAAGGCCTATGACCTGCCGGCCCCGGCGCCGCGTCCCTAATTCGTCCGTGTACATGAACGGGCATGGCGGCCGGGCGAAACTGCGCTGGCGGGCGTCTCTCACCGTCTTTCCCTCACGCATCCAACCTGTATAAATCGCGCTCCGGGCGGGGGCCTATGGGGAGCAGGAATGGCCGACGTCGATACCGCATGGCCTGGCCATGGCGGTGAAACCGGGGAAATGCTGCGTGCGCCGGATTTCGCGGCGCCCGGGCTCGGGCCTGTCACGCTATGGCCGCGCGAGCTCCGGCAGGCGATCGACCTGATGCTGGCCGCGCCGCAGCGCGCCTTCGTCACCTGGGGCCCGGACCATCTGTTCTTCTACAACGACCTGATCCTCGACGCCTATCGCGACGAGACGCCGCGGATCTTCGGCCGGTCCTATCGCGAGAGCTGGCCCCGGGTGTGGGACAAGGTGCGCCCCTATTTCGACCGGGCGCTGGGCGGCGATGCGGTGTTCCATCCGGGATTGCACGTGCAAGGGGTGCGCGGCGGCGGCGAGAAGATCGACATCCGCGTCGACCTGGCCATGACGCCGATCCGCGGCACGGACGGCCAGGTGCTCGGCATCTTCGGGACCAGTGCCGACCGTACCGGCTATTACGAGACGGTGGAGCGCGAGCGCCAGGCGCGCGCGGCGCTCGAGGAAAAGACGCGGACGCTGGAAGTGGTCAACCAGGCCGGCGCGGCGATCACTGGCGAGCGCGACAGCGCGCGGGTGGCGCAGACCGCCGTGGACGCGGGCGTGGCGCTGATCGGCGCGAAGTTCGGCGCGTTCTTCTACAACAGCACCGACGAGGCCGAGGGCGAGCGCTACATGCTCTATGCCCTGGCCGGGGCGCCGCGATCGGCGTTCGACAAATTCCCGATGCCGCGGATCACCAGGCTGTTCGAGCCGACCTTCGCCGGCACCGGCATCATCCGCGTCGACGACATCACCAGCGATCCCCGCTACGGACAGAATAGCCCGTTCAGCGGCGTGCCGGAGGGGCATGTGCCGGTGCGTTCCTATCTCGCGGTGCCGGTGCGGACGCCGTCCGGCGACGTGATCGGCGGGCTGCTCTACGGCCATCCCGAGCCGGGCCGGTTCAGCGCGGCGGCCGAGGCGAGCCTGGCGAGCCTGGCCGGGCAGGCGGGGCTGGCGATGGACAATGCCCGGCTGTTCGAGGCGGTGGAGCGCGAGCTGGTGCGCCGCGCCCATGCCGAGGAGGAGCTGCACCTGCTCAACGACCGGCTGGAGGCGCGTGTGGCCGAGGCGGTGACCGAGCGCGAAGCGGCGTTCGCGGCGCTCCATCAGGCGCAGAAGATGGAGACGATCGGCAAGCTGACCGGCGGCGTGGCGCACGACTTCAACAACCTGCTGCAGGTGATCTCCGGCAATCTCCAGCTGCTCGCGCGCGACGTACACGGCAGCGAGAAGGCGGAGCGGCGGGTGGCCAATGCGCTGGCCGGGGTGCAGCGCGGATCGAAGCTCGCCAGCCAGCTGCTCGCCTTTGGCCGGCGGCAGCCGCTCGAGCCGCGCGTGCTCAATATCGGCAAGTTCCTGGGCGGGATGGACGACATGCTGCGCCGGGCGCTGGGCGAGGCGATCGGCATCGAGATCATCACCTCGGGCGGCTTGTGGAACTGCCAGGTCGATCCCGCCCAGCTCGAAAATGCAGTGCTCAATCTGGCGATCAATGCGCGCGACGCGATGGCCGGCACGGGCAAGCTGACGATCGAAGCGGCGAACGCGTCGCTGGATGACGATTACACCAGCCGGCTGGATGGTGTGCCGGCCGGCCAATATGTGATGCTGGTGGTGACCGATACCGGCACCGGCATCGATCCCAAATTGCTCGAGCAGGTGTTCGAGCCGTTCTTCTCGACCAAGCCGGAAGGGCATGGATCCGGGCTGGGGCTGTCGATGGTCTATGGCTTCGTCAAACAGTCCGGCGGCCATGTGAAGCTCTATTCCGAGCTTGGCCATGGCACCTCGGTGAAGCTCTATCTGCCCCGGGTCCGCAGGCCGGAGGAAGTGGTGTTCGCTGTGCCCGAGGCGGTCACGATGCGCGGCGGCAAGGAGACCATCCTGGTCGCGGAAGACGACCCGGACGTGCAGGCCACCGTGGTCGAGCTACTGGGCGAGCTCGGCTATACGGTGCTGCGCGCCAACGACGCGCAGAGTGCGCTGAGCGTGATCGAGAGCGGGGCCGCGATCGACCTGCTGTTCACCGATGTGGTGATGCCCGGCGCGCTGAAGAGCCCCGAGCTGGCGCGGCTGGCGCGGGCGCGGCTGCCCGATCTCGCGGTGCTGTTCACCTCCGGATATACGGAGAACGCGATCGTCCATGACGGGCGGCTGGATGCCGGGGTGGAACTGCTCTCCAAGCCCTATACCCGCGAGCAGCTCGCCCGGAAGGTGCGGTCTGTGATCGAGGGGAAGAAGGGGTAGCGCCTTTTCGTCGCTGTTCTAACCGTCCACCTTGTCATCCCGGCCTTGCGTCGGGATCCCGCTTCTTCATGGACGGGCAAGGCCGGGGTGACGGAGTTGATCGATGGGTTCAGCCGGTCAGCGGATAGCGCGCCACCGCGTCGTAGCGGGCGCCTTCATGGCCGAGGCTGCTTTCGAACAGGAAGAAATGGTCGAGCGTGAAGGGGGCGCTGGCCAAGCCGGCATGTGCCTCGACGAACCGGTCGACCGCTTCGGTCGGGCTGTTCATCCGGGCCAGCGTGATGTGCGGCAGATAGGCGCGGCGCTCGGGCGGCTGGCCGGCGCGGACCAGCGCCTGATCGATCTTGCGGTGGAGCGCGGCGAGCGCTTCCTTCGGGCGCACCCCGGCCCAGACCGCGTTGATGCGGCCGCGGCTGTCGAAGGTGCCGACGCCGTCGAGCGCGACCTCGACCGGCGGCCAGTGGACGCTCGACAAGGCGAGTGCGGCGTCTTCGGCGGCGCGTTCGTCGACATCGCCGATGAAGCGCAGGGTGATGTGGAGCTGGTCGTCATCCTGCCAGCGCGCGCCGGGAATGCCGCCCATCAGCGCGAGCAGCCGGGCGCGAATGGCGGCGGGCGGGCGGAGGCCAACGAACAGACGGATCATACAGAGGCACTAGTCCCCCCGGTTTCGCTTGAAAACACCCCGTATCAGGGCGATATTACACCCTGACCGGCAGGTGCCGGACAAAGGAGTTTTGCAATGGCTGATTGGTCGGATCCCCGGACGGGCGCCTATGTGACCGCCGGCGCGGGTGCGGAAGCACGCGACGCGGGGCTCAGGTCGTACATGCTGTCCGTCTACAACTACATGGCATCGGGCGTGCTGCTTACGGGCATCGTCGCTCTGCTGTTCGCCAAGAGCGGCGCGATCAGCGTGCTGTTCACGCTGCAGGAAACCTCGCGCGGGGTCGGCTATGCGCCGTCGCTGCTCGGCTGGGTGGTGATGCTGGCGCCGCTGGGCATCGTGCTGCTGATGAGCTTCGGCCAGATGCGCCTGTCCACCCCGGCGATGCAGGCCCTGTACTGGGTCTATGCCACGGTGATGGGCCTGTCGCTGTCGACGATCTTCCTCGCCTATACCGATACCTCGATCGCCCAGGTGTTCTTCGCCACGGCGGCCGGCTTCGCAGGCCTGAGCCTGTGGGGCTATACCACCAAGCGTGACCTGTCGGGCCTTGGCACCTTCCTGATCATGGGCGTGGTTGGCCTGATCGTCGCCTCGATCGTCAACCTGTTCCTGAACTCGTGGCCGCTGACCCTGGCGATCAGCGCGTTCGGCGTGCTGCTGTTCGCGGGCCTGACCGCCTATGACACGCAGAAGATCAAGAGCATGTATTCCTACGTGGCCGGCACGGACATGCAGGGCAAGGCCGTGGTGATGGGCGCGCTGACGCTCTACCTCGACTTCATCAACATGTTCCTGTTCCTGCTCCGCCTGTTCGGCAGCCAGCGGAACTAAGTTCCGGCAACGGAATGCGAAATCACGGCCCGGCGGGGAAACTCGCCGGGCCGTTTTCTTTTGCGTCCGCATGGTTTCGGCTGCGGGAACGCGAATCGAATTGCGTTCGTTACAACTTGGCAACGCTCAGGAGAGTGAGTCATGGAAGCGAACCCGATCGACCCGGCGCTGGACCGCATGTCGGTGGCACCGGGCCCTGATGAAGAAACCGCCCGCACGACGGCGCAGTCCGCCGATGCAGGCACGGACGAATCGATTGCCGAACGGCTCTATCGCAACCCGGAGAGCAAGGAGGCACGGCTCGATCGCGGGCTCGACGAATCGATGGACGCGTCGGATCCGCCCGCATCGACCCAGCCGGTGCACAGCCACAGCGCCAGCGAGCTCCCAGAGAGCTCGGGTTATGACCCCAAGGCAGAGGCCAAGCTCGCCAAGGCGAGCGAGGACAAGGGCGTGATCGGCAATATCCTGTCGAAGATCGGCCTCGGCTAAGCCGGCATAATGGCGGCCTCGCCCGCGTCGGGATGGCGCGCCAACATCGTCATCTACGCGGCGCTCGCCGCCAATCTGGGAATCGCGGTCGCCAAGTTTGTGGCGGCCGCGATTACCGGTTCCTCCTCGATGCTTACCGAGGGGGTGCACAGCCTGGTCGACACAGGCAACCAGGGCCTGCTGCTCTACGGGCAATATCGCGCCAGACGCGCGCCCGACAGCGACCATCCCTTCGGCTATGGCCGGGAGCTCTATTTCTGGGCCTTCGTCGTCGCCATCCTGATCTTCGGGCTGGGCGCCGGCGTGTCGGTCTATGAGGGCTGGAAGCACATCCAGTCGCCCGAGCCGCTGCGCGACCCGCTGCCCAACTATATCGTCCTCGTCATTGCCTTCGCGCTCGAAGGCACGAGCTGGACGATCGCGATGCGCGAATTCGCCGCCAGCAAGGGCGACCATGGCTGGTGGGAGGCGATCCGCGATTCCAAGGACCCGTCGGGCTTCATCGTGCTGTTCGAGGATTCGGCGGCACTGGCCGGGCTGGTCGTTGCCGGCGTCGGCATATGGGCGAGCCATCACTGGGGCGATCCCCGGATCGACGGTTGGGCGTCGATCGTGATCGGCGTGATCCTGGCGGCGGTGGCAAGCCTGCTCGCGCGCGAATCGAAGGGACTGCTGATCGGGGAGCGCGCCAATCTCGACATGGTCGCGCGAATCCGCGCGCAGCTCGAGGCCGAGCCGTGCATCACCCATGTGAACCATGTGCGGACGATCCACACCGCGCCCGACCGCATCTTCGTGGCGATAAGCGCAGACTTCGCCGACGACCTGCCGATGGGCGAGGCCGAGACGCTGATCGAGCGAATCGAGCAGCGGCTGAAGGCGCAGGAGCCCAAGCTCAGCTCGATCTACATCCGGCCCGAAAAGCGCGAGGATGCAGTGGACGCCGTGGCGATGGGATGAATTCCTCCTTTCCCCACCCGCGCGCGGCGTGCGCGTAATCGGAGCCTTTGCGGATGCGCGCTATCACCCGTCCCGCGGGCGTGCTAAAGCACCTGCATCGTGAGCAGTTCCGACATGTAGGCGCCCGCGGCTGAGAGACTTGTGCGCTCCCGCTTACAAAATGCGGAGGCACGTCATGGATCTCAATTATCTCCTCTATCGACACCAGATATCGCTGATGCGCGCCGACGACGCGGCATCAATGGAAGCGCGCCATGCGCATCAGGGGCTGGCGCGCGGCTATGCGCAGCGGATCTCGGAACTGCGCAAGATGCTGGGCATGCAGCTGCCGATGCTGGCTGCACAATGAGCGAGGCAAGTTCGCCGGCCGCGGCCGCAGCACCGGAAGAGCGTGCACCGGTCCGGCCGTTCCGACGGCCCTTCACCGCGACGCGTCTCGCCCCGGAATCGGTGGAACGCCAGGGCCGCGTCGCGAGCCTTGCCTTCGAAGCGCTCGGCCGGGACGCGGCGACGCGCTTCCTAAACGAACATGACGCCGCTTTGGGCGGCCGGCCGCTCGACCTGGCCATTGCCAGCGTCGAGGGGCTTGCCGCGGTGGAGCAGGCGATCGCGACACGAAAGGCGGGGGCGTGCTGAGCGGAACGGTCTATTTCTATCATGCTGCCGGCGGCTTCGGCGTGATCCGGGCGGACAAGGGCGGTGACGACGCCTTTGTCCATGAAAGTGCGCTCCGCGTTTGCGGGCTCGACCGGCTCGAGCCGCGGCAGCGAGTCACCTATGCCCTGCGCACCGATGCGCGCGGCCAGACCTGTGCGCACGACCTGAAGCTTTGCGGCTGAAGATCGCCGACGGAGAAATCGCCCGCGCGCATGCCACGCTGGAACGCGGCGCGCTTTTCCTGGGCCAGGGATTGGGACGCGACGACGGCGTGCCCCGCGCGATCGCCGGCCGTTACCGCGCAAAGGTGATCGGCAACGGCCTGCGCGAACTCGACCGTTTCCTGTTGCTGCTGGTCCGGGCGCTCGCGGTGGCGCACGGAACCGCTTTGCCTGACCGGGAGCACAACACCGCCAACATGGTCGGACGATTGCGGCAGGCGCTCGGCGTCGCCAATCCGGACCGGGCGCGCCTGCTGGCTCTGGGGCGCACGCGCGATTGCCTGTTCCATTGCGGAGGGCTGGTGCGGCGCGGTGACGCGCGCAACGGCGGCGTGATGACCATCGGCTGGCATGGTGCCGGTGGTGGCGCATTGCTGCGGGTCGCCATAGGCGAGTTCCTCGATCCGTCGGCGGACGAACTGTTCGACATCTGCCTTTACTACCGAACGCTGGCGGCGCGGCTGCTCAGCGAGGCGTCGGTTGCGACGCCTCTTGCACGATCCATTCCCGAAACGCGGTCATCGCCGGACCCGGCGTACGCGACTGGAGCCAGGTAAGCCAGTAGCGGCCGGTGACTACCTGCTGGGCAAAGGGGCGAACGAGGCGACCCTCGTCGAGATGGCGGGAGAGCATTGCCGGCGGCGCGAGGGCGACGCCGATTCCCTGGATCGCCGCTTCCGCCATCGCCAGCGAACTGTCGAACACCGGGCCGCGCAACGGCGCCGGCGCGATGCCGGCCTCGGCCAGCCAGCGCGGCCATTCGTCGGCGCGGTAGGAGCGGAGCAGCGGGAGGGCGAGCAGGTCGGCGGGCGTGGTCAGCTTCCCGGCGAGTGCGGGCGTGCAGAGCGGGGTGAGCGGCGTCTCGATCAGCGGCACCGCGTCGGTGCCGTGCCAGGCGCCGGCGCCGAAGCGGATTGCATAGTCGAGGCCTTCGCCGGCGAGGTCGACGCGGTTGTTGTTGGTGAACAGGCGCAGGTCGATGCGGGGATGCGCGGCGTGGAAGGCCGGCAGGCGCGGCAGCAGCCAGCCGGTGGCGAAGGTGCCGACCGCGGCGATCGAGAGCAGCTGGGCCGCGGTGCCGCTGGTGATCCCCTCGACCAGCTCGGCGATGCGATCGAAGCTGTCTCCCAGCGCGGGGAGCAGGGCCAGACCTTCGTCGGTGAGCGCGAGGCCGCGCGGCAGGCGGCGGAAGAGCTGGGCGCCCAGCCGCTCTTCCAAACCCTTCACCTGATGGCTGATCGCCGCCTGGGTCACGCACAGCTCGATCGCGGCGCGGGTGAAGCTGAGGTGGCGCGCCGACGCCTCGAAGGCGCGCAGGGCATTGAGGGGAAGATGTGGGCGGACCATCGGGGCGAGAGCATAAGTTTATCTAATGCCCGGCGCCAGATGGGGACGCGTCCGGCGCGAGCGGCTATCGGGGCGCATGCTGATTGCCGCGCTTTCCTGGCTGGTCGCCATCAACCTGTGGACGATGCTGCGATTCTGGCAGGACAAAAGGCGGGCGATCGCGGGCGCGCGGCGCATCCCGGAAGCCGATCTGCTGGGGCTTGCGCTGATCGGCGGGTCGCCCGGCGCATTCGCGGCGCGGCACCTGTTTCGGCATAAGACACGGAAACAGCCATTCTCGCTGTATCTGATGCTGATCGCGCTGATCCAGGCGGGTGCCGCGCTGGGCTTCATCATGCTTTGACGCGCCCGCCCGGGCAGGGATCGCAGCCTTTTTCAATGCGTTGAGCAAGCAAGCCGATCCAGGAGAAGGCATGCTGGCGGAGCTTCGCGAAGCCCATGAGACGTTGCTCAACGGGATTCAGGAACTGGAGGACGCAACTCATGCTCCGGCGCCGGACCCGAGCGTGCTGGCCGCGATCCGCTGGCGGTTGAGCCGGGCGAGCGGCCAGCGTCGGCGACTGATCGAGCAGGCTTGCACCAGATTGCGCGAGGGTGCCTCACCCGGCGTAGCGGCGGCGATCGACCGGCTCCGCCAGAACAGCGCCGAAATGCTCGCGGCGAGCAGCCGGCATGTCGGCGGGTGGACGATCGACCATATCGTGGCCGACTGGGAAGGCTATCGCGCCGCCTCGACGGCGATGCGCGCTGCGATGCGCCGTCGGATCGAGCGCGAGAAGTCGACGCTGTATCCGCTGCTTGCCGGGGCCGGCTGAACGCGCGACCGGACCGACGGAACGGGGCATCCCCCGGCCCGCGCGGCGTTGCACCGGCCTATATTGGAGAAGGCAGCCGCTTCCGGCCTATCAGAGGATGATCCCTTGCAGCCCTCCGTCGAATATCCCTTCACGGTCACGTTCAACGATCGGATGCTGCGCTTCTTCCGCGAACAGAAGGTCTATCTCGGCTTCTTCCTTCAGGTCGACGGCATGATCCCGATGGGAATGCCGCTCCGCTTCGAGCAACCGATCTATGTCGAGCCCGAAGCGACGATGAGCCACGGTCATTTCTGGTCGTCCGGCGCCTTTTCCTATTCGCGGTCGCCGCTGCCTCCCGAGACCGAGATCGGTCGCTATTGCAGCATCGCCAGCGGGGTCGAGGTGGTCGGCCACGAGCACCCGCAGGACTGGATCAGCTCGCACATCTTCGTCAACTCGCCCCTGCTCGCCGAGCATCTCGCCAAAGACTATGGCCGCGCGCCCGATTGGCAGGACTTTCCGCTTTGGGACCGTGGCCCGGTGCGCATTGGCAACGATGTGTGGATCGGCCAGGGGGTGATGATCCGTCGCGGAGTCACTATCGGGGACGGTGCGATCATCGCATCCGGTGCTGCGGTGATGGCCGATGTGCCGCCCTATGCGATCGTCGGCGGCGTGCCCGCCAGGGTGATGCGCTACCGTTTCCCGGAGCCGCTGATCGAGCGGCTGCAGCGCGTAGGCTGGTGGGACTATAATTGCGCAGATTTCGGCGGGCTCGACGTCCGCAATCCGGAAGCCTTTCTCGACGGGCTCGAGGCAAGGATCGCCGCCGGCACGATCGCGCCGCACACGCCGCCCTGGCTCAACATCCCGCTGATCCTCTCGATGCTGGCCTAGCCCAAGGTCGACGCCCCCTCTTTACTCGACGCCCATATACTCATAGGGGGTATGGGTATGTCACATCTTTCGCAGGACAATGGCGCGCTGCTGGCGCGGGTACGGCGCATCGGCGGTCAGGTCGGCGCAGTGGAGCGGGCGCTGCAGGGCGATGCCGGCTGCACTGAAGTGCTGCAGCTGGTCGCGGCGGTGCGTGGCGCGGTGAACGGTCTGCTCGACGAGATCATCGCCGAGCATCTCGACGCACATGTCGCGGCACCCGGGCTCAGCGACGCCGAGCGCGCACAGGGGGCGGAAGAACTGCTGGCGGTGATCCGCCGCTACTCGAAATAGGACCTCCCATGGCTACGCTCCCCGAAATCGATGCGCTGGCGCACGAGCATGTGTTCCTGGGAGCGGCACATGACGAGAATGCCCGGCGGACGCTGTGGGTGGTCGCGCTGACCGCGGTGATGATGGTCGGCGAAATCGTCGCCGGCTATTGGACCGGGTCGATGGCGCTGCTCGCCGACGGCTTCCACATGGCGACGCATGCTGGCGCGCTGGCGGTGGCGGCGATCGCTTATGGCTATGCGAAGCGGCATGCGCGCAGCACCGCGTTCAGCTTCGGCACGGGCAAGGTGGGCGACCTGGCCGGCTTCGCCTCGGCGATGGTGCTGGGGCTGATCGCGCTGGGCATCGGCGTGGAATCGGTGCTGCGGCTGTTCGAGCCGATCAACGTGGCGTTCGGCGAGGCGACGATCGTCGCGGTGCTGGGGCTGGCGGTGAACCTGGTCAGCGCGCTGCTGCTGTCGGGCGGCCATCACCATCACGGGCATGATCACCACCACCATGATCATGATCACGGCCATGACAACAATCTGCGCTCCGCTTACGTCCATGTGCTGGCCGACGCGCTGACGTCGGTGCTGGCGATCGCGGCGCTGCTTGCCGGGCGCTATCTTGGCTGGGCGTGGATGGACCCGGCGATGGGGATCGTTGGCGCGGTGGTGATCGCGCGCTGGTCGTGGACGCTGATGCGCGATACCGCGGCGGTGCTGCTCGACCGGACCGACGGGCATGTCGCCGGAGAGGTGCGCGCGTTGCTGGCCGAGGGTGGTGTGCGGATCACCGACCTGCATGTTTGGCGAGTCGGGCCCGAGGCGCGGGCGGCGATCGTCAGCGTGGTGGGCGCCGATGCCGACAGCGTGCGGGCACGGCTGGCGCCGGTGCACGAGCTGGCGCACCTGACGGTGGAGTGCCGCTGAGCGCCCTTCGCTGTCAGTGCGACGAAGACAGCTTCATCAGCACCAGGCCCGAGACGATCAGCGCCGCGGCGCCGAGCCGCATCGGGCTGATCTGCTCGCCAAGCAGGACGATCCCCACCACGAAGGCGCCGACCGCGCCGATGCCGGTCCAGATCGTATAGGCGGTGCCGAGCGGCAGCGTGCGCATCGAGAGCGACAACAGCCCGAAACTCGCGGCCATGGCGACGAAGGTGACGATCGAAGGGGTGAGCCGCGAGAAGCCTTCGGACTGCTTCATGGTGAAGGCCCAGACGACTTCGAGCAAACCGGCAATCACAAGAAAGAACCACGCCATAGCAGCCTCCTGAACAAGGACTGCCGGGCCGTCCCGGTCTTGAAGCTCCTGTGGAGACGGGAACGTGGTCACCGCGCCGCCGATCTAGGCAGCGCGGTGCCGGGGATCAAGCTTACTTCTTGAGAAGATCCAGTGCCGCCGCGGTCATCGCCTCGGTCGCGGTGCCGACCACGGCCTCGGCATCGGGCGCCCAATAGGCGCTGTGCAGCGAGGGCAGCGGCTTCTTGCCATTGTCGGACGCGGCCCATTTGCCGGCCGGCACGCCGCCCACCCAGAAGATCAGGCTCTGGATCGACTGGTCGGCGAGCCAGTAGCGGCTGAAATCCTCGCCGCCCATCACTGCCTTGGTCTCGATCACCCGGTCCTTGCCGAAGCGGGCGGTCCACAAGCTCTTCATCCGGTCGGTGAGCGGCTGGGTGTTGAAGGTGGCGGGGGTGAAATTGTCGCGGACCTTCACCTCGGGCATGCGGTCGTCCGGCACGCCGGCCGCGATCGCCTCGCCCTTCGCGATGCGGGCGATGCCGTCGAGCAGCAGCTTGCGGACCTCGGGCTTGAAGCTGCGCACGGTGAGCAGCATCGTCACGTCGCTGCCGATGATATTGTGGGTCGAGCCGCCCTTGATCATGCCGACGGTGACGACCGCGGCTTCCTGCGGATCGACTTCGCGGCTGACCAGGGTCTGCAGCGCGCCGACGATGCGGGCGGCGAGGACGATCGGATCCTTCGTCGTCTGCGGATAGGCGCCGTGCCCGCCGACGCCCTTCACGGTGATGTCGACCGAATCGACATTGGCCAGCGCATAGCCGGCGGTCACGCCGATCTGGCCGGCGGGCTGGCCGGCGCTGTCGTGGAAGGCGAGGGCGTATTGCGGCTTGGGGAAACGGGTGAACAGCCCGTCGTCGAGCATCATCCGGGCGCCCATGCCGCGCTCCTCGGCCGGCTGGGCGATCATCACCACGGTGCCGTGCCATTTCGACTTCATCGCCGCGAGATTGCGCAGCGTGCCGATCCAGCTGGCCATATGGGTGTCGTGGCCGCAGGCGTGCATCACGCCGCTCTCCACGCCCTCGTCATTGGTGGTGCGCACCTTCGAGGCGAAGGGCAGGCCGGTGTCCTCGGTCACCGGCAGGCCATCCATGTCGGCGCGGATCAGCACGACCGGGCCGGGGCCGTTCTCGAGCACGGCGACCACGCCGGTTCCGCCGACCTTCTCGGTGACCTTGAAGCCGGCCTTGCGCGCTTCCTCGGCGAGCTTCGCCGCGGTCTTCACCTCGTGCAGGCTGAGCTCGGGACTGGAATGGAAGTCCCGATAGAATTCCATGAGCTGGGGGAGCGCGGCCTGGGTCGCGTCGTGCACCGGATCGGCGAGCGAGGGCGTGGCGAAACTCATCGCAGTAGCGAGAAGAAGTGACCGGAGCATATGGTTCCCCCTGTTGGAGGAAGGAATGTCGCGTGCGGACGACGGGCTGTCAAACCGCACGCGCCGGGGCCTCAGTCCGCCGGGGTCAGCTCGATCAGGTCGAGCTTCGATTCGAAGCCCGGATAGGGAAGGACCAGCCGCCAGCGCTTGTCGCCGATCCGCTCGACATAGCCGACCATGTTGCGCTGGCGATCGACGCCGTAGCGCAGCGGCGCGGTCTCGTCGCCGAGGACGAGGACGCCGATGAACATCACCCGCGCATCGACATTGGTATAGAGCAGGCCGTCGGGGCGCTGCTGGCCGTCGAGCCGGATGAAATGCGTCTCCTGGCCCTGGACCGTGATCCGGCACTGGCCGGCGGGATAGGCGGCGAAATAGGGCGTGATCGGCTGCTGCGATCCGAGCTTGAAGACGCGGCAGTTATAGTCGCCGGCAGGCGGCATCGCCGCGCCCTGCGCGCGATCGGGATCGAAGAGATCGGGGTCCGCCGCGATCGCCGCCGGTGCGGACGCCCTGGCCGGGGCGAGCGCCTCGTCCCAGGCCTTGCGCCAGTTGCGGAGGCGATCGGCGTCCGCGCTGGTGACCACCTGCCGCCAGCCCCATCCGGCGGGCGGCCGGGTGGCGGTGGCGTCGCGATAGACGCTGCAGCCGGTAAGGCCGAGCGCGAGCAGCGCGGCAGCGGCGGCGGTGGTCCCCTTCATTCTCATCCCGTTCCTTGTGTCAGGCGGCGGTCCAGCCGCCGTCGATCGAGTAGTTGGCACCGGTAATCTGTGCCGCCTCGTCCCGGCAAAGGAAAAGCACCAGCGCGGCGACCTGTTCCGACGTGACGAACTCCTTGGTCGGCTGCGCATCGAGGAGCACGTCGTTGATCACCTGCTCGCGCGTCAGGCCGCGGGCCTTCATCGTGTCGGGGATCTGGTTCTCGACCAGCGGGGTCCAGACATAGCCCGGCGAGACGCAGTTGACCGTGACGCCGTGGGTGGCGACTTCGAGCGCGATCGTCTTGGTGAGGCCGGCAATGGCGTGCTTGGCCATCACATAGGCCGACTTGTTGGGGCTGGCGACGAGGCTGTGCGCCGAGGCGGTGGAGATGATCCGGCCCCATTTCTGCGCCTTCATGAACGGCACCGCCGCGCGGATCATGTGCCAGGCCGAGGACTGGTTGATCGCGATGATCGCGTCGTACTTCTCGACCGGGAACTCCTCGATCGGCGCGACGTGCTGGATGCCGGCATTGTTGATGATGATGTGCGGGCCGCCGAGTTCGTCATGGCAACGCTGGATCATCGCCGCGATCTGATCGGGCTTAGTCATGTCGGCAGCGTCGTAGAGCGCCTTGGCGCCGCTGGTCGCCTCGAGCGCGGCGCGCTCCTTCTCGATCGCGGCGGCATCGCCGAAGCCGTTGATCATCACGCTCGCGCCTTCGGCGGCCAGCGCCTTGGCATAGGCCAGGCCGATGCCCGAGGTCGAACCGGTGATGATGGCGGACTTGCCCTTGAGGAACATGGAATACTCCTAACGCTGGGTGAGATCGAAGGCGGCGGTGTGACCGTCAAGGATGTTGCGGGCGACGATCATGGCGTTGGCCATGGTCTCGGCGACCGCGCTGCGGCCGGCTTGCCAATGCTCGTGCATCGAGCGCGCCGAGAATTCGAAGTCGCGCGCGCCGCCCTCCCAGGCATTGGCGCGGTAGATCAGCTGGACGAGGCTGACCGGATATTCGGAGACGCGGGCGCGGACCGCCTGGACGTCGGGATCGTCCATCAGTTCAGGCGGCAGCTTGTCGAGCAGGCGGCAGACCATCTGGCGCTCCTGACGCAGGCGCATGCGCTCGTTCGAAACGGCGCGGGTGCGGCTGGAGAAGCGGATTTCCTTCTCGCGGGCGATGACGTCGGTCATCGTGCGCGGCAGCTCGTCCGCCGAGGGGAAGAGATCGACCTGGAAGATCAGCGTCTCGGCATATTGCCGGTCGAGGACATGGGTGAGCGGCGTGTTGGAGACGAGGCCGCCGTCCCAATACCAGCAGCCGTCGATCTCGACCGGGGGCAAGCCTGGCGGCAGCGCGCCCGAAGCCATGATGTGACGCGCGTCGAGCGTTTCGTCATGCGTGTCGAAATAGCGGAAATTGCCACTCTGGATGTCGACCGCGCCGACCGAGAGGCGCACCGGGCCGCTGTTGAGCAGATCCCAGTCGACCAGCCGGTCGAGCGTCTCCCGGAGCGGGGTGGTGTCGTAGAAGCTCAGCGCCTCGGGCGTGCCGGGCGCGGCGAAGGCCGGCGGCAGCAGGCGCGGGCGGAAGAAGCCGGGCACGCCGCCGAGCATGACCATGCCGGCCGCCCATTCATGGCTGAGCTCGCGTGCGGCATCGTTCATCGGCAGCGAGAAATCGGGGAGCGCGGCGGTGGCGCCTTCCCAGAAGGCCTTGATCGCGGCGAGGCGCTTTTCGGGCGGGTTGCCGGCGAACAGCGCGGCATTGACTGCGCCGATCGAGATGCCCGCCACCCAATCGACTTCGATGCCGGCGGTATGGAGTTCCTCGATCACGCCGGCCTGATAGGCGCCCAGTGCGCCACCCCCCTGGAGCACCAGAGCGACCGTATCCGGCAGCGGAAGGCCGGGGGCTTGGCGGCGGTGCCGGGACTCTGCGTCTGCCATGGTCCTGCACTGGCGCAACAGGCCGGGCTAGGCAAATGAATTGGAGGTCAAGCCCTATCGATGGATGGTGCGGAGATTTCCCATGTTTCCGGGTGCCAAGTAAAACGGCATTATTCGATGCGATATCGTAATGAAATTACGGAATAGATCATGCCAAAATGGACTGGAATCGCCTTTGCCCAGTGTGGCTGGAGATTATGATCAGATGTGCGGCGAGTTCTTAATCCGCCGAATCAAAGTTCGTAAAGGGATTGAGTATGGCACAACATGTTGTTGATCTTTCTTTGGAAGAGCTGAGCTTGGTCGCGGGTGGCATGAATCTCAACGGCGTTCCCCCGACAACGCATGCACAGGATCTCACCTTGGGAGGCTATATTGCCACATACGGCCTCATCGTAGGGCCGCAGGTCTGGCTCGCGGTGCACGGCATGCCGCGCTGAACGACGCGGATATGGCTGAGCCGGCGTATCGCCGGTTCAGCCAAATACCATTGTAGCAGGCAGACTCGGATATTCGCTGCCTTCTCGCTTGCAAGCATTTGCGTGCAACGCTCGGCGATTTGAAGCATTCCCTCGATGTATCTCGAAAGGAATGCGTTCGATATGCGGCTCGATGATCTCGATCCAACCCAGAATGCGGAAGACTATGGTGCTGGCAGGGGCGGCGGAGGGGGCGGATTTCCGCTGCTTGCGTTCTTGCCGATGCTGCTTGGGCGGGGACGGCTCGGCTGTGGCGGGACCGTGCTGATCCTGATCGTCGGGATCGCCTGGCTAGCGATGAGCGGCGGCGGTTTTCTGGGTAGTCAATCGAGTGGCCCCGCGCCCTCTCAGGCGGGAGGCAATGCGACTGGAGCCGCAGCGTGCAATACGCCGGAACGGCTGGAGGCGTGCCGCGTGATGCGGAGCACCGAGCAGGTCTGGAACGAAATATTCAAGCAGAATGGCCAGACCTATCGGCCTGCGACGATCAGATTTTTCCGTGACCGAGTGGATTCGGCTTGCGGATCGGCCTCGGCGGCGGTCGGGCCATTCTACTGCCCGGGTGACGGTCGCGTGGTTTTGGATACTTCCTTTTTCGATGAGCTCGATAGGCGTTTCGGCGCGAAGGGCGATGCCGCGCGCGCCTATGTTGTGGCGCATGAGGTGGGACATCATATCCAAAATCTGCTCGGAACCTCGGATCGGGTCAGCCGGTTGCAGGCGCAATCGCGGGAGGCTGAAGCGAATGCGCTTTCCGTTCGGCTCGAGTTGCAGGCGGATTGCTATGCGGGCGTCTGGGCGGCGCGAAGCAAACGCCTCGAGCCCGGCGACATCGAGGAAGGCATGACGGCGGCGAATGCGATCGGCGACGATACGCTGCAGAAGCAGATGCAGGGCACGGTGGTGCCGGAGAGCTTTACCCATGGTACCTCGGCGCAGCGCATGGCCTGGCTGAAAAAGGGGCTGGATACGGGCGATCCCGGGCAGTGCGACACGTTCTCGGGGAATATCTGAGCCCCTTTCCCTCCCCCGCTTGCGGGAGAGGGGAGGGAGGGAGGGAGCGGCCGGAGGCCGCGGAAGCGTGAGGGTGTGAACGGGCCGCAGACGGTCCGCTTGCCTCCCGCCCTGACCCTCACCCGGCCCGCGCTCCGCGCGGCCACCCTCTCCCGCAAGCGGTAGAGGGTTTTAAGGGCGCTTTCGCCTCGCTATCCCGGCCGGATGACCGATACCCCCGAAACCATCGCCCCCGAGGCGCCGCCGCGGCCCACTCTCGCTTATCGTCACACCCCGGGCGCCGGCCCGACGGTGATGTTCCTGTGCGGCTATGCGTCGGACATGAACGGCACCAAGGCGCTGCATCTGGAGGCATGGGCGAAGGCGAACGGCCGGGCGTTCCTGCGCTTCGACTATTCGGGCTGCGGCGAGAGCGAAGGCAGTTTCGAGGACGAGACGCTGGCGACGTGGCGCGACGACGCGCTGCGGATGATCGACGATGTGGTGAAGGGGCCGGTGGTGCTGGTCGGTTCGTCGATGGGGGGCTGGATCATGGCGATGATCGCCAAGGCGCGGCCGGAAGTCGTTGCCGGCATGATCGGCATCGCCGCGGCGCCCGATTTCACCGACTGGGGCTTCACTATGGAGCAGAAGCTGGCGCTGCTCCAGAGCGGGCGGATCGAACAGCCCAACGATTATGGCGACACGCCCACCGTCACGACTCGCGCCTTCTGGGCATCGGGCGAGGCGAATCGCGTGCTCGTCCAGCCGATCGCGTGGGGCGGGCCGGTGCGGCTGCTGCAGGGGCAAAAGGACAAGGAAGTGCCGTGGGAGCATGCCCCGCGCCTCGCCGCCGTAATCCGTTCAGACATGGTGCAGACTCTGCTGGTCAAGGACGCCGAGCACCGTTTCTCGCGCGAGCAGGACCTGGCCCTGATCGTGCGTGCGCTCGAGGAAGTCCTGTCGATATGCTCCCCCTCCTGATCCTCGCCCTGCAGACCGTCCCCGTGCAGGAGGCGACTGCCGCGCCCAAGGAGCCACCGCGCTTCAGCCAGTGCATGGACCTGGCGACCACCGATCCGGCCAAGGGCCAGGCCGATGCGGTCCAGTGGCGGACGACGGGCGGCGGCGTGCTGGCGCGCCAGTGTCTAGGCGTCGCCTATGCCAATGGCGGGAAATGGGCGGCCGCGGCCAGCGCCTTCGAGGATGCCGCGCGCGAGGCGGAGACGGGCAAGGATCCGCGGGCGCCGCAATATTGGGCTTCGGCCGGCAATGCCTGGATCGCAGCCGGCGACCCGGCCAAGGCACGCGCGGCGATCGACGCGGCGCTGGCGGCGGGCACGCTGGCGGGGCTCGACCTGGGCGAGGCGCATCTCGACCGGGCCCGCGCGATGGTCGCGGCCGGCGACATGGAAGCGGCGCGCAGCGACATCGACAAGGCGCTGACCTATGCCGACAAGGACCCGCTGGTCTGGCTGCTCTCGGCGACGCTGGCGCGGCGCGCGGGCGATCTGCCGCGCGCCGCCAGCGACATCACCGAGGCGCTGCGGCGCTCGGGCGACGACGCTTCGGTCCAGCTCGAAGCGGGCAATATCGCCGCGGCGAGCGGGAACGAGGCCGATGCGCGGACCGCCTGGGCACGGGCGATCGAGCTGGCGCCCGGCACCGGCATCGCCAGCGCGGCGCGCAAGGCGCTGGAGCAGTTCTCGGCGTCGGAGAAGTAAATCCAATCATTCTTCCCCCAGGCAAGCAGGGGGGAGGATTTGATTGGTTGGCGACTCGGTTGCGAGCCCCTATCTCCCGCCGCATGCGCTATCTCCACACCATGATCCGCGTGACGGATCCCGACGCCACCATCGCCTTTTTCGAGCTGCTGGGCCTCAGGCAGGTCCGGCGGATGGATAGCGAGCAGGGCCGGTTCTCGCTGATCTTCCTTGCCGCCGACGAGGACAGCAAGGGCGAGGGCAAGCGGGCCGACGCCGAAGTCGAGCTGACCTGGAACTGGCCGGCCGAGGACGGTAGCCCGGCCGAGGTCTATACCGGCGGGCGCAATTTCGGGCATCTCGCCTACCGCGTCGACAATATCTACGAGAGCTGCCAGCGGCTGATGGACGGCGGCGTGACGATCAACCGCCCGCCGCGCGACGGCAACATGGCGTTCGTGCGGACCCCCGACAACATCTCGATCGAGCTGCTCCAGGCCGGCGATCCGCTGCCGCCGGCCGAGCCCTGGGCATCGATGCCCAATACGGGGCAGTGGTAGGCTTTCTCGAAAGGATCGGGGCGGCCGCTCCGATCATCCAGGCGCCGATGGCGGGCGCCGGCGGCCTCGCATTGGCGATCGCGGCGATGCGGGGTGGGGCAGTGGGTTCGCTGCCCTGCGCGATGTTGACGCCCGAACAGCTGGCGGCGCAGGTCGCCGAGGTGCGGGCGGCCGCGCGCGGCCCGCTCAACCTCAATTTCTTCTGCCATCACCTGCCCGAACCGGCCCCCGACGAGACGGCCTGGCGGGCGCTGCTCGCGCCCTTCTATGCGGAGGAGGGCGTGGCGCCCGGCCCGCCGCCGCCGCTCCGCCGGCCGTTCGACGATGCGCTGTGCGCGGCGGTCGAGGCGGCACGGCCGGAGATCGTGAGCTTCCATTTCGGGCTGCCCGACGCTGCGCTGCTTGCGCGGGTGCGGGGCACCGGCGCGCTGATATTCGGCAATGCGACGACGGTTGCGGAGATGCGCTGGCTGGCCGCGCGCGGCGTCGATGCGGTGATCGCGCAGGGTGGCGAGGCCGGCGGGCATGCGGGCTGGTTCCTGGGCGAGGGGCATGTGCCGACGCCGCTGGCCGAGCTGCTCGCCGGGAAGCTCGCGGTGCCGGTGATCGCTGCGGGCGGGATCGTCGACGCGGCGGACATCGCCCGCGCGCTGACGGCGGGAGCCGCGGCGGTGCAGATGGGCACCGCCTTCCTCGCCGCGGCGGAGAGCAGCATCTCCGCGCCGTTCCGTGCGCTGCTCGGCACCGATGTGGCGACCGAATTCACCAATCTCTTTTCCGGCCGCGCGGCGCGGGGCATTCGCAACCGGCTGATGCGCGATCTTGGGCCAATTCGACCGGAAGTACCGGATTTTCCTTACGGTTCCGCGGCATTGGCTCCGTTACGGATGCGTGCCGAAGCCGATGGGCGCGGGGATTACTCGCCCCTATGGGCCGGCACCGGCGTGGCGCGGGTGCAGGCAGGCGGGGCGGAGGCTCTGGTCCGCCGGCTCTCGGCCGGCTTGTAGAGGGCGAAACAGAACTGTATTATACATATAATACAGTCGGAGTATCGAAATGCGTTGGATTTCGGCCGGCCTGTTGCTGGCTCTGGTGGCATGCCACGGCCCCGCACGTGCGGGCGTGGACGTAGCGTTCGATGTCGATTCCGACGGCAGCGGGACCAGCGTGAAGTGCATGGCCTCGACCGGGGGGAGCTGCCAGATCGAATTTGGCGGCACTCAGCCGATGCGCGCCGTGATGGTGCCGGGCGAGATGCGGCGTTTCGTCCGGATCGGGCCGGGCGCGCCGGTATGCGTCGAGGCGAAGGCCGCCGATCTCGCAGGCTGCCGGCCGGTGAAGCTGGGCGCGGGCTATGTACGGATCCGCAAGGATCGGCCCGATCGGCTGGCGCATGCGCATTCCCGTCCGCACGCACCAGGCGGTTGATCCGGCGCGCCGGCATCCTAATCTGGGGGCATGTTGCAAATCATCCGCATCGCCGCCCTGAGCGACAATTATGTCTGGCTGGTCCATGATCCCGCTTCGGGCGAGACGATCGTGGTCGATCCCGCCCAGGCCGAGCCCGTACTCGCCGAGGCGGAGGAACGCGGCTGGACGATCAGCGCAATCTGGAACACGCATTGGCATCCCGATCACACCGGCGGCAATGCGGCGATCAAGGCGCGCACTGGTGCGGTGGTGATCGCACCGGCGGCGGAAGCGGCGAAGATCCCGACTGCCGACCGACTGGTGGCGGAAGGCGACAGCGTACGGATCGGCGAGCATGTCGCGCAGGTTCTGGAGGTGCCGGCGCATACGGCGGGGCACATCGCCTATCACTTCCCGGATAACGACGTGATCTTCGTCGGCGATACGCTGTTCGCAATGGGCTGCGGCCGGCTGTTCGAAGGCACGGCGGAGCAGATGTTCGCCAACATGCAGCGGCTGGCGGCGCTCCCGCCCGAGACCCGGGTCTATTGCGCGCATGAATATACCCAGTCCAACGGCCGCTACGCGCTCGTCGCGGAGCCCGACAATGCCGCGATCCGGGCGCGCATGGCGGAGGTGGACCTGGCGCGGGCCGCCGGCGAAGCCACGGTGCCGACGACGATCGCGCTGGAGCTCGCGACGAACCCCTTCATGCGATCCGAAAGCGCAGCCCAGCTCGCCGAACGCCGTGCCGCCAAGGATGTTTTTTGAGCGGTGGCGCGCTATAACCGTCCTGTCGGGGGCGACAGGAGTATCAACATGGTCCGTTTCGCCATCCCCGTGGCCCTGACCCTCGTCCTTGCCTGCGCCGCCAATGCCGCGCTGCCTCAGCGCGGCGGCGATCGCAGCGACGAAGCCAGGATAGCCAAACGCCTTGCCGGCATGACGCCGGGCGCACCGCAAAATTGTCTGGTGCGCGAGCGCTTCTCCGAGATG
>PJUL01000373.1_pt1 | contig 34568 bp, 39 predicted proteins | sample 1512221 | NCBI WGS metagenome assembly PJUL01 (sample SAMN08177667, study PRJNA422409) | Feces metagenome, whole genome shotgun sequencing project.
ATTCCCGTACGCATATACCGTCCTCGAATTCCGTTATGCGATCAGCCTAGCGCCTTGGCCTTCATCCCTACAACCGTCATCCCGCCTTTCGTCGGATGACGGCTTAAGGGCGCACCGCCCGGCTAGCGGGCCAACGCCACCTTCGCCTCCACCGACATGCCCGGCCGCAGCCGTGCCGCCAGCGGCTGGTCCGGATCGATCTTGATCCGCACCGCGATACGCTGCGGGATCTTCACGAAATTGCCGGTGGCATTGTCGCTGCGGATCACCGCGAATTCGGATCCTGCCGCCGGCGCCAGCTGCTCGACCACGCCGGTCAGCTTCGCGCCGCCCAGTGCGTCCACCTTGAAGCTCGCCTTCGCGCCGGGGCGGATCTTCGCGGTCTGGGCCTCCTTGAAATTGGCGGTCACCCACAAGGTCTGCGGCACCAGCGCCATCAGCTGGGTGCCGGCGGTGACATATTGGCCCTGCCGCCCGCCGACTTCGCCGAGCTGCCCGGCCACCGGCGCGCGGATCACGGTGTTGGCGAGATCGATCTCGGCGAGATGGAGCGCGGCCTTGGCCGCATCCACGCTGGCGACGAGCCCGCCCTTGTTCACCGCGACGCTGCGGATGTCCTCATTGGCGACGGTGCGAGCGGCCTGCGCCTGCGCCACGGCCGATTGGGCCGTGCGCAGCGTCGCCAGCGCGGCATCCCGGTCGCGCCGCGTCACGAAGCCGTCCTTCGCCAGCGCGTCGATCCGCGCATAATCGGCCTGCGCCTTGGTCAGCTGCGCCTGTGCCGAGGCGACAGCGGCCTGTTGCGAGCCCAGCGTCGCGGTCTTCGACGCGGCCTGTTGCGGATTGTTGGCGAGCGCGGCCTCGGCGCTCGCCACGTTCGCCTTCGCCTGGTCGACGCGCTGGCTGTAGATGCGGGCGTCGATCGTCGCGAGCACCTGTCCGGCCTCTACCCGGGCGAAATCCTGCACCGGCACGCTGGTCAGATAGCCGCTTACCTGCGGGCTGATGATCGTCACCTGTCCGCGCACATAGGCATTCTCGGTGGATTGGGTCCGCCCGCCGAACGGCCAGGCCTGCCATGCCATCAGCACCGCCGTGATCCCGGCAAGGATCAGCACAGCGGCGATCACGATCGCCGTCCAGGAGAGTTTGGGCGGGTTCCAGCGCCGCGCCGTCGCCTCGGGCGCCGGTGGCGGATCGGCGCCTTCGCTGGGTGCCGGGGGTGCGGGTTCTTGCCCGTCCGTCATCAGGATGCTCCCGCCTGTTGTTCCGCCGCGCGCCGCAGATTCTCGCGCCGGATCCGGAATATATGAAAGCTTGCCCAAAGGATCGTTACGCCGGCGATCGCCGCGATCAGCAGGAAAGTATCGTTATAGGCAAGGACATTGGCCTCGCGCGTCACCGTCTGGGTCAGGATCACCGAACTCTCGGCCTGGCGCAGTGCGGGATCGATCAGCACCCGGCCATAAGCGGCGCCATATTGCTGCAGCCGCTGCGCCACCAGCGGATCGCCGTCTGCCAGCTGCGCCACGATCGCATTGTTGTGCGCATGCTCGCGGATCACCTGGAAGGTGCCGAGCATCGCCGATCCGAACAGCCCGCCCAGATTCTGGGTGATGCCGAACAGCGCCGAGAAGCTGACGAAATGGGTCGGGCCTTCACGCAGCGCCCGGGTCAGCCCGATCAGCAGCGCGGGCCCGATGAACAATGCGCTGGCGAAGCCGAGCAATGCCTGGCTGAAATACAGGTCGTGCGGCCGGGTGAGGTTGGTCGAATCCGAATCGAGCAGCGCGCCGACACAGATCAGCGCCAGCGCCACCAGGATCGGGCCGCCCAGGAAGTTTGGATTGATCGTCAGCGCGCTCACCGCAATCCCGGCCAGCGTCGCGATCAGCACCACCAGATAGAGCATGCGCATCTGGTCGTTGCCCATGCCGAGCACGGTCAACAGGCCTGACGCGCCGATCGTCTGCTCGGACAGCACGACACGCACGAGGATCGAGACCAGCGCGAAGCGCAGAATGTCGCCGCTGCCCAGCCAGCGCGTGTTGAGCAGCGGGCGGGCGCGGTGATGCTCGATCAGCCAGGCGATCGGCAGCAGCACGATCGCGCCGATCAGCGCCGGGGCGATCCAGGGTGCCTCGAACCACCACAAAGTCCGCCCCAGCCCGAGCACCGCGCAGAGCAGCGCCATGCCGGTCGCGAAGATCGGAAAGGTCACGAAGTCGAGCGGCTCGAACACTTTTTGCCGCTCGACCGGGGGTAGCACCAGCAGCCGCACGCCGGCCAGGCAGAACAGCGCCAGCCCCAGCTCGAACAGATAAAGCGTCTGCCAGCGATCGGGCTCGAAGGCTTCGCTGGGGAACAGGCGGGCTAGGGGCACGGCGATCTGGCTGAGCGAGATCGCGATCACGATGCCTTTCAGCCGGTGCTCCGGCGTCCAGGCCTGCACCATATAGAGCAGCCCGACCGTGCTGCACGCCGCCGCCGCGATCCCGCTGATCGCGCGCACTGCCACTGCGCTGGCGAAGCTGTGGACGAACAGGTGCGATGCCGTCGTCAGCACGAAGAGGATCAGGAAAATCTGGGTGAACAGACGGATGCCGAATTGCTGCCGGAACTTGATCAGCACCATGTTGGCGCAGACATTGGTCATCACATAGACGGTCGGCAGCCACTGGATTTCGGCCGAATAGAGCCCCAGCGATCCCTGCAGCGTGGTCAGATTGGCGGTGACGATCGCATTGCCCAGCGAGCCCGCCAGGATCACCAGCACCGCGACCGAGAAATAGGCGGCGCGGCGCAACGGCGGGTGCCAGGGGGTAGGGGGCGAGCCCGGAAGCGGCGAGCGCTCATGCGGGGCCGGTTGCCATTCCGGCTCGATTTCCCCGACTGCCCCGTTCGTTGCCATCCCGACATAATCCCGCACGTGGCGGAACGATCCGCCCCGGGGCGGCGATCCGCTTCCGGATATAGATGCATGGATGCCATGCGATCGGCAATTGTGGACGCGAGGCAGGCGATCGCCCATTTCGAATGCGCGGAGAGGCGCGATCCGTCCTGGCCTTCCTCGGAGCGCTCAGGCAGGCGGCACGATACTCCGGTTGGGCAAGCGCAACTCGCACCCGCGCATCGTGCTCAGATCGCCGCGCCACTCCAGCGTCCCGGCCTCGGCGAGATCGGCCAGCCGCGCGCTCAGCACGATGTCGCCGGCCTGATGCACGCCGGCGTCGTGGAATTCGCGCAACACCGTGCCTACGATCAGCGACATCGGCTGCCATTCCGGCTTCGCCTGCTTCAGCAGGATGGCGTCGAAATGATCGAGCGGCGCCGATGCCAGCCCCTGTTCGCCGATCACGCGCAGCGGCGCATCCTCGGCCTGGAGCCGTGCCCAGCGCGCAAGGCATTCGGCGCGCCGTGCCGGTGCAAGGCGTTGCGCCTTTTCCAGATGGGGGAGGAGCTCCTCGGCATGCAGCGCGTGCAATTTCGGTATTTCCAGAATCCCGCAGTCTCTGTCGCCCTGATGCGACAGCCACCAGAGAAAGCCCGCGACGCTCTGTGCGCAATCGGGGGAAATCCAGACGATCGGCGGCCCGGGCATCTCGGTCGATGCCGTTAGCACCGGCAGGCTGTCCTCGGATATTTCGCGCCAGCCCGCATAGCCGAGCATCTCTTCCACCCAATGGTCGCGCGTTTCGGGGTCGTAGGAGGCGATCGGGCCGAAGCTGAGATCGTCATAAGGTGCGACGGCGATGTCGGCGCGCCCGGTCAGTGCAAACGCCTGCTCCAGGCTGCCCCGCGCCGAGCGGCTGAAGATGATGTGAAGTCGGGATTCGTCGGATACCATGCGCATGCCTTATCCGGATCGGCAGTCGGCCACCACATGCGGTGGGTTTGGCGGCCGACCACAAGCCCTTGTGGTTGGCCTGAGTCCTCCACGCTAAAAAAATTAATGTTCCGCGTTCGTTCCCTTGCCTTTCGGAAACCCTAGGAAAGTCCACGCGTCGCGGCATTGCAGCACATGCGCAAGTGCTGTGAGGCGAGTCATTTTAGCGATGAAACGTTGTGGAAATTAACCATTTCGGGTCTTGTGCGCGGACTCGGTTTGGCACAATCTGTTGTGGTTGCACTGAGGGGCAAGCTCAAGCACTGGTGGACTCGCTACCGCATACCCATATGCGGAACAGGTCGATTCGTGCCCGAGGCGAGGTGCGATGGACATGTTTTGTTCTTCGCGCGCGACTGTGTCGATGCTAGTATCGACAGCCCCTTGAGTCGGAATTTGGTGCCTCCCTCCGCGGGAGGCGAGAAAGCTTTGTCAGGGGTGAACGTCATGGAATTCAGGGACACGGAAAACAGCGTGAACGATACCGTCACCGAAGCCCCGGCCGCTGCCGAAAAGGCCGTGCCGAAGCTGCGCAAGAAAACCGATTCCAAGACCGTCGCGCCGCAGGCGTATGACGTCGAGGTCGATCATTCGCGCGATGCGCTGCTCACCGAGTTCGGCAAGGAAACGCTGCGCGACCGCTATCTGCTGCCGGGCGAGTCGTTCCAGGACCTGTTCGTGCGCGTCGCCTCGGCCTATGCCGACGATCAGCCGCACGCCCAGCGCATCTACGATTATATCTCGAAGCTGTGGTTCATGCCCGCCACCCCCGTTCTGTCGAACGGCGGCACCGGCCGCGGCCTGCCGATCTCGTGCTTCCTCAACTCGGTGCCGGACAGCCTGAACGGCATCGTCGACACCTGGAACGAGAATGTCTGGCTTGCCTCGCGTGGCGGCGGCATCGGCACCTATTGGGGCTCGGTGCGCGGCATCGGCGAGCCGGTCGGCCTCAACGGCAAGACCTCGGGCATCATCCCGTTCGTCCGCGTGATGGACTCGCTGACGCTGGCGATCTCGCAGGGCAGCCTGCGCCGCGGTTCGGCCGCCTGCTATCTCGACATCTCGCACCCGGAGATCGAGGAGTTCCTCGAGATCCGCAAGCCGTCGGGCGACTTCAACCGCAAGGCGCTGAACCTGCACCACGGCGTGCTGATCCCCGATGCGTTCATGGAAGCCGTGCGCAACGGCGAGGAATGGTCCCTCAAGTCGCCCAAGGACGGCTCGGAGCGCGCCAAGGTCGATGCGCGCGCGCTGTTCCAGAAGCTGGTCGAGACCCGTCTCGCCACCGGCGAGCCGTACATCGTGTTCAGCGATCACGTGAACTCGAACATGCCGAAGCACCACCGCGATCTGGGCCTCAAGGTCTCGACCTCGAACCTGTGCTCGGAAATCACGCTCCCCACCGGCAAGGACCATCTGGGCAACGAGCGCACCGCCGTGTGCTGCCTCTCGTCGCTCAACATGGAGACCTGGGACCAGTGGAAGGACGACAAGAACCTGATCGAGGACGTGATGCGCTTCCTCGACAACGTCCTGCAGGATTATATCGACCGTGCCGAGCCTGGCATGGAGAAGGCCGCCTATTCGGCCAGCCGCGAGCGTTCGGTCGGTCTCGGCGTGATGGGTTTCCACTCGTTCCTCCAGGCGCGCGGCATCCCGTTCGAGGGCGCGATGGCGAAGTCGTGGAACCTGCGGATGTTCAAGCACATCAAGGCACAGGTCGATCAGGCTTCGATGGCGCTCGCCGTCGAGCGCGGGCCGTGCCCGGATGCGGCCGATATGGGCGTGATGGAGCGCTTCAGCTGCAAGATGGCGATCGCGCCGACCGCGTCGATCTCGATCATCTGCGGCGGCACCTCGGCCTGCATCGAGCCGATCCCGGCCAACATCTACACGCACAAGACGCTGTCGGGCTCCTTCTCGGTCAAGAACCCGTATCTGGAGAAGCTGCTCTCGGAGAAGAGCAAGAACTCGGATGCGGTGTGGAACTCGATCCTCGAGCAGGGCGGTTCGGTCCAGCACCTCGACTTCCTCACCCCGGAAGAGAAGGACGTCTACAAGACCTCGTTCGAGATCGACCAGCGCTGGCTGCTCGAGCTCGCCGGTGATCGTACGCCCTATATCGACCAGGCCCAGTCGCTGAACCTGTTCATCCCGGCCGATGTCGAGAAGTGGGACCTGCTGATGCTCCACTTCCGCGCCTGGGAGCTCGGCATCAAGTCGCTCTACTATCTGCGCTCCAAGTCGGTGCAGCGCGCCGGCTTCGCGGGCGGCGTGGAAGCCGACAACACGATCGACAAGCCGCAGTTCAACCTCGGTGAAAGCACCGATTATGACGAATGCCTGGCCTGCCAGTGAGGTGAAATTCCCTCTCCCATCGGGAGAGGGAGGGAGCCGCGAAGCGGCGGAAGGGTGAGGGCAGATGCGCCTTTACGCAAACCAACCAATCGGAACGGTGCCTCGCGCGCGGCAGCTCCGCCGCGAGGAACCCGAACCCGAGCGACGGTTGCTGCGGGCGCTGCGCGAGGCTTTCCCCACGCGCAAATGGCGGCATCAGGCTCCGGTGGGGCCGTTCTTCGCCGATATTCTTTGTTTCTCGGAAGCGCTGGTGATTGAGGTGGATGGCGATACGCATGCCGAAGCAATCGAACGTGATGCTGCCCGCACGGCGGTGATCGCGGCCGAGGGACTTCGCGTGATCCGCTTCACCAATGACGATGTGACGCACCATCTCGATGGCGTGCTGGCTGCTGTTTCGGCCCAGCTTGCGCCAGGCAAGGAAAAGGGCAGCGCCGCATGAGCGATGCTGCCCTCACCCTTCCGGCGCTGCGCGCCTCCCTCCCTCTCCCGATGGGAGAGGGAAGTAGTGCCTCAGGCCTCTTCCTCGAAGATCTCGACCGCCACATCGGCGTTCGCGCTCAGGCGGACCTTGTCGCCTTCCACGCCGGCGACCAGGCCGAGCGAGATGTAATGGTGATGCCCGGCATGCGAGCCCTCTGCGCCCTCGATCTCGGCGCCGCTGTCCTTCTTGGTGAGCTTGATGCGCTCGCCCTCGACATGATCGACGGTGCCGACATGCACGCCGTCCGCGCCGATCACTTCCATATGTTCCTTGATTGCACTCACGTCGGTCATCGCCATTCTCCTTGGGGAAAGCTTTCGCACGCTCAACGCGCGCGGCGGGGAAACGATGCAGCCGCGCGTGCGCGCTGTCACTCACCCGAAAGAGGGATCGCATGAAGCCGTTCCGCGTCCTGTCCGTCACGGCATTCCTGCTGCTCGCCGCCTGCGCGAAGCAGGTGCCGAGCGCCGTCCAGCCCGAAGCGCCGGGCTTCCTGCTCGGCCTGTGGCACGGCTTCATCTTCCCCGTCGCCTGGTTCCTCTCGCTGATCGTGCCCGACGTCGCGATCTATGCCGTGCCCAACAATGGCGGCTGGTATGATTTCGGCTATTTCCTCGGCATCTGCGTGTTCGGCGTCGGCGCCAATCGCGGCAGCCGCGTGACCAGGGTCGTCTATCGCGACCGCATCGTGCGCGAGCGCGGCGCCCGGGTGATCGACCACGAATGACCCGCAGCCTCGCCTTGATGGCCGGCATCGCCGGAGCCGCGGGCGCCGTAGGGCTGACGACACTCGTCCGTCCCGCGCTGACCCGCCGCGCGCTCGGCCTGCCCGAAGGCGAGGCGGCGACCTATGCCCTGCGCATCGCCGGCATGATGTTCTTCGCGCTCGGCCTGTTCCTCGGCGGCTTCGCGGCCGTCTTCACCCTGGCGGGAGGGGTGGCATGACCGTCACTCCCCGCCAGCCCGTCCTTTCCGTTTCCAAGTTCATCCCGGAGTAACTCCCATGCCGCTTCTCGAAGCCCGCAAGACCTACAAGCCCTTCGAATATCCCTGGGCATTCGAGTTCTGGAAGCGCCAGCAGCAGATCCACTGGCTGCCGGAGGAAGTGCCGCTCGGCGAGGACTGCCGCGACTGGGCGCAGAAGCTCACCGATCACGAGCGCAACCTGCTCACCCAGATCTTCCGCTTCTTCACCCAGGCGGACGTCGAGGTGCAGGATTGCTACCACGAGAAATATGGCCGCGTGTTCAAGCCGACCGAGATCAAGATGATGCTGACCGCGTTCAGCAACATGGAGACGGTCCACATCGCCGCCTATTCGCACCTGCTCGACACGATCGGCATGCCCGAGACCGAATATGCCGCCTTCCTCCAGTACAAGGAGATGAAGGACAAGCACGACTATCTCGCCACCTTCGGCGTCGACACCGACGAGGACATCGCCAAGACGCTCGCCATGTTCGGCGGCTTCACCGAGGGCCTGCAGCTCTTCGCCAGCTTCGCGATGCTGATGAACTTCCCGCGCTTCAACAAGATGAAGGGCATGGGCCAGATCGTCAGCTGGTCGGTCCGCGACGAGAGCCTGCACTGCGAGGGCATCATCAAGATGTTCCACGCCTTCTGCAAGGAGCGCAACTGCCTCACCCCGTCGGTCCGCGACGACATTCTCGACATGTGCCAGAAGACGGTGCGCATCGAGGACGCGTTCATCGACCTCGTCTTCGAGATGGGCCCGGTCAACGGCATGACGCCCAAGGAGATCAAGAAGTACGTCCGCTACATCGCGGACTGGCGCCTGGGCCAGCTCGGCCTCAAGCCGATCTACATGGTCGAGGAGCACCCGCTCCCCTGGCTCGCCCCGCTGCTCAACGGCGTCGAGCACGCCAACTTCTTCGAGACCCGCGCGACCGAATATTCGAAGGCAGCGACCCGCGGCAACTGGGGCGAGGTGTGGGACTCGTTCGACAAGCGCCAGAAGGCCAAGGCTACGCCGGTCGCCAATGAGGACGGCGCCGAGGGCGGGCCGGACATGTTCTCCGGGTCCGGGGTTGCGGCGGAGTGATTGCGAGGTTTTAGATGGACCTTGTTAAGCTTCTAGAAAAAGCAATTGAGCGCCTGCCCGAAGGAGATCATTCGGGTGGGTTGCTTGCTATTATGCGCCATATATCGATAGCTATCCGGCATTTTGAGCGCAGAGAAGAGGGTGATATCGATAGCTTTACGGATGCAGTTTATCGAACAAATCAAGCTTACGAAGGTAGTTTGAAGGAGGCGTATAGAGTATTGGCTGGGAAGGATCCCAGTGGAAAGACGCCCAATGAAATTGAAAAATATCTAGAGCAGAATAATATAGTTAGAAAAAGAGTTCTAACTCAGCTTTCTAGATATAGGCAGGATTATAGAAACCCATCTGCACATGATCACAAGTTAGATTTTGATGAAGATGAAGCGATATTAGCAATCGTTTCTGTGTGTGCTTTTGCGAAATTGCTAATAGATCAAATTTCTGAGAAGTTAGCTTTCAATAAGGCGGTTGCGGTTTCTTCTGAAGTTGATATCGCGCACGATATTTTGAGTGATCCTGTTACATTTACAGATGTGGTTGTTCAGGCGGCGCTTAATTACGCAAATACGATGCCGCGCGGGATTTCTTATTCAGAAGTCGAAGGCGGGCTTGCCGGAAAATTGTCAACGCTCGGGGTGCTGGCGGCTACCGATGTGATAGCGGATCATGTCGATGATCCAGAGAATTGGGATATGGTTGCCAAGTATGGTGATAATACTATTCCTATAGAAACTAGAATAGTTAGCAGTAAGCCTAAGCCGGGGGAGGCTAATGGAATACTTTACGTTGCCATAGGTGTTAATGATAATAATTATCCGGCGGGATTGGTTATTTTAATAAGTGCTGGCAATCAAAAATATAAGCTGTTTAGAACGAAATTATATGATGAGTATATCTATATCATAAGCAGATACTCGAAGGCTGAGATAGAAGCTCTTCCTCGTGTGCAGGAAGTAGAACTGATCGCAGCCTAGCGTTAATTTGCGATATGGGTCGGCTCGGGTGGTACTCAATTCCAACCGTGTCCCCGGCGCAACACCCCCACCGCAATCCCTACCACCCCGCAACCTACTGACTCCTCGCGCATTTCCCATACAGTCCCGCCGCCAGCGCCCGCGTATCCAGGGCGACACAGGCGGGGCGTGTGTCTGAAGTAATCACGAGGTTTCCCCCAACATGCGTATCCTCCTCGCCGCCGCGGCATTTGCCGCGCTGCCCTTCGCCGTCCCCGCCGCCCAGGCCCAGGACACCGACAGCGCCACCACCACTGCCGCCCCGGCCGCCGAGACCGCGCCCGACGGCACCCGTGCCTTCGGCATCGAGCCTTATGTCGGCATCCTCGGCGGCTATGAGCGGTTCGACGAGCAGCCCAATGCCGGCATCCCGCTGCGCGCCGACGGCAAGGCCTATGATGGCGGCCTCGTCCAGGGCGTCGCCGGTATCAACGTGCCGCTCGGCCCGGTCTTCATCGGTGCCGAGGGTAATGTCGCCAAGGGCTTCAAGGGCGCGATCGACTGGGAATATGGCGCCGCCGGCCGCTTCGGCCTGCGCGCGGGCGAGAGCGGCCTGATCTACGGCAAGGTCGGCTATCAATGGGTCAATTTCGCCGCGCTCGGCGATGACAGCCGCGATTTCCACGCGATGACCTATGGCGCCGGCGTCGAGGTCGGCCCGAAGGACATCGGCCTGGGCGGCCTTACCGGCAATAGCGGCGTGCGCCTGCGGATGGAGATCAACACCTTCAACGACGCCAAGAGCTTCCGCCCGATGGCCGGCGTGATCGCCCACTTCTAAGCGTTACTCAGGAACTGGCGGCGCAGTCTCCGGGCTGCGCCGCCTCTTTTGATCCCTATAGAGAGGCAAAAGTTCGCGCAGAGGCGCAGCCATGTCTCCCGCCGCGCCAGCGGCACCAATGCCTCCGTTTCAACGCGCTGCGGCGGAAATGCCGTGCTGTTCGCCCGCCCCAATCTCCGCGCCTCCGCGCGAACCCATTTCTTCTTCTTGAAGCCGCGGCGCCCCAAATACCCGCTGTCCTACACGAACCAATATGGTTATCTAACTCGACTCACTTCCAACCAGAAGGAGTCCAAGCAAATGGAACAGCATCCGATCCAGCCCGAGCCGGCCGATCCGCTCGCCGGCTATGCCCCCGTCGTCCTTCGCCACCGCCAGGATGGCTGGACCGCCGATCGCCAGCGCAGCTTCCTCACCGCGCTGGGCCAGACCGGCTGCATCTCCGATGCCTGCAAGGCCGCCGGCGTCTCGCCGCGTTCGGCCTATCGGTTGCGCGCCCGCCCGGATGCGACGGCCTTTGCCCGGGCATGGGACGAGGCGTTGCTCACGTCGGTGCCGCGGCTGGTCGCGCTGGCCTTTGAACGCGCATCGCATGGCGCGATCCGCGAGCTGTGGAAGGATGGCGTGCTGATCGCCGAGACCCGCCAGCCGTCGGACAAGCTGCTGATGTTCCTGCTCCAGCATCTGCGCGCCGGATGGTTCGGGCCCAAGAACCGCTATTCGGGCTCGCTGATGCACCAGGCCGATCGCCGCTATGCCGAGGCGGTGGAAGATCTCGCCGACAATGCCGAGCCGGCCGAGCCGCTGCTGATGCGCGATTATGAGGCGGAGCCGCCGCGCAATCTGCCGGAGCCGCTCGATGACGAGGAATGGTAAGCCGGTCCTCGCGCGATGACTGTCGTGACTTTAGTGACTTTCCGGGCCGATCGGGCGCCGCGCGCGCGGACTGCGCGGCGCCGTGGCGGCCATGTGTGCCTTCAGGCCCGCTTGCGCGCGGGTGCCTCGCCATGATCGCAGGCCAGCCGTTCGCCGTCGCAGATCAGCCGGTCATAGCCGCTGCCCGGGCAGATGGCGTGCGCGGTAAGCAGTGCCGGGGTCAGCGCGTCGAGGCCGGCGCCGCGCCGGTCGAGCAGGCGGCGCACGGGACGCCGCGAGCCGGACCAGGCCTGGTGCCCGGTCTTCGGCGCCGGAGGCGGCGCGACGAGCAGGCCCACCGGGCGATAATCGGCGGTGGCGAGCCGGGGGAACACGCCTTTGGCGATCCTGCGTGCCCAGCCCGGCGTGGCGGGGCTCAGCGGCAGATGCGGGACGACGTCGCCCGGCATCTCGTAGCGCAGGCAGGCGATGCGGGTGCGTGCATAGCTGGCGGCGAATTCGGCATTGCCGACGCGGGCGGCGGCGATCGTCGCCACGCTCACCGGCACATCGGCCCATTCCTTCGCCTGCGCCACGCGCATCGCGGCGAGGTTGGCGAGTGCGCCGCCCTTGCTGTGGCCGGTCAGGAACAGATGGCGCCGCGCCTTGCGGTCGAGCAGGCTCTGGTCGAGCATCGCCTGGATCGCGGTGCGCACGCCGGGGCCGGCGCTGCCGGCATCGCCCCACAGCCGGCGCATCGATTCGGCAAAGCCGAAATGCACGCCGCCGCCATAATGCGAATCCTCGAGGCACATCGAGAAGCTGTCGTTCAGCCAGTCGAGCACGACGTCCCAGCCGTCATGCGCGCCGCCGAAAAAGGGCGGGAGCGAGCCGCGGAATGCCACGACCACGCCTTCGGAGGTGCGGCCGACGATCGCCTGGTCGATCTCGCGTCCGGTGATCGCGCCTTCGCGGCGCACGACGAACGGCGCCTCGATCCAGCCGACATTGCGGCCCTGGACCAGCATGCTCGGCTGATAGGCCTGGCTGGACGCGTAAAGCAGGCGGCGTTTCATGCAATCGTGCATCGGTAAATACTCCCCGGACCATATGCCCATGCTCCGGGCCATGGTGAACGCACAATTAAGGTTAACACCGGAGATTGGGACGAGTTGCTTTGTTTTCAGTTGGTTATGCTGGGTTGAGAGTGCCTGTGGAAGGCGTTTGACCCCGTCCAGGCCCGCACGGATTGCAGGCGGGGCACCGAAGCGGAGGGGTGAATCCGCGCCTTTGCGCGAATCGGCGGCCGCGCTGCCGATGCGGCCGCCGAGTCTGGGCTCAGTGCTTGTCGTCGGGCTTGCGATAGCTGTCGTGGCACGCCTTGCAGGTGCCGCCGACCACGGCGAACTGCGCCGCGAAGCCCGGCTTGTCGCCGGCCCGGGCGAGGTCGGCCAGCTTGGTCGCGGCGGCGGCGTAATCGGCGGCCTTGGCTTCGAAGCCGGCGCGGTCGCTCCACACCGTGGGTAGCGCCTCGGAGGTCGGGCTGGTGCTGCCGGCGGGGAACATGCCCGGGATCGCGCTTGCCCAACGCGAGAGGGCGCGGGCGGCGAAGCCCAGCGTCCTGGGATCGTCGCCCCGGTCCACGCCCGCCTTGATCTGGCCGAACAGCGCGCCGGACATCAGGAAGGCGGCCTTGCGCCCGGCGATGACGTCGGCGGTGGGGTCGGCCGCGGCGGGCAGGGCCCGGCTGGCGGGGGCGGTGGCGGCGAGGCAGGCGAACAGCGCGGCGGCGCCGCCGAGTGCGAGCATGGAAGTGCGCATGGACTGGTTCCCTTGGTCGGAGGCGCGCAGGCTAGGCCTGCCGGGGCCGGTCCGCAACGCCGGGCGAGTCTTGTCCATAATGGAGAGGGTTGCCGCCGAAACGGAGGCGGGATCGCCTATCCTGCGCGGCGTGGCAGAAGGTGATGCTCCTCGGGTCGAATATGCATGCGATCGTTGTGGCGGCGTCGCCGTCACCCGCGACGCCTGGGCGGAATGGGACGCGAGTGCCCAGGCCTGGGTGCTCAGCGAAACGTTCGATTTCGCCTTCTGCCACCAATGCCACCGCGAGACCCGGCTGCTGGCGCGGATCTCGCGGGGAAGGGGTTAGGCGTTAATGCCGAGCTGCCAGAAGATGAACGCCATTTCGTCCGCGGCTTCCTTCAGGCTCTCCCAGCGGCCCGACTTGCCGCCATGGCCGGCGCCCATGTTTGTCTTGAGGACCAGCACATTGTCGTCGGTCTTGGTCGCCCGCAGCTTGGCGGCCCATTTGGCGGGCTCCCAATAGGTGACGCGGGGGTCGTTGAGCCCGCCCGAGATGAACAGCGGCGGATAGGCCTGGGCGGTCACATTGTCGTAGGGGCTGTACGAGCGGATCAGCGCGAAGGCCTCGGCATCCTCCACCGGGTTGCCCCATTCGGGCCATTCGCCCGGGGTGAGCGGCAGGCTCTCGTCGAGCATGGTGTTGAGCACGTCGACGAACGGCACGTCGGCGACCACCGCGGCCCAGAGCTCGGGATCGGAGTTGACCACCGCGCCCATCAGCTCGCCGCCGGCCGAGCGCCCGGCAATGGCGATGCCGCCCTTGTGGGTGAAGCCCTTGTCGATCAGGCCTTTCGCCACGTCGACAAAGTCGTTGAACGTGTTGGCCCGCTTCTCGAGCTTGCCGTCGAGATACCATTGCTGGCCCAGGTCGTCGCCGCCGCGGATATGGGCGATGGCGAAGGCGACGCCGCGGTCGAGGAACGAGATGCGACTGGTCGAGAAGCCGGGCGGGATCGCATAGCCATAGGCGCCATAGGCATAGAGATAGAGCTTGCCGGTGCCGTCCTTCGGGAAGTCCCTGGGATAGACGATCGAGACCGGAACCTCGGTGCCGTCGCGGACCGCGATCTTCAGCCGCTCGGTGCGGTACTTGCTCCCGTCATAGCCCGACGGGATCTCCTGAACCTTCAGCGTCTCGAGCGTCCCGTCGGCGACGGTGTAGTCATAGACCGTGCCCGGCGTGACCATCGATTCATAGCCGATGCGCAGTTTGGCCATCGCATATTCGGGGTTGTCGCCCAGGCCAGCGACATAGCTCGCCTCGGGGAATTTGAGCCGCACCGGCGCGATCGCCGGGTCGTAGCGGTGCAGCTCGATCTGATCGAGCCCGTCCTCGCGTCCCTCGACGATGAAATAGTCGGCGAAGCAGGTGACGCCGGTCATGTAGAAATGTGCCGACGGCCCGATCCGCTCGACCCACTCGCCGGGATTGTCCACCGAAGCGGTCACCAGCCGGAACTGCGGGTCGATATCGTTGGTGTGGATGAACAGCGTACCGTCATGCTCGTCCACGTCATATTCGCGGCCCGGCTTGCGTGGGCTGACGCAGATCATCGGCTTCGATGGGTCAGCGGGATCGAGCAGATAGACTTCGCTCGTCACGTGATCGCCGGTCGAGAGCAGCAGGTAGTTGCGCGACTGGGTCTCGCCCACGCCGACGCGGTAGCCTTCGTCCGCTTCCTTGAAGAGCTCGACATCGCTGTCCACCGGCTCGCCGAGCAGGTGCCAGCGGGCATTGTCGGTCCGCCAGTTCTCGTTGGCGAGGCCGTAGAGGAAGCCCCTGGAGTCCGAGGTCCAGACGATCTCGGAAAGCATGCCCGGGATCACGTCCGGCAGCAGTTCGCCGCTCTCAAGGTCCTTCACCCGGACCTCGAACCGCTCCGAGCCATTGTCGTCATAGGCATAGGCGAGCAGCTTGCCGTCGGGGCTCACCGAGAAGGCGCCGAGCCGGAAATATTCCTTCCCCGCGGCCAGGGTTGGCTCGTCGAGGATCATCACGTCCTCGCCGCCGTTCACGTGTCGGCGCCACCAGCGCGGATATTCGCCGCCGGTTTCGTAATCGGTCCAGTAGAGCCAGTCCCCGTCCTTTTGCGGCACGGTCGCTTCGTCTTCCTTGATCCGCCCGCGCATCTCGGTGAACAGCGCTTCGGAGAGCGGCTTGAGCGGCTCCATCACCGTCTCGAAGAATTTGTTCTCCTCTTCGAGATAGGAAAGCACGTCCTTGTCGGTGACGGTCGGATAGGCGGGGTCCTTGAGCCATGCCCAGGGATCCTCGATCGTGACCCCATGTGCGGTGTAGCTGTGGGGGCGGGTGGCGGCGACGGGCGGCTTGGGAAGATCGATCATCGCGCCTTCCTAGCGCCCGCCCCGTCGTCAGGCCAGCGCCGCCGCGCGCCGGCGCACCAGCCGAGGGCTGAGCACCATCGCGAGGCTGACCAGCGCCATCGCGGCGGCGGCGAGCGAGACCGCCGGATAGCCCAGCCCCTCGCGGATCACTTCGCCGCCCAACGCAGCGCCGATCGCATTGCCCAGGTTGAACGCGCCGATGTTCATCGCAGAGGCGAGGTTTGGCGCCTCGTGCGCGGCGTCCATCACCCGCATCTGCAGCGGCGGGACCAGCGCGAAGCTCGCAGCGCCCCAGAGCGGCATCAGGATGATCGCGACGGGCAGCGAGAACATGCCGAAGGCGAAGGCGACGAGCAGCACCGCCAGCGCCGCGGTCATGGTGATCAGCGCGCCTTCGACCGACTTGTCGGCATAGCGCCCGCCCAGCCAGTTGCCTGCGGTCAGGCCGATGCCGAAGATCACCAACGCCACCGTCACCCAGAAGGTCGAGGCGTGCGCCGCCTCGCGCAGGATCGGTGCGATATAGGTGAACACGGTGAACATCGCGCTGAACCCGACCATGGTCAGGGCGAGGGCGAACAGCACCGGGCCGCGGCCGAGCACGCGCAGTTCGGCCATCATGTCGGCATCCTTCTCGGCGGGAAGGGCGGGAACGAACAGGCGGAGCGCGACCATCGTCACCACACCGATCGCGGCAATGCCCGCGAATACGGAGCGCCAGCCGAACACTTCGCCCGCCCAGGTGGCAAGGGGGACGCCACCGATCGTCGCGATCGTCAGGCCCATGAACATGGTAGCGATGGCGCCAGCCCGCTTCTCGGGCGCGACCAAGCCGGCGGCAACCACCGATCCGACGCCGAAAAACGCGCCGTGGTTGAGCGAAGTGACGATCCGCGCGGCAAGCAGCATCGCATAGCTGCCGGAGAAGGCAGCCAGCAGATTGCCTGCCGTGAAGATCGCGGCCAGCGCGATCAGCAGCGTGCGCCGCGGCACCCGCCCGGTGGTCAGCGTCATCAGGGGCGCGCCGATCAGCACGCCGATCGCATAGGCGCTGACCAGCAATCCGGCAGTCGGGATCGACACGCCCAGATCACCGGCGATCACGGGCAACAGGCCCATGGGAGTGAATTCGGTGACGCCGATGCCGAAGGCACCGATGGCAAGCGCGGTAAGGGCGAGGCGGGAACTCATGGCAGGCTCCAATTTGTGCAGCAACGCAAATGGACTGGCTTGCTTCCTTCGGGTAGGTCTCGGAAAGGCGAAACATCTGTGCACTGGATTCACGAATGACGCGTGCCATGGCCGATCGTTCGGGCGAAATGGAGATCTTCGTCACCGCGGTGCGTGAAGGCAGCCTGTCCGCCGCCGCGCGCCGGCTCGACCTCACGCCCTCGGCGGTGAGCCGTGCGCTCGCCCGGATCGAGGCGCGGCTCGGCGTGCGTCTGATCACCCGCACCACCCGGCGGCTGGTGCTCACGCCCGAAGGCGACGCCTATCTCCATGCTGCCCAGCGTATCCTTGCGGACATTGCCGAGGTCGAGGAGGAATTGACCGACCAGGCCGCACCGCGCGGGCGTCTCCGGGTCAGCGCGGCGCTCGCCCATGGCCGGCTGGTGATCGTGCCCCTGCTCGGCGAATTTGTCGCGCGCCATCCCGGTATCCTCGTCGACATCAGCCTGAGCGACACGCTGGAGGATGTGGCCGGGGGGCGAGCCGATGTCGCGATCCGTTTCGGGCCCCTGGCGGACAGCGCGCTCACCGCCCGCAAGATCGGAGAGACCGGGCGCGCGATCGTCGCCTCGCCAGCCTATCTCGCCCGCATGGGCACGCCCCGGCTGCCCGAGGATCTGCACGCGCATAATTGCCTGAACTTCAACTTCCGCCGCGCCGAGCCGGTCTGGCCGTTCCACCGCGACGGGCGCGACTATGCGTTGCCGGTGGGCGGCAATATCGAAGCGAACAACGGCGAGACGCTGGTCGAACTCGCGCTCGCCGGGGTCGGGGTTGCCCGGGTCGGCAGCTTCAGCGTGGCGGGCGACATAGCGGCCGGCAGGCTGGTCGCGTTGCTCGAGCCGTTCAACCCGGGCGACCGCGAGGACATCCATGCGCTTTACGTCGGCGGGGTGACCCGGCCGGCACGGGTGCGGGCCTTTGTCGATTTCCTGGTCGAGAAGCTGGGAAGGGCCTGAGCGACTATATCACCGGGCAGGCCTCAGTCGTTTTCGTCGCGTCCCGGCCGGTCGTACAGCTCCCATTCCTGCTCCCCCGTCACCACATCGGCATAGGGCCGGCCGTTTGCGTCGAGGCTCGGGGCGTAGCGGAAGCGCCGCTTGATCAGGCGGCAGGTCGTTTCGTCGAGATCGGCGTTCCCGCTCGATCCGGTCACCTGGCAATCGGTTACCCGGCCGTTCACACCCACGACGAAGCGCAGCCGCACCGTCCCCTGCGCGCCGGCCCGCGCCGCTGCCTTGGGATAGTCGCGCCCGGTGATGTCGCCCTCGATCAACCGCAACGCGGTGCCCCCGCCGCCGCCCGCGCCATTGCCCCGTCCGCCGCTGCCGGTGCCGTCACCGACCCCGCCCGAGCCGGTGCCCGGTCCGGCGACCGGCGCGTTGCCCGAGCTTGCGTCGCTGCCCTGTGCCGGGATCGTCGCGGCGGGGATCGGCTGGGGAAGCGGCGTCTTGATCGGGGTGGCGATCGCGGTGGCGCGCGAAACCTTGTTGGGCGGCGATGCCTTGCCCTCTTCCTTTGGCGCGCGCGGCTTGGGGGCGGGGGGCTTTTCCGGTTCGGGCGGAGGCGGCGGGGGCAGGGTGAAATCGAGTAGCTGCATTGCCGGATTGGGCACGATGTGCAGCCGCACCCCCAGCCCGCTGATCAGCAGCCACAGCAGCAGCGCGACAAACACGAGCGCACCCAGCGCGCTGCCCAGCCGTTCCCGCGGCGTCGAGATACCGGCACCTGCCATGTCCGGCTCAATGCGCTGTGTCGGGCGAACGATCCCATGAACGCGCGGTTGTTTTACGTTCATGCAACCGCGTCTAGGCCACGCAAGTTCTAACCCACATTGGTTTAAGGAAGGGATGGAAATCATGCGTAAGCTCATTGCGGTTGCTGCCGCTCTCGCGCTGGCCATGCCCGTCGCAATGCCGATCGAGGCTGCGCAGGCCCAGAGTCACTACAAGGGCAAGAGCACCAAGGGACGCACCTATTACAAGAAGTGCCGTCGCTCGCCCGGTCATGCCGGCCTGATCGGCGGTGCTGCGGTCGGCGTGCTCGCAGGGCCCGCGATCATCGGTCACGGCCTGCTTGGCGCCGCAGTCGGCGGTGTTGGCGGCGCCTTTGGCGGCCGGGCTATCGATCGAACGATCAGCGCCAAGAACCGCTGCCATTACGTCCGCCGTCGCTAGGTGGAACGACCCCGGGCGGTCACCGGCCACGCGCCGGTGACCGTCTCGTCCGCGACCAGCCAATAACGGTCGTAGAGATTCACCGTCGGGTCGCAGTGCGGCGGAACGAGCGTAACGCGTTCCGCCAGGCCCGGCAGTGCTTCCCCGATCAGTGCTCCCTGCTCGTCGCCCATGAAGGCGTAGCGCGTGGAGCCTGACAAGGGCACGGGCACCCCGGCATCGGTGGCGAAAGACTTCAATCCCGCATCGATCGTCACCATGCCGGGCGTGTTCGCGCTGACCACGGTGGAATCCACCCACAAAGCCTGCTCGAAGACTGGCCCTGCCAGCTCGCAGTCACGATATTCGCGGTCGAGGAAGATGTAGCTGCCCACCTGCAGCTCGGTCAGCACGCCCAGCTCCGCATCGATCGCGAAGGTGCCGGTGCCGGCGCCGGTCACCACCGGGATCGCGAAGCCCGCCGCTTCCAACGCCGCCAGCACCGTCCGCAGATAGTGGGTCTTCCCGACGATCGCCGCATGCCGATCGGCGAAGGTGGTGATGTGCTGCTCCGACCCGCCATACTACTGCACCCCGCCCAGCGGCAGCCCCGCCGCCGCGATTGCCCGGGCCAGCTCGACCGCGGCTTCGGGCGAGGTAACGCCGGTGCGATGTTTGCCGGGATCGACATCGATGAACACCGTCACGCTGCTGCCTGCCAGCGCCCGCACCACCTCGGGATGATCCGCGACCACCGAAAGCCGAATCTTCGCCGCGAGCGCGGCCAGCCGTGCGATCCCGCCTCTGGTCACCACCGGCGAGGTCAGGTGGATGTCGTCCACGCCGTCCGCGGCCAGCGCCTCGGCTTCGCCCAGTTTGGCGCAGCAGATGCCCACCGCCCCGGCCGCGATCTGCCGTTTCGCGATCTCGGCGCTCTTGTGCGTCTTGGCATGCGGCCGCAGCGCCAGCCCCTTTTCGCGGGCATAGGCGGCCATCGCCGCGATGTTGCGGTCCATCGCCGCCACGTCGAGCAGCAGGGCGGGGGTCGCCAGGTCGGCGCGGGGCAGGGGGAAATCGCTCATCGGCTCCGACTAGCGCAGGATGTGACTTTTGCCGAATATCGGCGCAAAGCAGCCCCATAGAGTCCAGCAATAGAGTATTCCCGATGTCCAGCTATGCCGACCGCCTCAAGGCCCTTCGCGAGCAGCTGAAGCGCGACCGTCTCGACGGGTTCGTTGTGCCGCTCACCGACGAGCACATGTCCGAATATGTCGGTGCCTATGCCCAGCGTCTCGCCTGGCTGACCGGCTTCCAGGGCTCGGCCGGCACCGCGGTGGTGCTGCCGGAGGAAGCGGCGATCTTCACCGACGGGCGCTACACCATTCAGGTCCGCCAGCAGGTCTCGGCAAACGACTGGGAATATGTCGGCGTGCCTGCCACCAGCGTCGCGTCCTGGCTGGGCGCGCATGCCGCCGATGGCGGCCGTATCGGCTATGATCCCTGGCTGCACACCCGCGGCTGGGTGCAGGAAGCCGGGAAGGCGCTCGCCGAGAAGGGCGCCGAACTCGTCGCGGTGAACACCAATCCGATCGATGCGGTGTGGCCGGACAAGCCCGCGCCCTCGGACGCGACGCTGGCTGTTCAGTCCGACGCGCTTGCCGGCAAGTCATCCCCCGCCAAGCGCGCCGAGATCGCCGACTGGCTGGCCGAGCGTAAGGCAGACGCGGTCGTGCTCTCCGCGCTCGACTCGATCGCCTGGGCGTTCAACATCCGCGGCACCGACGTGTCGCACACGCCGGTCGCGCTAGCCTATGCGATCGTCAATGCCGACGGCACCGCCGACCTGTTCGTCGCGCCGGAAAAGGTGACCGACGAAGTCCGTCAGCATCTTGGCAATGCGATTCGCATCCATGACCGCACCGCGTTCGCGCCTGCGCTCAAGGGCTTTGCCGGCAAGCGCGTTGCGGCCGATCCGGGCAGCGCGGTCTCCGCGGTGTTCGACGCGCTCGATGCCGGCGGCGCCAAGGTGCTGGCGCTGCGCGATCCGGTGATCCTCGCAAAGGCGATCAAGAACCCGGCGGAGATCGCTGGGCAGAAGGCGGCCCAGGCGCGCGACGGCGCTGCGCTGGTCCGCTTCCTGAAATGGTTCGAGGAAACCGCGCCGCAGGGCAGCCTTACCGAAATGTCCGCCGCCGACAAACTCCAGTGGTTCCGCGAGCAGACCGGCGCGCTCAAGGATCTGAGCTTCGATACCATCTCGGCCACCGGCCCCAACGGTGCGATCCCGCACTACAAGGTCACCGACGAATCGAGCCTGCCGATCGAAGTTGGCCAGCTCTATCTGGTCGATTCGGGCGGGCAATATGCCGATGGCACCACCGACGTGACCCGTGTCATGCCGGTGGGCGAGGCGAGCGAGGAGATGAAGGACCGCTTCACCCGCGTCCTCAAGGGCCATATCGGCATCGCCACCGCGATCTTCCCCGACGGCACTACCGGCGCCCAGCTCGACAGCTTCGCGCGGCGTCCGCTCTGGGAAGTTGGTCTCGACTACGGACACGGCACCGGCCACGGCGTCGGGTCGTACCTCTCGGTGCATGAAGGCCCGCAGCGCATCGCCCAGCCTTTCTATCCCGGCGGCCAGAGCCTCGAGCCGCTGCGGGAGGGCATGTTCCTGTCGAACGAGCCCGGTTACTATAAAGCGCAGGAATTCGGCATCCGGATCGAGAATCTGGTGCTGGTCATCAAGCAGTTGATTTCGGGTGCGGAACAACAAATGCTCGGCTTCGAGACGCTCACCTTCGCGCCGATCGAGCGAACGCTTATTTTACCATCCCTGCTAACCGTACAGGAACGGAAATGGCTCAATAGCTACCATGCTGAAGTTCTGCGGATCGTGGGTCCGCAGCTGGGCGGGGACGAGTTGGAATGGTTAGAAGCGAAATGCGCTCCCATCGGGTGATGTGGTTCCTGGCGGGTGCGGTCACGATGGCGATGTATCTCGTCGGGCCGCACGCGATCATGCGCAATGCCTATGACACGGCTCAGGGCGTGTCGCTCTGGTTCGGATCGCTCTGAGGAGCGGCCGAACCGGCATCGGCAGTATCGGTCGCGGCCTGCGCGCGCGCCTGGGCTTTCCGCCTGCGCAGATTGGCCCGTAGCGCCTCGGCCAATCGGGCCTGTTTTTCCGCATTGCTCATTTTCCTGCGATAAACCGGCTATTAGCAGGTTGACAATCGCCTCCACCCAAGCACATAGGCGCCTCCCGCTTGGGACCCGGCGCTTCGCCGGACCGATCGAGCGAGTGCTGCCGTAGCTCAGTGGTAGAGCGCATCCTTGGTAAGGCTGAGGTCGTGAGTTCAATCCTCACCGGCAGCACCATTTTCCCGAAAATCGAAGTGTGAGACCGCCCCTTTCGGGGTCCCGACGTTCAGCGGCGCACGATCTCGCCGTCTTCCTTGAAGAATCCGGAGGGCATTCGGTCGAGCAGATCGAGCACGGCTTCCGACCGGCGGCGCAGTCTCGTGCCCTTTGGCGTCACCACGATCGGGCGGTCCCAGCCGACAATGCGATATTCGACGAGGCGCGGGGCGTATCCGGCTGCCTCGATCATCGCGAGCGCGTTGCGCGACGTGCCGCAATCCGGATTGTGGTAGATGGTGATCGGGAAAGCATCGGGCATGCTTCGTCTCCGTCCGGTCCCGTCTAGGCGAACAGATCCCCCATGCGCGGCTCGCGCTCGAGGAACCCGGTGATCGTAGCATAGACCGTGTCGAGATCGGTATCGTCGATGCAATAGGGCGGCATCACATAGACGGTGTTGCCCAGCGGGCGGAGCAGCACGCCGCGCTCCAGCGCGAACGCCTTGAGCCGCGTGCCTACCGAATTGAGATAGGCCGATTCGCTGCCCCCGATCTCGGCGGCGACGATCGTGCCCAGCCGGCGCGGGTTGCGGATCAGCGCATGGGTGGCGAGCCGGTCGAGCCGGTCCTGCTGGCGGTCGCCCAGATCGGCGATCCGGTCGAGCACCGGCTCTTCGCGCCAGATCGCCAGATTCGCGTTCGCAGCCGCGCAGGCGATCGGATTCGCAGTGTAGCTCGACGAGTGGAAGAACATCCGCGCACGATCGTCCGAGACATGCGCGTCGAAGATCGGGGCTGTCGCCATGGTCACCGCCAGCGGGATCGCGCCGCCGGTCAGCCCCTTGGACAGGCAGAGGATGTCGGGCACCACGCCGGCGCGTTCGCACGCCAGCAGCGTGCCGGTGCGCCCCCAGCCGGTCATCACTTCGTCGGCTATGAACAGCACGTTGTGCGCCGTGCAGATCTTGCGCATCTCGGCGAGCAGGCTGGCCGAATAGAATTTCATGCCGCCGGCACCCAGCACGAGCGGCTCGATCAGCAAGGCGGCCGGCTTCTCGCGGCACTGCGCCTCGAGCGCGTCGAGCACCGCCTGGCTCTGGCCGGGCTCGGGGAAAGGGATCGTCGCCACATCGAACAGCAAAGGCTGGTAGGGCCGGTTGAACACGCCGCGCGCGCCGACCGACATACCGCCGATCGTGTCGCCATGATAGCCATGCTCCATCACCACGATGCGGTGCCGCGGCTCGCCGCGATTGTCCCAGAAGCCCAGCGCCATCTTGAGCGCCACCTCGACGCTGGTCGAACCGCTGTCGGAGAAGAACACGTGCTGCAGCGGATCGGGCGTGATCCGCACCAGCTCGCGCGCCAGCGTCTCGGCCGGCTCGTGGGTCCAGCCGGCGAAGATGATCTGGTCCATCCGCCCGGCCTGATCGGCGATCGCCGCCATGATGCGCGGATGGCAATGGCCGTGCGTCGTCACCCACCAGGACGAGATCGCGTCGATAAAGCGCCCGCCATCCTTCGTGTGCAGCGCCGCGCCTTCGGTGCGCACGACTTCAGGGATCGGCTCGCCCAGCCCGTGCTGGGTGAAGGGGTGCCAGACGGGCGAGGTCATGCCATGAAATCCGAAAGGTCGAAGGCCTGGAGGAAAGCGGCCTTGAGGGTGGGGGCGTCGAGCAGATCGAGGATCGGCAGGCGGCCGAGCCGGCGGACCTTGCCGATCGCGGCGATCGTCGCCTCGCTGTCCTCGTTCGCCTCGCCGACGAATGCCACGCCCAGGATCGGCACGCCGCGGCTGCGCAGCGCTTCGATCGAGAGCAGGCTGTGGTTGATCGTCCCCAGGCTGGTGCGCGCGACCAGCACCGTCGGCAGGCCCCAGCGCGCGAACAGATCGGCGTAGAGCAACTCACGCGTCACCGGCACCAGCACGCCGCCGGCACCCTCGATCACCAGCGGGTCGATCACCAGCGGATCGCGGGCTGGCGGCGCGAGGCGGGCGGGATCGATCGTCACCCCGTCGATCTCGGCAGCGAGATGCGGCGAGCAGGGCGTGTTCAGCCGATAGGCTTCGGGCAACACCACAACCCCGGCCAGCGTGGCAACGCGCTCGCCGTCGCTGCCCCCGTCGAGCCCGCTCTGGATCGGCTTCCAGTAGCTCGCGCCCAGCGCGGCGGCGAGGCCGGCGGCGAAGACGGTCTTGCCGATATCGGTATCGGTTCCGGTGACGACGATCCTCATGCCAGCTCTCCAAGTGCCCGGGCGAGCGCGGCGGCATCGTCCTCGTCCACGTTGAGCGTCAGCGAGATTCGCAGCCGCGAAGTGCCTGCCGGCACGGTGGGCGGCCTTATCCCGCGCACGTCGAACCCCAGCCGCTGCAATTCCGCCGCCATCGCCATGGTCCGCGCATCCTCGCCGATCACCAGCGGCAGGATTTGCGATCCTGTCGCCCGCACGCCGACTGGCGCGAGCAGCGCCTCCGCGCGTTCGAGCAGTGCGTGCAGGCGTGCCCGCCGCGCCGGCTCGGCGATCAGCGTCAGTGCTGCACCCACGGCTGCCGCCATCAGCGGCGAAGGCGCGGTCGAGAAGATAAAGGCCCGCCCGCGATTGATCAGGAAGTCGCGCACCACGTGCGGGCCACAGAGTAGCGCACCTTCGCAGCCAAGCGCCTTGCCGCAGGTGTGCAGCGTGATCAGGTTCTCGCGTCCGGCCAGCCCCGCCGCCAGTCCGCGGCCCTTGTCCCCGAATACGCCGGTGGCGTGCGCCTCGTCGACGATCAGGATCGCGTCATGCCGGTCGGCAAGTGCGGCGAGATCGGCGAGCGGTGCCTGATCGCCGTCCATGGAATAGAGGCTCTCGACGGTGATCCACACGCGACCAGTGCCCCCTTCGTGCCGCCAGTCCAGGATCGCGTCTTCGAAGTCGCCGACATCGTTATGCGCCGCGCTGCGTGCCTCGGCCCGGCTCAAGCGCATCCCTTCATGCGCGCTGGCATGGATGAGCGCATCGTGCAGGATCAGGTCGCCGCGCTGCGGCAGGGTGGAGAGTAGCGCGGCGTTGGCGGCATAGCCGGTCGAGAAATAGAGCGCGGCCTCGGCCCCAAAGAACGCGGCGGCGTCTGCCTCAAGCTGCTCGTGCGCTTCGTGATTGCCGCGCAGCAGCCGCGATCCCCCCGACCCGATCGGCACGCCCGCGTCCATTGCTGCACGCACTGCGTCTGCCAGTGCGGGATCGCTGGCCAGCCCCAGATAGTCGTTCGAGGAGAAATCCCGCCCGGCACGCGGTCCCAGGCGGCGTGCACGGCTGCGTTCGGCAAGTGCGGCAAGGTCGCGGCTCTGCGCGTCGAAATGGCCCATGCGCTGCCCATAGGCGCGACGGGCGCGATCGGCCAAGTGCGGAGGCGTTCTAGCCCGGTTGCGCTTCCGTCATTTCAACGTTGTTCGCAAAGGGCGGCGCCACCTCTCCGCTGGCGATGAAGATTCCGTTCGCGTCGATCAGCTGCCACTGATTTTGTTCGATGAACAGGATCAGGTCCTGATAGAGCGGGAACCGGGCGCCGTCGATTTTCACGATCGCGCCAAAGAGCCCATCGATCCAGGAGATGGTCAGGCTATTGGTGCCGTTGAAGAACTTGCCCGGGCCGTCGCTGGCATTGAGCGTGCGCGGGATCGCCTGCATGGCGGGTTGGTAGGGGTTGCCGGCTACGCCCCAGCCTGGGATCTCGCCACTGGCTGCGGTGAGTCCATTGAGGCTCAGAGTGAGCGTCTCGCTGTTCATGTTCGCCACATAGATATTACCGATGGCCGCATTCGACATTGCTTCCATGCGTCATCTCCCCCGGTGCCTGTTGATCCGCCCGAAATTATCATGGCCGCTGCCTGTCGTCGCGGCGGATCGGCGCCGTTCCGGCGCTACCACGCCTCTTGCGCCGACCCGCTGCTTCGCCGATGAGCCCGGTAACCCCGAACCGCAGGAGCGCCCCATTATGAAGACCCGCGCCGCTGTCGCTTTCGAAGCGAAGAAGCCCCTCGAAATCGTCGAGCTCGACCTCGAAGGCCCCAAGGCTGGCGAGGTGCTGGTCGAGATCATGGCGACCGGCATCTGCCACACCGATGCCTATACGCTCGACGGGTTCGACAGCGAGGGTATCTTCCCGTCGGTGCTCGGCCATGAAGGCGCCGGCGTGGTCCGCGAAGTCGGCCTGGGCGTGACCAGCGTGAAGCCGGGCGATCACGTGATCCCGCTCTACACGCCGGAATGCCGCCAGTGTAAGTCGTGCCTCTCCGGCAAGACCAACCTGTGCACCGCGATCCGCGCCACCCAGGGCAAGGGCCTGATGCCCGACGGCACCACGCGGTTCAGTTACAAGGGCCAGCCGATCTACCATTATATGGGCTGCTCGACCTTCTCGAACTTCACCGTGCTGCCCGAGATCGCCGTGGCGAAGATCCGCGAGGACGCGCCGTTCCAGAGCAGCTGCTATATCGGCTGCGGCGTCACCACCGGCGTCGGCGCGGTGATCAACACCGCCAAGGTGCAGGTCGGCGACAATGTCGTGATCTTCGGTCTTGGCGGCATCGGCCTCAACGTGATCCAGGGCGCACGCCTTGCCGGCGCCAACAAGATCATCGGCGTCGATATCAACCCGGATCGCGAGGAATGGGGCCGCCGCTTCGGCATGACCGAGTTCCTCAACTCGAAGGGCATGAGCCGCGAGGAAGTGGTCGCCGCGATCGTCGCGATGACCGATGGCGGCGCCGACTATACGTTCGACGCCACCGGCAACACCGAAGTGATGCGCATCGCGCTCGAGGCCTGCCATCGCGGCTGGGGCACCAGCATCATCATCGGCGTGGCCGAGGCGGGCAAGGAGATCAGCACCCGTCCATTCCAGCTCGTCACCGGCCGCAACTGGCGCGGTACCGCGTTCGGCGGCGCCAAGGGTCGCACCGACGTGCCGAAGATCGTTGACATGTATATGGCCGGCAAGATCGAGATCGATCCGATGATCACCCACGTCATGGGGCTGGAGGACATCAACAAGGGCTTCGACCTGATGCATGCGGGCGAGAGCATCCGCAGCGTCGTGGTCTTCTAGGCGAGGGGAGGGCAGTCATGTTCAGCCATGTGATGGTCGGCAGCAACGACATCGAACGATCGAGGGCATTCTACGACGCGGTGCTGGGGGTCCTCGGCGCCGGTGAGCCCTTCCGCCACGTTAACGCCACCGGCCAGGTCCGCCTGTTCTACCGGCATGACGGCAGCAGCTTCTGCATCAGCGAGCCGATCGACGGCGAGCCGGCGACCTGCGCCAATGGCGCGACGATCGGCTTCAAGTGCAGCTCGCCCGAGCAGGCCGAGGCGTTCCACGCCGCCGGCCTCGCGCATGGCGGTACCGCGATCGAGAACCCGCCCGGTATTCGCGAAGGCGGCTCGCTTGGTTCGATGTACCTTGCCTATCTGCGCGATCCGGACGGCAACAAGCTCTGCGCGATGGCGCGTCCGGCGGCGTGAGCGACGGCGCCGTCAACCTGGCGGAGAAGTTCGCCACCTTCACCGAGCATTGGGCGCCGCGCCTCGTCGCCAGCTATAATGGCAACGACGTCCGCATCGTGAAGGTAGAGGGCGAGTTCGTCTGGCACACGCATGACGATACCGACGACTTTTTCCTGGTGCTCGACGGCGTGCTCGACATCGAGCTGCGCGATCGCACGATCACGCTCGGCCCGGGTGAGCTCTATGTCGTGCCGCGCGGCGTCGAGCATCGCCCGGTCGCGCGCCACGGCGAGGTGCGGATGATCAACATCGAGCCGGGCGGCACCAACAATCTCGGTGACGGCTCGCCGCAGCGCCCGGTAGTGGCGGCATGACGATGGCGCCCGCCTGGATCCTCACCCTCGATTGCGAGGACCGCCCGGGCATCGTCGCGGCGGTCAGCGGATTTCTGGCCGAGCGGGAGGGATTCATTCTCGACAGCCAGCAATATGCGGATCTCGATGCTGGCCGCTTCTTCATGCGCGTCGAGTTCAAGGCGGCGGGCGCACCGTTCGAGACCGAAGCGCTCCGCACAGCCTTCGTACCCGTAGCCGAGCGGTTCGGCCTGCACTGGGCGCTCGCCGAGAGCAGCGCGCGTCCGCGGGTCCTGATCGCGGTGTCCAAGGGGTCGCATTGCCTCAACGATCTGCTCCATCGCTGGAAGACCGATCATCTCGGTGTCGAGATCGCCGGCGTCGTCTCGAACCACGAGACGCTGCGCGACCTGACCGAATGGCACGGCCTGCCCTTCACTCTGCTTCCCGAAGACAAGGCGGCGCAGGAAGCGGCGCTGCTCGCCGAGTTCGAGCGCACGGGTGCCGACTATCTGATCCTCGCCCGGTACATGCAGATCCTGTCGTCCGACCTTGCCGACCGGCTGGCGGGGCGTTGCATCAACATCCATCACAGCTTCCTGCCCGGCTTCAAGGGCGCGCGGCCCTATCACCGGGCGCACGCGCGCGGCGTCAAGCTGATCGGCGCCACCGCGCATTTCGTCACCAGCGATCTCGATGAGGGGCCGATCATCGAGCAGGCGGTCGAGCGCGTCGATCATCGCGCCTCGGTCGACGACATGATCCGCATCGGCCGCGATATCGAGGCGCAGGTCCTCGCCCGTGCCGTAATATGGGTGGGGGCACGCCGCGTCCTCCTGAACGGCAACCGCACCATCGTTTTCCGCTGAAGGACTGGCATGGAACTCGTCTCCTCGAACAAATCCCATGGCGGCACGCAGGGCGTCTATCGCCACACCTCGGCCGTCACCGGCACAGACATGACCTTCTCGGTCTTCGTTCCCGACCATGCGCCGGGCGCGAAGCTGCCGGTGCTGTGGTTCCTCTCGGGCCTCACCTGTACCCACGCCAACGTCACCGAGAAGGGGGAGTATCGACAGGCATGCGCCGAACACGGCGTCATCTTCGTTGCGCCCGACACCTCGCCCCGCGGCGAAGGTGTGCCCAATGACGAGGCCTATGATTTCGGCCAGGGCGCCGGCTTCTACGTCGATGCGACCGAGAAGCCCTGGGCGACGCATTTCCGGATGCGCTCGTACATCGAGCAGGAGCTGCCCGCGCTGATTGCCGCCGAGTTCCCGGCGGACATGGAGCGCCAGGGCGTCACCGGCCACTCGATGGGCGGCCATGGCGCGCTGACCATCGGCCTGCGCAATCCCGGCCGCTTCCGCTCGGTCTCGGCCTTCTCGCCGATCGTCGCGCCGGGCCAGGTGCCTTGGGGCGAAAAGGCGCTTGCCGGCTATCTCGGCGAGGATCGCGCGGCATGGCGGCGCTATGACGGCATCGCGCTGATCGAGGACGGCGCCCGCCTGCCCGAGCTGCTGGTCGATACCGGCAGCGCCGACCAGTTCCTCGACGTCCAGCTCAAGCCCGAGCTGCTCGAAGCCGCCTGCCGCGATGCCGGCATCGCCCTCACCCAGCGGCTCCAGCCGGGTTATGACCATAGCTATTATTTCGTCTCGACCTTCCTTGGCGAGCATGTCGGCTGGCATGCGGAGAGGCTGAAGGCATGAAGTTCGACGTCCTGATCATCGGTGCCGGCCATGGCGGTGCCCAGGCTGCGATCGCGCTGCGCCAGAACAAGTTCGAAGGCAGCATCGCGCTGCTCGGCGACGAACCCGAGCTGCCGTACGAGCGCCCGCCGCTCTCCAAGGAATATCTCTCGGGGGAAAAGGCGTTCGAGCGACTGCTGATCCGCAACGCCGCCTTCTGGGAGGAGCGGCAGGTGACGATGCTTCCAAGCCGCACCGTCACCGCGGTCGACCCGATTGCGCACAATGTCACCGCTGATGGCGAGCCGATCGGCTATGGCCAGCTGATCTGGGCGACCGGCGGCAAGCCGCGCCGCCTGTCCTGCGACGGGCATGACCTTTCCGGCATCCACACCGTGCGCACCCGCGCCGATGTCGATCAGATGATGGCCGAGCTGGACGGGGTTGCCAGCGTCGCCGTGGTCGGCGGCGGCTATATCGGGCTGGAGGCGGCAGCCGTGCTCGCCAAGCTCGGCAAGCAGGTCACCGTCCTCGAAGCGCAGGACCGGGTTCTCGCCCGTGTCGCCGGGGAGCCGCTGTCGCGCTTCTTCGAGGCCGAGCATCGTGCGCATGGCGTCGATGTCCGGCTGGGCGTGCAGGTCGAGGCGATCGAGGGCGAAACCACCGTTACCGGCGTCCGCCTTGCGGGCGGCGAGGTGATCCCCGCCGACATGGCGATCATCGGCATTGGCATCGTCCCCGCCGTCGAACCGCTGCTCGCCGCCGGGGCCGCGGGCGGCAATGGCGTGCTGGTCGACGACCAGTCGCGCACCAGCCTGGCCGATATCTTCGCGATCGGCGACTGCGCGCTGCATGTGAACCGCTATGCGGCGGACAGCGCTGTCCGTCTGGAGTCGGTCCAGAACGCCAACGACCAGGCCACCGTCGCGGCGAAGACGATCTGCGGCATCGAGGCGGGCTATGACGCCGTGCCCTGGTTCTGGTCGAACCAGTATGATCTCAAGCTCCAGACCGTCGGCATCTCGGCCGGGCATGATGCGGTGGTGATGCGCGGCGATCCCGCGGCGCGCAGCTTCTCGCTGATCTACCTGCGTGGGGGCCGGGTGATCGCGCTCGACTGCGTCAATGCGGTCAAGGACTATGTCCAGGGGCGCAAGCTGGTGGTGGAGGCGCTGGCCCTCGATCCCACCGCGCTGGCCGACACCAACGTACCGCTCAAGGAACTTGCCGCCAGCATATCCTGACAAAATGTCAGGTCTTGTTGACAACGTCATTCGACTCGCTATGTAAGGTGTGCCTGACAGAAAGTCAGGGCATGGGGACAGCAACAGGATGCGAAATCGCCTGAAAGTGCTGCGCGCCGAACGCGACTGGAGCCAGGCGGAGCTTGGCGGTCGGCTCGGCGTGTCGCGCCAGGCGGTGAACGCGATCGAAACGGGCAAGCACGATCCGTCGCTGCCGCTCGCCTTCAAGGTCGCGCGCCTGTTTGCCATGCCCATCGAGGAGATATTTTTCGATGACGAGTCGGGGAGTGACTGAGGGACCGGGCGAGCGCGCCGAGAAGTCGCGCAGCAACCGTTTCTGGAGCCTGATGGCCGGCTTCATGCTGCTCGGCGGCGTGATCGGTGCTGCGCTCGTCCTGCTTGAGCGCAACGGTACGCTGCCCGGCTGGATGGCGATCGGAGTCGTGCTGCTGCTGGTGGCCGGTCTGGGCGGCGGCAGCTGGTATTTCTACCGCGACATCGACGAGGTCGAACGCAGCGCCAATCTGTGGGGTGCCGCGATCGCGCTGCACTTCTACCTGATCGGCTATGCCTGCTGGTATTTCCTGTGGAAGGGCGCACTGATGCCCGAGCCCGATCACGAGGCACTCTATGTCGCCACGCTGATCGTCATGACTCTCGCCTATCTCTGGAAGAAGATCCGGCCCTGAGGGCCGCGCAATGTGGAGTGCATTCACGATGTTGAAGAAGAAGCTGCTCACTGCCGTGGCCGGTCTGGCCGTGGCGCTCGCGCTGCCCGTGGCGGCGTATGCCCAGGCCGCGCCGGCACCCGCCGCGACGGCGACCAAGGATGCCGATCCGGCGCTCTGGGTGGTCAAGGATGCCGATACCACCATCTATCTGTTCGGCACCGTCCATGTGCTCAAGCCGGGCCTGAGCTGGTTCGACGAGGCGGTGAAGGCCGCGTTCGACAAGAGCGACACCGTTGCGCTCGAAATGATCATGCCGGATCCGGCCGTGGCGCAGGGCGTGACCATAAAGGCAGCTATGGCGCCGCAGACCGATCCCGCGCTCACCGCCAAGCTGCCCGAGGCGTCGCGCGCCGGCTATGCCGCCGCACTCACCAGCGTCGGCATGCCCGCCAATGCGCTCGATCGCTTCGAGCCCTGGTTCGCCGCGATGACCCTGTCCATGGCACCGCTCGCGAAGCTCGGCTACGATCCCAGCAGCGGCGCCGAGATGACGATCACCGCTGCCGCCAAGGCGGCCAACAAGGAACTGATCGGCCTCGAGACCTTCGAGCAGCAGATCGGCTTCTTCGACACGATGCCCGAGGACGTGCAGATCAAGTTCCTCGCCAATACGGTCAAGGAATTCGACAATGTCGGGCCGCTGCTCGACAAGATGGTCGCGCAGTGGAGCGCTGGCGATCCTGACGCGCTCGGCAAGACGATGAACGAGGAAATGCGAAAGACCCCGGAAGTGGGCAAGGTGCTGCTCTCCGATCGTAACGCCCGCTGGGCGGACTGGATCAGCGCGCGCATGGCCAAGCCGGGCACCGTGTTCATCGCGGTCGGCGCCGGGCATCTGGCGGGGCCGGACAGCGTCCAGGCCTATCTCGCCAAGCGCAATCTCAAGGCCGAGCGCATCCAATATTGATGCCCCGATATTGATGTGACGCCGGGAGCCGGGCAGGGGTAGGCGCGTTGAGCCTATCCCTGCTCCGGAGACCCTGATGGCCAAGCCTCGTCCCTTTCTCGGCCTGCTCGCCGGCGTTGCCGCGGGGCTCGTCGCCTCGGCAGCGATGGCTGCTTTCCAGCATCAGGCGCAGAAGCTCCTGCCCGAAGACGGCACGGACGAGGATCCCGCCACGGTGAAGGCGGCGGACAAGGCGAGCGAGGCGATCCTCGATGCCCCGGTGCCCGAGGCATATCGCGAACCGGCCGGCCTTGCGGTCCATTACGTCACCGGCGCGGTGCTGGGCGGCATCTACGGCGTCATCACCGAATACAAGCCTGAGGCAAGTGCTGGCTTCGGCGGCGCCTATGGCATCGCCACCAGTGCGCTGCTCGACGAGGGCGTTGTCCCCGCCGCCGGTCTCGCACCGGGCCCCGACGACACTCCGCTCGCCCAGCACGCCTATGGCGCGGCTTCGCATCTGGTCTACGGGATCGTGCTCGAAGGGGTGCGCTGGCTGATCGCGGGCAGGCGGTAATCTTAATCCTCCCCCGGAGGGGGAGGGGACCAGCCGCAGGCTGGTGGAGGGGTAGTCGCCACAGGCGAGATGGGATCGTTCGTGGAGATTACCTCTCCCCCACCGCCTTCGGCGGCGGTCCCCCTCTCCCTCCGGGAGAGGACCAAAAGACCTAGAACAAAGTATCCTGCGCCGGCAGCGACTGGCGGATTTGGCCGCCGCTATGGCGTCGTGCCAGTTCGGTCTGCGCGGTGAAGCGGATGTCCTCGTCGCGATCGCCGAGGAAGGTGGCGAGCGAATCGTCGTCGATCTCGCTCCATTCCTTGCCGCGATCGGGGCCGAAGCGAACGCGCGGCAGCAGCCCCGGCGATTTCGACCATTCGATCAGCTGCTCCACGCTCGCTTCGTTGAGCATGTCGCGCAGATGGTGCGCGGTCACATAGGCATCGGGGAAGGCGCGGTGCGCCGGCAGGCCGCGTTCGTGCTCGAGGCCCTCGGGATTGCGCCAGTAGCGCAGGAACTGGTTCGAGAAGCCGCCGCTGTCCGGCCATAGCCGCATCGCGCACTTCCAGGTGCAGATCCAGTCGGCGCCGCGGGTGAGCGCGGGCGTGCAGAACTGCTCCTCGAAGGTTGCACGGTGCGCGGCGAGCGCGATCCGGCGCGGCCAGGGATCGAGGATCGGCCGGGCGACGTCGTGCCACCAGGGTGCGTCGGCGACATCCTCGTCGCGGATATGGTGGATCGCCATGGTCAGCGGCGGGATCGGCCGGCCCGGATTGACCATCCGGTTGCCGCCTTCGCCGTACAGCTCCCAGCGCCCGTCCTTGCCGAGCGCGACGTCCTGCCAGCCGATCTCGATCACGGCATGCGCGGGCGGCTTGTCGCCGGTGGTCTCGAGATCGATGACGCGGATGATGGGCGGGTAGGATGACGCCATGAGGGCGCATGTGGGGGCTGAAGCGCGGAAATGCGAGTCAAAACGAAAAGCCCCTCCCCGGGAGGGAGGGGCTTTCGAAAGATCAGTGCCCCACGGTCTCGCCGCGCACGACGCCGCTCTTGCCGAGCTGGTCGTCGATCTGGGCGAGCAGCCGGTCGAGTCCGGCCTGGTCCTTGGCCTCGGCGCGGGCGACCAGCACGTCCTGGGTGTTCGACGCGCGCAGCAGCCACCAGCCATCGGCAGTGTTCACCCGTGCGCCATCGGTGCGGTTGACATCG
>PJUL01000375.1_pt1 | contig 34285 bp, 33 predicted proteins | sample 1512221 | NCBI WGS metagenome assembly PJUL01 (sample SAMN08177667, study PRJNA422409) | Feces metagenome, whole genome shotgun sequencing project.
CGAGGAGATCGAAGGCTGGAGCGAAAGCACCGCCGGCGCCCGCTCGTTCAAGGACCTCAACGCCAACGCCATCAAGTATGTGCGCCGCGTCGAGGAACTGATCGGCGCCCCGGTGGCCCTGCTCTCCACCAGCCCCGAGCGCGACGACACCATCCTGATGCGCGACCCGTTCGCGGGGTGACCTTTTGAAACCTCTCCCATGGGGAGAGGGAGGGGCCCGCGCCGTCAGGCGTGGGAGGGTGAGGGGGTAGGACGTCAGCCGTCCCATCCCCCTCGCCCTGCCCTGTCCGGAAAGTCTGTAACCCCTCACCCTCCCATGCTGCGCATGGGCCCCTCCCTCTCCCTATGGGAGAGGTGAACCGAGGCGGGAGAAGGAACTCACGGAGGCCGACAATCCCCATAATGAGGACTACCTACGGTCGCGGTTAGCGATTGCTTAGGTCGGCAAGGCTACAACCCTCGTGTCACCAAGGGGGTCGCCTGATCTTGTCCGCGCGTCGAAAGCTCTCTCCGGTCCGCAAGCCGGACCGATTGACGCGCAGCCTGCGCGCCCTGGAGCGCACGGCCTCGACCAGCCGGGTGCTGAACCTGCTGGCCATCGCCGCCGACAGCCACAAGCGGCCGGAATATTCACAGCATCCGCTGTTCCGCAACCGGGTCCTCAACAACAGCCTGATCGTCAAGCACCGCCTGCGGACCGACGACCTGTTCCTGTTCGACGAAGCCCGCCCCACGGCGACCAAGATCATCATCCCGTTCGAGCGCAGCGACCTGTCGCTGGGCGGCCAGTCGTTCTTCGTGGGCCAGCGTGGTTGGATCGACCTGCTGCGCGAGGCCTGCAACGATCCCACCGACATGACGCGGGACCTGGCCACGCTGCGCATGATCGACATGCTGCCGTCGCTGGACCCGTTCCTGCTGCGCGAGCACCTGCGCCGCCACGGCATGATCGTGGCCCCCTGCTACTTCGCCCTGTCGCCCGGCGACCTGGAGCAGATGCAGGGCTTCGTCACCGTCGAAATCTCGCGGCTGATCGACCTGGCCTATCGCGACAGCGGCCGGGTCAACGGCGCGGCCGCCGCCCGCCTGGTCGAGGCCCTGCTGTCGACCGACGTCGACGAGCGGCTGGAGCCCCTGCGCGAGACCCTGGTCCTGGAGGGCGAGAGCTTCCGGGAGGGCGTCTTCAGCTGGAAGGGCTTCCTCTATTACAAGTGGATGCTGACGCGGCTGTGGCCGCAGCTGACCGCCACGGCCGGCGAGATCGGCCAGATGATCATCACCGGCGCCCGCGAGGCCGAGACGGCCCGCTATGTCGACGACGCCCGCAAGCGGCTGCAGCACGGCGTGGTGGTCGAGCGCGCCTCGATCCTGCGCACGATCAAGGTCTATGACGACGCCTTCGAGGACCTGATCGACAACGGCAAGCCGCAGGCCTTCCGCGAGTTCCTGCTGCGCGCGCCCGAGATGTTCCTGTCCCTGGGCGAGAAGGTCGGGGTGATCTCGCACATCGCCAGCTTCTGGCGCTACCGCTTCCCCGAGGGCCAGCCGGCCATCGTCGATGTGGAAGAAGCCGTCGACATCCTGCAGGACTTCGACTCCGGGTTGTCGGCCTCGCTTTCGATCTGAGATCGCCCACCTGAGGTAGGCGATCTGACGCAGAGGGCCCGCCTGGTCATCAAGCGGATTTTTACCCTCGCGCCTTAAGAGTCGGGGTCCGTTCTTCCCGACCAGCGAGGAGGCCCCGCCCCGTGTTCGACGACAACCCCCGCACCCTGCAGCGCATCGCCGCCAAGATGCAGCGCGTGTTGGTCGTCGATCCGAGCAACGCGGCCGTCCGCCTGCTGGGCGACCAACTGCGCCACGTGGGCAATGTGCAGGTCTTCGCCGCCCCGACCATCGAGCAAGGCTGGGGGATGGTGCGCACGGTCGACCCGCAGATGATCTTCGTCGAGCACGCCAGCTCGGGCGCCGACGGCCTGGCCCTGGCCCGCAAGATCCGCCGCAGCGACCTGGCCTGCCGCCAGAACCCCATCATCATGTGCACGGCCGAAGCCACCGCCGAAGCCATCTTCGGGGCCCGCGACGCCGGCATCCACGAGTTCATGCGCAAGCCGTTCACGATCAAGGATCTGGAACGCCGCCTGGAGGCCGTGACCCTGAAGCCGCGCGACTGGGTGGAGGCCGTCCAGTACGTCGGTCCCGACCGCCGCCGCTTCAACTCGGCCGAATACAAGGGTCCGCGCAAGCGCAAGGCCGACGCCGCCGGCACGCCCGCTGCGCGCCTGTCGCAGGCCCTGCGCATCGTCAAATCCGCCGCCCAGTCGCTGGACAGCGATCCGGCCCAGGCCCGCCGGGCTCTCGCCGCCCAGGCCGCCGAACTGAACGCCGTCGGCGTGGCGGTGAAGGATCCGCGCCTGGTCGAGGCCGCCGCGGCCCTGGCCGGCTGCACCACGGCCGACTTCTCGGTCGGCGGCGGCCGCGCCGAACTGGTCAGGCGCATCGACGCCCTGATGGGCTTCATGACCGACGATGGCGCCGGCCGGGCGGCTTAGGGATTTCGTGCTCCTCCCCCGTGAAACGGGGGAGGTGGCGCGGCGCCATCGGCGACGTGACGGAGGGGGCGACCGCCGGCGCTGCGCCCAGTCTCGCCTCCTCCACCGGCTTCGCCGGTCCCCCTCCCCCGCGAGCGGGGGAGGAGCGTCTGAACGAAAAACGCCGCGACAGCTGATCGGCTGTCGCGGCGTCTCGCCTTTGAGAGACCCCTATCCTTCTCCCGCAAGGGGAGAAGGATCAGGGCTCCGATCAGAACGCCATGCGGGCGATCAGCTGGAAGGCCGGGCCGGCTTCTTCCGATTCCAGTTCGTATTCGGCGTAGTTGCGGGCCTTCTGGTCGGCCAGGCTGTCGAACTTGTCGAAGGCTTCCTTCTTCTTGCCGTTCAGCAGGTTCGAGCCGGTCAGGCGGATGGTGGTGCGCTCGCCGATGCGCTTCTCGACGAAGATCTCCAGCTCGCCGCCGTAGGTGGTGTGGACTTCCTCGCCGATCAGGCGGTCGAAGGCCTCGCCCTGCTTGCGGTAGGTGGCGCCGAAGGCCGCGCCCAGCTTCGGCAGGTCCTGGATGAAGCCGACATTGGCCACGTACTTGGCCTGGCCGTTGAAGCGGCGCTTGCCCAGCACGTCCGAGATCTCGCTGTCGAGCCAGGAGTAGTTGAAGAACACGCCGGTGTTCTCCAGGCCCACCACGGTCAGCGGGGTGGAGAGGTCGAACTCCAGACCCCAGACCTTGCCGTCGCCGACGTTGCGCGACTGCAGCACGCTGGCGGTGCCGCCGGCCGAGCCCACCACGCCGGTGTCGGCCAGCTCGATCAGGTCGGTGACGTCGCGGTAGAAGAAGTTGACGCCCGCCACGCCCTGGCGGCCGAGGCGGCGCTCATAGCCGACGTCCAGGCCCCAGGCGGTTTCCGGCTTCAGGTTCGGATTGCCGATGAAGTCGTTGTCGCCGTACTCCTCCTCGAGAACCGCCGGCGAGATCTGGTCGAAGCCGGGGCGGCGCACGGTGCGGGCCACCGAGGCGGTGACGCGGTCGTCGTCGGTCAGGCTCCAGCGCAGGTGGGCCGAGGGCAGCAGGATGGCGTAGTCGAGGTTGGTGTCGCGCAGGGCGGCGGCGGCCGTCTCGTCGGTGATCGAGACGTCGGTGGTCTCGTAGCGCAGGCCCGCTTCCCACTTCACGTCGCCGGCCTTGCCCGACAGCTGGACGTAGGGATCGACGCGCTTTTCCTCGATCTGGTTCACGCCGCCGGGGACGGCTTCGTAGGGGTTGCTGACCGCGGTCGCGCCGATGTTGTAGCGGTTGCGCAGGGTCTGGATGTCGCTGTCGCGGCTCTTGTCCTGCAGGTCGACGCCGAACTCCAGCTTGGCCGCGCCCAGGTCACGCTCGTGCTTCAGCTTAAGCGTGGTCTCGGTGTCCTCGATGTCGGTCGTGGTCCGGTCGAAGGTGTAGCGCGGCTTGGAGCGGTTGTAGTCGGTGTCGTCCTCGCGGTCGAAATCGGTCTCGGTGAAGCGGGCGTAGGTGACGCGGGCCGAGCCGACGCCGCCGAACATCTCGTGCTTGTACTTGGCCGACAGGGTCAGGGTTTCCTGGTCGGTGTCGACGATCTGGTGGTTGATGGTCAGCAGGTTGCCGCCGGTGGTCTTGCCGAACACGATCGGCGCGGTCGAGCCGCCGGTGCGGGTGTTGTACTCGAGCGAGTATTCGTCCTGCTTGCGGTCGGTCTTGACGTAGAAGGCCGACAGGTCGAGGTCGCCGCCGGCCAGGGGCGTCTGGTAGCTGGCGTTGAACGAGTAGTCGGTGCCGTTGCGCACGTCGCTCTGGTCTTCGCGGTTGACGAAGGCGCCGTTCGGGCTGGCGTAGCGCAGGCTGGTCTTTTCCTTGGGGTTGCGACGGCCCTGCAGGTTGGCGCCCAGCAGCAGGCGGCCGGGGCCGACCTGGCCGCCCCAGACGCCGCCCAGGGTCTCGCGGATGCGGCCGTCGTTGAAGCCCAGGGCCCCGACGCGGAAGAAGCCGCCGTCCAGCGAATAGGCGTCGCGCAGCACGATGTTGACGGCGCCGGCCAGGGCGTCGCCGCTACGGTTGGCGCTGGCGCTGCGGACGATCTCGACGCGCTCGATCAACTCGGCGGGGATGCGGTCGACGAAGAACGAGCGGTCGACGCCCGAGCCGGGCACCTTCTCGCCGTTGATCAGCACCTGGGTGTAGCCCGGATCCAGGCCGCGCATGCGCACGCCGTCCGATTCCAGAACGTCCGACAGGAAGGCCACCGAGGGCACGCGCTTGAGGGCGTCGCCGGCGGTCAGGGGCTCGAAGCGCTGGAAGTAGTCGAGGCCGTATTCGAGGACCGGGGCGGTCTCCTCGCTGCGGTTGCGATAGGCGATCTGGGCCTGGACGACGACTTCCGAGGCCGTGACCGGCTCTTCGGCGGTGGCGATCGGGGCGTCGGCGAGATCAGCGGCCGCGGCTTGGGCCGCCATGGCCAGGGGCGCGAGGGCGCACAGCGCCAACAGAGCGGTCTTCTTCATCGAAACATCCCCCACTTCGCGGCCGGGCATGACACCGGGTGACGCGCGTGTTTTTGTCGGGGCAGGGCATAGTTTCGCCACAACCTGGGGGCCAGAGAAGTTTCGGCGACAGTTTTATTGCGAATTTATGTAGCGGCGCGGATGATCCGTGCCCTGACGATCAGCCCGAGAGGCCAGCCACCAAGGAACCTCCCCCTGTGGGGGAGGTGATCGCGAAGCGATCGGTGGGGGGCGTAATTGCTGGATCGGCAAACACTCGGGAAGCTGAGAACTTCCCCCCACCGGCCTTCGGCCGCCTCCCCCACAGGGGGAGGTTCCCGAGGGCCGGGACGGCTTTAGGTCACCCCAGACACGTCCGCTGGATCTCGGCCCGCAGTTCGGGCAACCCCAGGCCCTTTTCCGACGAGGTGGCGAGCACCCGCGGGAAGGCGGCCGGGCGCTTGGCGACGGCCTTGGTGGTTTCCTCGACGACCTTCTCGACTTCCGCCGGCTTGATCTTGTCGGCCTTGGTCAGGACGATCTGGTAGGAGACCGCCGAGATGTCGAGGGCGTCGAGCGCCTCGGCGTCGACCTTCTTGAGGCCGTGGCGGGCGTCGATCAGCAGATAGACCCGCTTGAGGTTGGGCCGGCCGCGCAGGAACTGGCGGCCCAGGTCCTGGAACTTGCTGGCCGTCGAGCGCGAGACGCGCGCGAAGCCGTAGCCCGGAAGGTCGACCAGACGCAGCTTCTCGGCCAGCAGGAAGAAGTTGATCTCCCGCGTGCGGCCCGGCTCGTTGGAGGCGCGGGCCAGGTACTTCTGGCCGACCAGACCGTTGATCAGGCTCGACTTGCCGACGTTGGAGCGGCCGGCGAAGGCCACTTCCGGCAGGTCGGAGGGCGGCAGGCCGTCCATGCGGACGGCCCCCATCATGAACGAGACCGGCTGGGCGAAGAGCACCCGGGCCGCCTCGATCTCGTCTTCGGTGAAGATGGGATCGATCGGATCGGTCATCAGGTCGCCGTCGCGGTCTGCTTGCCGGTCAGGCGAGCCACGATCTGGTCGATCGGGTTGTCGACCTTGTAGCGGCGCATGATGATGTACTGCTGGATGATGGTCAGAACGTTCGACCAGCACCAGTAGATCACCAGGCCCACCGCGAACTGCGACAGGGTGAACATGAAGATCAGCGGGAAGAACTGGAAGATCTTCTGCTGCATCGGGTCGCCGGCCGGCGGGTTCATCGCCGTGGTCAGCCACATGGTGAAGCCGTACAGCAGCGGCCAGACGCCGATGTGCAGGGGGCCGCCCAGGAAGTTGCCGATCAGCGGGGCCGTCGCCGGATCCCACGGGATCAGGCCGAACAGGTTCATGAACGTCGTCGGGTCACGCGCGGACAGATCCTGGATCCAGCCGAAGAACGGCGCGTGGCGCATTTCGATCGTGACCGTCAGCACCTTGTACAGCGAGTAGAACACCGGGATCTGGATCAGCATGGGCACGCAGCCCATGAACGGGTTGATCTTCTCCTTGGCGTACAGCGCCATGGTTTCCTGCTGCAGCTTGGCCGGATCTTCCTTGTTCTTGGCCTTCAGCTTTTCGACCTCGGGGGCGATCTTCTTCATCTTGGCCATGGACTCGTAGCTCTTGTCCGCCAGCGGATAGAGCAGGAGCTTCAGGGTCACGGTCAGCAGCATGATGGCGATGCCGAAGTTGCCGACCAGCTTGTAGAAGATCTCCAGCACGTTGAAGATCGGACGGGTGATCAGGGCGAACATGCCCCAGTCCACCGCGTCGTCGAAGCGCGGGATGTCGGCCTTGCGCTTGTCCCAGAAGGCCCAGCCGTTGGGAGCGTTGCCTGCGTACTCGTACTGGCGCAGCAGCGGCACGGTCTTGGCGCCGGCGAACAGGCGGGTGGTCTCGGTCAGGGTCTGGCCGGGGGCCAGGGCGCGCGCCGCGGCGGTGTAGTTGGCCTCGTAGACGTCGACGCCGGAGACGGGCGTGACCTTGTAGCGGGCCGTGATGGCCTCGTCCTGGCTCGGGATCAGGGCCGCCAGCCAGTACTTGTCGGTGATGCCGGTCCAGCCGCCCTTGGAGGAGAACTCCTGCAGCGGCTTCTTCTTTTTCCAGTCCTGGTACTTGGCCTGCTTCAGCTCGTAGCCGTCCTGGCCCAGGATGCCGATGCCGCCCTCGTGGACGATGTGGTTCTTGCCCAGATCGGTGGGGATGCCCCAGCGTTGGACCGAGGCGTAGGGCGCCAGGGTCAGGGTCTGGCCGCCCTGGTTCTTGACGCTGTCGGACACCGTGAACATGGCGTCGGCGTCGACCGAGAGCGTGCGGGTGAAGATCAGGCCCTGGCCGTTGTCATGGGTCAGCACGACCGGCGAACCGGGGCGCAGAACAGCGCCGGCCGGAGCGGTCCAGACGGTGTTGGCGTCCGGCAGGCCCGCCGGGTTGGCGCCGGCCCAGCCGAATTCGGCGAAGAAGGCGTTCTCGGCGCCGGTCGGGCGCAGCAGCTCGACGGGCGGGGCGTTCTTCTTGGTGGTCTGGCCGTAGCGCTTGAGCCACAGATCGTCGATCCGCGCGCCCTTCAGGGCGATCGAGCCGGCCAGGGCCGGGGTGTCGACGGCGATCCGCGGGCTGGCGGCCTTGGCGACGTCGCGCGACAGCTTGATCGGCTGGGGCGAGCCGTCCGGACCGACGGTCATGCCGGGAGGCGCGACGGCGGCCTGGGCCTCGGCGGCCTTCTTGGCGCGGGCGGCTTCTTCCATCTTCTTCTGGTTCGGACCCAGCACGAAGAATTGGTAGCCGAGAAGGATCGCGAACGCGCTGACGATGAAGACCAGCGTGTTCTTGTTGTCGTTCTGCATGGATGACTTAACCGGGATCGGAGGGCTTCGACGCAGGCGCGTGCGAAGAGGGTGAGGCGGGCGCGGCAGGGGCAGATGGAGAGGGATGTCTCCCCCCGCGGTCTATTTCGGCCGCGAGGCTTATCAGCGCGGCTTTTACATCGTCAAGCAAACGCCCCCAGGGCCGCGAGCGCGTACCGCCGCGGGCGATGAACACATAGTCGCAACCGGGCCGTCCATGAAGGGGCAGAAGGAGCCTTGCGGCCTCGCGCAGGCGTCTTTTCGCGCGATTGCGCTCCACCGAGCCGCCCACCTTCTTGGAAGCGGTGAAGCCGACGCGGATCAGGGCGTCGTCGTCGCCTCGCGGGCGCAGCTGCATGAAGACGGCGCCGCGCGACAGCGAGGGAGCCTTGGCGGCCTTCAGGAAGTCGGCGCGCACCTTGATGCGCTCGATCTTCGGGCCCTTGGGGTCGGGCGCGGGAGGTTCGGCCAGGGGGGCGGCGGAAACCTGGGAATCGGTCATGAAAAAAGCCGCCCTTTCCGGCGCAGGCTGGAGGCCTGGTTCTGGGAAGGGGCGGCTTTTGTCATGTCGTACGATCCTGCCGGAGCAGGAAAGAAGAGCGGGAGACCCGCTCTTAGGCCGTCAGGCGCTTGCGGCCCTTGGCGCGACGACGCGCGACGATCTTTTGGCCGTTCTTGGTGGCCATACGCGTGCGGTAGCCGTGACGGCGGGCTCGCACGAGCTTCGACGGCTGGAATGTCCGCTTCACGACGTGGCTCCGAATTACAATAGCGTTGACGCGGACAACCTTGCGGCCGCCGCGAGTGAGGGGCGGTGGATAAGCGAGGCGGCCGGGGATGTCAACCGCGCAAAGCGCCGGAAGCTGAGTCAGGGCAAGGGGTTGGTCCCCTACCCTCTCGCCCTACCCTCTGGCCGCGCCCAGCAGCACCAGCGCGAAGATCGACCAGTCCAGGGTAATGTGGGTGATGAAGGAGGACCAGACGCTGCGGGTCAGCAGATAGGGAATCGTCAGCCCCAGCCGCGACATACCGATGACCACCAGCACCTGGACGACGTTCCAGTCGTAGGTCGACAGGTGCAGAAGGGCGAAGATCACGGACGACAGGATCCATGCCGCCAGGAAGGCCGGGCGCAGGGCCAGCTTCAGACCGCGATGGAACAGGGCCAGCAACGCCAGGAACGGCAGGATGGTGATCAGCTCCTCGCCCAGCAGCTGCGGCGCGGTGCCGGCGATGAAGACCGCCCGCTCCCAGCCGTCCATCCGCGGCAGCAGGCCCGCGACCGGATTGACGGCGGCGACGCCGCCGCCAGCCATGAAGATCTGAGCCGCCGCCCCCGACATGAGCAGGGCGACGGGAACGATGGACAGGCCGGCCAGCACGTCGGCCAGGGTCGGGCGCGGGAACAGCGCCGCCCAGCCGCGTCCAGGGGCCGCCCTCAGCGCCAGCAGCGGCATGGCGGCGAACAGCACCGGCCCGGCCAGCGCCATCGGGCCGCCCGGCGCGCGCGCCAGCAGCATCAGCGCCGCGAAACCGGCGACGCAGCTTCCCAGCACCATGGCCCACCACCCGGCCGACAGGCCTTCGGGCGCGGCGCGGATGTAGGGAAAGTCTCGCGGGGCTGGCCCTGCCATGATCGAAGCTCCACTGCGCGGGCGACTATGGCGACGCTTCGCCATGGCTGTATAGCGCTCGCCTCTCGCCTTGCGATGGATGGGCAGAAATCGCGGCCCGCTGCTGCTATCACCGACCGGTCGGCGCAACGGGAGCCTGCTTCGTGGACCTGCTGAAGATCCTGAGGAGCTTCGAGGAACTGCTCTTCGAAGCCATGACCTGGCTCTACTTCTACCCTCGCACCATGCTGCGGATCGTCAGCCAGCCGATGACGGCCATGGCCTATTCCGACCGCGAGGAAGGCCAGCCCGAAGACCTGCGCTACGACGACGCGCTGAGCCCGCCGGTGCTGCTGATCATCACCCTGGTCATCGCCAACGCCATCGGCTGGGCGGTCCACGTTCCCCAGCCGGCCAACGCCCCGCCGCTGGCCAAGGCGCTCTACGACTCCCAGCAGAACCTGCTGATGTTCCGCTGCCTGCTGTTTGGCCTCACGCCGCTGGTCGTGACCCTGACCCGGCTGCGCAAGCAGGGCGTGGCGATTTCGCGCCAGACCCTGCGACGACCGTTCTACGCCCAGTGCTACCTGGCCTCGCCAGTGGCGCTTTGCGTGTCGCTGGGCCTGATGGCCGTGCAGCGCGGGACCCCGGCCCTGGTCGGGGCCGGCGCGGCGGTGATCCTGGCCTCGACCGTCTGGCTGATCGTGGCCCAGACCCGCTGGCTGTCGCGGCATCTGTCGATCCCGCCGGCCCGCGCGGCCGTGACCGCCGTGGCGGCCCTGGCGCGCGCCCTCTTCTACATGCTGCTGATCCTGATCCCGCTGGCCCTGGCCTGAAGGTCAGCCTCTAGGGTGGATCGACATTCAGGCTCGGTGCGTGGTCCTCGTCCTTCGACAAGCTCAGGATGAGGACCATTTACAGGACCGGGCAGCGGAAAAACCTCATCCTGAGCCTGTCGAAGGACGAGGTTTTCGTCTCAAACGCCGAGTGTCGATCCGCCCTAAGGATCAGTACGGCTCGATCGAGCGGACCTGGCCGTCCGACGAGGCGAAGCAGCGGGAGCGATAGGGACCGGTGGCCATGGTCAGTTCCCAGTCGCCGCGCCCCAGGTCGCGGACGCTGATCGGCACGCTGCTGCCATAGGGACGGTTCTGGAACGCGTCGGCGCGGCGCGAGCAGGCGTCCTGGGCCGCGCGCGGCGCCTGACGGACATAGCGCGTGTTGGCGTAGCGGCGGTTGTCGCGCTCGGACTGCCCGGCCAGGAAGCCCTCGTGATAGCCCTCGGTCTCGTGCCGGTCGTCATAGTCGGAGCCGTAGAGGGCCGCCTGGTAACCGCGCTCGTATTCGTCGTCGTGGGCGCGGTCGGCGTCGCCGTGCTTCTGCTTGTGAGCCGCCAGGGCGGCGGCCAGGCCGACGATGGCCACCCCCGCCACGACGGCGGCGGCCTTGGAGTCAGAGCTCTTCTTGCGGCACAGGTTACGGGCCTCGACGATGGTCAGGTAGCGGCCGTCGCGGGTGGTGACCTGGACGCAGTCGTCGCCGCGCCGCCAATAGCTCCACTTGGCGTTTGCGCCCTCGTCCACATGGTCGAACTCGTAGCCCCGCCGCTGCAGCTCGCTTTCGCCGCCCGCCGCCCGGGCGCCGATCAGGTCGCGCAGGTCGCCGGGGATCTGGGCCCAGGCGGGCGGAACCGCGCTTGCGGAGACGAGCGCGGCGAGCGCGACTGCGGCGGCGATCCGGCGGCGAACGGACATGGCGTTTCCTTGGGGCTGTGACGACCACTTCGGGTTGAACCATGGCGCATGGCGCTCGCAAAGGTCATTCACACGCAGAGGCCGACAAAACGAACCGAAGATTTCCGGCGCCGCGTTAAACGGCGGTCAAACATGCCCGCGCTAAGGTCGCGCTTCTTCCTTTCGCGGCCCGCACAGGCCTCCAGGAGCGCCTCGTGCCGCAGCGTCCGGATCCTCGTTCAACCTCACGGACACCGGTGTCGTCGCCGGCGTCCAGCGAGAACGGCGGCGGCTGGCGGCGCTATCGGCATCTGAAGGTCGAGGCGGCGCTGTTCCTGCTGATCGCGGTGACCTTCGCCGCGGTGCTGGGCAAGGGCGCCCTCACCCGCCAGAGCCTGGCCCTGACGCCGCAGTCGGACCAGGTGATCGCCTACGCCTTCTCCGACGCCGAGACCGGCGGCCGCTCCAGCGTCACCCCCGATCCGCACCGGCCGATGGCCTGGCGCTGCGACATCCGGGCGGCCGTCACCTATCCCTATTGCGGCTACGGCCTGCAGCTGACCACCGGCGGCGCGAGCAAGGGGCTCGACTTCACCCGCTACCAGAGCATCACCCTGCGGCTGACCTACAAAGGCGGCGGCGACCGGCTGAAGCTGCAGGTCAAGACCGCTCCGCCGGCGGCCTTGCGTGGCAAGGTCGGCGACCAGGACGTGCCGCTGGTCCTGGAATTCCCGGTCGATCCGGGCGCCAACGAGATCCGCCTGCCGCTGGACCGCCTGACCGCCGAGGGCTGGTGGGTCAGCAGCCACGGCGTATCGCCCCGCGACGCCGCCCCGAACCTGGCCGACGTGCGAGCCATCGCCATCACCACCGACGACGCCGCGCCCGGCCCGCTGGCCGTGTCGCTCGACGAGATCGACCTCGAGGGCGTCTCGCTGTCGGACGGCCAGTGGTACCTGATCATCCTGGGCGTCTGGCTGGTGGTGACCGGCGGCTTTCTGGTTGGGCGCCTGCTGGGCATGCGCCGCGAGTTCGAGACCCGCCAGCGCCGCCAGTTGGAGGAGGCCCGGGTCATGGGCGAGGCCCGCGCCGCCGCCGAGGCCGCCAACGCCGCCAAGTCGCAGTTCCTGGGCCACATGAGCCACGAGCTGCGCACGCCGCTGAACGCGGTGATCGGCTACAGCTACTGGCTCAGCCGCGGCGCGCTGGACGACAGGCAGCGCACGGCCGTCGACGCCATCCGCTCCAGCGGCGAGCACCTGCTGGCGATGATCAGCGACATCCTCGACATCGCCAAGATCGAGGCCGGGCGGCTCGACCTCCAGCCCGCCGCCTTCGACCTGCGCGCCTGCCTCGACGAGATCGACCAGATGTTCCGCCTGCGGGCCGAGGAGAAGGGCCTGGCCTTCGCCGTCGAGCTGGCGGCCGACGCGCCCCGCACGATCGTCGCCGACCCCAAGCGCCTGCGCCAGGTGCTGATCAACCTGCTGGGCAACGCGGTGAAGTTCACCGACCAGGGCCGGGTGTCGCTGAGCGTCGAAAGCCTCGAGCCCGAAGCGGGCGGCGAGGCCCGCCTGCGCTTCACCGTCGAAGACACCGGCGTCGGCGTCGCCCCCGACCAGCTGGACGCCGTCTTCCGCCCCTTCGAACAGGTCGGCGACCCCGCCCGCCACGTCGGCGGCACCGGCCTTGGCCTCAGCATCACCCGCCAGATCGTCGAAACCATGGGCGGCGATATCCACCTGGACAGCACGCCTGGCCTTGGCAGCCGGTTCGTGGTGGAGACGCCGGTGGGGGTGGAGGCGGCGATCGCGGCGCCGTTGAGGAGACTGGTTTCGCCGCGGGGCTAGGGGCGGGAATTGTTTCCGGACGCGAGATGTAGTAATGTTTCTACATTGATCCGGAGCTTTCTATGCCGATCACCACGCTTTCCAGCCGTGAGTTCAACCAGGACGCTGGCGGCGCCAAAAAGGCCACTGCCAACGGTCCGGTGTTCATCACCGACCGCGGCCAGCCGCGCCATGTCTTGCTGAGCATCGAAGAGTACAGAAAACTGACCGGCGCGCGCCGTAGCATCGTCGATGCGATCGCCATGACAGACGACGAAGCGGTGGAATTCGAGCCCCCGAAGGTCGTCATCGCCGGGCGACCAGTCGATCTCGACTGATGTTCGTCCTCGACACCAACGTCATATCCGAACTGCGCAAGGCCAGGCATGGCAAGGCAGACGCGCGGGTCTTGGACTGGGCCGCGCAAGCGGACGCCGCGACGCTCTACATCTCCGCCATCACCGTCTTGGAGTTGGAGATCGGCGTCCTTCAAATCGAGCGGCGAGATCCGCAGCAGGGCGCGCGGCTTCGCACCTGGCTGGACGATCAGGTCTTGGTCGAATTCCAGGATCGCATCCTGCCGGTCGACACTGCCGTAGCGCGGCGTTGCGCCGCCCTACACGTACCCGATCCCAGGGCGGAGCGTGACGCGCTGATCGCCGCGACGGCGCTTATCCACGGCATGGTCGTGGCCACCCGCAACGTGGCCGATTTCGCGGCGACCGGAGTGGCCCTCGTCGATCCCTGGAGTCCGGGCGTAGCCTGACCCCCCTCAGCTCCCCGCCTTCACCGCTTCCCACGTGCGGGTGCCGCCGCCCTGGCCCAGCGCGGCGCGGAGCCAGGCGAGGTTGTTATCGACGACCTGGGGCGGGAGGTCCTGGCGGGCCAGTTTCTCGGCTTCGTCGACGCGGCCCTGCAGGCCGACGACGAGGGCTAGGTTCTGGCGGATCTGGATGGTCGAGGACGGCAGGGTCGCGGCCTTGCGCAGCAGGGCCTCGGCGCCGGGCAGGTCGCCGTGGCCGGCCAGGTACATGGCCAGGTTCGCCGCCGGAGCGGCCTCGTTGGGGGCCAGGGCGACGGCCTGGCGGTGGGCGGCGAGCGCCTCGTCATCGCGCTTGGACTGTTCGTAGGCGACGCCCAGCAGGGTCAGCGGACGCCAGTCGCGCGGGGCGGCGGCGGCGGCGGCCTTGGCCGGCTCGATGGCGAAGAAGCCCTCGCCGCGGGCCACCTGTACGCGGGCGGACTCCAGCAGGGCTTCCTGGTCGTTCGGCGTGGCGACCAGCACGCGGCCGACCGCGTCGGCGGCCTCGTCGTAGCGGCCCAGGGTGCGCAGGGCCTGGGACAGGCCCACCCCGGCCTCGGCGTCGCGCGGATCGGCCTCGACCTCGGCGCTCCAGAAGGCGGCGCGGGCCAGGGGCTCCATGCGGCGGACCTCGGCGCGCTCGGCGGGGCCGGCCTTGCGGCGCGCGGGCGCCGGGGCGGAGACGGAGGCGGACACGTCACTCGCCGTGGAGGTCTTGCCCTTGTCGGCGGCGAACGCCGGAACGGCGGCCAGCAGCAGAACGGGTGCGAGAACGGTTGCGAGCAGGGCGGGCTTGCGACACATGAAAGGGCAATCTCCGGAGAGGTAGGGTCGAGCATCGCCCGGCCCCCTCAAGGAATCGTTAAGCATAAATCCGCGAAAGCCCCGGCCCATGACCGAACCCCTGATCGCCGCCTCCTCGCGCGGCGCCGCCGACGGCCCCGTGATCCCGGTGCACGCCCTCTACGAAGACGAGGTCGCCGCGTTCCTGGAGGCGCGGCCCAGCTTTGTGCGCGGCTTCGCCAAGCTGTCGGACTTCAGCGGCAAGGCCGGCCAGGTGGTGGTCGCCCCCACCCCGGAAGGCGCCCTGGACCGCGTGCTGTTCGGCCTGGGACAACGGGTTTCCAAGGGCGGACGGGCCGACGCCATGGCCTTCCGCGCCCTGCCGGCCAAGCTGCCGGCCGGCGACTATCGCCTGCACGCCACGCCGGAGGGGCTCGACGCCGGCCAGATCGCTCTCGCCTTCGCCCTGGGGACCTATCGCTTCGACCGCTTCAAGGCCCGGGGCGCCGACGGCGCGCGACGCCTTGTCGCGGCCGAGGGCGTGGATCTTTCCGAGATCCAGGCCATCGCCCACGCCTGCGCCCTGGCGCGCGACATGGTCAACAGCCCGGCCAACGCCATGGGCCCGCGCCAGATCGAGACCATCGCCCGCGAGATCGCCGAACAGTTCGGCGCGAGCTTCTCCGCCATCGTCGGCGACGACCTGCTGACCGAAGGCTATCCCGCCGTCCACGCCGTGGGCCGGGCCGCCGTGCCCGAGCGCGCGCCGCGCATGCTGGAGCTGCAGTGGGGCGACGAGAAGCATCCGGTGGTCGCCCTGGTCGGCAAGGGCGTGGTGTTCGACACCGGCGGCCTGGACATCAAGCCCTCGGCCGGCATGCGGCTGATGAAGAAGGACATGGGCGGCGCCGCCCACGCCCTGGCCCTGGCGCGGATGGTGATGGCGGCCAAGCTGCCGGTGCGCCTCATCGTGCTGGTCCCGGTGGTCGAGAACGCCATCGCCGGCGACGCCATGCGGCCGGGCGACGTGCTCGACAGCCGCGCCGGACTGACCATCGAGGTCGGTAATACCGACGCCGAGGGCCGCCTGATCCTGGCCGACGCCCTGACCCGCGCGGCCGAGCTTTCGCCGGCCCTGACCATCGACCTGGCCACCCTGACCGGCGCCGCCCGCGTGGCGCTGGGTCCGCAGGTGATCCCGTTCTACACCCCCGACGACGCCCTGGCCGGCCAGATCGAGGCCGGCGCCCGCGCCGCTTCGGATCCGGTGTGGCGCATGCCGCTGTGGGACGGCTATCGCGAGGCGCTGGAAAGCGACATCGCCGACCTGAAGAACGACCCCGACGCCTGGGCCCAGGCTGGCTCGGTGACGGCGGCCCTGTTCCTGCAACGCTTCGCCCCGACGACGGGCGCGTGGGTTCACCTCGACATCTACGCCTGGAACCCCAAGGGCGCCGCCGGCCGGCCCAGCGGCGGCGAGGCCCAGGCCATCCGCGGCCTCTACGCCATGCTGAAGAGCAAGTTCGCCTGATGGCTCCGGATCGCCGCCTCACCCTGGCCCGCCCCGACCTCGCCGACCTGGCGCTGGAAGGGATCGTCGCCGCCGAGCGCTACGACGCCCCCAAGGCCCGCCAGGTCGCCGCCCCGACGGCCGCCCTGCGCAAGACCCCCGCGCCGGACGCCGAGCAGGAAAGCCAGCTGCTGTTCGGCGAGCGCTTTTCCGTGCTCGACGTCAAGGACGGCTTCGCCTGGGGCCAGGCGGCGCGCGACGGCTATGTGGGCTGGGTGGCGGAGGCCGACCTCGGCCCGCTCGGCGAGCCCGCGACCCACCAGGTGGCGAGCCTGCGCACCTATGCGTTCGGCGAGCCCGACATCAAGTCGCGGCCCGCGGGCCTCTATTCCCTGAACGCCCTGGTCGCGGTCGAGGCCCGCGAAGGCCGCTTCGCCAAGGGCGCGGGGACCGGCTGGTTCATCGAGGCGCATCTGGCCCCCATCGGCGTGGCGACCGCCCCCGACCCGGCCGCCACGGCCCTGTCGTTCCTGGGCGCGCCCTACCAGTGGGGCGGGCGGGAAAGCCTGGGCCTGGACTGCTCGGGCCTTGTGCAGCAGGCCCTGGCCGCTTCAGGCAAGGCCGTCCCGCGCGACACCGACATGCAGTTCTCGTTCTTCCAGCCGATCGACGAAGCCGAACGCCGGCGCGGCGACCTCGTCTTCTGGAAGGGCCACGTGGCCATCCTCCTCGACCCCGACACCATCGTCCACGCCAACGCCCACCACATGGCCGTGGCGGTCGAGCCCCTGGCCGAAGCGGTGGCGCGCATCGAGACGGCGGGGGTGGGACTGCCGACGGGGTGGCGGCGGGTTTAGGGGTCCGCCGGTCTCGGTCGGTCGTCGCAGCCGGACGAACTTCGCGTCACCGAAGGGCGGAAGGGCCGAGGGCAAAGGCGGAGGCGCGGGAGGCCCAAGGACCTGAAGGGGCGGAACGCAGCGGCGCAGCGCGCAGCGGTTCCAGACCTAAGCACCGGCGTCCCTTCAATGGGAACGGACAACCTTGACCATACTATACAACCGCTTGACTTCATGACACGGTAAAGTTGCGAACGCGCAAATGTCCGCGTGAATTCAATGCACTAAGGTCAACACCAGGGAGGTTGAATGTCCTACAAGAACTTGCCTCTGAACTCTCTCCTGGTGAACCGCGCCAATGACCGGCATGGCGAGTTGGAGAATGAGACCGCCGCCATAGCTTGGTTGTTTCATAACCGCGAGGCGCACATGCGTAGTCTCGCGAAAGACATCGTCGAACGCGGCGAGATCTACGAGCCGCCGCTGGTTTCTCCGGAGGGCGGCGACTTCATCGTGTTCGACGGGAACCGCCGCGTGACTTGCCTGAAGGTGCTGGCGGACCCGCGCCGTGCGCCGACGACGGAGCTTCAGACCTTTTTTGCAGGGCTGCGCGCCAAATGGAGCGGTGCCTTCCCTGACAAGATTCAATGCCAGGTCGAGAACGACCGTGATCGCATCGACGAGATCCTATTCCGCCGGCACACCGGCTCACAAAACGGCGTGGGTCAGAGCACCTGGGACGACCGTATGAAGGCCAACTTTGTCGGGCGCACCGGCAAAGGAAGCGGGCTACACGTTGCAGACGAGATCGAAAAACGCCTGGTGGCGGCTGGTCTCTGGAGCGAAAGCAAGAAGATCCCGCGCTCAAACATGAACCGCCTGCTGTCATCAGAGGCGTACCGCAATCGCCTTGGCTTCAGCCTTGCCAGAGCCAAGTTCGAGTTTACACACGACGAAGGCGTTTCCCTGGCCGCGCTCAAGCGCGTGGCTGACGACATGGTGCAAAAGAAGATCGTCCTGGGCGACATCTGGGATGTGGACGGCAAGCGCCACTATCTGGACGGCCTCGATCAGGCTGGCATCCTACCGACAGCCGCGCATGTCATCCAGAAGCCTAAACCCGCTCCCCCGGCACGACCGGGGATTCCGCTGCCGCCATCACCCGCCCCCGCGCCAATGCCCGCACCGGCACCAAAGCCGGTGGTACGCACAACGCTGATCCCGCAAATCGATTACGGCATCGCTTGGCCTGGCCGTCTCCAGCGCCTCAAGTCGATCTGGGAGGAGCTTCAATTCCGCCTGAACTTCGATGACCACGCGAACGCGATCTCGGTGCTGTTCCGCGTCCTGCTGGAATTATCGATCGAGAATTACATCGAGCAGACGAAACTCGCGGCGATCAATCCGAATGAAAAGCTCGCATTGAAAGCGACGAAGGTTGGTGACGATTTAAAGGCTAAGGGGAAAATTACAGACAAGTACCACGGCGAGATCAAGAAGCTGACGCAGAACGATGTGCTACTGTCGATTTCGACGTTCAACAGCTATGTTCATTCGCCGAATTTCGTGCCGTCGCCCGACCATTTACGTGCGATGTGGAACGTGCTCGCTGAGTACACAACACTCTGCTTGAAGGCCTAGTGGGCGCGGGAAATCGACCATGAGCGACGAAGAGCGCACTGCCCGGTTTTTGAAGCGGGTCGAGGAAGCTTCAGCTTTTCCAATGGGTTGGAAGTCGCGCGGATCGGGCGGCTTCAATCGGGCCGGCGACCACATCCTCACCCTGCTGGAAGACGCCGTAGCGGCCTTTGAACGGCCCTCGTTCGGGACCGCCACATTCCTCGCCCTGACGGCCCTGGAAGAGATCGCAAAGGCCGAACTGATGTTGTTTCGGCGCGACCCGACCGACCCACCCAAACGCGGCGATCCCATGCGCAGTCACGCTAACAAGCACGCCATTGCTGTGCGCGACACGACCTTCATGGGTAAGCTTCCAGGGGTGCTCGGCCCTGAGCGCTGCGAGGCCCTGCATAAAGAAGCGGACGCCGGTGAGTTGGTGCTGCTGCGCGAAGCCTCGCTCTATGTGGATGTGAGGGACGGCGACTTGGTGATCCCAAAAGAAGTCATCACCCCTGCTCGAGCGCGGGAGATCCTACTTGTCGCCATCGAGTCGGCTGATGACGTCTTGGTGGGCTACTCCAACCGTTCAATGGAAGTCTGGTCTCCAGCCTTCGAGGTCCTGTTCGGGAAAATCGCCGCTGCCGGCCAAGGATGAACGCCCTTTGCATCTACTGCGGTGAGGGCAACCACGCTCTGTTCTCAGGGCGAGAACACGTCATTCCCCAGGCGTTCGGGACCTACGGGGGGCGAACGCCGACCCTGAGATGCGTATGTGATCCCTGCAACTCCACCTTGGGCCGTGAGCTGGACCAGATGCTTGCCCGCGACACCTTGGAGGGTTTGGCGCGGTATGACCAAGGGCGGCTGTCGAAGGAGATGCGTCCGCAACGGCGACTGCGGTTCACCCTGGCCGACGAGACCGAGGCTGGTGGGATGCTGGGTGCCGCCATCAAGGGCCTCGACCCCACCACCAACCAGCTCCTGCCGCTGGCGACCCAGCTTCAAATCGAGAACCTGAGAACCGGCAAGATCGACATCTTCACCCGCGAACAGATCGGCCAATTTTCATCGCCGGAAGACGTCTATGGCCCGCCCGGTGCCCGCAGGCTCAAAATCTTCGCGCCGTCGAAGGAGGAACACGATTCCTTCCTCGATGAGCTGAACCGCGCGGGCTTCGACATGCGGATGCAAGGGCCATCGCAGCTCGGGGTGACGCCGAGCGTCGGTGAAGACGGCCAGGAGACCCTTGGCGTCCATGTCGAAGGCATTTTCGACGATCTCCACCGCCGAGCCTTGGCCAAAATCCTCGTCAACTTCGCAGCCTTCTACCTCGGCGATGAAGTGATGGCGCCGCGCTGGGCGCCCCTCAAACGCTTCGTCCGTTACGGTGAAGGCCAGCTCGGCGCGCGCCTGTCGAATGGCCCGTTCTGGACTGGCCAGGAGACGGCGAAGCTGCGGTATCCCGACGCCATCAATGTAAGGCTGGAGAATCACCCGCGCGGCGTGGTCGGCGTGATCCAGTTCTACAACCGCTACACCTACGAACTGCTGCTGCTCGAAGGCGAACGGCTGGATCAAGAGATAGCGGCGCGGTTTGAAGACGGAGCCGAACCGGGATTCGGGGTCCGGGGCCATCCGACCACCTAGGCCCCGCCGCCAGCCGCATGCGCGACCGGCGGCCCGGCGGCCCGGCGGCCTCACGCCGCCTCGCCCTGCTCTCCACGCTCGGTGACGGTCGGCTCGTTCATCAAGGTCAGCCGCCAACTGGCCAAAGAAGATGCGGAGCGTCGAAAAGGGAGGCGAAGCGAAAGCCGCTCATCTAGCCGAAGCAATCCCATACATCCGCCTTGAGTCACAAGTGGACCGGCGACTGTCCGCCACAGCGTCGGGAGTACTCTCCCTCAGCCCTCTCCAAGCCCGCCCGCCAGCGCCAGCTTCACCGGGGCCCAGCCCAGGCGGTGGATCGGCGAGGGGCCGAGTTTGCGGAGGCCTTCGAGGTGGATGGGGGCGTGGTAGCCTTTGTGGCCGGCGAAGCCGTAGCCGGGATAGAGGCCGTCGGCCTCGACCATGATCCGGTCGCGGGCTTCCTTGGCCAGAATCGAGGCCGCCGCGATCGAGCATGACAGGCTGTCGCCCTTGACCACGGTCTTGACCTCGCACGGCAGGACGAAGCGGTAGTTGCCGTCCACCAGGGCGAAGGCCGGCTTGACCCCGAGCCCCTCGACGGCGCGCTTCATGGCCAGGCCGGCGGCGTGCAGGATGTTGAGCTCGGCGATCTCCTCGACCGACGCCATGCCCACGCACCAGGCGATCGCCATCGCCTTGATCTCGACCTCCAGGGCCATGCGGGCCTTGGCCGACAGCTTCTTGGAGTCGTTGAGGCCCGCAGGCACCCGGGCCGGATCGAGGATCACGGCGGCGGCGCTGACCGGACCGGCCCACGGCCCGCGGCCGGCCTCGTCCACCCCGCAGACCGGTCCCGGCCCGCAGGCGGCTTCCAGCATCATGTCGGGACCGCTCGGCATGGCCGGTGTTTAGGCGCGTTCGCTGTCGAAGGGAACGGGGTCGGTTGGCTAAGACGGCCCCGTCAGGAGCACTGCAGCACCATCCAGGTTCCCGCGAAGTCGCCCCGGCGGGCCTCTTCCTCGCGGATCCAGAAATAGAGCCGCCCGACGTCGCCCCACATCATGCCCGCGTCGTCGTCGGAATCGATCTGCAGCAGCAGCCGCCAATCCTTGGCGCCCGCCTCCAGCTGCTTGCGCCTGCTGGAGGCGTAGCCTTCCGGCCCGCCGACATAGACCCCGTTGGAGGCCAGCTGGCACTCCAGCGCCATGCCGCTGTCCTGGATCGCGGCGGGGTGGCCGCCGACCTGGTGCCAGGGCGCGTTCTTGGGCGCGTTGGCGTTCAGCCGGGCCTCGTAGGCGCCGTATTCCGGCGTGTCGACATCCGGCCAGGGAAGGCCCATCAGCTCCGCGTCCGGTCGTGAGCGGTCGGGACGCCCGCCCAAGGCGCGGCTTCGATAGGCGGCGTCGTCGGGCAGGCCGGCCGGCGGGGTGCGCGGGCGGGCGGCGAAGCCCCGCGGGTCGTGGATCACCCGCCAGCTGCCCCGATCGGCCGGATCGAAGCCCCAGGTCGATTGCTCCGCGTCGTAGAAGAAGAACAGGGCGCCGTGCTCGGGCAGCCAGTCGGGCCCGCCGCTCCGGCGCAGGGCCGCCAGGTCGAGCTGGAGCAGGAACGCCTGCGGCGCGTCCTTCCACATCGGCCAGTCGTGGCGGGCGTCGAGATCGGGCCGGCCGCCCAGCCTGCCCACCGGCGCGCCCCGACCCGACTGCAGGATCACGCAAGGCAGGGCCCGGGCTTCCATCAGGTCCAGGATCGAGGTCGCGGCCTCCGAGCGGCGCCCGCAGCCCAGCAGGGCCAGAAGGCTCGTCAGCAACGTTCTGCGGATCATCGTCCATGCCCCCACATGACGGCGGCGACGCAGCGCCCGGCCCGACGCTCTAGCACGGAGACGCTCTAGCACGGAAAGGTTGCGCCGCCAGTCGGCCCGGCCTCGCCGGGCTCCCTACTCGCCACGATCCGATTGTCAGGCCTGGGCTTTTTCTCTATCGCGACTCGTTCTCAGCGCTGGAGACCTCGCCGTGCCCGCCCTCGCCTTCCCGTTCGTCGCCCGATGAAGGCCTCGACGCTGCGGGCCTGGTCGTGGGCGCACAAGTGGTCGAGCCTGGTCTCGACCCTGTTCCTGCTGATGCTGTGCGTCACCGGCCTGCCGCTCGTGTTCACCCACGAGATCGAGGAGGTGGCCATGCACCAGGCCTGGACGCCGGCGCATCCGAACGGGCCGAAGCTCGACCTCGACCAGGTGCTGGCCGCCGCCCTGGCCCGCAAGCCGGGCGAGGTTCCCGCCTTCATGAGCTTCGACGAGGACCGGCCGGTGGTGAACGTCACCAGCGTCGTCCCCGGCAAGTCGGGCTACAGCTTCCAGCCGATCGACCAGACCAGCGGCGATCCGGCCCCTTCGGTGGCCGGCCATCCGGTGATGGAGTTCCTGCTCCAGCTGCACACCGACATGTTCCTGGGCCTGCCGGGCATGCTGTTCCTGGGGGCGATGGGGCTGCTGCTGGTCGTCGCCCTGGTGTCTGGCGTGGTGCTCTACGCGCCGTTCATGCGCCGGCTGCCGTTCGGGACAGTGCGGGCCCACAAGGCCGCGCGGACCCGCTGGCTCGACTATCACAACCTGCTGGGCGCGGTGACCCTGGCCTGGGTGCTGGTCGTGGGCGTCACCGGCGTCGTCAACACCCTGGCCACGCCGATCATCGCCTACTGGAAGGACACGGCGCTGAAGGAGCTGACCACCGCCTATGATGCGCCCGCGCCGATCGCGGCGCGCAGCTCGCTGAACGCGGCGGTCGAGCGGGCCAAGCTGGCCCTGCCCGGCAAGCAGCTGCAGTTCGTGGCCTTCCCCGGCTCGACCTATTCGACACAGCACCACTACGCGGTGTTCTTCCACGGCGACACGCCGCTGACCGCCCACCTGACCACCCCGGCCCTGATCGACGCCCGCACGGGCCAGTTGGCCGCCGTGGCCCCGACGCCCTGGTACGTGGCGGCCCTGTCGCTGTCGCAGCCGCTGCACTTCGGCGACTACGGCGGCCTGCCGCTGAAGATCCTCTGGGCGCTGCTGGATCTAGCGACGATCGTGATCCTGGGTTCGGGCCTCTATCTGTGGCTGGTCAAGCGGGGGACGCTGAAATGAGCCGGGGCCATCTTTCGCTCTGGCAGGTGTTCCGCATCCCGCTGGTCGTGGCGGCGCTCAGCCTGCTTGGCCTGGTCGTCGCCCTGCTGGGCGACGGCGTCTGGGACTGGATCGGCGCGGCGGCCCTGGGCGTCTCGGCGGCGGCGACCGTCTGGGCGCTGGTCGCGCGGCGGCGGTAGCGGAGAAGCGCCTCGCCCCGCTAGGCTCGCCGGATGAGACCGTCTTCGATCGCCAGCCTTGCCGCCGTCCTGCTGCTGACGGCCGCCGCCGCGCCGCAAGCCCCGCCTTACACGGTCGCGCCGGGGCTCTTCGCACAGGGCCGGCCCGACCTCGGCCTGGCGCCCGCGCCCGGCGCGGAGACCTTCACCGTCTTCGCGCCGACCGAAGGCGCCGACAAGTTCAGCAACGGCGTGGCGCTGATCGGCTTCAAGGGCCGCCTCTACGCCCAGTGGCAAAGCTCGGCCCGCGACGAGGATTCCGCCGACACCTGGGTCGCCTACAGCGTCAGTGACGACGGCGAGCGGTGGAGCGCGCCCAGGCGACTGGCGCCGGCCGGGACCGGCGGGCTGATGCGCTCGAGCGGCGGCTGGTGGACTGATGGGAAGGTATTGGTCGCCTACGCCAATGTCTGGCCCGAGGGCTTCCAGTCCGGAGCGGGCGGCTACGCCGAATATCGCACCAGCCGCGACGGGCGGACCTGGAGCGCGCCGCGCCGGGTGATGGGCGAAGGCGGCCGCCCCGTCGAAGGGGTGATCGAGCAGGACCCGCACCAGATCGACGGCCGGGTGATGACCGCCTTCCACCTGCGGCCGGGGATGATCGCCAAGCCGTTCTTCACCGACGACCCGCTGGGCGTCTCGGGCTGGAGGCAGGGGCGGATGGAGAGCCTGCCGCGCGATGGCTCACAGGCGGCCGCCCCGCACGAGAAGCGCCTGAGCCGCGAGATCGAGCCCAGCCTGTTCCGCCGCGCCGACGGCTGCGCGGTGATGGTGTTCCGCGACGAGGACCTCAGCTTCCGCCAGTTGGCCGCGCAAAGCTGCGACCAGGGCGAGACCTGGACCACGCCGGCCCTGACCGACATGCCCGACGCCCGCGCCAAGCAGAGCGCCGGCAACCTGCCGGACGGGACCGCCTATCTCGTCAACGCCCCCAACACCGACCGCCCGCGCCTGCCCCTGGCGGTGACGCTCAGCCCCGACGGCCGCCTGTTCGATCGCAGCTGGCGCCTGCGCGGCCAGGCCGACCTGCAGCTGCTGCGGTTCGAAGGCAAGTACAAGCGGCCGGGCTATCACTATCCCAAGAGCGTGGTCTGGAACGGCTGGCTCTATGTCGGCTACGCGGCCAACAAGGAGGACGTGCAGGTGACGCGGGTTCCGGTGGCGCGCCTTCAGACCCCTCTTCCATAGGGAGAGGGAGGGGCCCGCCGCGAAGCGGTGGGAGGGTGAGGGGTTTCACCGCTGGCGGGTTATCCCCGCCTCCCTAAGGCCGTACCTTGTCCGGACAGACTGTAACCTCTCACCCTCCCACGCCTTCGGCGCGGGCCCCTCCCTCTCTCTATGAGAGAGGGTCTCGTGCGGCCCCGCACACCAGCTCCACCGTCGCCTGGATCGTGGCGTCCAGCTGCTCGCGGGTTTCGCCGGCGCGGGCGCGGACCGACAGGGCGTTGAGCATGCCGCCGGCCACGCGGGCCAGCACCGCCGGGTCGGCGCCGGGGGGCAGTTCGCCGGCGGCTTCGGCGCGGGCCACCAGGCGCTCGAAGCCCCGGTCCAGCTCGTGCAGGCCGGCCGCCACCTTGTCGCGCACGGCCGGATCGACCACCGCCTGGCCCAGGCCCGCGCTGACCATGAAGCAGCCGCGCCCGCCATCCTCGCCCGACAGATAGATGTCCAGCGCCGCGCGATAGACCCGTTCCAGCGCCTGGCGCAGCGTGCCGCCGGCCCGGAACGCCTGGACCATCGCCCCGCGCGAGGCGTCCATATAGGCGTCGATGGCGGCGGAGAAGAGCGCCTGCTTGTCGCCGAACGCCCCGTACAGGCTTGGGCGGTTCATGCCGGTGGCGGCGCTGAGGTCGTCCAGCGAGGCGCCAGCGTAGCCCTGGGTCCAGAAGGTCTCGGTGGCCTTGGCCAGGGCGACCTGGGGATCGTAGGCGCGCGGGCGGCCTCGGCGCTTGGCGGGTTGTTCCGACATCTCGACTCTCTCCAGGCGGCGCTGCTTTTTGTACCGTTTCGCAGCTTATTCCTTGACCTCGGTTATTTTTATGCGAAACAGTATGAAAATGCAAACGGAGGCGGCGATGGACCTGTACTTCTCTCCGATGGCCTGTTCGATGGCGACGCGGATCGCCGCATACGAGGCGGGCGCGCCGATCAACTTCATCCAGGTCGACACCAAGGCCCGGCCCAAGCGCACGCACGACGGCGCGCCGTTCCTGGCGATCAATCCGATGGGCCAGGTGCCGGTGCTGCGCACGGGCGACGGCGAGCTGATCTATGAGAACGCGGTGATCCTGCAGCATGTGGCCGACCTGTTCCCGGCCGCCGGCCTGATCGCCCCCGACGGTCCCGAGCGCCGCCGCGCCCAGAGCTGGCTGAGCTTCGTCGGCGCCGAGCTGCACGCCCGGACCTTCGGCGTCCTGCTGGCCGCCAGCGCGCCGGAAGACGCCAAGGCCCTGGCCCGCTCGTCGGCCGCCGAGCGCTTCGCGGTGCTGAAGGCGCACCTGGCCGGGCGCGAATTCCTGCAGGACCGCTTCGGCGTCGCCGACGCCTATCTGTTCGTGATGCTGGTCTGGGCCCGCTACCTGGCGATGGACTTCACGCCCTATCCCGCCCTCTGCGCCTATCGCGACCGCCTGCAAGTCCGCCCCTCGGTGGCGCGGGCGCTGGGCGAGGAATTCACGCTCTTCAAGGCCGCCGCCTAGGCGCGGCGGCCGACCGGTACCCAGTAAGCGTACCCTCCCCAACCTCCTCCCCGGAGCTTTTCCCATGCGTAGCTTTCTTTTCGCCGTCGCGGCCCTGGTCGCGACGGGCGGCCCCGCCATGGCCGAACCCCAGGCCCAGAACGCTTGGCTGACCCTCAGCGCGCCCGCGCCCCGCGACTACATCGTGTTCGACGGCGCGGCCTGGCGCTGCGAGGGCCAGGTCTGCCGCTCGCTCCAGGTGAAATCGCTGCCGCCCCTGCGCAGCTGCCGCCGCCTGTCGCGCGAACTGGGGACCGTGACGGGCTTCAGCTATCGCGGCGTGACGCTGTCCGACGCCCAGCTGGCCGACTGCAACCCGGTGCGCTTCGCCAAGACGCCCAGCCGCGCCGAGATCGCGGCGGCGCGGTAGGTGGCGGCGGGCAGTCCTCCGCCCTGCGCTACCCAAACCCGTTCTTCCCCGCGAAGGCGGGGATCCAAGCCGAGGTCGCGGATGATCCACGGCCGCGCCCCCGCCTGAAATTCAGCTTGGGTCCCCGCCTTCGCGGGGATGCTCGGGGGAAAATGGCCGAGCTTCCGACGCGCGCCCCCTACCCCGCCTTCCCGCCCAACACCCTGCACTCGTCATGCCTAAAGCACGTCACGAAGTGGTCGTTGACCATGCCGACGGCCTGCATGAAGGCGTAGACGATCACCGGGCCGCAGAACTTGAAGCCCTTGGCCTTCAGGGCCTTGGCCATCTCGACGGCCAGGGGCGTCTGGGCCGGGACGTCGCCCATGCCGGTGAAGCTGTTCTGGATCGGGGCGCCGCCGACGATGCCCCACAGGAACTGCGAGAAGTCCTCGCCCCGGTCGCGCATGTCGAGATAGATCCGCGCGCCGTTGATGGCCGCGTCGATCTTGGCGTTGGAGCGTATGATGCCGGCGTCGGCCATCAGCCGGGCGCGATCCTCGGCCCCGAAGCGGGCGACGATTTCGGGGTCGAAATCGGCGAAGGCGGCGCGGAAGGCCTCGCGCTTCTTGAGGATGGTGATCCACGACAGCCCGGCCTGGAAGCCGTCGAGCACCAGCTTCTCCCACAGGGCGCGGCTGTCGTACTCGGGCACGCCCCACTCGGTGTCGTGATAGGCCTCGTACAGCGGGTCGCCGTTCATGCCCCGCCAGGTGCAGCGATGGATCTCAGTCATGCGGCGACGCTAGCAGAACGTCGCCCGAAAACCAGAACTTTTGAGGAACACGCGGGTGCTCCACCTCGCCCCAAATACTCGTCATCCCGGCCGCAGCGCAGCGAAGAGCCGGGACCCAGGAGACTGGGCGCGGCGCTGGGGTTCTCGGCCTTTCGCAGTAGCCGACGCACTGCGCCGGCCCCTGGGTCCCGGATAAGCCCTGCGGGCTTTCCGGGATGACGATGGGTTGGGCTACTTCAGGAAGGCCTCGACCTCGCTCTGGAAGCGGGCCGGCTGATCGATCATCACGAAGTGGGCGGCCTCGTCGATGCGGACGATCCTGACCCCCTTCAGCGGCGCATAGGCCGCGCCGTACCAGCCGGCGAAGGCCTCGGCGGGCGCGAAGCTGGCCTTGTTCCAGGCCCAGACCACGGTGGTCGGGGCGGTGATGTTCGGCAGTTCGGGCGCCAGGTCGGTGGTCAGCAGTTCCTCCATCGCCCGCCCCACCACCTTGCGGTCGCTGGCCAGGGAGTCGTCGACCACCGCCTTGCGGGCGCTCTGCGTGAGCACCATGGTCGCGGCGGTCTGGTTCTGGCGGGCCAGGTACTGGTCCGGCGGCGCGGTCTCGATCCGCTGGCGGAAGTCGGCCGCGCCCTTGGCCACGGCGTCGCGCGAGGCGCCCGGTCCGAAATAGGCCATGGCCAGGTTGGGGAACATGTCGACCACCATCAGGCGGCCGACGAGGCCCGGATGCCGGGCCGCCAGCATCAGGCCGATCGTGCCGCCCATCGAATGGCCGATCACGGCCGGCGCCTTCAGCCCCTTGGCCTGGATGTAGGCGGCCAGGCCCTCGGAGACGCCGGCCGCGACCGCGCCCTCGGCGTTGGCCCCGGCCGGATCGCCGGCGAAGCCCGCCACCTGCACCAGGTGGACGCGGTAGCGATCCTCCAGCGCCTTGGCCGTCGGCGCCCAGACCGCACGCGACGATGCCAGGCCGGGGATCAGGATCACGTCCGGCCCCTTGCCGCGGACGACCACGGAGAAGCGGTCGATGTCGGCCGCCAGGGCCGGTCCGGCGAGCGCGGCCAGAGGGACGGCCAGCAGGGCGCCCGCGCCCAGGAGTTCACGGCGGTTCATCGGCTTTCCCCCAGACGGCGACGTTCGCCTGAAGACTTGAGCCCAGATCCCCGCCGCCGCAATCGCCCGCGCGATGAATAATCAGTAATCAATTTATGAGCGAGTAGGACCTGCGCGCTTGGCGACGGAGACGGCCCGCATGAGCGAGACGTTCGGACGGCGAAAACCCGCTCCGCGCCCCGACGGGCCGGGCAAGGCTCGGCGGTGGCCCGCCTGGCCGCTGTTCCTGCTGGCGATGATCCCGGCCTATCTGCTGCAGCAGATCCCGCTGCTGAACCTGATCCTGTTCTTCGCCCTGTCGCCGCTGTGGATCGGCCTGCTGTTCAACGCCGCCCTGGTGACGATGGCGGTCGACGCCTGGCGCCGGGCCGCGCCCCGCTGGATGCTGATCATCCCGGTGCTGGTCTATGGCGGCAACCTGATCTGGTGCGTCACGGGCTATCTGGACTATCGCGCCCTGGACGAGCGGCTGCGGCGCGAGAACGCCGCCGCTCACCTGCCCTTCGATCCGGCCCAGGCCTCGATACTGGCCCCCGGTCAACTGGCCCAGAGCCTGGTCGAGCGCTACGCCCTGCCGATCGTCTACCGCTATCCCGATGTCTACCGCAGCGGCCAGCCGGCCGCGCTGCGGGTGCTGCCGCGCGCGACCTGCGAGACCATTCCCAAGTCCCCGGACCTTCGGATGACGGCGCAGCGGATGATGGTCGGCCGGGCGTTCGTGTCCAACGCCTGCGTGCTGAGCCTGCCCGGCGAGCCGCAGGGGCCGGTGGTGCGGGTGGCCACCGGCGAAGGGTCCGGGGATCTGGAGCCGGGACTGCGGCGCCTGACCCTGACGGCGCCGGACGGCCGCGCCGTCGCCCTGGCCTATGGGATCGCCGCCGTCCCCTCGCCGATCCCCTTCCCGCTGGTCAGCTGCCTCACCTGGACCCGCCACGAATGCACCCACACGCTCTACCAGCTGAAGCCGGGGGTCGGCGGCGGGGTTGGCGGCTTTCCAGGCATGATCGCCGGGGTCCTTGGCCTTGCGGAACGGCCGATCCATACGACCAGGACCGGCGGCAAGCTGATCCTGTCGCTCGACGAGGCCCAGACCCGCGCCCTGGCGGCGGGCTCGGAACCGGCCGTGGCCCAGGCCCGCGCTTTCGGACGCCAGGCCGTGGACAAGAACCTGGCCCGCTTCTCGCGCCTGATGGCCGGCGAGGACCTGGCCCAGGACGAGGACTTCAGCCGCTGGATCGTGGTCAGCAACGCCGACCAGGTCGACGCCGAGGCCCTGCTGGCGGCGATCGGACGGGCCTATGGCGATCGCTCCCGCTCCAGCGCCCAGCAGACCTTCGCCGACGTGGCCGCCGCCCTGCCGGCCGAGGCCTTCGCCCGCATCGGCCCACGCCTGGCGCCGCTGGTCGGCGAGGACGCGGCCCTGGAGGGGCTGGCCGTCCGCCTGGGCGATCTGGGCGCGCCGGCCGCCCTGCCGCTGGCGAAACGGATCGAGGCCGTCCGCTCGGTGCCGGGCCGCACCGACGCCCTGCTGGGCCTCTGCCGGGCGGGACCCGCGGCGGCCGGCGTCGCCGACCGGGTCGCGGCCATTCCCCGAGACGATTCCCGCGCCGATGTGATCCAGGCTTCCGTGCTGGCGCTGCTGCGGATGGGACGACGCGACCTGGCGCAGCCGCTGGCCGCCCTGCCCGCCAGCAACGGCTTCAACGGCGCCGCCTCGCGCGGCTACCGCAAGGAGATCGACCGCATCCTCGCCGAGGTAGGGCCGGGATCGCCACGCTCGGTCTGCCAGCTGGATGGCGAGACCCGCCTGCCGCGCGTGCCCTGGCTGGAAGGGGCCGGCTAGACCGTCGGGACCGCCACCGGCGTCGGCGGGACCCAGTCGGGGCGCTCGACCCGCACCGGGCGGCCGTCGACCGTCAGGTCCGCGCCCTCGATGCGGTCCAGCCGCAGCAGGGCCATGGCCCGGCCCTCGCCGCCGCTCAGCACCTCGCCCGCCCGCAGCTCGCCGGCCAGCACCTCGGCGCCGAAGGCCGGGGCCGGGCCGTCGAAGGCGATCGGCAGCATGCGGTTCTTGATCGTGCCCCGCCGCTTCATGCGGCTGGTGGTCTCCTGGCCGACGAAGCAGCCCTTCTTGAAGTCGATGCCCGAGAGCAGGTCGAAGTCGGCCTCGATCGGATAGGCCTTGTCGCTGAGCCAGTCGGCCGGGCCGGGCACGCCCAGGGCCAGGCGATGGGCGTCATAGTCGGCCTCGGTCGCGTCGGGCTCGGCCGTCGGGCCGTAGACCCGCGCGCCCAGAGCCGGCAGGCGCGGATCGGCGTAGAAGCCCTCGCCCACCACCGGTGCGCCGTCCGGCGCGAACACGGCCGCGACGGCGAGGTCGGAAGCCCCGATCTCGGCCTTGGCCCGCAGGCGGTACATCGACAGCCGCGTGACGATGGCTTCGCGGTGCTCGGCCGCCACGTCGAGCAGCGCCCCGTCCGGAAGACCCGCCACGAACAGGTCGTAGAGCAGCCGCCCCTGCGGGGTCAGCAACCCTGCGAACCGCAGCTCGCCGGGCGCGAGCGTCTCGACGTCCTGGGTCAGCAGGCCCTGCAGGAAGCTCCTCCAGTCGGGGCCGGCGACGGCGATGACGGCGCGGGAGGAAAGATGGGCGGTGCGCGGGCTGGTCATGGCCGAACATGTGGCGCCAGGGCGACGCATCCGCCAGTCTTTCATGCGAAGAAAGCTTAAGCGGGATAACGGGATGCGTTGACAGGCGGTTCACCCTATAGATGGACCGATGACACAGCGGGCCTTCCCGATTCTCTTCATCACCGCCACGCGTATCGGCGACGCCGTGCTGTCGTCCGGCCTGATCAAGATGCTGGCCGACGAGATCCCCAACGCCCGCTTCACCATCGTCGCCGGCCCGCTGGCCGCCCCCCTGTTCGCCCACGTTCCCGGCCTCGACCGGGTGATCGTCATGGAGAAGGGCAAGGGCAAGGGTCACTGGTTCAAGCTGTGGAACCAGGTGCGCCACAAGAAGTGGGGCCTGGTGGTCGATCTGCGCGGCAGCGCCACCGCCCTCTTCCTGCGACGCGAGAAGCGGGCGATCTGGAAGAAGACCCCCGGCGAGATCGCCCACAAGGTGATCGAGACCGCCCGCGTGCTGAAGATCGAAGACGCCCCGCCGGCCCCGCACCTCTACATCACCCCGGAAGTCCAGGCCCTGGCCGACCAGATGCTGGCCCCGCGCGGAAACGAGCAGGCCGGCCCGATCCTGGCCATGGGCCCAGCCGCCAACTGGATCGGCAAGGTCTGGCCGATCGAGCGCTTCACCCAGACGGCCGCTCAGCTGCTCGGCCCCGGCGGCAAGCTGGAGGGCGGGCGCCTGCTGATCCTCGGCGGTCCGGAAGACGGCCGCATGGTCGAGGAGCTGCGCATGGCCTCGGCCCGGGGCCGCTGCATCGACCTGACCGGCAAGGTTGATCTGCTGACCGCCTATGCCTGCCTCAAGCGCGCCGACCTCTTCATCGGCAACGACAGCGGCCTGATGCACATCGCCGCCGCGGCCGGCACGCCCACCGTCGGCCTGTTCGGTCCCTCGGACGAGCGCCGCTATGGCCCCTGGGGCCCGCTGACCCGCGCCGTGCGCGGCCCGCGCGACTTCGAACAGTTCAAGGCCGTCGACCCCGACCTCTCGCAAGCCATCCGTCACATGAGCGACCTGCCGGTGGCCAAGGTGGTTCGGGCGGCGATCGAGCTGCTGGACGAGGCCCGCGCCAGCGCGGTCGTCGAGGCCGCGCCTGTGGTGGAAGAACTGGTCGCCGAGCCGCCGGTCGAGACCGCCGCGCCGGAAGTGGCTCTGGAAACCGCCGCCGAAACCCCGGCCATCGCCGAAGAGCCGGCCGAAGCCGAACCCAAACTCAAGGTCTCCCCCCGCCGCCGCAAACGCGCCAGCGGCGAAGCCAGCCCGCCGGTTTAGGGCGGCCGCTCTCCCTCTGCTCTTCCGCATTTAACTCCGAGCATCCCCGCGAAGGCGGGGACCCAAGCGGGGTCTGCGGCCGCGCCAAGATCGGCCGTCGATGCGCGAACACCAACCTCAGCTTGGATCCCCGCCTTCACGGGGACGCTCGGATGAAGGGCAGAGCTAGCCTATTGCACGCCCAGATTGTTCTTGTTATGTTCTATTTCGAGAGCAACCCGAGGCCGGCCCATGGACCTCCTGTTCACCGTCTACATCCTGGCCAGCGCCCCCTACGGCACGCTCTATTGCGGCCATACAGACGACCTTGCCCGCCGCATCTGGCAGCACAAGGAGGAGCACTTCCGGGGCTTCACCCGCCGCTACGGCGTCCATCGTCTGGTCTGGTATGAGAACGGCGACAGCCGCGAAGGCGCGCTGATCCGCGAGCGCCAGATCAAGAAATGGAACCGCGCCTGGAAGATCCGGCTCATCGAGGCGATGAACCCAGGCTGGCTGGACCTGTACGGGACGTTGAACTGTTGGCTGGCGTTCTGGCTGAACGCCCCTCTTCCGCTCACCCCCGCGAAGGCGGGGACCCAAGCCGAACGGGGGTTTGTATCACGGTCGGCGGTGGCCAACCCCACGGCGTCGCGCAGCGGCCGCCCCCGCTTGGGTCCCCGCCTTCGCCGGGATGCTCGAAGTTTCGGGTCCAGGTGAAATAGGGAAACCTGTTGCCACCCGCCCGCAGCGGACCTAGACCCCGGCAAACCCCTCAGGAGCGCGCGCCATGTCCCAGACCTTCGACCTGATCGTCCGTGGGGGCGAGGTGGTGAACCATGCCGGGCGCGGGATCACCGACGTCGGCGTGCGCGGCGGCAAGATCGTCGCCATCGGCGACCTGTCCCAAGCCAGCGCCGGCGAGGTGTTCGACGCCACGGGCCTGACGGTGCTGCCGGGCGTGATCGACAGCCAGGTGCACTTCCGCGAGCCGGGCCTGGAGTGGAAGGAAGATCTGGAAAGCGGTTCGCGCGGCGCGGCCCTCGGCGGCGTGGTCGCCGTGTTCGAGATGCCCAACACCGAGCCGACCACCACCGATCCGGACGCCCTGGCCGACAAGCTGGCCCGCGCCAAGAACCGGATGCACACCGACCACGCCTTCTATGTCGGCGGCACCCACGAGAACGCCAACTTCCTGGGCGAGCTGGAACGCCTGCCGGGTTGCTGCGGCATCAAGGTGTTCATGGGCGCCTCGACGGGGTCCTTGCTCGTGCAGGACGACGAGGGCGTCGAGAACGTGCTGCGGCACGTGAACCGCCGCGCGGCCTTCCACTCGGAAGACGAATACCGCCTGGCCGATCGCCGCAGCCTGGCCCGTCCCGGCGACTGGACCAGCCACCCGGAGGTGCGCGACGCCCAGGCGGCCCTGCAGTCGACCCACCGCCTGGTGCGCATCGCCAAAAACCTGGGCAAGCGCATCCACGTGCTGCACGTCACCACCAAGGAAGAGATCGACTTTCTTGCGCAGAACAAGGACGTCGCCTCGGTCGAGGTCACGCCCCAGCACCTGACCCTGGTGGCGCCCGAGGCCTATGAGCGGCTGAAGGGCTTCGCCCAGATGAACCCGCCGATCCGCGACGCCTATCACGTGGCCGGCGTCTGGCGCGGCATCGAGGCCGGCATCGCCGACGTGCTGGGCAGCGACCACGCCCCCCACACCCGC
>PJUL01000377.1_pt1 | contig 34241 bp, 30 predicted proteins | sample 1512221 | NCBI WGS metagenome assembly PJUL01 (sample SAMN08177667, study PRJNA422409) | Feces metagenome, whole genome shotgun sequencing project.
TACTTAAAACCTAAAACCTAATACCCTCTACCACAGACGTTTACTTTGCGCATACACAATTAGACTTGCCTCATGCCTCACAAAAACGTATCTTTGCACTGCTCTTTACATAACTATTTTTTCATTTTTCAAATTTTCAAACATTGCAAACCCTGCAACACCTCACTATTGTGGGAGGTGGGAGTTGGGCCACAGCACTGGTTAAAATTTTCTCGGAGAGTAACATCGTTGTTACCTGGTATCTGCGCTCACAAAGCCATGTAGATTATCTGCTGGCCAATGGCAGAAACCCTCATTACCTGAGTTTTTTACAACTCAATCTGCAATTTATTCGACCAACATCCTCGTTAGAAGAAGCAATAGCTGCTTCCGACGATGTATTATTTGCTGTCCCATCCGCCTATCTCGAGCCGGAATTAGCCGCGCTTGAAACGGATATTTTATATAGTAAACGTCTTTACGTATCGATCAAAGGATTGGTATCGGAACGCAACCTGCTGCCTTCTGTTTTTATCGCCAGACATTTTGATCGCGATGCCGACGACATCACTGTGCTCGCTGGTCCCTGCCATGCCGAAGAGATAGCCATGGACCGCCGTACTTTTCTGACCATCGCCGGCACCAATGATGCAGTAGTCAATCGCATGCAGGAAGCTATTCACGCTCCTTATTTGCGTGTAATCACCAACGATGATCCGCTTGGTGTAGAGTACGCCGCCATCCTGAAAAATGTGATCGGCATTGCCTGCGGCATGGTACGCGGACTGAATTACGGCGATAATTTTTTGGCCGTGGTGGTCAGCAATTCCATGCGTGAAGTACAGCGCTTTCTGCGCGCTGTCGACGACAGACCGAGAGACCTTTACGATTCGGTTTATTTCGGAGATCTGCTGGTAACGGCCTACTCCGCTTTCAGCCGCAATGCAAGTTTCGGGCAAATGATCGGCCGCGGTTATTCGGTGCCCATGGCCGAAAGCAGGATGAATATGATCGCCGAAGGATATCCCGCTGTGAAAGGTGTGTTGCAAATGGCCAGGGCATTGGAGATAGAGATGCCGGTGTTGTCGGCTGCATATCGCATGCTGTACAAACACGCTTCGCCCTTCACGGAATTTAAATTATTGGAAACACAACTCAGATAAAAACGAATTAAGCCTATGTTAGTATTAGCTACAGATCTGGATGGAACGTTCCTGGGTGGACGAAGTGTTCACAAACAACATTTATATCGATTGATCCGCGAGCGCGAAGACATTCGCCTGGTATTTGTTACCGGCCGCGGATTAGAGACTGTTATTCCCTTACTCAATGATCCCGTTATTCCCAATCCGGATTATATCATCTGCGATGTGGGCGCAACGATCGTCAACGGACATACCCTTGAGCCTATTCAGCCGCTACAGGCAGGCATCGAAAACAAATGGCCGGGACGACTGGTGATGCAAAACAAATTAAAAAAAGTAAGAGGGCTGCGCTGGCAACCGGTGCCACAAGTCCGCCGCTGTTCTTTTTTCTTTGATGAAACCACCGACTTCGATCACCTGCAACGCATTGCCGATGCATCCGGTTGTGATGTACTGAAATCTGCCGGTAAGTTTGTAGACGTATTGCCCGGCGGTGTCAACAAAGGAAGTTCGCTTATTCAACTCGTTAAGCTGCTCAATATCGATCCTTCGCACATACTCGTGGCCGGCGATACATTGAATGATCTTTCGCTTTACCAGACCGGTTATAAAGGGGTAGTAGTAGGACGCGCAGAACAAAAACTGCTCGATGCCACACGCGAAAGTGAAAATGTTTTTCAGGCCAATGAAGCCGGTTGCGGCGGTATATTGGAATCACTGGCCTATTTCCCAGCGTTTGAAAATTATCATGAAGCGGAAAAAGAAAAAATAACGGAAGAAAGCGGCGAAAACCAATTGCTGATGGTTTATCATCGTCTTCCCTATGAAGTGCGCGAAGTCAACGGCCGCTCCGAACGCGTGCCACCAAAAAGTCCCAATGGCATTATTCCTTCACTGATGGGATTCTTTGCCGGCGGCCGTGCGGGCACCTGGATCGCATGGGAAGAGATAGAGAAAAAAGGCAAGGGCTTGAGAAATATCTACCCCGATGAAAAAAGATTCCCCAACCTGCTCGCCGCGCGTATCGGTCTCACAAAAAAAGAAGTGGATCTTTTCTATAAAGTTTTTTCCAAAGAAGCATTCTGGCCCACCATTTTTTCGTTTATCGATAAAGCCACTTTCAATCACAGCCATTGGGAGCATTACGTAAAAATAAACCGGCTGTTTGCCGAACGTACCGCAGCCGAAGCGGATCAGGGCGCATCGGTTTGGATACATGACTACAACCTGTGGATGGTGCCGGGTATATTAAGACAACTGCGTCCCGATCTGCGCATTGCATTTTTCCATCACACCAGTTTCCCTCCCGCAGATATTTTCAATATCATTCCCTGGCGTGGTGAAATTGTAGGAAGCCTGCTGCAATGTGATTATATCGGTTTTCATATTCCCCGCTACGCGGAAAATTTTGTCGACGTGGTCAAGAGCCAGTTGCCGGTAAAGGTGTTGGAAGAAATGAATTGCACCGAACGTTTCCTTAGTTATAGTTGCCCGCTGGGCGTAGAGAAAATGACACGCAGCATTGAAGCCGGCGGACGCACGGTGCGCCTCGGCGCACATCCTGTTGGCGTTAATGTTGAATACATTACTGAATTATGCGAAAAACCTTCGGTGCTGGAACAGGTAGAAGTTATGCGACGCGAATTGGGCGACAAACAGATTATCCTCAGTGTGGAGCGTCTCGACTATGTGAAAGGGCCCTTGGAAAAAATATATGCCTTCCAGGAATTTCTCGAGCAATATCCGGAATTCCACGGAAAGGTGGAGCTGATCAATATCTGTACGCCACCCGCACAGGGAATGAAAGTGTATGAAAAAATTCAGCAGGAACTGGAACAGGCGATCGGTAAAATCAACGGACGCTATTCGCGTGTTGGCTGGACGCCGATCCATTTCTTTTTCCGCTCTTTTCCGTTTGAAGAAGTAATGGCCTATTACAGGTTGGCCGACATAGCGTGGATCACACCATTGCGCGACGGACTGAACCTGGTAGCCAAAGAATATGTGGCCGCCCAGGGATTAAGAGAAGATGGATGTGGTGTACTGCTGCTGTCAGAGTTTGCCGGTGCATCGGTTGAATTGGGTTATGCGATACGCACCAATCCCTACGACCGCCGTTCTTTGAAAGAAGGATTACTTCAGGCATTGGTGATGGATCCCACGGAGCGGAAGATGCGCATGAAACGATTGTTCGATACCGTGCGATATTTCGATATAGATTATTGGGGGAATGAGTTTCTGCAGGAACTGGAATCGGTGACACCGGAAGAACGCGTGGTGTTGGTGGCCGAGCCTGCATAAGGTTGATCATAGAAAAGCCCCCGCTCAAGCGGGGGCTTTTGGTTTATGGTTTTGGCGGAGTGATATCAGAACCAGCCGACCATGGACGAGACGGATGATGGCATGCTGAACAGGCTGCTGCCCGTATTTTCAACATCATCTACGCTTTCATTTTTGCTGGTGCTCTTTAATTGTTTTTCCAGTTCTTGTTTTTGTCTTTCGCTCTCGCGGATGTTGCGGTCCACTTCTTCGAGTTGTTTACGCAATTCACCTGCAGAATCCGTTACGGTACCGGGAGCCGGAGGAGGTGTAGGTTTGGCGGGAGGGTTCTCGTAGCGGTAGTTTTCGCGATCACCGTTGTACCGGTTGCCGGGTGTAACTTTTCCCTCTGCACCGAGCACCGAACCGTCTGCCTGCATGGTGTAATCCACCTCGCTTTGCCACCACGCACCTGAATATTCTCTCCACTCCATGCGATTGATGGTACCACCGCGGTTTCTGCCGAGGTTCATTTCTTTATTATAAAGTTTGCGTCTTACATTTTCGGAGAAGCGGATCTTTTTGCCAACGGGCACTTTGATGGTGACATCAACACGCTGACCGCGGTATTTGCTTGTACGGTCAACGCTGAAGCCATTGCCCAGATCGAGGAGGCTGTCGACAGAACGAACCGTATAGGAAATGTTTGCTGCGCGTTCACGTGCGGAGGGAACTGTTCTGCCGGCGCTGAATTTGCGTATTTCAACATGGTAAAGCGAATCATCGCTTTTGGCCACATCAACATTGACCCAGGCAAGACGCAGCGTGTCGGGCGACATATCCCATCCATCCCACTGTTCATCGGCCAGCCAACCGAAAGTGCCGTTGTAAGACAACTCGGGTTGTGTAACCGTAACGATCATTTTGCCGGAGGCAGGTTGATTTACCGGAACAGCAACGGTATCGGCCTGCTCATAATACCGGAAATCACGGGAGAGGCTTGATGCGAGCAATGTGGCGGCTACCCAGCCGATGGTCCAAAGGAAACCAAAGGTCCAGCCGAGGTACCGGTTGCCCGAACGTATGCGCATGATGCGGCGAACCAGCCAGGTAATCAAAGCGATCAGCGGAACGAGCAGGAAAAAGATAACTGTTCCCCAGGCATACCACATCTGTGCTTCGCTGGTCCACAGGAAATTATTCACCGGCCACCAGGCGGCACCACCGAAGAGCAGGGCGATGAATGCCACGAGCAAACCAAAAGCGATGGAACCGACGATGATAAAGAAGAATACCTTGAACAATACACCAATCGCATGGGCGATGCCGTAGCTGCCGCGGTTGATTGACGTATGAATATCGCGTCCGATATCTTTGGAGCGGTCTGCACCGAAAGTTTTCATTCGCTCGCCGAAATTTTTGGCATCCTCGTTTACTTCCTTGCTCCAGGTTTTTACTTTATCGCCTACGGAAGAAAGGCCTTCCTGTACTTTTTGCTTGATGCTGTTCAGGTCAACTGCTTCGCCGCGCATTTCCATCTTCTGGTATTGGTTACGTGCTTCGGGAAGTACGATCCAGAGGATGATGTAAACAAGGCAGAAGGTGCTGGTGATGGAACCAAAAATAACGTTAGGGAAAAGATCGAAGCCATGATCCCAATTGAAAATATGCAGTGAACTGAGGATGAGGTTCAGCAGGAGTGGGGCGGCGAAGATCAGGCGCACTTCCCAGGTAGCGCGGTCGAAATAGGCGGCCAGGCCACCGGCTACGCCGCCGAATACGCGGTCGTCGGGATTTCGGTAAAGACGTTTGCCATGAAAGCCTTCGAGGTCTTTGGCGGGAACGAAGATCCACAGCAGGATATAGGCGAGGAAGCCGATGCCGAGACCACCGAGTGTGATGATGGCAAAAAGAATCCGTACGATGGCGGGATCGATGTTGATATAGGCAGCGAGACCGCTACAAACACCGCCGAGAAACTTATCGCTGCTGTCCCGGTAAAGTCTTTTGCCGCGGATGGTGGAAGTGGTGGTGAAGGTGCTGCCGGAGCCTGCCTGTTGCTGGCTGCCGGTGTTGCCTTTAGCGTTGTAGGTATCTGCGTCTGCCTCAGCGCCTTCAAAATCCTCGGGTCGTCCGATGGTGCCGATGATCTGTTGGATATGTTCATCGGTGATATGAGACGCACCTTTGCGGATTTCTTCGCTCATCAACTCGGCAATACGGCTTTCAATGTCGTTGATGATCTCATCGCGGCCTTCCTCCTGGGCAAAGTACCGGCGAAGACTTTCCATGTAGTCCTGAAGTTGCTGGTAAGCGGAATCTTCGATGGGGATGACCCGTCCGCTGAGGTTTATGCTAATGATCTTTTTCATCCTGTGTGTATTTGTGTGTGAGCGGTTATTGTTTGTTGGTTAATGCGTTGACACCGTTGGAAAGTTCCTGCCAGGTTTGTTCGAGTTCTTTGTAGAACAATTCGCCTTTTTCTGTCAGGGAAAAGTATTTGCGGGGGGGACCGCCTTTACTTTCTACCCAGCGGTAGGTAAGCATTTCGGCATTTTTCAGCCGGGTGAGCAAAGGGTAAAGTGTGCCTTCCAGGATATGAAGGCCGGCGGCTTTCATTTCTTCCACGATGTCGCTGGGGTACACTTCACCACGCCGGATAACGGAGAGGATACAGAATTCCAGTATCCCTTTGCGCATCTGACTTTGTGTATTCTCGATGTTCATGTTAAAAAGTTGAAAAGTGAACGATGATTAAGGTCAGCTGTCGACAGGCTGCTTTTCTCCCGTAACCTTCATTCATAACACAAAGATAGGGTTATGGTTGGTACTTTGTAATGCATAGTACCAATTATTTTATAGTAATTTAGCTACGCTTTTTATAAAATTTTAATTTTCAGTTGATTAGGTATTTTATTTGAGTGCAGCAGGAGGTCGAAGTTTGAGGAGTGGTGTTGATAAATGATGAGTGGCGGGTGTTTCAACACCCGAATTCCGGTGCGTGAATACACGCACCGGGGGTGGGGGATATGCCTTGGTTCATGTCCTCACGAACCAGCAACAACAGGATGTTGTGAATTTATAATACCCGAATTCCGGTGCGTGAATACACGCACCGGGGGTGGGGGGATATGCCTTGGTTCATGTCCTCACGAACCAGCAAACAACAGGATGTTGTAAATTTATAAGACCCGAATTCCGGTGCGTGTATTTCACGCACCGGGCGATGAGAGGAATCAGCGCAGCATGGCCACTTCCCTTTCGTCCGGATCAATTACTGCAAACCTCGACACACCAGTAATTTTCAGCTCATCCAGTGCATCGATCAACAAACGATATTTCGAACTTACGGTTGGTTTTACCAACACCATCAGCCGGTCGCGCCCTTTGAAATCATCGAGTGCTCTTTGTTTGCGGATCAAAATATCACGCAACTCTTTTACTCCTCCGGGAAGAGGCTGCATTTTTCCGGCAGGCAATGTTTCGCCGGTAATTCCTTCATAGTAGTACAATTCATTTTCACCGCTTAATAATACCGCGATCGATTCAGTTGCTCCTACAGGTTGTGACGGTCCGTCTTTCGGCATTGCCAGCGACATAACAGTGGGTTCCTGCATTTGTGCTGTCATTACAAAAAAAGTGATCAGTAAAAATGCAAGGTCTACCATCGGAGTCATGTCGGTGCGGGGAGCATGGTGGGCAGCGCGTTTTACGCCGGCCCGCGGTCTGCGCGGGCCGTTAGCAGGTAAATTCAGATCAGTCATGGCTTTTGTAACAAAGATGGCCACGTTATATTTTTCCATAAGCACTGCCAATTCTACATTTTTCCCGCGGCATTGTTATTGCTAACTTTATATGTAAATAAATGGTCATGAAAACAATCCTGGTTCCGACAGATTTTTCTCCCGTGTCCAATAACGCTACACAATATGCAGTGAGCATGGCGCTTTCGTTGAAAGCGGATGTGCTGTTGCTGCATATGTATGAAATTCCGATTGCTGTTACGGACTCGCCGATCATGTTGCTTTCGGTAGATGAGTTGAAAGAAAATGCAACGCAAAAATTGCTCGAAAAGAAGAGAGAACTGGAAGCGCAAACGGGCGGGCATCTTTCTATACATACGGAGGCGCTGCTCGGAACGGTGACCGATGGATTGGATGAAGTGGCCCGTAAAAAGGATGTGCTGGCCGTGATCATGGGCTCCACGGGAAGTTCGGCCGTTGAACGTACGTTGTTTGGCAGCAACACGCTTACCGCAATACGTCATTTACAAGTACCTGTTATCTGTGTTCCCGAAGGAAGCAACTGGAGTGGCGGCATCACTCATATCGGACTGGCAGCCGACTTCCGTGATGTGCAGGACACGCTTCCTTCAGCGGCTATTCACGACTGGGTAAATAAACTCAACGCAAAATTGCATGTGTTGAATGTTGATCACAATAACAAGCAGTTTGAGTCGGATACACCGGAGCAAACAGCATTGTTGTATTCAGCACTCGAAGATCTCAAGCCTCAATATCATTTCATAGAAAATGCCGACATACAAGCCGGCATTCATGAATTCGCTGAAAAGAATAATCTTGATCTTATTGTTGCTATCCCTAAAAAACACCGTTTCCTCGACGGCCTTTTTCACAAGAGCCAGGTGAAACAACTGGTGCTTGGCGCGCAAGTGCCGGTGATGTGTCTGCACCCGGGGAGCTGAAAGGAATGTGAAAATGTGTCCGCCTTCGGCGTAATGTGAAAATGTGGAAATGGCTTTCTGGAAAATTACAGTAGTAGATCTGTAAATAAAAAATGGATCTTGTTTAATTACAAAATCCATTTTCACATGGCCCCTTCCGGAGGAAGGGCGCATCTGCACATTTTCACATTACTAAAACTCCGCGCTCTTCGGTGTACGTGGAAAAGGAATTACGTCGCGGATGTTGCCCATGCCGGTAACGAATTGTACCATGCGCTCGAAGCCGAGACCGAAACCTGCATGCGGCACCGTACCGAAACGACGGGTATCCAGGTACCACCACAATTCTTCTGTCGGAATATCCATTTCTCCCATGCGCTCAGTCAGTTTGTCCAAGCGCTCTTCACGTTGTGAGCCGCCTACGATCTCACCAATGCCGGGAGCGAGAATATCCATTGCCGCAACGGTTTTACCGTCATCATTCTGCCGCATATAAAACGCCTTGATCTCTTTTGGGTAGTCCATCAGGATAACAGGCTTCTTGAAATGTTTCTCTACGAGATAGCGCTCGTGTTCGCTCTGCAGGTCCATGCCCCAACCCGTAACCGGGAATTGGAATTTCTTCTTCTTGTTGTAATTGCTTTCACGCAGGATCTCGATGGCTTCGGTGTAAGTAAGGCGCTCGAATTGGTTGTTGATAACAAACTCCAATTTTTCGATGAGACCCATTTCACTTCGTTTGTCCTGCGGCAATTGTTTTTCTTCCTCGGCGAGGCGTTGCGAAAGAAAATCGAGGTCTTCGCGGTTATACTCCATGGCATAACGGATGATGTACTTGATAAACTCTTCAGCAAGGTTGGCATTGTCTTCAAGATCATTGAAGGCTACTTCCGGTTCGATCATCCAGAACTCTGCCAGGTGACGCGCCGTGTTGGAGTTTTCTGCACGGAATGTGGGTCCGAACGTATAGATTTCTCCGAAGGCCGTTGCGCCTAATTCCCCCTCGAGCTGACCACTCACCGTAAGGTTGGTGCTGCGGCCGAAAAAGTCTTCGCGGAAGTTGATAGAGTTGTCTTCGTTGCGCGGTGCGCTGCCATCAACGGGTAAGGTGGTGACGCGGAACATTTCGCCGGCACCTTCTGCATCACTTGCCGTGATGATCGGTGTATGGAGATAAACAAACCCTTTTTCATTGAAAAATTTATGCACGGCAAATGCAAGTGCATGTCTTACCCGGAAGACGGCTGCAAAGGTGTTGGTGCGGAAACGGAAGTGTGCCACTTCGCGCAGGTATTCCAGTGTGGGCCTGTTTTTCAGTTGAATGGGATATTTGTCGGGATCGCTGTCGCCGAGTATTTCAATGGTCTCGGCCTGCAGGTCTATCTTCTGTCCTTTGCCCAGCGAAGGCACAATCTTGCCTGTTACGCGCAGGGAAGCAGAAGAAGTAATGCGACGCAATAACGTTTCATCAAAACGGCCAAGCTCGGCTACTATCTGCAGGTTATTATTGGTGGAGCCGTCGTTAAGAGCGATAAACTGGTTATTGCGGAAGGTGCGAACCCATCCCATTACCGTTACCTCCTGATGCTGCGGCTCCTGTGCCAGCAGTTCTTTGATCTTGACACGTTTGTTGAACATTGTTACTTTTTTAGGACCGCAAAGATAGTCTGCCAGCACGCAGAAAGAAAGGGTAGGCCTGAAAAATGAGCAAAAACCGGCGTCCGGAAAAAGGCAGAGTGTCAGCCGTTTATGAAGGCGTTTGTGATTTTTTTTTTGTTTTTTCGAAAATCGCTGTATAATTGCAGAAGGAAACGAGGCTTACAAGCAGATTTCTCCCGTTGTCAGCTCATCTGAATCCTGCAGGTTCCTTCAACTAATAATCAATTTTCTTTTTTCATTTTTTCAGTTTGGTCCTCAATTTGATTTGTGATTAACCCCAAGACCCTTGTATGTACGATATTTTGCAATTGAACGATATGCTCGTTCCTGAGCTGCTGGATATAGCCGAGCAGTTAAAAATCCCTAATTCCAAGAAACTCGATAAGCAGGAGCTCGTTTATAAAATCCTCGATAGCCAGGCCATTGCCGGTTCAAAAGGCAGTGCCGCCGCTTCAGATGATAAAAGTAAACGCAAGCGTATCATCAAAACATCTACCAATACCGGCGGTACTGAAGAAGCGATAGTAGAAAATGCAGATGACGCCAAACCCGCTGCTGCCGCGGCTCCCGCAAAGAAAGCAGCACGCAAGGAAGAAAGACCGGCACCTGTAAAAAAAGCAGCACGCAAGAAAACAGAAGAAAAAGAAGCCGCTCCTGCCGCTGAAAAACAAGCTACTCCTTCCGCCGCTCCCGATCATTCCGCTTTCATCCAGGAAGCACTGGCTGCCACAGAAGCCTACGGCGAGCCACAACCACAACAACAGCAACACGAAGCTCCTTCCATCGCTAAAGGCCCGCAAGGCCAGCAACAACGCCGCGATCAGCCCAACTTCAATATCGAATTTGATGGCGTGATCATGGGCGAAGGCGTACTGGAAATGATGCCCGATGGCTATGGCTTCCTCCGCTCTTCCGACTATAATTATCTTTCTTCTCCCGATGACGTATATGTGTCTCCCTCACAGATCAAATTGTTTGGTCTGAAAACCGGTGATACGGTGCAGGGCACTGTTCGTCCTCCGAAAGAAGGCGAAAAATATTTTGCACTCCTCAAAGTGGATTTCATCAACGGCAAGAGTCCCGAAGAAGTACGCGACCGTGTTCCCTTCGATTATCTCACACCGTTGTTCCCTTTTGAAAAGCTCAACCTCTTCACACAGCCAAGCGACTATTCTACCCGCGTGATGGATCTCTTTACCCCAATAGGTAAAGGTCAACGTGGTCTTATCGTGGCACAGCCAAAAACCGGTAAGACAATGTTGTTGAAAGCAGTGGCCAATGCCATTGCCGCCAACCACCCTGAGTGTTACCTGATGGTAGTACTGGTAGACGAACGTCCGGAGGAAGTGACCGACATGGAACGCAGCGTACGTGCAGAGGTAATTGCCTCTACATTCGATGAACCGGCTGAGAAACACGTGAAAGTTTCTACCATCGCACTGCAAAAAGCAAAACGACTGGTAGAATGCGGACACGATGTAGTGATCCTGCTCGACTCGATCACACGTCTCGCCCGTGCACACAACACCGTTGCTCCTGCTTCCGGTAAAGTACTTTCCGGTGGTGTGGAAGCCAACGCCATGCAAAAACCGAAACAATTCTTTGGTGCCGCCCGTAAGATCGAAAACGGCGGATCACTAACCATCATCGCCACTGCACTGGTTGATACCGGTAGCAAAATGGATGAGGTGATCTTTGAAGAATTCAAAGGAACCGGTAACATGGAACTGCAACTCGACCGCCGCCTGGCCAACAAACGCATTTATCCTGCTATCGATCTCGTTGCTTCTTCTACACGCCGCGATGATCTGTTGCTGGAAAAAGAAGTACTGCAACGCATGAACCTGTTGCGCGTTTACCTGACCGACATGAATACGGAAGAAGCAATGCGTGAATTGCAAAACCGTATGAAAGGAACGAAGAACAACGAAGAGTTCCTGGCGAGCATGAACCGTTAACACCCTTTTGTTCATCTGATAAATCCTGCTATTATGAAAAAACACCTGATGGCTTTTACCGCCGGATTCCTGCTGATAGCCCTGGCTGCCTGCAGCAACGAGGAGAAAAAGACAGAAACTCCGGTAACGCCTCCGGCACAAACCAAGGCACCACCACCGCCGGCACAGAAAACGGAAATATCCGTTGGCCCCGACGGCGCTTCCGTCAAAACCAAAGACGGAACAAAAGTGTCCATGGATAAAAAAGGTGCCGAAGTAGGAGATAAAAAAACGGACATTAAAATAAAGACACCGCAATAAGCGTTTAAAAATCCCGCAACTGCATCCCGCAATTGCGGGATTTTTTATCTTGCACGTGCACTATTATGTTGTTGAAATCCATTGTAACCTTCCCCTTGCTGTTGATGCTACCCTTGTGTTTCCACGGGCAGAACCTCTCCGGTGTATGGACCGGTACGCTCTCCAATGACAGCCAGACCGTGCGTCACGATCAGCAGTTTGAACTGGCACTGACGGAGTATAAAGGAAAGCTATACGGTTATTCCAGAACCGAATTCATCGTTAACGATACCCTGTATTATGTGGTGAAGCGTGTGAAAGGCATAGTAGGTGACAGCATCTCCGAAGTAACGGACGATAAGATCATCGCGTCTAATTTTCTTCACCGCATCGATAAAGGGGTCAAAGTGACCAGTATATTCCGGTTGAATAAAGCGGACAGTAGCTGGCGGATGGATGGCAACTGGAAGACCAATAAAACCCGGCGTTATTATTCGGTGAGTGGAGGCATGACCCTCGCGGCAGATCCCAATCCCAACCGCTCACGTATTATGTCGCACTTGCAGGAATTAGGAGAAGGGAAAGACATGGTATTTACCGAAAAGAAACCTGTTGCGCCGGTTACGCCGGAGGCGAAACCACCCGTTACAAAAAAGCAACCAGCACCATCTCCTGTGGTGGTTACCGCCACGGAGCGTACCACGGTTGTTACCCAAACCATCACCTTTACGGGCGACAGTCTGCAACTGGCATTGTATGATAACGGGGAAATAGATGGCGATACGGTAAGTGTGTTGCTGAACGATCAGGTCATTCTTTCCAAACAACTATTGAAGCAAACGGCAATCCGCCATACTATACATATTTCTCCTTCGGAAAAAGAATTGCGGCTGGTGTTATATGCCGAGAACCTCGGCCGTTATCCTCCCAATACCGGGTTGCTTATTATCCGCGACGGCGCTAAAGAATATTCGGTGCGCTATAGTGCCGATCTGCAGCAGAACGCGGCGATTGTGCTGAGGAGAGAGGAAAGGTAGAAGGCATAAGGTAGAAGGTATAGGGCATAAGGTGTAAGAACGCTGAGGCACTCGAAGTGTGGTCACTTATGCGCCTTTTCGCGAAGATCGCGCTTCCTTGTCACGCAAAGGCGCAAAGTAAATAAGCCGCAAAGAGCTCTTTTGTAAACATGTTCACTTATTGTCTCCTGCGAAGATTTTGTATTAATTCCCTCACCGCTTCCTCCAGCAACTCTTTCTTTTCCGGAAACGGCAGGTAGCTGAACGAGGCCGCTTTCTCAAGCGCTAGTGGTAAAGAGAAGTTTTTTGGCGATAAACAACACGCCCATTTTTTTTCTGTAAGATAATCTGCGAGATATTCCTGTTCGCTTTGTCCCGGTGTGGGCACCAGCACACTTTTTTTCTGCAACACCGCGAGGTCCATCACCGTGCTGTAGCCGCTGCGGCTGATGACCAGTGATGCGCGCGCTATTTCCCTGTTGAATGCTTCGGCCGGCAGGTGATTATAAAAACGCAACTGCCCGGTAGAAGGAATGAGCCTGGCGCTTTCGGGCACACCTCTGACCACCACGGCTTTGCCCGGGTAGTGCGCAACATCGCGGAGCAATTGCTCTTCGAGCACGGTTCGCTGCGGTTCGGGGCCGGACAAACTGATCAGCAGTTGATCTTCCGCACCGGATAATTCCTGCGGCTGCAAACGGCTGAGCCAGCCGACATACCGGGTTGGAATGGCGGGAGCAGGATGGTTGTCGGATAAAACGCCCGCAAGGCTTTCAGGAGCCGCCTGGTCGGGGATCCAGCATTCGGTGAAGCGATTGATATACCGATAATTGATGCGGCGTGCAAGCGCCCGGAAAGGCGCTTTGAGCTGCAGCTGATGAGTCAGCAAGATACTCAGTATGCCGGGATGCCACAATCCGAAACGGTTATCGCTGATAACAGCCTGGAATCCGTGTTGTTGTACCTGCTGCCGGAGCCATTGATGCTCTTCCCTGATACGCCGTAAAATGCGTGGTGCCTGCCGGAAAAGGCCGATCGCCAGCAAATGACCGGCTTTAGTATAGCGCACACCGTAACCTTTCAGGAACAAAAAAGGCAGGTTGGGAAATTCTGCCTGTAACACGTGCTGCTGCCGCTCATTTCCGGCCAGCCACACGTCGGCACCAGCTTCCAACAGACCGGATATCAAAGGTATACAGCGTGTTGTATGCCCCAGCCCCCAATCCAGCGGCGCTACCAATATGCGCGGACGATCAACTGTCATGGGAAAAATTGGCTTTATTTTTTGGGTATTTGAACATGCAACACACTAAATTGTTGGTAAAATAGTTTTAATTTAGAAACACAAAATTCAATGTTCATCAAAAATAGTCTGCACATGAAAATATCCGGTAAATTCTGGATGCTCTTTTTACTGGTTGCCCTCGTGGCATTTTCATCCTGCAGCAGAAACTATTATTCCGGAACAGGCAAAGGAGGTCGCGGATGCGGCTGTCCTGCTAACCGTTATTAATGGAGGAAAAAAAGAGATGACAAGTCCGTTGCGTGATCTGATTGTTTTGCTGAAGCAGGAGTACATGAGCCCGAGTGCCATCGAGCAGGAAGTGGAATGCCTGCACGAGATACTCGCTGAAGCAGAATCCTGGGAAAGTTTTTTTGCCGCTCATGAACTGATCGACCGTAATCGTATTACCAGCAATCGCAAAAGAATCCGTAAAGCCATCCGGAACGTAGAACTGAAGCCCTTCCGTTTTCTCGTCAACAAAAACTGATCAAACGATTTTACGCATAAAAAAACCCCGGTTTACCGGGGTTTTAATTTTTTATAGCGTTTTCAACGCATGGCTTCTTTGGTTTTAGCCGCAAATTCCTGTGCATCTTCTGCTGCTTCTTCAAACTGATTGGTCAGGCCATCAACGAAATCGCTGAAACGGTCTTTCAGGTCACGGCCCTGGTCTGCAATTTTCTGACGGGTTGCAGAGCCTTTATCAGGAGCGAAAAGAATTCCGAGAACTACGCCTACGGCCACGCCGGTCAATAACTTATTCATACTAAAGAGGATTTTTAAAGGTTTGTATAATCAGGTAGCTCTTAACTATACAAAGAATTGTGCCAATTCAACCCTCACTTGAGCCGGCTGAGTGCTTCTTCCAACCGGGCAAACATTTCCCCAATTTCTTCTTTGCGGCAGGTGCCTACGCTCAGTCTGTACCAGGGATTGTTCTTTCCGGCACCAAATGCATAAAAAGGTACCACGGCCAGGCTGGCTTCGTTGAGAATATAAGCGGTTACTTCCGATTGATTTTCCAGTTTTTTGCCATCGGCAGTCGTTTTACCGGCAAGATCCAGTTTGATGGTGAGGTAAATCGCTGCTTCGGGGGCAATGGCGTCCACGCTGTATCCTTTTTCCCGCAGGGACACAAAACCTTCGTAGATCTTGCGCAGACGCTCTTCCACTTCTTTTTTGAAATGCGAGAGGTATTGCGTGATGGCATCGCGGTTGGCCAGGTATTTTGCCACGGCTTTTTGTTCCGCCATCGGCGCCCAGGCGCCGATATGGGTAAGGATGGCTTTCATTTTTGCAATGATCTTTTCGGGACCAAAGCTCCAGCCCACGCGCACGCCGGTTGCCGCAAATACTTTGCTGATGGCGTCGATGAAGATGGTGTACTCGCGCATTTCATTACGCAGCGATACGGGATTGTAGTGACGGATATCGCCATAGGTAAGATGCCAGTACATCTGGTCATACATCACATACAGCTTCTTGGCACCTTCGGGCCGGCGCTTGTTTTCTTCGATCACGAGGTCGCAGATGGCTTCGAGGTCTTCTTTTTTGAAAGTAGTGCCTGTTGGGTTTTGCGGAGAGCAAAGCGCGATCAGGGTCGCTTCCTGCACATAAGGTCTGATGGCATCTGCCGTAGGCATAAAGTTGGTTTCGGCAGTGGCTTCGATCACAATGTGCTCACCACTTACGAAATGTGTATAGTGATTGTTGTTCCAGCTCGGCACTGCGTAGATCACTTTATCGCCTTCATCGCAAATGGCGCGAAACACGGAATAGATCAGCGGGCGTCCGCCGGAAGCTACCAGTATTTCAGGCAGTGCATAATCGAGGCCTTCGGTGTCGTGTGTAAACGATTTGATAGATTCGCGCAGATCGAGGTTTCCTTCGGCTGCGGGATAATTGGTAAAGTGACGACGATAAGCATCCACGATCGCATCTTCCAGTTCGCGTGGAATGGGAAACACCGCCGGATCAAAATCGCCTACCGTGAAGTTGTAAATTTTTGCACCCTGGCGGATTTTTTCCCTGATCTCTCCGCCCAGTTTAACGATTTCAGATCCAATGAGTGTTTCGGATAAATGCGACAATTTCATCAGCAAGAATTTAGATGTTAAGGAGCAGCGGCAAAAGTACGCCGATTGAGGCAGACGACAATGCCGTGCAGCCTGTTTTGACCATTGAGTGACTGCCCGTTATAGATTAGTTCACGAGGTAAATCACCCGTGTATGCCAGCGTGCCGTGTCTGTATTCTGGTAAGCTGTTTTGTATTCTTCGATCACCGGCATTTTCTTTTCCAGCTTTTGTTCGCGTAAATAGTTTTCCAGTGCGAAGTAAGCAGCCTGTGCGTTGGCAGGATCGCCATAGTAATCAACGGCAATGGCTTTCGATGCGGGAATGCTGATGGTTTTGATCAGCCCGTTATCTGCTTTTTCTTTTTCGGTGGAAAGAGCAATGGCTGCACCGATATCGGAAGCGCGTGCGCCGGCGTCACGTTTGTATACAATGCCGTAAAGCGCACCGGCCGTTTCCTGTTTTTTCTGCAATTCTTCTTTGATGTAGTTGAAGTGGGTCTGGAGAAACGATGTTCTGTCTGCATCACCGATTTCCTGGCGCACCATATCAGCCGTGAGTGCCGGGAAGTTGATCTGGCTTACGGTGTAAGCAGGTGCGGCAACTCCCGCTTTCTTTTCCACGATCTGCTTCAGGTTGTTGAGACCCTGGTCAAAATCTTTTCCCATTTCTTTATCCATGCTGTGAAACAGGTTGAAGATATTCCAGGGACGCGGTGTGGGAACAATTGTGGTCCAGGTAACGGTTGTGAAACCATTGTTTTCGGTCAGCACAAAACGCGATTGGGCTTTCTGGTTGTGCGGGGCCATGAAATGAAGTTCCTGTTCTATTTCGTTGGGTGCATTCAACTTTAAGATGGTGATCTTTCCTTCACCGGAGATGGTGGGATCGCCGGTCCATTGGCTACTGGCGCCAACGGTACCGTCTTGTCCGGTAATGACATTCTTCAGCGTGGAATCGTTCTGCGCCCATACGGACCATTTGTTGAAGCTTTCGAGTTCGGCGATTTGCTGGTACACGGCAGCGGCGGACGCCTGTATCTGTACAGAACGTTCTACTTTTTGCTGCGCGGGTATCAAAAAGGAAAGAATAGAGGCGGACAGTACCACGAATACCAGGAAAATACCAACCTGCTTAAGGTTCTTCATGCGATTGTTGTTTTTGAACAGGGCAAAAGTAGCACAAACTGAAGAGGTGTCATTTTTCCCGTAAAAAGAAAAACCCCGCTGGTGGGCGGGGTTGAAATACTAAACAAACTTCATTCAAAGGGTCGTCTTTGTTCTGGACGGGTTTTTCTTAGCCTTTTTTATTTTTATCGTAGTTCGCCTCGGCGTCTTTTGCCTTTTTGAAATCGAGGATCACACCATTGATGCAATAACGCAATCCTGTGGGTGGTGGCCCGTCGTCGAAAACGTGACCGAGGTGGGCTTTACAGCGGCCGCATTGTACTTCGGTGCGTCGCATGCCATGCGAGTTATCTTCTGTATAAATAATACTTGTTTTTGAAATAGGTTCGTAAAAACTTGGCCAGCCGCAACCGCTTTCAAACTTCGTGTCGCTTTTGAAGAGCGGATTGCCGCAGGCAGCGCAATAATAGGTGCCTACTTCGGTCGACTTTTCAAAAGGGCTGGTCCATGGGCGTTCGGTGCCTTTTTCACGCGCGATGCGGTAAACATCGGCAGGCAGGATCTTTTTCCACTGGTCATCACTGAGGTTGACAGCACTGCTGTCGGTAGTGGAATAAACGGGGTTATTATTTTTACTGGTGCTATCCATCCGGGTTGAATTTTTTACAGCTTTATTATGGTCCTGGGACCATGAGCATTGCTGAAACAGCACGCAACAGGCAACCAGGGTTAAGAGACGTATCAGCATACAAATTACTTATTTAACAAATTTACGTTACAAGGGTTCGAAAGGTTTTTTCCTTTAAAATCATTAACGTTTTATTGGAATTGAATAGAATTCAACGAAATATTGGCTTTTATAAACAGTTTTTAAGCCTCCTGTGTTATATTTGTTTTTCACCAAGGTTAGTAAGCGCTTATGTTCAATTTGATTTTATTTGGTCCTCCTGGAAGCGGAAAAGGTACACAATCTGAAAAGCTGGTTGATAAATATGGTTTGGTCCATTTATCCACCGGTAACCTGCTGCGGGAAGAGATCAAAAGCGAGACTCCGCTTGGTCTTGAGGCAAAGAAATTCATCGACAAGGGGCAGTTGGTGCCGGATGAAGTAGTGATTGGAATGGTGGATTCTTATTTCGACAAGCATAAAGATGCCCGCGGTTTTCTTTTCGACGGTTTCCCCCGTACGGTAGCGCAGGCTGAAGCTCTGGATAAACTGCTCGAGCTCAAGAAGAACGGCATTGCTGCCGTATTGGCGCTCGAAGTAGGGGAAGAAGAGTTGATCGCCCGTTTACTGAACAGGGGAAAAACCTCCGGCCGCAGCGACGATACAGACGAAGCGGTTATCCGTAAGCGCTTTTCTGTGTACAGCCAGGAGACTTCTCCGGTAGCTGAGCATTACAGAAAGCAGGACAAATTCCACTCTATTAAAGGGGAAGGTTCTGTAGATGCTATTTTTGACGCACTGTCATCCGCAATCGATGACCGTTTGAAGGTCAACAGCTAAGGCTCGCTGTATATCCCCTTTTTTCTCCGTGTCATATGATGATAGTCTGACAGTATCGTCCGGGCGATGGTGCTGAATAGGTTTGTTTTCGTAAAATTGCAGCAACGAACTTGCCTGTCCATGAATTTTGAAAAGGAAAATTTTTTACGCACCCGTTTGGTCCGGTACCTGCAACAGCTGCCGGGCAACACGCCTGCACAATGGGGCCGTATGGATGTTCAGCAGATGATTGAACACCTGGCTTTTGACGCCCTGCCCGTAGCAAACGGCCGGTTGATCATCAATAAACTGGTAACGCCGGAAGAACAATTGCCCCGTATGCGGGAATTTCTGATGAGCGAGCGCCCGTTTAAATTGAATCTGCAGAATCCCTTATTGCCAGCAGATCCCCGGCCATACCGCTTCCGCACCATACAGGCGGCCATCAGCACCGTACAGGAGGAACTGATTTATTTTTTTGACGCCTTTGCGAAGGAACCTAATAAATTACTGCGCAATCCCTTTTTCGGCGATCTGAATTTTGAGCAGCAGGTGCAATTACTGCACAAGCATGCCCTGCATCACCTGAAGCAATTCGGCGTGGTGCCGCTGGGTTAGAATCTTTCTTTCAACACGGAATCCGCTTTGGCCAGGCTGCCGAGAATATCATTCTTGATCTTGGTTGTTTTCTCGTTTTCGCTGGTATAATAGCGCACTTTCTCTTTGATATCGTTGTTGAGCGTATCGAAGTTGATTTGTGCCATCCATTCGTTCATGCCTTTTTCGGCAGCGGCGAGTTCGTCACCCAAACCTGACAGACGTGCACGCAGGTCGGCAGCGGCTTCCTTAGCCTGCGCGGGCAGCTTGTCGATGGAGTCGATAAGCTGTTTGGTGCGGTTGCGTGCATTACTGAGCGCGCGCATTTTCGCCATCCCCACATCATGACCTTTTATCATGCTATCGTATAAAGCCTGGGATTTCGCCTGAAGATTTTTTGCTGCATCATCAGCGCCACAAGCCACAAAAGCAACAGTAACGATCAGCAGCGCAGCTAAAAACAGTTTATTCATATCCGGGTCATTTTGTCCCGCAAAGGTAGCGATGATGGCGTAATTTCGGGCAATAAGTCAATAAGTGAATGGTCACTAGTGAAATGACAATAATCTTTGCGTCTTGCTTACTTTGCGCCTCTGCGTGAAAGAACGCGGGTTCACGCAAAGAGGTTTAAGAAGCAATGAACGTATGGCTCTTTTGACTTTTTAATTTTGACTTTTGAATTAACACGATTGTTATGCTACAACTAGAAAATTACATCGCCGGCGAGTGGGTAAAAGGAGCGGGCGAAGGACAGTTATTGTATGATGCCGTTACCGGCGAACCACTGGCAGCCGCCAGTACCAAAGGAATAGATTTCAAAGCTGCGCTGGAATATGCACGCAATACGGGTAACCCCGCCCTGCGTCGCATGACCTTTCACGAACGCGGCAATATGCTCAAAGCGCTGGCTATTCATCTGCGCATGCACCTCGACAAATTTTATGCATTGAGCTACCGCACCGGTGCCACGCGCGCCGATAGCTGGGTAGATATCGAAGGCGGCATTGGTAATTTATTTGCCAACGCCTCGCTGCGCCGCAAGTTTCCCGACAGCCCGTTTTGTATTGATGGGGAGAGTCACAACCTGAGCCGTGGCAACACCTTCATGGCTACGCACCTGCTGGTGCCGAAAGAAGGGGTAGCCATACACATCAATGCCTTCAACTTCCCCGTGTGGGGCATGCTGGAAAAAATTGCGGTGAACCTGCTGGCCGGCGTGCCCGCAGTAGTAAAACCCGCCACTGCCACTGCCTTCCTCACCGAAGCCGTGGTGAAAGAAATTATCGCATCCGGCATTTTACCCAAAGGTGCTTTACAATTGCTCTGCGGCAGCGCCGGCGATATACTCGATCATGTTGGTTCGCAGGATGTGGTCACCTTTACCGGTTCGGCATCCACAGGACTGATGTTGAAAAGCCATCCCGTTATTTTGCGGGAATCGGTGCCGTTCAATATGGAAGCCGACTCGCTCAACTGCATCGTATTGGGAAAAACGGTGAATCCCCGTACTGCGGAGTGGGATCTTTTTATCAAAGAAGTACGCAAGGAAATGACTACCAAAGCCGGACAGAAATGTACGGCCGTGCGCAGAATTTTTGTTCCGAAGGATAAACTCGAAGAGGTGCAGCGCGCCCTGGCTGTGTCGCTTGCGCAAACGACTATCGGTAACCCGCTCAATGAAAAAGTGCGGATGGGGTCGCTTGCGGGTCAGCAGCAACGCCGCGAAGTAAAAGAGCAGGTGAGCAAACTGCTGGCTTCTTCGCAATTGATCTACGGCTCGCTCGACAGTGTGGAAGTGATGGATGCCGATGCAGAAAAAGGCGCTTTCCTCTCACCGTTGTTATTACTTAACGAAAACCCTTTTCATACCAGTGAGCCGCACGAAATAGAAGCGTTTGGTCCCGTGGCAACGCTGATGCCTTACGACAACATCGATGATGCGATTGCGTTGAGTAAAAAAGGAAAGGGCAGTCTTTGTTCCTCCATCGTTACCGGCGACGACCGCGAAGCACGCGATTATGTATTGGGCGCAGCTACGCATCACGGACGTATACTGGTGCTCAATGAAACCTGCGCAAAAGAAAGCACGGGTCACGGTTCTCCGCTGCCGCTGCTGGTGCATGGTGGTCCGGGACGCGCGGGAGGTGGTGAAGAAATGGGCGGCATGCGCGGCGTAAAACATTACCTGCAACGCACGGCCGTACAGGGATCGCCCACCACCCTGACGGCCATCACCGGCGTGTACCAGCAATATGCGAAAGGTAATACCGGCGGTATTCATCCGTTTAAAAAATACTTTGAAGAACTACAGATCGGTGATCAGTTGATCACGGAGAAGCGACTCATCACCAGTGAGGACATCGATCAATTTGCCGACCTCAGCGGCGATCATTTCTATGCGCATTTGCGGGATACGGACTTTAACGATACCATGTTTGAACAACAGGTGGCACATGGTTACCTGATCATGAGTCTTGCAGCCGGATTGTTTGTTGACAGCTATGAAAAAAATCCCGTGCTGCTGAATTATGGCATAGATGAATTGCGGTTCACCAAACCGGTTTATCCGGGGACAGAATTACACATTCGTTTTACCTGTAAGGAAAAAATAACGCAGGATAAAAAGGACGAGACCGATATTCCGCGGGGTATTGTGAAATGGCTGGTGGAGATGCTGGATGATACGGATGAACCATTGGTGGGCGTGGCGACTATTCTTACCATGGTGCGGCGGAAAGGGTGATAATTCAAAAAGTCAAAATTAAAAAGTCAAAATTCAAAAAGGGCCAATAGCTAAGAGCTTTTCCGTGTGAAACATGGATTTCACGCAGAGACGCATAAGGAGCAGAGACGGCTAAGCATTCAAAAGTAAAAGGTCGTGGACTTGATGCTGCCTGCGATCTCCGTCCGCACGGTTCAAAAAATATTAACATAGTTCCTTCAGGGAGCAGGGCTTTTCGCCGTAATTTTAAACAGGTGATGTGTGCTGTGGCTTGAGGTTTGTATTTATTGATAAAATGAAAAAATTATGAGCCAGGAAATTAACGCTTACGTAAAATCAGAATTTCATAACGGGGTTACCACTATAGAATTTTTCCATCCGAGAAGCAATTCATTACCCGCCCGCATATTGGAAGAGTTGGCGCAGGCCATACACAGTGCCGGCAATGATATCGAAACCAAAGTGATCGTACTGCGTTCGGCAGGCGAGAAAGCCTTTTGCGCCGGCGCTTCGTTCGAAGAGCTGACCGCTATCAAAAACGAAGAGGAAGGACTTAGTTTCTTCAGCGGTTTTGCGCATGTGATCAATGCACTTCGTACTTGTCCTCAACTCGTGATCGGTCGTATACATGGTAAATGTGTTGGTGGCGGTGTGGGGCTTGCCGCTGCAGTTGATTATGCCATTGCCGTCGAAGGCGCAGACATCCGCCTCAGCGAACTGGCGCTTGGCATCGGCCCATTTGTTGTCGGACCCGCGGTGGAACGCAAAGTTGGCAAGTCTGCCTTTGCTCAATTGTCCATCGATGCGTCCATGTGGCGCAACGGCGACTGGGCACGCCGCAAAGGACTTTTTGCCGAATTGCATCCGACAGTGGAAGGCATGGATGAATCCATCGCGCGTCTCTCGTATACGCTGTCGCACTCCAGCCCGCGTGCCATGGCCGAACTGAAAAAAACATTGTGGGAAGGCACTGAGCATTGGGACAAGCTCCTGATCGAGCGTGCCGCCATCAGCGGGCGTCTGGTGCTGAGTGACTTCACGCGTCAGGCGATAGAGAAATTCAAAACAGCCTGATTGAATGGTAAGCCGGTTCACCAACGAAGATTTCCGCGATGTATGTGATCTGCTTGCCGCCAAAGACAAAGATCTGGCGCGTATCATTCACGAGCGGGGTTATCCGCCCATGTGGACCCGGCCCGGAACTTTTCAAACGCTGATCTTAACTATACTCGAGCAACAGATCTCGCTGGCATCGGCCTATGCCGCCTTTAAAAGATTACGTGCACGTACCGGAACGGTAACGCCCGCAAAACTTCTTGCCTTATCGGATGAAGAATTGCGGGCTTGTTCGTTCAGCCGCCAGAAAATCATTTATGCACGCGAACTGGCGAATGCAATCCTGGAGAAAAAAATAATCCTGCGTCATCTTACAGCCATGCCGGATGAAGATGTCAGGACCTTATTGAAATCCATAAAAGGCATCGGCGACTGGACGGTGGATGTATACCTGATGCATGCCTTGCAACGCAGCGATCTGTTTCCGCTCGGTGATATAGCGCTGGTCAACAGTTTGCGGGAGGTAAAACAACTACCCAAAGATGTGAGCAGGGACGATATGTTGTCTATTGCCGAAGCCTGGCGACCTCACCGCACCGTAGCCGCGATGATCTTGTGGCATGAGTATATTCAGAAGCGCGGGATAAAGCTAATGGGCTAATTTGACAATTTGAAAATTTGATAGTTGAGTATAAAGCAAACAGCCATGATGCATTTGCCTGAATCATGGCTGTCTATTGACTACTCAGCACTAACCCCCACATCGTCAAATTTTCAAATCTTCAAATTGTCAAATTATATATGCATCCCACCGCAAACGCTGATCGTTTGCCCGGTGATATAGGATCCCATATCGGATGCGAGGAATAAAGTGGCGTTGGCAATTTCTTCTGCGTGTGCGAAGCGGCCGAGCGGAATGCTGGCGCGGTATTTATCAGCCCCTTCACCATCTTTCAGATAGCTGGTCATGTCGGTTTCTACAAAACCGGGGGCAATGGCGTTGCAACGGATATTGCGGCTGCCGAGTTCTTTTGCCACGGATTTGGTAAAGCCGATGATGCCGGCTTTGGAGGCGGCATAGCTGCTTTGTCCGGCATTGCCCGACATACCGATAACCGAACTCATGTTGATGATAGAACCGGCGCGGGCTTTCATCATGGGCTTGATCACCTGCTTGGTCATGTAAAAAACGCTGTTGAGGTTTACATTGATCACATCTTCCCACTGATCGGGTGTCATGCGGAGAAGCAGGTTGTCTTTGGAAATGCCGGCGTTGTTAACGCAGATATCCACGCTGCCAAATTCTTTCATTACGTCGTTGACGAATGTTTCGCACTGTGCGATGTCGCCTGCATTGCTTTTGAATGCACGGGCATTGACACCCAATGCGCGGAGTTTTTCTTCCACGGCGGCAGCTTTTTCAGCACTGCCGTCGCTTACATAAGTGAAGGCTACATGGGCGCCGTGTTCGGCAAATTTGAGGGCAATGGCTTCGCCGATACCACGCGCGGCACCGGTAACAATGGCTACTTTATTCTCTAATAGTTTGCTCATACGATGATTCTGGTTTGTGTTCCAAGTGTGGACGGCAAAATAGGACAAAATCGCATTTTGTTGCTAAAATTTTGCATTCACTGTTGTTGCAGGGCCAGTATTTCTTCGAGGTATTTGCGTTCGTTGCTCAGTCGCGGCACTTTGTGTTGTCCGCCGAGTTTGCCTCGGTGGCGCAGCCAGTTGGCAAAGGTGCCTTTCTCCAAGGCATGTACCACCGGCATTCTCAGCGCTATGCTTTTATGTCGCTTGGCTTCGTAGTCGCTGTTGATACTCTGCAGGGCTTTGTCCAGTTCGGTAACAAATGCTTCGAGGTTTTCCGGATTTTTTTCAAATTCTATCAGCCATTCATGCGCACCATTGGCGCCGTCGGAAAAATAAACGGGAGCCGCGGTGTAATCGTTCACGATGGCGCCGGTTGCGTGGCAGGCTTCGGCAATGGCTTTGTCCGTATTGTCAACGATCACTTCTTCGCCGAAGGCATTGATGTAATGTTTCAGGCGGCCGGAAACGCGTACGCGGTAAGGTTTGGTGGACACGAACTGAATGGTGTCGCCCAAGATGTAACGCCAGAGACCGCCGTTGGTACTGATGATGAGTGCGTAGTTTTTGCCAACTTCCACATCATTGAGGCTGAGTGTCTGCGGATGTTTTTTACCGTATTCGCTTACGGGCATGAATTCCATGAAAATACCATGATCGGTGAAGAGCAGCATGCCATCGTCGCCGGGGCGTTCCTGTGCCGCAAAGAATCCTTCGCTGGCATTGTACATTTCCAGGTAATTGATGTCTTTGCCGATCAGTTTGGCGAATTGCTCGCGATAGGGCGTGAAGGATACGCCACCATGCATATATAATTCAAGGGCCGGCCATACATCCGCGATGCATGATTTACCGGTGATCTCAAGTATGCGGCGGAAAAGCACGAGTGTCCAGGTGGGCACACCGGAGATGGATGTTACATTTTCCTTTATGGTGCTTTCTGCGAGTTTTTCGATTTTGCTTTCCCACTCATCCATGAGGGCGATGCTGAGGTCGGGCGTACGGAGCCAATGTGCCCAAAAGGGAGAGTTTTGCAGCAATACGGCACTGAGGTCACCATATTGTGCTTCACTGTTCATGGGATTGATATTATGACTGCCGCCCAGTACCAGTCCTTTGCCGGTGAGCAAAGCAGACTCGGGGTTGAACTGGTAATACATCGTGAGCACATCTTTGGCTCCTTTGTAGTGACAGTCCTGCAGGCTTTCTTCCGAGAGGGGAATGAATTTGCTTTTGTCGCTGGAAGTGCCGCTGCTCTTGGCAAACCAATTAACGGGCGAGTTCCACAGAATATATTGCTCGCCCTGCATGATACGTTCGATATACGGCTTCAGGTCGTCGTATTCATGTACAGGCACGGCTTCTTTGAATGCTTTAACGGTGAACAGTTCCGAGAACTTGTATTTGCGCCCGAACTCCGTGTATTGTGCCGAGGTAACGAGATCCTGGAGTACTTCCCGTTGTGCATCGACAGGATTGTTCTTCCAGGCTTCAATTCGCCAGAGCCTCATGCGTGCAAGTGATGATATGGCAGGACTCAGTAAACTCATATATAGTTTGTCGGTCCGCCTTCCGTGCAGGAAACGGACATTAGGTTTAGTCGATTTCCTGGTTCAGCAGGTTGCTGATGACCAGCAATTGTTCCTGCAGACGCTGAAACTCCTCCGTGGTTTCAATATCTGCCGGAAGTGCGTTGGCAATTGCCTGTAACTCTCCATGCTGTTTGTTATTAGCGTAGGAAATGATGCCGGATTTGTAGAAATCAAGTGACCGGCTGAATTCCTCCCGCTGAATAGCTTCGGTAAATATGTTGTCTCCTTCCTCGCGGAGCATATTGATCATCCGCTCGGTAGATCCTGAAAGTGTGTTCTTGTTGATGGTATTGCCACCTTTTGCTTCCTCGTGCAAATAGTCTTTGCGCTTGAGCTCGAAATTGCGGCCGAGGTAAAGTCTTTTTACCTGGTCGTCGGATGCCAGTTCTTCGGCGGTGCCGTGTTTGAAGATCTTTCCTTCAATAAGCAGGTAGGCACGGTCGCAAATGGACAGGGTTTCCGTTACGTTGTGGTCGGTGATCAGGATGCCGATGTTCTTGTATTTCAATCGTGCCACGATGGCCTGGATATCTTCCACGGCAATTGGGTCGATACCGGCAAAAGGTTCGTCGAGCAGGATGAATTTGGGGTCTACGGCCAGGGCGCGGGCAATTTCAGTACGGCGGCGCTCACCACCGCTGAGTACGTCGCCATTGCTTTTGCGTACGTGCTGTAAACGGAATTCGTCCAGCAGCGATTCCAGTTTTATCTTCTGCTCCTTACGGCTCAGTTTGGTCATTTCCAATACGGCGGAAATATTGTCTTCCACGCTCAGCTTGCGGAAGATGGAGGCTTCCTGCGGCAGGTAGCCGATACCCATTTTGGCGCGCTTGTACATGGCTAAAGGAGTAATGTCCTCTTGGTCGAGGAACACATTGCCTTCGTCTGGTTTTACCAGGCCCACCACCTGGTAGAAAGAGGTGGTTTTGCCGGCACCGTTAGGTCCCAGCAATCCGACGATTTCCCCTTGTTTTACTTCAAATGAAACATTATTGACCACCGTACGGGTGCCATAGCGTTTCATGAGGCCTTTGGCGTAAATAGTAACTGACATGCACGACAAAAATAAGGTATAGGGGCTGCATCTGTACATTCCGGGTTGTTAATCCGGCGGAAGTCTTATGGCCTTTTTGGTATAAAAAACGGTCGTTAGGGTAGTTTATGACGCCTGTACATTAGTTTTGCACCCCGGCCGGGCTACCGCCGGTAATCATAAACGGAAGGATGAAAGTAATTGACCACATCAAAAATGCGAAAGACACATTGGTGTCTTTTGAAGTACTGCCCCCGCTGAAAGGCAAGGGAATTGAAGCGCTGTATAACCACCTGGATCCCCTGATGGAATTCAAGCCCGCGTTCATCAATGTTACCTATCACCGCAGCGAACATGTATTCAAGAAAAATGCTGACGGCTCTTTTCAAAAGGTAGTGGTGCGTAAACGTCCCGGTACGGAAAGCATCTGCGCCGCTATAATGAACAAATATGATGTGGACACCGTACCACACCTGATCTGCGGCGGCTTTGATATCAACGAAACCGAAGACGCACTGATCAACCTGCATTACCTCGGTATCGACAACGTACTGGTACTGCGCGGTGATGCGGCCAAAAATGAAACATCTTTCGAACCCGAACCCCGCGGGCACCGCTATGCCAGCGAATTGCTGCAGCAGGTAGTAGACCTAAATGCCGGCATTTACCTGGAAGACGACCTGAAAAATACCCACAAGACTAATTTCTGCATTGGCGTGGCCGGCTACCCTGAAAAACATTTCGAAGCGCCCAACATGGATACCGACATGGATTATCTCAAGCGCAAGATCGACATGGGAGCAGATTACATCATCACACAGATGTTTTTCGACAACGAAAAATATTATTCCTTCGTCAAGGCCTGCCGCGATGCAGGCATCACCGTTCCGATCATCCCGGGACTGAAGCCTATTTATACCCGCAAACAGCTTACTGTTTTACCCAAAACCTTCCACATCGATCTGCCAGCCGACCTGGCGAACGAGATCACGAGATGCAAATCCGATGACGAGGTGGAAAAGGTGGGTGAAGAATGGTTGCTGGCACAATCACGCGATCTGAAGAAAAACGGAGTGCCCGTACTTCATTATTATACCCTCGGCCGCCCGCATATGGTGGCGAATGTGGTCAGGGAAATTTGAAAATATGTAGATGTGCCGCCGCCTTGCGGCGGATGTGAAAATGAAATAAAATAAAAACGGCTGTGAAACATCTTCACAGCCGTTTTTATTTATCGGACATTCCCGACACTTCGGATCCGATGTTTCGGACACATCTACACATCTGCCGGAGGCAGCACATTTTCATATGGCCCACGCCGGAGGCGGGGCACATTAAAGAAGAAAGCGCCTTAAGGCGCTTTCTTCTTAACGAGTTCCTCCCACACCTGTTGATCGATGTGGACCGGGTATTTCTTTTTGAGATCGGAAAGCCAGGCTTCTTCGAGCAGGGATTGCTGATCGTTTATCACCAATCCTTTTGCTTCGGCAAAACTGCGCGGGCCGGCTTGCGGGTATACTTTGAATATATAAGCGAAGGTGGCGCTGTTATCTTGTTTGTTCACCGAAAGCGGAGTCAATGTTTTTTCTTTCGGTGTTGTTTTGCCAATACCGGGTAATTGTTCCCATTCGTAACGTGCTGAATCGGCCACCACTTTCTCCACCAATGCATCGGCGAAGGTGCGCCACTCGGTTGGTTGCTGTTTGAGCTGGTTCTGCAAAGTTTTGGCCACGGCTTCATCGTTGCAGAAAAAGATCACGGCTTCGGCGCTGGGTTTCCAGTTGTACTGCTCTTTTCTTTTCTGGTATAAAGCCAGCAGCGATGCGGAGTCGGTCTGTGCCTTGTTCCAGATCTCCTGTTGCATGATCTCAAAGAAAAGATTGCCATCGAGGAACTCGCTCATCTGCGCACGGAAGTCTTTATTGAAATCTTCCAGGTTATTGCGGTAGTAATCGTATTCTTTGGCTTTGATGTATTCGTCGGTGAGTTCGTTATAGGTTTTAACGCCGCTGCGGTCTGGTTTGAAACGGTAGTTGCGGCTGTAAACGATCCAGTCTTCCACGTTGTAATCCGTTTTGCCGATACGCAGCAATACGTCTTCCATTTTTACTTTGCTTCCCGCGGGGCCGGCTGGTTTGTAATCGAGCAGGCTGTCGCTGAATGCCCAGAGTGCCGCATCGGTAGGACCAACGCGCTTTACACCGGCTTTTTTTGCTACTTCATCGTAAATGAAATCGCGCACGGTGGTCCAGCGGTCATCGTTTTTCACCGCCATGCGCAGTTGTTCCATATAGGCCGTGTTGTTGCTATCGGCTGATACGGGTTTAACGCTGATGCGCTTGAGAATGTGCCAGCCGTGGTTGGTCATGAAGGGTTTGCCTACCTCGCCGTCTTTTTTCAACAACCAGAGATTGTTTTCAAAGGTCTGATCAAACTGGCCAACGCTGATATCGGGCATGGTGCCGCCTGTATTCACGCTGATATAATCATTGCTGAATTTATTGACGAAGGAAGTGAAGTCCGCACCTTTTTTTAATTGCGCGTAAAGTGAATCGGCCAGCGATTTGATGTTGTTGCGTGTAGCCTGATCTGCATCGGGAGGGAAGGCCAGCAGGATTTGCTGTGCTTTCATTTTCCCCAATGCTTTTCTTTCGCCTATATTTTTAAAAATATGATAGCCTGCTCCGGAGCGGTATACGCGCGAGTGTTGTCCAACGGCAGTCTGGTATACCAGGTTTTCAAAAACATACGGCAGCGTGAAAACTGTGACGTAACCGAGATCGCCTTTGTTGGTTTTGGCAGAAGGATCGTCGGAATATTGTTGGGCTACCGAAAGGAAATCCTGTTTGGGCAGGGCTTTCAGCACCTGTTGCAATTTGGCATAAGCCGCGGTGGTATCTGCAATGCCGCCGGTATTGCGGAAGGCGAGGAAAATATGGGCCGCATGTACATCTTTCTGGCTGCGCCTGAACGCTTCGCGGGTGAGCCGGTTGATGGCTTCGGGATCGTTGATATAATTTTCGATGATCTGTACGCGCAGGTTCTCCACTTCGGTTTTGATCTGCGGCAGTGTATCATAACCTCTGGCAAAAGCTTCGCGGATCTTGAGGCGTGAGTTGATGTAGAGATCGAGGTATTCGCGCATGGAGCCCGCTTTATCGGCGCCGATGGCATTGTTGTTTTTGGTGTAAGCCCGCAGGAATTCAGCGGCATCGGCTTTGGTTCCTCCGTAAGTGAACAAGGTCTGCGCCTGGCCGGTGAGGCAGGAGGCCAGCAGCAGGCCGGTGAGCATTAGTTTGGTTTTCATACTGAAAAATTAGTTCTTTCGTTAATGGCCGTTTATTTTTTACGGTAGTCAAGTATTTCGTTGATCTGTTCCCAGGTCAGTTTTTTTGCGATGATCCGTTTGTCGCGGTCGAGCAGGTAAAGGGTGGGGAAGCTCTGCACATCATACAACTGCGAATAACTCGGAATGCTTGCGTTGATGCGCGATGTTTCTTCCGCTTTTGAATAAAAAACATGTGTCCAGCCTTCGAGGTGGTTGTTACTGATGAATTTCTTCCAATCGGCAGGAGAAGCATCTACTTCTTTGGCCACGGCATAAATGTGCAGGCTGTCGGCCTTCCATTTAGTGCGGTACATGGAGTCGAGTTTGGGCAACACTTCTTTACAATGTCCGCAATTCGGATCATAAAATGCCACGAGGGTATAGGGCGATTTCACTTCGTAAAGATTACGTGTAGTGCCGGTGCTGTCGGGCAACAGGATATTTTCCGCAGGGTTGCCCATGATGTTGGCCATGAGGTTGTAGGCTCGTTCGGTAATGATCTTTTTGCCTTCAGGCGTGAGCCAGCTGTACTCTTTCTGCGAGAAATATTTTTCAAATAAATGCACGAACACTGCATCTTCCCACATGTATTGCTGCTTCAGGTAGCGGTTGACAAATTTTACGAGGAGGAAGCGGGTCATTTCATCGCTCACGGAAGCATAACCCAGCATCCAGTCGATCTCTTTGTTTACCGAGTCGGCATTGTGGTAAACCAATGTTTTGAAATATTTGTCAATACGGTCTTCAAACAAAACGGATGGCGTGCGTGCGAGGCGTTCGTCGAAGAAATTAATGTTGTCCCAATAATGATTTTTGAAATAGCGGTATGCATAAGCCGAATCGTATTTGCCACCGGGATGTTCTGCTGCCGGTGGAATTTTCGGTTCTTCCATCAGATGGAGCAAAGTAGCGAGCAAAGTGTTGGGATTTTTTGCAACCACATTTTTGCGGTAAGCGGAGATGGCCGAGTCGGCTATGGCAATATCTTTTGATAGTTTGACGGAGTCGGCGCCGTGTGTGCCGGCCAGTTGCTGGCGAAGCTGGTTGATCTTTTCGCCGCGCTGGCGCATGGCCTGCTGGTACTCGATGAAAAGCGTGTTGTCGGGTGAATTGACAAACTTGCGGTTGTCGAGATCAGCGGTATCTGCGAGAATGGTGAAATGTTGTTGTTTATCGACCAACACTTCAAAATAGCGGTCTTTGCCGGGGAAACCAATAATATAAATGCCGCCGCCGAGCGGCTTGGTGCCTTTGAAAACACCTTCGCTCTTGTCGTTGAGCTTGATGGAATCGTCGATGGGCATTGATTTTCCCGAGTAGTGCCCGAGGTAAATATATTGATTCTTAAAGGGCTTGAACGTGATCTTGATCTCGTAACCCTTGTTCTGGGCTGACAGGATAAAGGACGACAGCAGGAATGGTAATAACAAAAAACGATTCATCAGTCTAGTCTGTTTATGCCGGGGTAAGCTCGTAAAGTTAAAAAAAACCGGGTTGCCAAGCTCAAAAGATGCAAAAAGCCCGGGGAAGGTTGCCGCGCCTCTTTCCCGTATTTTTGCGGGATTATGGCAAGGAAGAAGAAACAGGTTGTATTGGAGAAAGTGCTGGTGGAAGATTATGCCGCCGAAGGCAAATCGCTGGGGCGGGTAGACGGGAAGGTGATTTTTATCGAACAGGTGGTTCCCGGCGATGTGGTGGACGTAAGACTGGGTAAAAATAAAAAAGACTGGGCGGAAGGCCGTCCCGCGCATTATCACAGTTATTCGCCCGACCGGGTGAAGCCATTTTGCTCACATTTTGGCGTTTGCGGCGGCTGCCAGTGGCAGATGCTGCCTTATGAGCGCCAACTCCAATACAAAGAGCGCCAGGTAAAAGACAACTTGCAGCGCATCGGCAAACTGCAACTGCCGGTTATCGAACCCATTCTGGGCGCGGAGGATACGCGTTATTACCGCAACAAAATGGAATATACGTTTGGCAACCGCCGTTTCCTGACTACGGAGGAACTGGGCAACCCGGATATCACGCCGGACAGCCAGGTGGCAGGATTCCATGCCCGCGGGATGTTTGACAAATTAGTGGATATCGACACCTGTTACCTGCAGGCCGAGCCCACCAATGCCATTCGGAAGGCGATAAAACATTACGGGTTGGAGCACGGTTACTCCTTTTATGACATCCGTGAGCATCACGGTTTTCTGCGGACGATGCAGGTGCGGCTGTGCCGCAGCGGCGAACTGATGGTGAATGTGGTAGTGGGCGAGCCGGACAAAAAGAAAATAATTCCGTTGATGGATCATCTGCTTGCTTTGTTTCCGCAGATCACCACGTTACTATATACTATCAATACCAAACGAAACGACAGCCTGCACGATCTGGAGCCCGTGGCTTATCACGGCAAAGGATATGTGGTGGAAACGCTGGAGGAATTTCAATTTAAAGTAGGGCCGAAATCATTTTTCCAAACCAATACGGCACAGGGAGAAAGATTATACCAGGTGACGCGGGAATTTGCCGAACTCACAGGCAACGAAACGGTCTATGATCTTTACTGCGGTACGGGCAGTATTGGTATCTTTCTGAGCAAAAAAGCGGGAAAAGTGGTGGGCGTGGAAGTGATTGCTGCGGCCATCGAAGATGCAAAAGAAAACGCTGCACTGAACAACCTGAAGGATACGGCGTTTTATGCGGGGGATGTGGTGGATGTGTGCGACGATGAGTTTTTTGCCAAACACGGCCGTCCGGATGTGATCATAACCGATCCTCCGCGTGCGGGCATGCATGAAAAGCTGGTGCGCAAGATTCTCGACATGGCGGCGCCGGTGGTGGTGTATGTAAGTTGCAACCCGGCTACACAGGCCCGCGACCTGCAATGGCTGTCGGAAAAATATGAAGTAACGCGCGTGAAGCCGGTCGATATGTTTCCGCATACGCTGCACATTGAAAATGTGGTGCAGTTGAAACTGAAAAAAGAAATAAACAACGAATTGCCTGAATAAAAAACCAGTATGAGTAATTTCCGTTATACGCGATCCGAGAGTTTTCCGCCGGTTGTTAAAAATCTGCTCATTATCAACATCCTGGCTTTTGTGGCGCAGCAGTTTTTTGATCAGCAGTATGATATGACGCGCAAGTTGTCGCTGTGGCCGGTGAACACGTCTTACTTCGAGCCTTACCAGATTTTTACGCATATGTTTTTGCATGCGGGGTTTATGCACCTGCTGTTCAATATGCTGATGCTGTGGATGATCGGGCGGGTACTGGAATCTTATTGGGGAAGTAAACGCTTCTTGTTCTTTTACCTTGTTTGCGGACTGGGAGCGGCGGCTGCGCACATGGGTGTTGAATATATACAGGTAAACCAGCAGA
>PJUL01000378.1_pt1 | contig 34178 bp, 25 predicted proteins | sample 1512221 | NCBI WGS metagenome assembly PJUL01 (sample SAMN08177667, study PRJNA422409) | Feces metagenome, whole genome shotgun sequencing project.
GGCCGACAGGATGACCTTCTTGGCACCAGCGTCCAGGTGCTTCTGCGCGGTGACCTTGTCCAGGAACAGGCCGGTGGATTCGATCACCACGTCGGCGCCGACTTCGTTCCACTTCAGGTTGGCGGGGTCGCGCTCTTGCGTGAGGCGGATCTTCTTGCCGTTGACGACCAGGGTGTTGCCCTCGACCGAGACTTCGCCCTTGAAGCGGCCATGCACCGAGTCGTACTGCAGCATGTACGCGAGGTACTCGGGCTCCAGCAGGTCGTTGATGCCCACGACTTCGATGTCGCTGAAGTTCTGGATGGCCGAGCGCAGCACGTTGCGGCCGATGCGGCCGAAGCCGTTGATACCAATCTTGATGGTCATGTTTTTCTCCAGGGTAGTGAAATGAATAGGATTTGGCGCGACGGGAGTGATGGGCGCGCTGGTATCACCCCTTGAATTTCTTAAAGAGTCGCCTCAAGCCGGTGGCTGGCAGGGCATGGGGTCTACCGGGTGTCTCGGCCTCGGAAGGGTGCTGTTCGCGCAACTGCGCAATCGCCTCGGCCGCTGTCAGGTGCTGGAGTGCGGTCGCTCCGGGGAGGTGTTCTCCGCAAAAGTACGCGAGTCCTTGCGGATGCGACAACATGGCGGTGTCCCCTGGCCGATGGTCTAAAAATGCCAGCCACTGGCCCCTGCGCACCCCGGTTTCTTGGGTTGCGTGTAGGCCGCAGACACTGCACCGGGCCGGATTCATTTTGCGCGCTCCTCGGCAATGAGTCCCAGCAGCGGAATGAACAGCCGGGGTGCTTCATGCAGCACGGATTTCACAACAAGGTTGTGGATGAGCGCCGCTTCATAGGGGACCAGTGCCGATGCTCCGTACATGGGAGCAATTTCAGAAATGCTTTTATACGTTCCTTGAACGGCACCGCTGAAATTGCCGCCCACGGTGCGGTCCATGTAGCGCACTTGGCCTAATGCGTTGCGGAATGCGTAAATCGCGTGCCCGCCAATCACCTTGCCTGCCTGCTCTACCCGAACTGCCAGCATGAGGACGCTGCCGTCACGGGGGAGCAAACGCTCGATGTCCCGGGCAGTAACTACCTTGGTGACGGCACCAATTCTGACGCCGAGCCGCTGGAGATATCCAATGCCGGTCGCTAGATTCGGGATTGTCCAGAGCGCGTTCATTGGCATGCCGAGCGCTTTCGCCAAGTCCTCCACCGCCACCAGCAAACGGCCATTTGTTGAGTGGTGCAATTGGCGCAATGCCTTTGCGGATGCCACCCAAAAACAATTGGGACCACCGGTATCTGCAACGAATCGCGCGGCGGAGATCCCCTTGGTAGTCTTCAGCAAGCTAACGGCTTTGCCGACGGGAAAGATGGCAGCGAACCGCAGTGCATCAGTTCCCGCTCCACTGAGAGTCCCTTGCTTGAGTCCATCACCTAGACGCAGAAGGTCGACGAAGCCACCGCCAAAGGTCATCAGTGCCTTGGTCGCCGATGCGCCCAACATGGATCCTATGGAGTACTGCGAGTCCTCCACCCAGCGATCCAGAATCTGTTCGCTTTCCCCACGTTGACGATCAAACCAATCGGCAGCTTCTGTGAGTACCCACATGTGCGTTCCGTTCAGCAGTGCTTCGGCGTCCGTCTTTATCGGCGGCGCAAAACCGCCAGCACGGTGGCGGCGACGTTCTCTTCGGTGAAGCCAAAGTGCTTGAACAGCACCGGTGCCGGGGCCGACTCGCCGTAGGTGTCGATGCCGACCACGGCGGCGCAGCCGTACTTCCACCAGCCGTCGGTCACGCCCATTTCCACAGCCACGCGCGGCACGCCGGCCGGCAGCACGCTGCTCTTGTACTTGGCGTCTTCGCGGTCGAACGTGGTCGTGCTGGGCATGGAGACCACGCGCACCGCGATCTTCTTGTCGGCCAGCAGGCGCTGGGCCTTGAGCGCCAGCTGCACTTCGGAGCCGGTGGCGATGATCACGGCCACAGGCTTCCTCTTGAGGCCCACGTCAGCGGGCTCGCTCAGTACGTAGGCGCCACGCGAGATGTCGCCCAGGTCGCGCTTGGGCGCATAGGGCAGGTTCTGGCGCGACAAGGCCAGCACCGTGGGCTTGTTGCGGTTGCTCAGGGCCACGCTCCAGGCCACGGCGGTTTCGGCCGTGTCGGCGGGGCGCCAGACATCCAGGTTGGGGATCAGGCGCAGGCTGGCGACGTGCTCGATGGACTGGTGGGTGGGGCCGTCTTCGCCCAGGCCGATCGAGTCGTGCGTGAACACGTGGATCACGCGCTGCTTCATCAGCGCGGCCATGCGGATCGCGTTGCGGCTGTAGTCGCTGAAGGTCAGGAAGGTGCCGCCGTAGGGGATGAAACCGCCGTGCAGTGCAATGCCGTTCATGATGGCGGCCATGCCGAATTCGCGCACGCCGTAGTTGATGTGGCGGCCACCCGCGCCAGCCTCGTTCTTCACCACAGCGCCCTGCATGTCAAAGCGCAGGTTGGGCGTGCTCTTGGTGTTGGTGAGGTTGGAGCCGGTCAGGTCGGCGCTGCCGCCCAGCAGTTCGGGCAGCGCGGCGGTGAATGCTTCCAGCGCCAGCTGGCTGGCCTTGCGTCTGGCCACGGTCGCGCCCTCGGTGTGGGCGGCCACCACGGTGTCCACGGCCACCTGGGCAAAGTTGGCGGGCAGGTCGCCGTTCATGCGGCGGGTCAATTCAGCGGCCAGCTCGGGGAAGGCTTTGCTGTAGGCGTCAAAACGCGTGTTCCATTCGGCCTCGGCGCTCTCGCCCTTGGCCTTGGCGTCCCAGCCAGCGTACACATCTTCCGGGATCACGAAGGGCGCGCTCGTCCAGCCCAGGGCTTCGCGGGTCAGTGCAATCTCGTCGGCGCCCAGCGGTTCGCCGTGGGCCTTGGCCGTGTTGGCGCGGTTGGGGCTGCCCTTGCCGATGTGCGTCTTGCACACGATGAGGCTGGGGCGCTCGGTCTGCTTCTTGGCATCTTCGATGGCGGCGGCCACCTTGTCGGCGTCGTGGCCATCGATGGGGCCGATCACGTTCCAGCCACAGGCCACAAAGCGCAGGGCTGTGTTGTCGATGAACCAGGGCTGCACCTGGCCGTCGATGCTGATGCCGTTGTCGTCATACAGCGCGATCAGCTTGTTGAGCTTCCATGCGCCAGCCAGCGCAATCGCTTCGTGGCTGATGCCCTCCATCAGGCAGCCGTCGCCCATGAAGGCGTAGGTGTGGTGGTCCACCACGGCATGGCCTTCGCGGTTGAACTCGGCGGCCAGCAGCTTTTCAGCCAGCGCAAAGCCCACAGCGTTGGTGATGCCCTGGCCCAGCGGGCCGGTGGTGGTTTCCACGCCGGGGGTGATGCCCACTTCAGGGTGGCCGGCGGTCTTGCTGTGCAGCTGGCGGAAGTTCTTCAGCTCTGCCATGGGCAGGTTGTAGCCCGTGAGGTGCAGCAGCGCATAGATCAGCATCGAGCCGTGGCCGTTCGAGAGCACGAAACGGTCGCGGTCAAACCACTGGGGATTGGCGGGGTTGTGCTTGAGGTGGCTGCCCCACAGCGCCACGGCCATGTCGGCCATGCCCATAGGGGCGCCGGGGTGGCCGGAATTGGCTTGTTGAACTGCGTCCATGGCCAATGCGCGGATTGCATTTGCCATCTGTTGGGATTGCTGGGTGTTGGCCATGGGGTTTGCGGTGGGGAGGGTAGGTGCAGGGGAAACCCGGCATTTTACCGGGGCGGCCCGGAGCGGGATATGCCGCAGGCCGCGGCGCACAGCCGTTCAGCCCTCCACCGCAGCGTGCCGCCGCCCCTGCCGCTGGGCGTGCAGGTCGGGGGGCATCAGGCTGGATTTATAGAAAAAATGGCTATAGCGCTTGATGGGTAAGCGCTGATAGCTATCAAATCAGGAGTTATCGCGGTACTCGTTGGCGCAGGGCTGCCACAAGCATCAGCAGGGCCAGCAAGAGCAGGCCCCACTGCGACAACGTGGGCACAGACTGCACGCTGCCAGGGCCTGGGCCCGCGCTGGCCAGAGGTGTGACACCCGCGGTGGGTGGCGCCGAGGCGCTTCCACCTGCCGTATTGGCGGTGACGGTGAAGACGTAGGCCGTGCCATTGGTGAGGCCCGTGACGGTGCAACTGGTGGCAGGGTGCAGCACCGTGCAGCTTGCGCCGCCCGGTTGCGCGGTGACGGTGTAGCTGGCGGGCGTGGCGCCCCCGGCCGGCGGCTGCCAGGCAACAGTGACTTGGGCGTTGCCCGGCGTGGCCGACACGCCGGTGGGTGCGCCCGGCGCTGCCAGCATTGCGCGCAGTTCGAACGTGTAGGCGGCCGAACCGATGGCATTGCTGAACACGCGCGCCTGGTAAAGGCCTGGTGGCAAGTGGGTGGGCAAGGGCCGAGATGTGTAGCCGTTGTCGCTGGACAGCAGCGCATCCAGCCACACCGCAGTGCCACCTTCCAGGCTCTCCAAGCGCACCTGCGGCAGGTTGCTGGCCGACTGCTGCGAGCCTCCGCCGGCGGCCTCGCCGTCGCCGGTGAAACCGGTGCCGATGAGCTGCAGCGGTGCGCCAGGGTCTTGCAGGGTGAAGTTGTTGGTGATGCTGGGGCGCTGGCGAGCCGTGGGCTGAAGGTCAATGAGCAGGGGCTCGTCGGGGTTTCCCGGGCCGGGCGAATATCCGCCGATCAGCATCACTCTGCCGTCCGGCAGCAGCAGGGCTGCGTGGCCGGTGCGGCCCAGCGCAAGGGTGTGCACGATGCTCCATCGGCTGGTGACCGGGTCGAACACCTCCATGCGCCGCACCTCCGAGAAGCCGCCCCAGCCGCCCACCACCATGACCCGGCCGTCGGGCAGCAAGGTGGCGGTGGCGCCACTGCGTGACTCCGCCATGGTGGAGACGCTGTGCCAGGCGCCCGTGCCGGGGTCGTAGATTTCCGCGCTGGTCAGAACTTGGTTGTTGTCGCCCCACCCGCCCGCAACGAGCAGCCGCCCGTCCGCCAGCAGGGTGGCAGTGTGGTATCCGCGTCCCCGGTTCAGGCTGGGGCCGCTGGTCCAGGTGTTGCTGGCCGGGTGGTAGAACACCGTACTGGCTGCGTTAGCGCCGCCTGTGCTGCCGCCCACCACCATCACCCGGCCGTCCGGCATCAGCGTGGCTGTGTGGTTGACCCTTGGCTGGGGCATGGCGGCCGCTGCCAGCCACAGGCCTTGGGCTGGGTGGTAGATCTCGGCAAGCGCCAGCGGTGCACCGTTGATCTGTGCGGTGCCGCCCGCGATCAGCACGCCCCCACCGGGCAGCAGTGTGGCCGTGTGCATCAGGCGGGCTTGTGCCATCGGTGGCGTCGCGGTCCAGGTGCTGGTGGCGGGGTCGAAGACTTCGGCGCTGGCATGGGCCTCGCTGTTTCCCGCACCGCCTGCCACGAGCACACGGCCATCGGTCAGCAGGGTTTGCGTCTGGTGGCGCCGATACGGCTCCACAGATGTGCCCGCAACCACCCAGTCGTCTGTGGCGGGGCGGTAGCGCATGGGGGTGGCGTTTCCACCCCCGGCACCATAGATGGCACCGCCCGCCACCAGCACCGAACCATCGGCCAGTACGGAGGCCGTGAAATTGCCAGAGGCGGGGCGCAGCGCCGCTGGCACGGCGGAGGCTGCCGCAGCCGCAGTGAAGACCTGCGGACTGGTGAGCACGGCGACCGAGCCTTGCCCGCCCACCGCCAGCACCTGGCCGCCGGGCAGCAGCGTGGCGGTATGCCACTCGCGCGCGGGGCTCAGGTTGGCGCCCAGCGTGACGTTGCCATCGGCGGGGTTGAAAAAGGCGGTGCTTGCGACCAGCGCACCGGCGCTTGTGCGCCCTCCGCTCAACATGACCCGCCCGTCGACCAGCAGGGTGGCGCTGTGGCGGGTGCGTGCACCCACACTGGCGGCGGCCGCCCAGGTGTTGGTTGCGGGCTCGTACAACCAGGCCTGGCCGCTCAGCACCGTGCCGTCTGCCTGCTCGCCGCCCGCTACATACACCCGTCCGTCGGGCAACAGGGTTGCGGTGTGGAACATGCGCCGCTCGCCCGCGGGCAGGGCGGCTGCCGATGCCCAGGTGTTGGTGGCCGGGTCATAGAGGGCCGTGTTGGCCGTGGCGGATTCGCCGTTGTCCATGCCGGCAACGATCAGCACGCGCCCGTCGCGCAGCAGCGTGGCCGTGTGGTGGCGCGCCCCCAGGCCGGGCATCTGGTCAGCGCTGCTCCAGGTTCGGCTGGCCGGGTCGTAGATTTCGGCGGAGCGCAGTGCCGCCTGGCCCGCGCCGCCCTGGCCGCCCGCGACGAGCACGCGCCCATCGCGCAGCACCGTGGCGGTGTGGTGGCGGCGCGCTACGGCCAGATCCGGCACGGGCGTGAAGGCGTCGTCCACGGGGTCATAGGTGGCGGCGCTGCGCAAGGGGGTGCCCGTGGCACTGGTGCCGCCCGCCACCAGCACAGTGCCATTGCGCAGCAGTGTGCCGGTGTGGTTCTGCCGCGGCTGCGGCAGCGGCGCGGCGGCGCTCCATTGGCCGGTGCTGCCACTGTGGCGCAGGGTGGTTGCCAGCGTGTTGGTGCCGTCGCTGCCCCCGGCCACCCACACCCCTCCACCCGGCAAGGCCGCGGCGGTGTGGTGAAGGCGAGCGCCATTGAAGTCGGGGCTCGGTGACCATTGGGCATGTGCGGCCGATGCCAACAGGCACAGCGCGGTGGCGTGCAGCAGGCGCCGCAATCGCAAGACCATCGTGAACATGGGAACGTATCTCGTTTTTAAAGGATTTGGATGAAAAGTGGCTGTAGCGCTTTCTGGTAAAGCGCTAACAGCTATCAAATGAGGAGCTTTTGAGGGATGCGGTGCGGGGGCTCTCCGTGTCACCGCGCACTGCCTGAAGCCTCCGCACAGCCGTTTTCGGCGCGATGCGTGCGGAGGCGGCAGAGGCTCCCTGGCGCGTCAGGGCACCTGCACTGCGACGGGTGCCGACAGCGGTCCCTCGTTGCCCGCTGCGTCCAGCATCGCCACCTGGTAGCTGTGGCTACCGCGCGGTGCGGTGGTGTCGGTGTAAGCCGTTGCGCTGGTCACGGTGGCAATGGCAACGCCATTGCGGTACACCCGGTAGCCCGCAGCGCTTGCCGCGATGAACGCCTGCTTGGTGGCCTGCATCTGCGGGTTGGCGTTTTGCTGCGGCAGGTAGCCGTAGTTCACCGTCCACACCAGCGTGCCACCCAGGCCCTGTTCGCGCACCCATTGGCCTTTGGCGGCGATGGAGCGCTCGTCCTCGTAGCTCAGGTAGGTCACGGGCGTGTCGCTGGACCGCCACCAGGGCTGGGCGTAGGTGATGTAGCTTTGCTTGGCCACGTCGTCCCAGTGGTAGGTGGCACCGGGCTGGCCAAAGGCGTTGTCGGCCACCAGCCGCTGCGTGTAGTTCATCCAGTCGCCGTTGTTCATCCAGCCCTGCATGCCCGCCAGGCTTTGGCGCGGGCCGGTGACGGGGTTGTTGTAGTACGCGCCATACAGGCCAATGCCGATGCCCAGCTTGGCGCGCGGCACACCCGCATCCAGGTAGGCCTGCACCGTCGACTCAATCGACGTGGGATACAGATCGCCTGCGCCGAACAGCGGCGAGTGGTGCCACGACAGCCAGCCCCAGTCACCCGCCATGCTGTAGGTCATCAGATTGAACTGGTCCACCACAGCGGCCACTTCGGCATGCCAGGGCGTGATGTCGGGGTGGTTCTTGTTCACCCAGAAGCCGGGCCAGCTCAGCACCAGAGGCGCAGCCTGGTAGCGGGGGCGCTGGGCAGATGCGGCACGCAGCTCGCGCAGCAGCGCAAGGGCCTGGGCGCGGCCTTGTGGTGTGTCCAGGTTCTCTTCCCAGTCGATGTCCACACCGTCGTAGCCCTTCTGCACAGCCTTGTCCAGGATGTTCTGGATGAAGCGCGCACGCACCGTGGCATTGGCCGTGGCGGCCAGGAAGCCGGGGCCATCGTTCTCGCCGCCGATCATCATCATGGTCTTCACGCCTGCGGCGTGGGCCTTGGCGATGAGGGTGTTTTCCACTTCAGCATGTGCATTGCCTGCACCCTCCAGCAGGTCTCCCGCCTGCCCGCCGGTCAGCGATCCGAGCGCGGGCGCGTAGCGGCCAAAGACGAAGTGCGTCATGGTGCTCATGTCCACGGCCTCGGGCGGGTACATCGTCCAGTACCAGCCGGCGTAGTAGCCGGTCACCCATTTGCCGCTCTGCGTGACGGGGTTCCAGCCCAGGCGCACGCCCTGCTGCGTGGCGGTGCCATTCAGGCCGCCGACGGAGGGCAGCGGGTTGGCGGCATCCACGGCCACCTGGGTGGTGGCCGTGGCCGTCTGCCCGGTGCTGTTGCTGCAGATCAGCGTGTACGACGTGCTGGCGGTAGGACGCACCAATTCTTCGCCTTCCGGGGCGCGCGCGCCGCTCCAGCCGCCAGAGGCCGTGCAGGCGGCAGCGCCCGTGGCCTGCCAGGACAGGCGGGCGCTGTCGCCCGTTTGCACGCGCGATGGGGCAGCGCTAAAACGCGCAATGGCTGGCGGTGCAGGCGGCGGGCCGTTGCGCACGCTGACGGTGGCCGACGCGCTGGTGGTGTCGCCCTGCGCGTTGCGGCAGGTCAGCCCATAGGTGGTGGTGGCCTGCGGGCGCACGGTGGCGCTGCCGTTGGGCGACTGTTCACCGCTCCAGCCGCCGGTGGCGGTGCAGGCCGCCGTGTGGTTCGTGCTCCAGGTCAGGATGCTGGTGCCGCCAGCATCCACGGTGGCAGGCTGGGCTGCGAAGGCCTGGATCTGCGGTGGCACGGGTGGGGGTGGTGTGGAAGCGTCTTCCTCCACCACCAGCTGTGCCAGGCCCTCGCCCCCGGCCTCGAAATACTCCATGCGCACCGTGTGGCGCCCGGCGCTCAGTGGCACGCGCGCTTCGTCCATGGTGATGCCGTGCACCGTCCAGTTGTCGATCACCTTGCGGTCATTGACGAAAACGCGCACGCCATCGTCGGTGAAGGTGACGAAGCGGGCGGTGCCGCCGTTGAACGCCAGGTTTGCTGTCCAGCGGGCAGAGAAACCGTCCACCGGCAGGCGCGCCGGGTCTCGGCTGCCCTGGGGGCCGGCCCAGTAGTGGTCGATGGGCCCTTTTCGCAGCGCTGCAGTGCGGGCGCGCCCGACAGCGTGGTGTTGGGAAAGTATTCGGCCAGCCATTGGCCGCTGGGGCATTGCAGCGCGTGGGCTGCGGTGCCGCCGCCCAGCAGGAGCAGGGAAACGGCCAGCGTGCGCAACGCAGCACCTGTGCGGCGGGCGCGCCTGTGTGACAAGGGCATGGTGAGGACTCCTCTTCAGTGTTGTTGTGTGGAATGAAAAAGGGGGAAGCGAAAGGGGCGCATGTCGGCGCAGCGGCTTCATCGCCCAGGTTTCTTCTGGCGCGCGCGCATCACCTCCACATTGGCGCGCTGCTCGGGCGTGAGGCCCTGCGCGGGCTTGGCGCCCGGGGCTTTCTCTACGGCCAGCACCATGCCGGCGTGCAGCGCGGCCAGCGTGGCAGCGGCGTATTCGCGGCTGGTGAGGCCGTGGCGCGCCAGCGTCGCGCGCACCTGGGGGATGGCGTCGAGCTTGCGGGCGATGTCTTCCACCGATTCGGCGTCGTCACCGTCGTCCTGCCCACCCTGGTCGGGTGGTTGCGGCAGCTTGCGCAATTCGGCCGTGGCGGTTTCCATGCGGTCCATCAGCGCGGGGGTAAGGCGCAGGCGCGCCTGGGCCGCATCCGCGGCCCAGGCGCTGGCCGTGGTGGTGATCAAAGCCAGCGCGGCCAAGGAGAGGCCGGCGAGGGTGCGGGTCAGCAGGGGAGGGTGCATGGCGGGGTTCCTGAAAATTAGTTTTGAGGCAAAAAGTGGCTCTGGCGCTTGGTGGACAAGCGCTAGCTGCTATCTATTTAGAAGTGCTTGTGGGGCCTGGGCGGGGCGCCGTGAGCGTTGGGCCTAGGCTAGAAGCGCGCCGCGGGCGCCGCCCCACCCCCACGGGGTAGTCATGGGCCTGCCCTGCGCGCTACATTCGCGTTTTCGTGAAAAAAGTCATGCCCGCACCTGTCTCCTCGCCCCGCCGCGACATCCAGGCCGCTGCCCGCTTGCGGCAGCTGGCCTGCCTGGACACCACCGGGCCGCAGGCCATTGCGCCGGTGTTGGCAGCGCTGCACCCCTTGATCGGGTTCGACGCGGGTTGCCTCATCCACCCCGGCGCGCAGGGCGAGATGGAGGTGTTCATGGAAAACCCCGCCTTGCAGACGGCGATGCCGGACTACTTCGACCCCCGCATCCAGCACAGCGAAGCGCGGGTGATGCACCGGGGCGCGCGCCACTTTGCCGAGGCCTTGCGCGTGGAAAAGGGCGTGCAGATGCTGCCGCAGATGTCCAAGGTGCCCGTGCCTGAACTGGTGCGCAGCGAGTTCTTCAACGTGGTGCTGCGCCCTGGCGACGTGGGCGATGGCCTCAAGCTGCCGCTGCGCACGGGCGCAGGCCAGGGCGTGGGGGTGCTGTGGCTGTTTCGCAGCGTGGCGGACCCTCACTTCACCGCGGCAGAGGCCGCGGCGCTGGGCCGGCTGGAGCCCTTGCTGGCGCGCGCGCTGCAGCCTGGTGAGGCCGACACCGATGACACCGAGGTCTGCGGCCAGGGCCTGCTGGTCGTGTCGCCTGCCGGGCAAGTGCAATGGGTGTCGCCCGAGGCGCACACGCTGCTGGCGCTGGCCATGGGAACGCGCTGGCGCGCGGGCAACAGCGAGTTGCCGGACGCCGTGCGGCTTCTGGTGCAGCGGCTCTTCTGGCCCGCGACCGGTGGAGACGGCCATTTGCCGGAGCTGGCGCTGCGCACTGCGCACGGCAGCTTTGCACTGCGCGCCACACGCCTGGCCGGGCTGGCGGGCGATGCAGCGGCCAGCCCCGGTGCACCAGAAGCCGCCGCCATCCACATCACCCACCGCAGGCCCCGGTGGGCGCAGCTGCTGGAGCGCCTGCATGCGCTGGGCCTGCCGCGGCGCCAGGCAGAGTTGGCTTACTGGCTCGCGCGTGGGCTGCAGGAGGCCCAGGTCGCCGAGCGCATGGGCGTGAGCATCAACACCGTGGCCTACCACCGCCGCCATCTGTATGCCGCCCTGGGCGTAGAGGACCGCCAGGCGCTGCTCCAGCGGCTGCAGCGGCCTTTGCCAACTACCCCGCGGGGGTAGGCTGGCGCGCAGGGATGGCCGATAGATTCGGCCGTCCATGCCCACCCACCGACAAGCGACGAACGCCCTGGCGCACCTGCGCCACCTGGCCCGCCTGGACAGCAGCGGCCCCGAGCTGATCGGCCCCGTGCTGGAGTCGCTGCACGCGCTGATCGGCTTTGAATCCAGCGGCTACTTTTTTCCGGGCGGCAGTGGCGAGCTCGATGTGCATGTGGAACACCCGAACCTGCAGGCCGCCGTGCCGGACCACTTCGACCCGCGCATCCTGGCCAGCGAGGCGCGCGTCTTTCGCAACGTGCTGCAGCACACCGACGACATCGGCCGCCACCCCAGTGGCCCCCAGTCGCTCGTGCAGATGCTGCGGGTGCCCACCGCCGAGCTGCAGCGCAGCGACTACTACAACGTGGTGATGCGCCCCGCGGGCGTGGCCGACTGGCTGAGCCTGCCGCTGCGCTCGCCCCAAGGCCAGCCGGTGGGCATGTTGTTCCTGTTCCGGCCGGCCCGGTCGCGCGCGTTCGGCGCTGAGGAACTGGCCACGCTGGCACGCCTGCAGCCCAGCCTGACCCGCGCGCTGTGGTCCGGCGGTGTGGTGCAGGGCGATGGCGAGGCCGTGCGTGAGGGCCTGCTGATCGTCACGCCCATGGGTCAGCCGCTGTGGGCCTCGCCCGAGGCCGAAGCCTTGATCGCGCAGGCCCTGGGCTGGCGGTGGCGCTGGCGCCTGTTGGGGCGGGTGGCTGGTCACGCGCCTTTGCCCCATGCACTGCAGCTGCTGATCCAGCAACTGCGCCTGCCCGGCATGGCGGCGCCCGAGCTGTCGCTGCGCAATGCGCACGGCGCGTTCCATGTGCGCGCCAGCCCCCTGGCGGCCACCATCGGCGGCGGTGAAGCCGTGGCGCTGCACATCACACAGCGCGTGGCCCACAGCGCCCGGCTGCTGCAGGCGCTGCGCGAGATCGGCCTGCCCCCGCGCCAGCGCGAGCTGGCGTACTGGCTGGCGCGTGGCCTGCCGGAGTCGCGCGTGGCGGCCTGCATGGGCATCAGCGAAAACACGGTGGTCTACCACCGCCGCCAGCTCTATGCAGCCTTGGGGGTGGCCAGCCGTGGGGAGCTGCTGGAGTGCCTGGCCGACGGCAGAACCCGGGGAGCGGGATGAGGTGACATCCTGGCCCCCCTTGGGCCAGGCGGTGAGCCTCAAGGCGGTGGCTCCGAATCAAGGAACCTGCACCACGGCCGTGGCCGACCGTGGCCCTTCCTGCCCCTGTGCGTTCACCACGCTGACCTGGTAGCCGTAGCTGCCGCTGGGAGCTGCCGCATCGACGTAGCGCGGGTCGTCGGTGGTGGCGATGAGCGTGCCGTTGCGGTACACGCGGTAGCGCGCAGCACCGGCAATGAACGCCTGCTTGACGGCTTGCATCTGCGGGTTGGCGTTCTGCAGCGGCAGGTGGCCATAGTTCACCGTCCACACCAGCGTGCCACCCAGGCCCTGCTCGCGCACCCACTGGCCCTTGGCAGCGATGGAGCGCTCGTCCTCGTAGCTCAGGTAGGTGACCGGCGTGTTCGGCCCTCGGAGCCAGGGCTGGGTGTAGGTGATGTAGCTTTGTTTGGCCACGTCGTCCCAGTGGTACACGGCGCCGGGCTGGCCAAAGGCGTTGTCGGCCACCAGCCGCTGGAAGTTGTTCTCCCAGTCGCCGTTGTCCATCCAGCCCTGCATGCCTTGCAGGCTCTGGCGTGGGCCGGTCACAGGGCTGTTGTAGTAGGCGCCATACAGGCCGATACCGATGCCCAGCTTGGCGCGTGGCACCCCCGCGTTCAGGTAGGCCTGCACGGTGGATTCAATCGACGTGGGGTGGTACGTGTCGGCCCCGAACAGCGGTGAGTGGTGCCACGACAGCCAGCCCCAATCGCCCGCCATGCTGTAGGTCATGAGGTTGAAACGGTCCACGGCGGCGGCCACGTCGACATGCCACGGCGTGATGTCCGGATCGTTCTTGTTCACCCAGAAGCCGGGCCAGCTGATCTCCAGCGGCTGGGCCTGGTAGCGCGGGCGCTGTGCAGCGGCGGCACGCAGCTCGCGCAGTAGCGCCAGGGCCTGGGCGCGGGTGGCAGGCGTGTCCAGGTTCTCTTCCCAGTCGATGTCCACACCGTCGTAGCCCTTCTGCACGGCCTTGTCCAGGATGTTCTGGATGAAGCGCGCACGCACGGTGGCGTTGGCCGTGGCGGCCACAAAGCCGGGGCCGTCGCTGTCGCCGCCCACCATCATCACCGCCTTCACGCCCGCCGCATGGGCCTTTGCGATGAGTGCGCCTTCCACCTGCGCGTGGGCGCCGCCAGCGCCCTCCAGCAGGTCGCCTGCGCGGCCGCCGGGCAGTGAGCCCAGCGCGGGCGCGTAGCGGCCAAAGACGAAATGCGTCATGGTGCTCATGTCCACGGCTTCGGGCGGGTAGGTTTCCCAGAACCAGCCGGCGTAGTAGCCGTTGACCCACTTGCGCCCTTGGGGCGATGCGGGCCAGGCCAGGCGCACACCGGCGGGCGTGACGGTGGCATTCAGGCCATCGGTGTTGCCGGGTGGTGGCGGTGGTGGGGGCGGAGGTGGCGGTGTTGTGGTGCGCACGGTGACGGAAGCGGAAGCGTTGGTGGTGTTGCCCGCGGCGTTGCGGCAGGCCAGCGCGTAGGTGGCGGAGGCCGAGGGCTTCACGCTGGCGCTGCCGTTGGCCGACTGGGCCCCGTTCCAGCCCGCGTCTTGCGCGCTGCTGGCGGTGCAGGCCACGGCGTTCTCGGTGCTCCAGGTGAGGAGGCTGGTGCCTCCCGCATCGATGGTTGCGGGCAGTGCGGTGAAGCCGGCAATGCGGGGCGGTGGAGGGGGAGGCGGTGGCGCGGTGGGCGCTGTGCCTTGAATGAACAGCTGCGCCAGGCCTTCGCCGCCCGCTTCGTAGTACTCCATGCGCACGGTGTGTGTGCCTGCGCTCAGTTTGACCTTGGCCGTGTCCTCGGTGATGCCGTGGCGAGTCCAGTTGTTGATCACGCGCTTGTCGTTCACGAACAGGCGCACGCCGTCGTCGGTGTAGGTGGTGAACTGAGCGGTGCCAGCGCTGAATGGCAGGTGGGCCGTCCAGCGCACGGAGAACGCGTCCACTGGCAGGCGCGGGTCGGGGCTGTCGGTCATCCAATAGTAGTCGATGGGGCCGGCCTCGCAGCGCGTGAGCACCGGGCTGCCTGCAAGCTTGGTATTGGGAAAGTACTCGGCCAGCCACTGCCCCGAAGGGCAGTCGAGCGCAAAAGCGTGAGCGCCTGCCAGCAGCAGCGAGGCGGCCAAGGCACGGGGCGCATGGCGGTGCAGGATGGATGTCAAGGTTTTCATGGTGTTTTTGGCCTCTAGCGCTTATCAGTTAAGCGCTGGTAGCTATGGTTTTTGAATCAATCAAAGGCCCGGCGGTGCCGCACGCCTGCGACCAGCATCAGCATGGCCAGCAGCAGCACACCCCATTGAGACAAGGTGGGCACGCTGTGCACCGCACCCCCAGGGCCACCGCCCGGGCCTGGGGCGGGCGCCACACCCCCCGTGGGCGGGGCCGATGCATTGCCGCCAGCCGTGTTGGCCGTCACGGTGAAGGTGTAGGTCGTGCCATTGGTGAGGCCCGTCACGGCGCAGCTTGTTGCAGGGGCCAGCACGGTGCAGCTGGCGCCCCCGGGCTGCGCCGTGACCGTGTAGCTCGCTGGCGGCGTGCCGCCCGCGGGGGCTTGCCACGACACGGTGACCTGGGCGTTGCCGGGGACCGCGTTGACGTTGGTCGGCGCATTCGGGGCACCCCCAGCCAACACGCGCACGCTGACGGCGTCGGATGCCATGCCGTTGGTGAACAGAGTGAGCTGGTACAGGCCTGGGTTCATTCCCGAGGGGAGTGCCTGTCCTGTGAAGGTCGTGGCGGTGGACCGCTCCGCAGCCAGCCAGCCCACTTCCCCGTTGTCTACCCGCTGCATGCGAACCAGGGGTAGGTTAGTGGCCGCTTGTTGAGTGCTGCCGCTGCTGCCTTCGCTATCCCCTGCAAAGCGCAGCCCGGACAGCAGCAAGGAAGCGCCTTGCGCCACCTGCGCTGGCGCCGATGTGATGTGGGGGCGGCGTGCGTTGGACACACCGGGCTTGCCGCCGTAGAGCAGCGCTGTGTCCGCGCCATTGGTCAACGCGCCGGCAATCAAAACCTGGCCGTCGGCCAACATCGTTGCGGTGTGGTTGGTGCGGGGCTGGGGCATGGGCCCTGCCGCTTGCCAAAGGTTGGCGCCGGGGCTGTAAACCTCTGCGGTGTCGGTGGCCGAAAAGGCCACCGAATAGCCGCCCATCACCAGCACGCGACCATCCTGGAGCAAGGTGGCGGTGTGGGATGACCGCGGGGTGGCAAGGCTGCCCGCCGTCTGCCAGGCATTGGTGGCAGGGTCGTAGATTTCGACGGTCTGGGTGGAGTTGCTGCCCATGGTCAAGCCCCCGGCCACCAGCACGCGGCCGTCGCCCAGCAGGGTTGCGGTATGGTTCACGCGCCGTTGCGCCATGCTCGGCGCGGCGGCCCACACACCGGTGGCAGGGGTGTAGATCTCTACCGTGTTCACCGGGTTGTTGTAGCCCACCGAACCGCCGGTCACCAGCACGCGGCCATCGCGCAGCAGGGTGGCGGTGTGCGAAAAGCGAGTGCTTGTCATGCTGCCGGCCGACACCCACCGGTCTTCTGCCACCAGGTAGATTTCTGCTTCGGCGACCCCCGCATAGTTGTCGCCCGTTCCGCCCATCACCAGCACGTTGCCGCTGGGCAGCAATACGGCCTTGTGGGCGTTATGGGTCTTGGACAGGGTCGCTGCAGTGGTCCACTGGTTGCTGCTGGGGCTGAAGAGCTCAGCGCTGGCGGCCAACTCGTTGGTGGTGGTCCCACCGACAACCAGTACCCGGCCATCGTTCAACTGCGTTTGAGAATGGCCGATCCGCACTTTGGACATGGCAGGTGCGGGCTGCCAGAGACCCGTGGACGGGTCGTAGCGGGCTGTTGACGCGGATGGCGTGGCTGTGTTGGCGGCCACCACCCATCCTCCGGTGACAAGCACCGAGCCATCCCGCAACAAGGTCGCGTTGTGTGCCTCACGCCGCGCAGGCAGAGTGCCCGTCGCTGCAGCGCTCAAGGTGTCCATGCTGAACAGTTCTGCGCTGGCGGATGCGCCCAGGCCACCCATGCCGCCGGCAACCAGAACATCACCTGTGTGGAGCAACAGAGCGGTGTGCATGCTGCGCGCTTGGGACATGGGTGTGAAAGCCGTGGTCAAGCCGGATGCCGGGTCGTAGATCTCGGCCTGGTCGGTCGGTGTCCCTCCCGTCTGGCCGCCGGTGAGCACCACCCGCCCGTCGGGCAGCAGGGTCGCCGTGTGCTGCATTCTGGGTGTGGCCAGAGGCGTGGAGGGTGTCCAGGTGTTGCTTGCCGGGTCGTACAACACGGTGCTTGAGAGGGCATTGGTCTTGTCGCTGGAGCCCCCGGCCACGAAGACCCTGCCATCTGCCAGCAGCGTCGCGGTGTGGTCCATGCGCGCGCCTGGCAAGGGCGCGGTTGATGTCCACGTGTCGGTGCCCGGGTTCCAGATGGCCGTGGCCACCGTCGGGGTTTCGCCGTTGTCCACGCCCCCGACAACCAATACCCGGCCGTCGGGCATCCGCGTTGCCGTGTGTTGGCGCGCACCCATGCCCGGCATCGCACTTGCCGAGTCGAAACTGCGCGTTTCCGGGTCATAGATCTCTGCGGACTTCAAACCCTCTTGCCCCCCGGTGCCCCTGCCCCCAACAATCAGCACGCGCCCATCGGGCAGCAGGGTGGCCGTATGCAAACTGCGGCGCACTGCCATGTCACTGGCCGCGGTGAACGCGCCGCTCTGCGGGTCGTAAGTTGCCGCGGTGCGCAACGAGGCACTGTCATTGCGCCCGCCAACGATCAACAGCGTGCCGTTGTGGAGCAGCGTGGCCGTGTGGTTTGCTCGCGGCCCGCCCGGAAAGTCGGCGCCATTCGCCCAGCGTCCGGTGGATGGGTCATAGATCTGGGTGGTGGCCAAGGTGCCTGCGCCGCTGCCACCGGCAACCAGAACCCGTCCGTCGGAGAGCTGGGTGGCCGTGTGCTGAGAGCGCGCGGTGGTGAAACTGCCTGCCGCTTGCCACCCCGCGGCACTCGCCAGGGTGGCGCTGGCCAGGCCCAGGCAAAGGGCTGCCGCCTTGAGCACGGCGCGGGTGCTTGCGGCCAGTGCGGTGTCTGTCATGCGAAATCCTTCCGAAGAGAAAACAAAAACGGGCCCCTGTAAGGCCCGCTGTGGATTCTTCAGAAACGAAGCGATTGCGGCGACAGCCGATCAGCGCGATTTCACAGCCGGTTGTTCGTCGGGTGTGATGGATTTGGGAGGTGCACCCCTTTCTCGCTTGTATGCCCGCGCCAGGATGGCGCCGGTGGAGTACCCCACGGCATCGGCCACCTGTTGCAGCGTCAGGCGTTTTTCCTTGAGCATGCGCTCGGCCAGGTGCACGCGCCAGCGTGCCAGATACCGCATGGGTGGCAGCTGCATCTGCGCCTGGAAGCGTTGGGTGAAGGTGGTGCGGCTGAGGTGGCACAGCGCGGCCAGGCTGGTCGCTGTCCAGGGTTCGGCGGGGCGGGCGTGGATCGCCTCCAGCGCGGGCGTGATCCGCGGGTCCTGCACCGCAGCCGGTCCCATCGACGCAGCGGGTGCGGCCCGCTCAGGGGCCTTCAACCATTCGAGCACGAGGTGCTGCATGAGCGCGGTCATGGCCTGGGTCATGCCCACGCCTTTGCCTCCCGCACGGATGTCGCTGATCCATTGCACCACCTGGGCCATCAAGGGCAGCCAGGTTGGGTTGCTGGAGCGGTTCATGCGCATCACGGGAGGCAGGCCTGCAACCAGCGGGTGGCTTGCCAGGTCGGCCGTCCAGTAGAAGCTGCCGGTCCACGCGAGTGGCGCCGCATCGCCCCCGATCGTGAGGTTGTAGGTGGTGCCATGGCGTACAGGCTTGTGCGACAACAAGGTCTCCCACGGCTTGAGCGGTGCCTGAGGATCGGTGAAGACCCAATGGCGGCCCGCGTGCGGCAGGAACACCACGTCGCCGGCCTCCAGCGCTATCGGCGCCTGGTCTTCCCACTGTATCCACCAGCCCTCGGCGCCCACTACATAGAGCGGTGCGCGCTTGCGGGTGGAGATTTCCAGCCGCATGGGCGGGAGCAGGTGGAACTGCAGGTGCAGAAAGGGCGTGAAGACCAGCCCCTCGACCATTTTTTCGTAGGTGGCGGTGGCTTTGTCGGTGCGAGGAGCCGGTGCGGACATGGCGCGATTGTGGCAGCGCAGCAGCAGCGGCCCGTGCGTGTACTACAGTGCTGCCCCATGCAAGGACTGCACCTCACCGCCGATCTCCATGGCTGCCGCTGCGATGCGGCGTGGTTGCTGGACGCGGCCGCTTTGGGTGGCGCGTGCACGGACGCCGTGCGTGCTGCCGGTCTGCAAGCTGTGGGGCACTTGTTCCATGAATTTCCAGCCACGGCGCAGGGCCCAGGTGGTGTGACGGCGACTGTTCTGCTGGCCGAATCGCACTTGTGCGTGCACACCTGGCCTGAGCAGCGCGCAGTGACGCTTGATGTGTATGTGTGCAATTTCGGCGCGGACCATTCGGGCAAGGCGCACGCGCTGATGGATGTTTTGCTGGCGCTGTTCCAGCCCGCCACCGTGGACCGCCACACGCTGCGGCGCGGTGAAGTCAATTTTCCGGCCCCATGATCGCCAACACCTCGCCTTCCCCTCATCAGGTGCCGGCCTTGCTGCTGGCCGCCGGCCGTGGCGAGCGCATGCGCCCGCTGACCGACACCACTCCCAAGCCTTTGCTGGTGGTGCAGGGCCAGCCCCTGCTGCAGTGGCACCTGCAGGCGCTGCAGGACGCCGGTGTCTCGCGAGCGGTCATCAACACCGCATGGCTGGGCGAGCAGATCAGCGAACGGTTTTCAAGTGTTTTTGGCCTCCAGCGCTTATCCGATAAGCGCAAGCAGCTATCAATTTCATACTCCCACGAAGGTGTGGATTTTGGCGGCGCACTGGAAACCGCAGGCGGCATCGCCCGGGCGTTGCCCCAACTGGGCCCCGTGTTCTGGCTGGCCGCGGGCGATGTGTTTGCGCCCGATTTTGTGTTCGACGCCGCAACCGTCCAGACATTTGAGAACAGCAACAGTCTGGCCCACCTGTGGCTGGTGCCCAACCCGGCCCACAACCCCCGGGGCGACTTTGGTTTGTCGGCCGAGGGTCTGGCGCTGAACCTGCCCGCCAACGACCCCGCGCCGCGCTACACCTACAGCACCATCGCCCTGCTGCGGGCCGAGCTGTTTGCGGCGCCGTGGTGCGACATCCCGACGGGAAACCCGGCGGGCGTGAAGGCCCCCCTGGCACCGCTGCTGCGCCACGCCATGGATGCAGGGCGCGTCTCGGCGTCGCTGTACACGGGCCGCTGGACGGACGTGGGAACGCCCGAGCGGCTGGCCGAACTCAACCGCTGACGCCGGGCTTGAAGGCGGGCTCCAGCGTGATCGCCGGGCCGTTTTCGCAGGCACGCAGCATCCACTGGCTGGGGGCGAACCGGGCATCCGGCCCGTCGGGCGCGGGTTTGCCCACTTCGGCCTGCACGTCGTAGGCAATCGGCGGCACCTGAAAGACGGCGATCTGCCCCTTCTTGCACGCCAGGCCTGAAATGAGCTTGTTGGGCACCCAGCTCTGGGTAGCGTTGTCGTAGCGGTACACGGGGCCAAGGCGCTGGTCCTGCGCCAGCTCCACGCGGGTTGGCAAGATCTGCAGTGCGCTGGCAACCACACCTGCCAGCTCCACCGGCTGCGCAAAGCGCACGGCCGCCAGTCCATGCAGCGCCAGGGGGCGGTTGGGCTCGCCTTTGTCGAATGGGTCGTGCCGGTTGATGAGGCTGCCCGCGGGGATCAGCAGTTCGCCGTACTGAAAATCCTGCGGCAGCACAAAACGCTCGCGGCTGGCCCGCACGGTGGCGCCGTCCTGCCGGGCCTGCTCCGTGCTGGCGGCCAAGTACATGCGCAACCCCGTCCAGGCGTTGCACACCACGGCCACGGCAATCAGCACCTGCAGTGCACGGGTGGTGAGCAGCCACTTCTGCGGTATGTCAATCCAGCGCGCATACACCGCGTACACCAGCAGGCCGCCGGTCAGCACCAGCCCCAGCATGGGCAAAAACGTGGCGAAGATGAAGTTCAGCAGGGTGGAGAGGAAAAGCGGCATGGCGCAAGGTGAGGGTTGCAAAGGGTCAAGCCGGGAAGAGGCCGAGTCTGCCATGGGTTGATGTGGTTGCCTGCCCTGGGCCAGGCACTGCGGCATGGCGGCCACAAGATTGCCCCTTGCGTGCGCCGCCGCCGCCCGATGGCCCCAAAATGCGCGGATGAGCCAACCCAACCCCCTCTACGCCCAGCGCCGTGCCCGCCTCGCCTCCCTGCTTGGCGAAGGCGGCGTCGCCATCATCCCCACAGCGCCCGCGCATGCGCGCAACCGCGACACCGACTATCTGTACCGCCACGACAGCTATTTTTATTACCTGACTGGCTTCACCGAGCCCGGCGCGTGCCTGGTGGTGGGGCACGACGGCCGCAGCACCTTGTTCTGCCAGCCCAAGGACCTGGAGCGGGAAATCTGGGACGGTTTCCGCCTGGGCCCAGCAGCAGCCCCTGCGGCCCTGGGGCTGGACGCAGCGCATTCCATCAACGAGCTGGACGCCCAGCTGCCACGGCTGCTCGAAAACCGCAGTGCCGTGTGGTACCCCTTTGCCATCCACAGCGGCCTGGCCGCGCGGGTGGAGGGCTGGCTCAACGCCGTGCGCGCCCGCGTGCGCTATGGCGCCATGTGCCCCGCTCAGCAAAATGACCTGTGCACGCTGCTGGACGAGATGCGCCTCATCAAGGATGCGCACGAGCAGGACATCATGCGCCGCGCCGCCGCCATCAGCGCCGAGGCCCACATCCGCGCCATGCAGCGCTCGGCCCGCATGCTGCGCGCCGGTGAAGACGTGCGGGAATACCACCTGGACGCCGAACTGCTGTACGCGTTTCGCGAAGCGGGCTCGCAATACCCGGCCTATGGCTCCATCGTGGCGGCCGGCGCCAATGCCTGCGTGCTGCATTACCAGGCCGACGCAGCGCCGGTGCGCAGCGGTGATCTGGTGCTGATCGACGCAGGCTGCGAACTGCACGGCTACGCCAGCGACATCACCCGCACCTTCCCGGCCAATGGCCGCTTCACCGGGCCGCAGCGTGCGCTGTACGACCTGGTGCTGGCCAGCCAGAACGCAGCCGTGGCGGCCACCAAGGCCGGTGCGCGCTTCAACGACCCGCACGACGCCACCGTGGCGGTGCTGGCGCAGGGCATGCTGGATTTGGGCCTGCTCGACAAGAACAAGATGGGCACCGCGCAGGACGTGATCGACCAGCGCGCGTACTTCCAGTTCTACATGCACCGCACCGGCCACTGGCTGGGCATGGATGTGCACGACTGCGGCAGCTATGTGGAGCCCGGCGAGGTGGGCCAGGTGAGCGAGCGCAAGGACCCACTCTCGGGCGAGACCATCACCAACCGGCCCAGCCGCGTGCTGCGCCCGGGCATGGTGCTGACCATCGAGCCCGGCATCTACGTGCGGCCGGCGGACGGGGTGCCCGAGCAGTTCCACAACATCGGCATCCGCATCGAGGACGATGCCATCGTCACCGCCGGCGGGTGCGAGCTGATCACGCGCGGTGTGCCGGTGAAGACCGACGAGATCGAAGCGCTGATGCGATGACGGTGCCCGGAGCGCGTGGCCCGCAGGCCGGTTGGCGCCTGGGCGTCATGCTGTGGCTGCTGGGCATGCCGGGCGTGGTGGCCGTCGTGTGGGCGCTGTTGCCGCCGCTGGCCGCCAACCAGGCGTTGCTGCCGCTGCCGCTGTGGGCCGTGGTGCTGCTCAGCGGTTTGCAGACGGCGGTGCTGTTGGTGGCCGCCGTGGCAGTAGGAACCACGGTGGCACCGCACATTGGTTTACAGGCGCCCGCGCTGACGGCGTGGCTGAGCGGACAGCGAGTGACCCCGGCGCTGCGGTCGCAATGGATGCCGGGTTTGCTGGGCGGTATGTTCGGCGCCATCTGGTTGGTGCTACTGTCGCATTTCGCTCCCTCCGAACTGCGGCCCGCCGATCCTGCCAGCGCCATGCCGCTGCTGGTCAAGGTGCTCTATGGGGGCATCACTGAAGAACTGCTCGTGCGCTGGGGAGCGATGGGCCTGCTGCTGTGGCTACTTTGGCGCGTGCTGCAGCGCGGGCAAGGCAGCCCCCGGCCGGTGTGGGTGGCTGTGGCCGTGGTGCTCAGCGCGCTGTTGTTCGCGGCCGGGCATCTGCCCGCCGCACAGGCCATGGCCGGGGTGCTGACGCCCGATGTGCTGGCCTATGTGTTGATCGGCAACACCGTGTTCGGCCTCGTGGCGGGTGCGCTGTTTGCCCGGTGGGGGCTTGAGGCAGCGATGCTCGCCCATGTGCTGGCGCATGCGCTGTCGCATCCGTTTTTGGCATAGCGGCTTCGAACAGGGCGTCAGCGCCTGGGTAACTGGTCCGTAACCGCTTCGTGTGAGAATTGAAATTCAATGACACGACCCGCTTCTTTGCCATGAAACCAGGAGACTTCCCCATGCCCACGCGCCGCGCCACCAAGATCGTTGCCACCCTCGGCCCTGCTTCGAGCGATCCGGTGCTGCTGGAGGCGATGATCCGCGCGGGTGTGAACGTGGTGCGGCTCAACTTCAGCCACGGCAAGGCGCAGGACCACATTGACCGCGCTGCCACGGTGCGCGCCGCAGCCCAGCGTGCGGGCCGCGAGGTGGCCATCATGGCCGACCTGCAGGGCCCCAAGATCCGCGTGGGCAAGTTTGCCGAGGGCAAGGTGATGCTGGAGTCTGGTGCGCAATTCGTGCTGGATGCCTCTCGCATCGAGCTGGGTGACATCAACGGTGTGGGGCTGGACTACAAAGAGCTGCCGCGCGATGTGAAGGCGGGCGATGTGCTGTTGCTCAACGACGGGCTGATCGTGCTAACGGTGGATGCCGTTCGTGGTGAAGCGGTGCACACCACCGTGAAGGTCGGCGGCGAATTGTCGAACAACAAGGGCATCAACAAGAAGGGCGGTGGCCTGACCGCGCCGGCCCTCACGGCCAAGGACATGGAGGACATCCGCACGGCGATGAGCTTCCAGGCCGACTATGTGGCGGTGAGCTTTCCGAAGAACGCGACCGATATGGAGATGGCGCGCCAGCTGTGCAATGTGGCGGCGTCCGAGTTCCGCCACAAGCCCGGTCTGATCGCCAAGATCGAGCGCGCCGAGGCCATTCCGCACCTCGAATCCATTTTGCGCGTGAGTGACGGCATCATGGTGGCGCGCGGCGACCTGGCGGTGGAGGTGGGCAATGCCGCCGTGCCCGCGCTGCAAAAGAAGATGATCCGCATGGCGCGCGACATGGACAAGGTCGTCATTACCGCCACGCAGATGATGGAAAGCATGATCACCAACCCCGTGCCCACGCGCGCTGAGGTGAGCGACGTGGCCAATGCCGTGCTGGACGGCACCGATGCCGTGATGCTGAGCGCTGAGACCGCCGCAGGCCGCTACCCGCTGGAAACCGTGGAAGAAATGGCCACCATTTGCGCTGCGGCCGAGGCGGCGGAAGACCATCAGCTCGATGCCGACTTCACCGGCCAGACCTTTGGCCGGATTGACCAATCGATCGCCATGGGCGCGCTGTTCACTGCGCACCATCTGGGCGCCAAAGCCATCGTGGCCATGACCGACAGCGGTGCCACAGCGCTTTGGATGAGCCGCCACAGCATCGACATTCCCATCTACGCGCTGACGCCCAAGGTGGCCACGCAGCGCAAGATGGCCATGTACCGCAATGTGCGCCCGCTGCTCATGGACACCAGCGCCGACCGCGACACTGCATTGGAGCAGGCCGAAGGCCACCTCAAGAGCCGCAACATCGTGCAAAAGGGCGATGTGTATGCGATCACCTGCGGCGAGCCCATGGGCGCGCCAGGCGGCACCAACATGCTGAAGATCTGCGTGGCCAACTGAGTTGGATGGACGGGTGGCTTTGAGCCACCTGGCCATTTTGGGGTGCCGGGCTAGTCGGGCTTGACCGCCCTCACGGGTAGCGGTGTGACCCAGGGCGATGTGCGACGACGCACCCGCAAAGCCACCGCCCAATGGACGCTGCAGGCTGCGATGACACCCGTCAGTGCGCCCGCCGCCACATCCGACGGAAAGTGCACGCCCAGGCTGACGCGGCTCCACGCCATGGCAAAGGCCACCAGCCATGCGGGCACAGCCACCGTGCGCAAACCGCCCAGCGCCAGCCCTGCAGCCAAGGCGAACGCCGCGGCCGTGTGCATGCTGGGGAAACCGGCGCGTGCGGCGTGTTCTATCCACTGGTGGCCGATGCCCAACTGTGCCGGGCGCGGCGCCGCGATGGCATGGCGCAGGAGCTGCACCATCACCCATGCCGAGGCCATCGACGCTATGGCGATGAACACGGCCCGCCGCTGAGCCGCCGATCCCGCAGCGAGGAGGGCCAGCAGCACGCCAGCCATCACGTAGGGAAGCTGTGCAGATACCCAGCGGGCCGAGTCGATCACGAAAGGCGCCGTTGCGGTATCGGCGTTGATGACATGGAACAGGGCCAGATCAAGTGGGAGCATGGGAAGAATCCTCTGGCGGGCGGGTGTGTGCAAAAGCGGGCAGCCGCGGGCGCAGTGCCGTCGCAGCAAAGTCGCACAGCCACCCGGTGGTCCAGCAGATCCAGCCCGTCCACAGCGTATGGCTCATGAAATGGGCACCGCGCACCTGCTGCGCTGCCCCCAGCACCAGGCCCGAAAGCAAGGCCGCTGCCAGCCACCAGCGCGCGGCGCGGGGTTGGTGGTGGCGCAGCGCGAAGTACCCGCCGACAAAAGCAAAACCGGCCGATGCGTGGCCCGCAGGAAAACACCGCCCACCGCCGCCATCCAGCACGCCCAGTGCCCAGTGCGATGCGTAACGCGCCACACCGCCGAACTCCGCCAGATCCCACGGGCAACTGGTGTGGCTGAGGTTCTTGGTGATGCTGATGACGGCCAAGGCGAGCAGAGCACTGAGGGCCATCTGCAGACGCCCCACCGTGTCCAGCCGCCGCAGTACGCCACGCGGCCACCACACACCCAGCGCCAGCAGCAGCACCAGCACCCAGCCCAGGCGGCGGGCGTCCTCGTGCAGCACCTGCACGAAGAACCATTGGTCTCGCATGGGGAAGCCGGTGGCGCCTCCAAAAAAGTGGGCAAACGCCAAGTCTTGCCCGCCTGCGTCCCAGGCGATGAGAAGCAGCAGGCCTGCCAGTGTCCAGAGCAGGGTGCTGTAGTGAAAGGGGTTGGGGCGCGCGCCAGGTGCGCGAGGGGCTTGCATGGGCCGAACCATAGGGGGTGGCTCTTAACGCCGTCTTAATGCCTGCGGTGGGTTTGTGTTGCGCCTGTTGCCTCGGGTGCCGCGTGGCAAAACATTGCATGCAAACGGGTGCCGCAAGGTGACAATGCGCGGATGCGAATACTCGTGGTGGAAGACGATGCGGGCATTGCCAGCGGGCTGCGAACCAATCTGCAGCAGCGCGGCTATGCGGTGGATGTCTGTGATGGCGTTGCCAGTGCATGGAGCGCTTTGCGCACCGAGCGCTTCGACGCCGTGCTGCTGGACCTGGGGCTGGCCGACGGAGATGGCAGCGAGCTGCTTCGCCGCCTGCGCCTGAGCCCCGCGGGTGCGGCGCAGGCGGCGGCGCTTCCCGATCCGGCCACGCCGGTCTTGATCGTGACCGCGCGAGACCAGGTGCACCAGCGGATCGCAGGGCTGGACCTTGGGGCTGATGACTACCTGACCAAACCTTTCAACGTGGACGAGCTGGATGCGCGGCTGCGTGCGTTGCTGCGGCGTGCTGCCGGGCGTACCTCGCCCACCATCCGCCATGGCGACATCGAGCTGGACCCTGCCGCGCGCACCGTGCGCCAAAAGGGCAAGCCCGTCGACATGTCGCCGCGCGAGTTCTCGGTGCTGCTGGTGTTGCTGGAGTCGCGCGGCCGGGTCTTGTCGCGCCAGCAGATCGAAGAGCGCTTGTACAGCTGGGATGCCGCGATCGAAAGCAACGCCGTGGAGGTGCACATTCACCATCTGCGCCGCAAGCTCGGCAGTGCCTGCATCCAGACCATGCGCGGTGTGGGCTACTTCATGCCGCAGGAGGAGCGCCCGTGAACGCCTCCGCAGCGCCACGGGCGCCGGCGCCCTCGCTGCGCAAGCCTTCGCTCACCCGGCAACTGCTGCTGTGGTCGTTGGGTGCGCTGGCCATTGTGTGGGCGAGTTTTGTGTTCATTGGCTACAAAACCGGGGTGCATGAGGCCGACGAGCTCACGGACGGCCACCTGGCTAGCGTGGCGGCCTTGCTTCTCAACCTGCGTGCCACCGAGGTGATGCACGGCCCGCAGGTCACGCAGCGCGCCCCCACCCCCTGGCTCAAGTCGCACGATTACCAACAGTCGATCAGCGTGGTCCAGTGGGATGCGCGTGGCAATTTGCTGACGGTGAGCGGCACGGCGCCCGCCCCCATGTTCACTGGCGCCGAGGGGTTCGCGGATCTGACGCTGGGGCCCGATGCAGTGCCGTGGCGCAGCTTTTCGCAATGGGATGCGGAACGCACCCGCAAGATCATGGTGCTGCTGGAACTGCGCGAACGGGACGAGCTGGCCGAGGACATTGCCGAGCAGATGATTGAACCGGGTCTGTGGCTGCTGCCCGTGGTGTCGCTCGCGCTGGGCCTTGCTTTGTGGCGCGGGCTGCGGCCGCTGTATGCGCTCTCGGCCGATGTGGCGGCGCTGGACCCGACCAGCACACAACGCCTGGCTTCGCGCCACGCCTGGAGCGAGTTCGAATCGGTGGTGGCCTCCATCAACACCCTGCTGGACCGGCAGCAGGCCGCCATGGTGCGCGAGCGCCGCCTGGCCAATGAAGTGGCCCACGAGTTGCGCACGCCGCTGTCTTCCATTGCCTTGCAAGCCAGTGCGCTGACAGGCGCCCTGGACGAAGACGCCCGCGCGCAGGCCGTGGCGCGCATCGGGCAGGATGCGCTGCGCGCCGGGCACGTGCTGAGCCAGTTGCTGTCGCTGGCGCGTGCCAGCCGTGCTGAGCTTCACGAAGCCAAGGCGCCGGTTGATCTTTGCGAGGTGGCCCGTGCCGTGTGCGCCGATTACGCGCAGGCGGCCTGGCAGCGGGGCGATGAGATCGCGCTGCAGGCGCCAGCGACGCTCACCGTGCCGGGCCATGCGGTGCTGCTGGACATGGCGGCGCGCAATCTGGTCGAAAACGCGCTCAAGCACACGCCAGGGGGAACGCGCATCGCCGTACAACTGGGTGGTGACGAGGCCACGGGTGCCTGGTTGCAGGTGTGCGACGACGGTGGCAGAGACCATACAGACAGGTCGGTGACGGAACGCGGCACTCCGCCTGGGGACAGTCTGCACTTGGGGCACGAAATCCTGCGGCGTGTGGCAGACATCCACGGTGGGCGCTTTGGCCCTGCGCCGGCGCCAGCCCCGTTTACCACCTGCTACCGCTTGGATTTGCCGCGGCCGGGCGTCACGGAGGCCGGTTAAAATTGCGAGTTACCAAGCGGTTACCACCGCCGCGCCCGGCTTTGAACAGGCCCGATCCGCGCCTTCCTCAACCCTAACGGACCCTACGACCATGCCCCTCGTTTCGATGCGCGAACTGCTCGACCATGCCGCAGCCAACAGCTATGGCATTCCCGCTTTCAACGTCAACAACCTGGAGCAGGTTCAGGCCGTGATGGCAGCCGCCGACGAAGTGGGTGCCCCTGTGATCCTGCAGGCCAGCGCAGGCGCCCGCAAGTACGCTGGCGAGCCCTTCATCAAGCACCTCATCCAGGCCGCCGTCGAGGCCTTCCCGCACATCCCGCTGGTGATGCACCAGGACCACGGCACCTCGCCCAAGGTCTGCGCTGGCGCCATCGATCTGGGCTTCGGCTCGGTGATGATGGACGGCTCGCTCATGGAAGACGGCAAGACCCCCGCGTCGTTCGACTACAACGTGGACGTGACCCGCAAGGTCGTGGAAATGGCGCACAAGGTTGGCGTGACGGTGGAAGGCGAGCTGGGCTGCCTGGGCAACCTCGAAACCGGTGAAGCCGGCGAAGAAGACGGTATCGGCGCCGAAGGCAAGCTGGACCACAGCCAGATGCTGACCGACCCCGAAGAAGCCGCCGTGTTTGTGAAGGCCACGCAGCTCGACGCGCTGGCCATTGCGATCGGCACCAGCCACGGCGCCTACAAGTTCAGCCGCAAGCCCACGGGCGACATCCTGGCCATCAGCCGCGTGAAGGAAATCCACCAGCGGATTCCCAACACCCACCTGGTGATGCACGGCTCCTCGTCCGTGCCGGCCGAACTGCTGGCCATCATCAACCAGTATGGCGGCAAGATGAAGGAAACCTACGGCGTGCCGGTGGAAGAGATCCAGGAAGCCATCAAGTTTGGCGTGCGCAAGATCAACATTGACACCGACATCCGCCTGGCCATGACCGGCGCTGTGCGCAAGTTCCTGGCCGAAAACCCCGACAAGTTCGACGCCCGTGAATGGCTCAAGCCCGCGCGCGAAGCCGCCAAGCAGGTCTGCAAGGCGCGCTACCTGGAATTCGGCTGCGAAGGCCAGGGTGCCAAGATCAAGGGCGAAAGCCTGCAGGTGGTGGCCGCCAAGTACGCACGCGGTGAACTGGCCCAGGTGGTGAACTGAGCAGCTTTTTAGCGGGGCCGTGATTCCTCGCGCAAGCACTGAGCCCGGTCGATCTCCATCGCCGGGCTTTTTTGTTGGCAGGCCGCCGAGGATGGTTGGGGAGTTCCCTCTACATCAGACAAAGGCGACAGCCATAAGAACATCTTCATGTAAGCTCGTGGTCAGTTTGCGCTGGCCGAGCTGTGCAAAGGCCCACTCCCTCATGACTTCGACGATTTCCAAGTTCCTGTTCTCGTTGCCCTGCGCACTGATGCTGGTGGCCTGTGCCCCGATGACCGTGCCGCCAAAGGCCGAATACCCCGTTGGCCGTTCGCGGCTGGTGTTGCCGCCCGGCGCCTGGCAAGACCTGGGCGCCACCGATGTGGCTTTGCCGCTTCTGCCCGGCCCCGGCACCACGGTGCCGCTGCAGACCCGTGCGGTGGGCCTGCGTGGTGCCCAAGGTGAATGGCTGGCCGTACTGCGGGTCCAGACCAATCGCAGTGGTGACATGCCCCGCCCCGTGCTGTGGTCGGGTTACTGCCCTCAGCAAAAGGATGTGCTCGTCGACGATGCCGCCGCCAGCAGCCCCGTGCGCGCGGATTGCCTGCGTTTCAAGCGCTGGGCCAGCAGCGCGCAGTGGCTCGACAAGAACCAGCCTGAACTGGCGCAGTGGCTTGATGGCCGGCAACTTGCGCTCAAGCAGCCGTATTCGTATTTCAGCTACCGCTATGCCGCCGAAGGTGGCGCGCTGGTGGAACTGGATGGCTTGGTGGACCACCGCCTGCTGCGTCCCAAGACCCAGAACAACGAAGAATTTTTGACGTCGGGCCGCCCCGCGCAGCGCTGGGTTGAGGACTTGGCCCAGGCCGCGCGCCTGAGCGTCGGCATGGTGGACGGCTTCCTGGCCATTCCGCCCTTCCCGTTGCCCGCGCCCGTCTCGACGCCTTAGCGCCTGCGCTCTCCCTGGCGGCATGGCGGAAAACAATTACGACACTAGAGGAGACCTCTCATGCAGACTAGCCACCCCCCGCAACGCATTGGCGTGCCACGGGAGACCTTTCCGCTTGAAAAGCGCGTTGCCACCGTCCCGGACGTGGTGGAGAAGCTCGTCAAGCTGGGGTTTCGCGTAGCGATTGAATCGGGGGCGGGCGAGGCGGCCAACTTCAGCGACGACGCCTACCGCGCCGCTGGCGCGCAGGTGCTGCCCGATGCTGCAGCGCTGTGGGGGGCCAGCGACATCGTCTTCAAGGTGCGCCCGCCGACCAGTGCAGAAGTGGCGGCGATGCGTGAGGGCACGACGCTCATCGACTTCATCTGGCCCGCCCAGAACCCCGATCTGATGCAGCAGCTGGCCGCAAAAAAGGCCACGGTGCTCGCCATCGACTGCCTGCCGCGCACGTTGTCTCGCGCCCAGAAGATGGATGCGCTCACCTCTACGGCAGGCGTCAGCGGCTACCGCGCCGTCATTGAGGCGGCCAATGCCTTTGGCCGCTTTTTTAACGGCCAGATCACGGCGGCAGGCAAAGTGCCGCCCGCCAAGGTGTTCATCGCCGGTGCTGGCGTGGCGGGCCTCGCAGCCATTGGCACAGCGGCCAACCTGGGCGCCATCGTGCGCGCCAACGACACGCGCGCCGAGGTGGCCGACCAAGTCAAGTCGCTGGGCGGCGAGTTCGTCAAGGTCGATTACGAAGAGGAAGGCTCGGGTGGCGGCGGCTACGCCAAGGTCATGAGCGAAGGGTTCCAGGCCGCGCAGCGCAAGATGTACGCGGAGCAGGCCAAGGAAGCCGACATCATCATCACCACCGCGCTCATCCCCGGTAAACCCGCCCCCAAGCTCATCACCGCCGATATGGTGCAGAGCATGAAGCCCGGCAGCGTGATCGTGGACATGGCCGCCGAGCAGGGCGGCAACTGCGAGCTGACCGTGCCCGGCGAGGCGGTGGTTCGCCACGGCGTCACCATCGTCGGCTACACCGATCTGGCGTCGCGCCTGGCCAAGCAGTCTTCCACCCTCTATGCGACCAACCTGCTGCGCCTGACCGAAGAGCTCTGCAAGGCTAAGGACGGCGTGGCCGTGGTCAACATGGAGGACGACGCGATCCGCGGCCTCACCGTGGTCAAGGACGGAGCCATCACCTGGCCTGCACCGCCCCTCCAGCAAGCCCCCGCCCCTGCACCCAAGGCTGCAGTGCCCGTTGAGCAGAAGAAGAGCGGTCACGGTCATGGCGCCAGCGCACCGCTGCCCGCCAAGACGCTGGCCATCCTCTTCGCCGTGGCTGCCGTGGCCTTCTGGTTCATCGGCGCCTACGCGCCTGCGGCATTCCTGGGCCACTTCACGGTGTTCGTGCTGGCCTGCTTCATCGGCTACATGGTGGTGTGGAACGTCACGCCTGCGCTGCACACGCCACTGATGAGCGTGACCAACGCCATCTCCAGCATCATCGCCATCGGCGCGCTGGTGCAGATCGCGCCGCCGGAGGCGGGGGTGAACGGACGTCCCGACGGGCTCATCCTCTGGCTGGCCTTTGCCGCCACCGTGCTCACGGCCATCAACATGTTCGGCGGCTTCGCGGTAACGCGCCGCATGCTCGCGATGTTCCGCAAGTAACACACGACAACAAGAACGACGAGGAGCACAGAACATGTCCCAAAGCCTTGCCACCGTTGCCTACCTGGGCGCGGCCATTCTTTTCATCCTGAGCCTGGGCGGGCTCTCCAACCCCGAGACATCGCGCAGGGGCAACCTGTTCGGCATGATCGGCATGGGCCTGGCCGTGCTGGCCACCGTGTTCGGCCCGCGGGTCAGCGCTTCGGGCGTGGCCTGGATCGTCGGCGCGCTGGTGATTGGCGGCGGCATCGGCCTGTACGCGGCCAGGGTCGTGAAGATGACCCAGATGCCCGAGCTGGTCGCGCTCATGCACAGCCTGGTGGGCCTGGCGGCCTGCCTGGTGGGCTTCGCCAGCTACGTCGATACGTCCATCCAGCTGCAGGGCGCGGAAAAGGCCATTCACGAGGTCGAGATCTACGTCGGCATCCTCATCGGCGCGGTCACCTTCAGCGGGTCGCTCATCGCGTTCGGCAAACTCAACGGCAAGATCGGCGGCAAGCCGCTGCTGCTGCCCGGGAGGCACTGGCTCAACCTGGCGGCCCTGCTGGTGGTGATCTGGTTCGGGCGCGAGTTCCTGCGCGCCGAGACGGTGGAGCAGGGCATGCTTCCCCTGGTCGTGATGACGGTGATCGCCTTGCTGTTCGGCATCCACATGGTCATGGCCATCGGCGGGGCCGACATGCCGGTGGTGGTCTCCATGCTCAACAGCTACTCGGGCTGGGCGGCGGCGGCCACGGGCTTCATGCTCAGCAATGACCTGCTCATCGTCACGGGTGCGCTGGTGGGCTCTTCGGGGGCCATCCTCAGCTACATCATGTGCCAGGCCATGAACCGCAACTTCATCAGCGTGATCGCGGGCGGCTTTGGCTCGGGAGCGGGCACGCCTGCCAAGAAGGGCGATGCCGCCGAGCCCCAGGGCGAAGCCGTGCCCGTGAGTGCCGCCGAGACCGCCGAGCTGCTGCGGGACGCCAAGAGCGTCATCATCGTGCCGGGTTACGGCATGGCCGTGGCGCAGGCGCAGCACACGGTGAACGAGATCACCCAGACGCTGCGCGCCAAGGGCATCACGGTGCGTTTCGGCATCCACCCGGTGGCGGGCCGCATGCCCGGTCACATGAACGTGCTGCTGGCCGAGGCCAAGGTGCCCTACGACATCGTGATGGAAATGGACGAAATCAACGACGACTTCGGCGACACCGATGTGGCCATGGTCATCGGAGCCAACGACATCGTGAACCCCAGCGCACTCGACGACCCCAGCAGCCCCATCGCTGGCATGCCGGTGCTGGAGGTGTGGAAGGCCAAGACCTCCATCGTGATGAAGCGCTCCATGGCGTCGGGCTACGCCGGGGTGGACAACCCTCTGTTCTACAAGGACAACAACCGCATGTTGTTCGGCGATGCCAAGAAAATGCTCGACGAAGTGCTCGCCACCCTCAAGAGTGGACAGGCATAATTCCCCTGCGAAAAAAGCACGACCGTGCTGAAAGCGACAGCACGTTTTCCATGGCCTCGAAAACTGACTAGGAGACAACGCAAATGACCGACCGCCCGTGGCTGGCTGCCTACCCCCAAGGTGTACCTGCTGACATCGATACCTCGCAGTACCCCTCCCTTGTGGCCCTGATGGACGAGGCCTTTGCGAAGTACGCCAACCGTGTGGCCTACAGCTTCATGGGCAAGGACGTGACGTATGCCCAGACCGATTCGCTCTCCAGCGCGTTTGCCGCCTACCTGCAGGGCCTGGGCCTGGTTAAGGGCGACCGCGTGGCCATCATGATGCCCAACGTGCCGCAGTACCCCGTCACCGTGGCCGCCATACTGCGCGCCGGGTTTGTGGTGGTCAACGTCAACCCGCTGTACACGCCGCGCGAGCTGGAGCACCAGCTCAAGGACTCGGGCGCCAAGGCCATTGTCATCATCGAAAACTTCGCCGCCACGCTGCAAAGCTGCATTGCCAACACCCCCGTCAAGCACGTGGTGCTGGCTGCCATGGGCGACCAGCTGGGCCTGCTCAAGGGCGCGCTGGTCAATTACGTGGTGCGCAACGTCAAGAAGATGGTGCCCACGTTCGATCTGCCCGGTGCCGTGCGGTTCAACGATGCCGTGGCGCAAGGCACCCGTGGCACGCTCAAGAAGCCCGACATCAAGCCCGACGACATTGCGTTGCTGCAATACACCGGCGGCACCACGGGCGTGAGCAAGGGCGCCGTGCTGCTGCACCGCAACGTGATCGGCAACGTGCTGCAGTCCGAGGCCTGGAACGAGCCCGTGATGAAGAAGGTGCCCCAGAACGAGCAGCCCACCAGCATCTGCGCGCTGCCGCTGTACCACATCTTCGCGTTCACGGTGGGCATGATGCTGTGCATGCGCACGGGCGGGAAGCTCATCCTCATCCCCAACCCGCGCGACCTGGCCGCCACGCTCAAGGAACTGAGCAAGCACACCATCCACA
>PJUL01000380.1_pt1 | contig 33882 bp, 30 predicted proteins | sample 1512221 | NCBI WGS metagenome assembly PJUL01 (sample SAMN08177667, study PRJNA422409) | Feces metagenome, whole genome shotgun sequencing project.
GCGGCGGTGCCGTCGGGCGCCTCCACCGGCAGCCGCGAAGCCATTGAAATGCGCGACGGTGACAAGAGCCGCTACCTGGGCAAGGGCGTGCTCAAGGCCGTGGAGTACATCAACACCGAAATCTCCGAAGCCGTGCTGGGCCTCGATGCGTCCGAACAAGGTTTTCTGGACAAGACCCTGATCGACCTGGATGGCACCGAAAACAAGAGCCGCCTGGGCGCCAACGCCATGCTGGCCGTGTCGATGGCTGTGGCCCGCGCTGCTGCCGAAGAATCCGGCCTGCCGCTGTACCGCTACCTGGGCGGTATGGGCAGCGTGCAGTTGCCCGTGCCCATGATGAACGTGATCAACGGCGGCGCACACGCCAACAACAGCCTGGACCTGCAAGAGTTCATGATCATCCCCGTGGGCGCGCCCACCTTCCGCGAAGCCGTGCGCTGGGGTGCCGAGGTGTTCCACGCCCTGAAGAAGATCCTGCACGACAAGGGCATCAGCACCGCCGTGGGCGATGAAGGCGGCTTTGCCCCCAGCGTTGAAAACCACGAAGCGGCCATCCGACTCATCCTGCAAGCCATCGAAGCGGCAGGCTACACGCCCGGTGAGCAGATCGCGCTGGCGCTGGACTGCGCTGCAAGCGAGTTCTACAAGGACGGCCACTATGTGCTGGAAGGCGAAGGCGGCCTCAAGCTGACGGCCCAGCAATGGACCGACATGCTGGCTGCCTGGGTCGACAAGTACCCGATCATCAGCATCGAAGACGGCATGCACGAAGGCGACTGGGACGGCTGGAAACACCTGACCGAACGCCTGGGTGACAAGGTGCAGTTGGTGGGCGACGACCTGTTCGTGACCAACACCAAGATCCTCAAGGAAGGCATCGACAAGCGCATTGCCAACTCGATCCTCATCAAGATCAACCAGATCGGCACGCTGACCGAAACGTTTGCGGCCATCGAAATGGCCAAGCGCGCCGGCTATACCGCCGTGATCTCGCACCGCTCGGGCGAAACCGAAGACAGCACCATCGCCGACATCGCCGTGGGCACCAACGCTGGCCAGATCAAGACCGGCTCGCTGTCGCGCTCGGACCGCATCGCCAAGTACAACCAGCTGCTGCGCATCGAGGAAGACCTGGGCGAAATCGCACAGTACCCCGGCCGCGCTGCGTTCTACAACCTGCGCTGAGTCGGTACCACACAGCCTTCTAAAGCATGGACCTGTTGCACTCCAAGCACTCCGCTTTCATCCAGACGGTGTGACCTGAACCCATGGGCTCGCGCATCCTTCCCGTCGTTTTGCTGGCGCTGCTGGCAGCGCTGCACGCCCAGCTTTGGCTGGGGCGGGGCAGCGTGCCACGGGTGAACGAGATGCAGCGGCAGATCGACATGCAGAAGGCCGCCAACGACCAGGCCCGGCAGGCGAACGAGCGCCTGTCTTCCGAGGTGCACGACCTCAAGGAGGGCTTGGACATGGTGGAGGAAAAGGCACGCAGCGAACTGGGCATGGTCAAGCCCAATGAGGTCTATGTGCAGTTCACCCCACGGTGAACAACGCCTGCGCGCGGCAACCCCTCCTTGATCGACCACTTGGTTGTTCCCCTCATCACCTTGGTAGGCGCACCCGACTCGGGCGCCGAGCCGCTGGCCAAAGCCCTGGCAGCGCGCCTTGCAGCGGGCAGCGTCACCCTGTTGCCCACTACGGCCTTGCTGGATGCACTGACGGCAGCGCCCTCAACGGCGCAAGACGATCCAGCCAAACGAGGCAGCACTTTGTTGACCGCCCTCGCACTGCACCGACGCGCAGACCTGACCTTGCTGATGGGGCTGGACGAAGATGTGCCCTTGCAAAGTGAAATTACCCACTCGGACCGCCCAACCCGGGAGGCCTGCGACGCTCTTTTGCGCAAGGCACTGGCAGATGCGGGGATGACCTACCGCGTGGTGTATGGGCAAGGCCAGCAACGTGTGGAGCATGCGCTGAAAGCTATCAATACCGTAGCTAACAGCGCTTATCCAGAAAGCGCTAGAGGCCTATTTGATTCAGACTCCGAGACCCGACCTGCGAGGCTGCGGGCATGGAACTGCGAAAAGTGCAGCGACCCGGAATGCGAGCATCGCCTGTTCACCGCGCTGATGGAACAAAGCACCGGAGCGCGCTGACGCCCCTGGCTTTTCAGGGCTGCAAGGTTTCAGGGTTGTCCCAACCCGCGTTTGAGCTCTTTGAGCAGCAGCACCACCTGGCTGGAACCATAGCGGTAGCCGCCATTGAGCACCTGCACCGCCTTGTCCCATTCACCCTGCTGCGCCAGCTCGACCAGCAGGGCTGCTTGCTCGTGAAAATAACGGTGCCGGGCCATCAGCAGCGCGTAGGCGGGCTGGTCGCCCAGCACCTCACCACCCACCCCATGCAACCAGCGGCCGAGCGCGCTGTGTGTGTCGCGCCGCACCAAGGCAGGATCCACGCCATAGGTCGTGCGGCCTTCGAGGTAGTCCATCAACCGCTGCTTCCAGCGCTCGTGGGCGTTGATGGCTGCGTCGATGTCGAGCGCCGCCAGCAGGGTTTCCGGGCGGCGCGAATCGGCAGCAGCTGAACTGTCAAACAGCGTGAGCGATGCGGTCGGCACGCGCCCGCTGTGCAATCCCATGACTCGGCGAAAAAACTCCATGACACCCTCGTTGGACCCGCAAGCCCACCGCACGGGCGGTGGGTACTTGCATGGGACAGGATGTTAGGCCGGACTGGCGAAAGAGATTGTCAACGATGGTTAGCGCGCCCCCGGCGGACGTTGGAACACCGGGCCAGCGCGCCAGCCAGAGAATGCGGCGCGCTCTTGCTGTTGGGCTATTGGATGCCCGTGGGGCCCGGCGGCTGCGAAGCCCCGGGCGGTACGAAGATCTGCGCTGCGTCCACGGCATCAAACCGGTATTGTTGGCCACAGAACTCACAACCCACTTCGATGTCGTCCCGCTCCGCGAGGATGCTTTCGGCTTCTTCCGGGCCCAGGTTGCGCAGCATGTTGCTCACGCGCTCGCGGCTGCAGGTGCAGGCAAAACGCGGGCCGTCTGCACCTTGCTGCGGCTCGAAGCGCAGCAGCTTCTCTTCCCAGAACAGGCGGCGCAGGATGGTGTCCACGTCGAGCGTCAGCAGCTCTTCGCGCGTCAGGCTTGCGGCCAGGTGCGCGATGCGGTTGTAGTCTTCGTTGTGGCCAATCTGGTCTTCGTTCTCGCGGTGCGAAAGACCCGCGGCGAGGTTGCCCTCGCCCTTGATGGGCATGCGCTGGATCAACAGGCCCGCAGCCACCTGGTCGTTGGCGCCCAGCACCAGGATGGTGTCGAGTTGCTCGGACTGCAGCATGTAGTGCTGCAACACGTCCGACAGGCGTTCGAGTTTTTCATGGTGGTCGCCATGCAAAGGCACCACACCTTGGTAGGGCTGCTGGCCGGGGTGGCGGTCCTTGGGGTCCAGCGTGATGGCGCATCGGCCGCCCCCGCCCACGTTCAGCATTTGCGACAGGCGCGCGCCCCCGGGCACTTCTCCATTCACAGTGGCGGTGGCGCGCAAACTCAGGTCTGACTGCACCTCGGCCACGGCCAGCTTGACCGGGCCATCGCCAAACACCTGCAGCACCAGCGCGCCGTTGAACTTGATGTTGGACTGCATGAGCACGCCCGCGGCGGCCATCTCGCCGAGCAGTTCGCTCACGGGTGCCGGGTAGGCGCCGGTAGCGGTATTGCTGGCGCGGCGGCGCAGGATTTCGGTCCAGGCATCGGTCAGGCGCACGATCATGCCGCGCACCGGCAGGCCGTCAAAAAGAAACTTGTGGAGTTCAGACACGCGAAGGGTTCCAGAAAAAAAACGTCGGCCTTCAGCCGATCTTGTGCAGGCCGTTTTGAAAGCGGCGCGCGTTGTCGATGTAGTGTTGGGCGCTTTGGCGCAGGCCTTCGATCTGCTCGGGCGTGAGTTCGCGCACGGCCTTGGCAGGGCTGCCGATGATCATGGAGCCATCGGGGAACTCCTTGCCCTCGGTGACCAGCGCGCCCGCGCCCACCAGGCAGTGCTTGCCGATTTTTGCCCCGTTGAGCACCACAGCGCCAATGCCGATCAGCGATTCATCACCGATCGTGCAGCCGTGCAGCATCACTTGGTGCCCCACCGTCACCCGCTCGCCCACCACCAGAGGCATGCCGATGTCGGCGTGCAGCACGCTTGCGTCCTGGATGTTGGAGCCCGCGCCAATGGTGATGCTTTCGGTGTCGCCACGCACCACGGTGCCAAACCACACACTGGTGTCTTCGCCCAACACCACGTTGCCCATCACCTGCGCGCTGTCCGCCACCCAGGCCGAGGCAGCCAGTTGCGGCGCCACACCATCCAGTTCATAGATTGCCATGCACCCACTCCGCAAAAGTTGAGGGGCAGCTCTTTGCCGGAGCGCCCCTGAGAGGTCGCCAATCGTTACAAAGCGTGTGTCTTCACTCCGATGGCAAGGCCTAGAATTGTAAGGATGGAGCTTCGCCACCGTGCACTGCAGGTCTTGTGCCTTGCAGACCCTGAACAAAAAGCGGCTGCAGCGCTTGACCTGCAAGCGCAAGCAGCTACCCTTTCGATAGCGCCCTCCGCCCCCGCCACGCCGCCTAACCCCAGCGCCCTGCCCGGCCACCCTGAGCGCCCCAAGCTGCTGCGCCACACCGAGGTGGCCCGCCGCTCGCCCGCTACGGCAGAGGGCCGCGCGGTGCTGATCCACGCCATTGCACACATCGAGTTCAACGCCATCAACCTGGCCCTGGATGCCGTGTGGCGGTTTGATGGCATGCCGCCCGCCTACTACGCTGACTGGATGCTGGTGGCTGGTGAAGAAGCCAGGCACTTTCGCCTGCTGCGCGACCACCTGCGGCTGCAGGGGTACGACTATGGCGACTTTCCGGCCCACCAGGGCTTGTGGACCATGTGCGAGAAAACCCAGCACGATATCGTGGCCCGCATGGCCCTGGTGCCTCGCACACTGGAGGCCCGCGGCCTGGATGCGACGCCACAGATCCAGGCCAAACTGCGCCAGGTGGGCACACCCGACGCGTTGGCCGCCGTCGGCATCCTGGACATCATCCTGCGCGATGAGGTCGGCCATGTGGCCATCGGCAACCACTGGTACCGCTGGCTGTGTGAACGTGACGGCCTGGACCCCGAGGCGCATTACGGCGCCCTCGTGCGCCAATACGAAGCCCCGCGCCTGAAGCCCCCGTTCAACGAGGCCGCGCGCCGCAAGGCGGGTTTTACCGACACGGAACTGCGCTGGCTGCAGCAGGCCTGAGCCATGCAAGCCCGTGTCGAGTCACTTTGCGATGGCCTCTCGCACACACGGAGGAAACCGCTTCACCGCACGCCATACGGATGGCCCAGCGTGCCGGTAGGCCAAGGGCTTTTGCAAGCCCTGGCGGATGGGTCGGCTCCTACAATCCCAGGTGGTCTGCACCCGATGCGGCCCGCTTTCTTTTCACGATGACCTCCATGACTTCTCCCTCTGCCCCTGGGGCCTCCACTGCACCACCGCCGGGCTCCCAGTCCTCCGTCGCCATGATTGCCCGCCAGGCCATCGTCAACGCGCAGCAGGTGGTTGTGGGCTATGAGCTCTTCAACCGCTCGCGCAGCGGCGCAGCCCACACGGCCGCTACGGATGTCATCCTGGTGTTCACCGCGCTCTCGCATGCGGGCACCGACGAGGTGGTGGGCAAAAAGCTCATTTTTGTGAACTGCACCCATGAAAGCCTGTCTGGGGGCCACCTGGAACTGGTGGAGCCGGACAAGGTGGTGCTGGAAATTCCGCCGCTGGGCCATGCGGCTGCCGAAGAAGTCGCCACGCGCACACCCATCCTGGCCGAGCTGCGCAACCGCGGCTTTCACTTGGCGTTCAACCACACGGTGCTGCAGTCTGCCTACGCGCAGTGGCTGCCGCTGGCCGATTACATCAAGCTGGACCTTTCCGTGCTGGCGGCCGACCAATTGGCCGTGCTCATCAGCTATGCAGGGCGCAATTCCAAGGCCGAGCTGATCGCCGAAAAGGTGGAAACCGCTCAGCAGTACGACATGGTTTCCAGCCAGGGCGTGGAGTTGTTCCAGGGCTACTGGTTTGCGCGGCCATCGCTGGTCGAAACCAAGCTGCTTTCGCCCTCGCAGGCCAGCATCATTGAACTCATCAACCAGGTGCGCAAACAAGCCAGCACCGATGAGATCGAAGAGGTGCTCAAGAAAGATGCCGGTCTGGCGTTCAACCTGATGCGCCTCATCAACTCGGCCGGCTTCGGGCTGAACCGCGAGATCACCTCCTTCCGGCAGGCCGTGATGTTGATGGGGCTCAAGAAACTGTTCCGATGGGCGGCCCTGCTGCTGACAGCGTCGCGCACGGGCGGCGCACCGTCTTCCGTGGGGCAAACCGCCGTGGAGCGTGGCCGTCTGATGGAGCTATTGGCGCTGGAGACGCTTCCGCCCGAAGAGGCCGACCAAGCCTTTGTAGTGGGCATCTTCTCGCTGCTGGACGTGATGCTCTCCATGCCCATGGAGTCCGCCATCGGCCTGCTCAACGTGCCCGAGCCCGTGGCTGCAGCGCTGCTGCGCCGCGAGGGCTTCCTGGGCGATCTGCTCACGCTGGCCGAGGCATGCGAATCCAGCGACGATGCTTTGTTCGACCGCACGGCCGGTTTGCTGCACCTCACCAGCCAGCAGATCAACATGGCGCACCTGCAGGCCCTGGCCTGGGCCGACCAGATCAACAAGTGACCCCCATACCCCTGGCAGGCTCCCAGCCGCAGGCAATCCAATCGTTCGTGGTTGTAGATTAGGGGTCTAGAATCAACGCAGAGCCCCGCCACACACTACTGCAGACCCATGTCGAGCACACCTGAACAAGACACCCCGGAGGCTGCGTCTCTCACGATGGAAGCCGTCGACGAGAACATCGCCATCATCGCCCGCCAGGCCATCGTGGACGAAGCCCGAGCGGTCTACGGCTATGAGCTGTTTGACCGCTCTACCGCCTCGGACTCGCACACGGCCGCCAGCGATGCAGCCCTGCTGTTCAACGCGCTGTCCTATGCCGGCACTGAGGCCCTGGTGGGCAAGAAGACGGTGTTCATCAACTGCACACACGACAGTCTCTCCGGCGGTCACCTGGAACTGATCCACCCTGAAAAGGTGGTGCTGGAAGTGCCGCCCCTGCCCGAAGGCGCCACCCCCGAAGAAATTGAAGGCCGGGTGCCCACGCTGCATGCACTGCGCACCCGGGGCTTCCGCCTGGCATTCGACCAGCAGGCCCTCAAGCGCGCCTACACCAGCTGGCTGCCGCTGGCGGCGTTCGTCAAGCTGGACATGCAGGCCTTCAAGCCCGAGCTGGCGGGCCCGCTGGTCAAATTTGCGACCACCCACAGCCAGGCCACCCTGGTGGCCGAGAAGGTGGAGACCGCCGAACAGTACGAACTGATGCGCGGCCTGGGCGTAAAGCTGTTTCAGGGCTACTGGTTTGCCAAGCCCTCGCTGGTCAAGGCCACCACCATCCGCCCGTCACAGGCCACGATCATCCAGCTCATCAACCTGGTGCGCAAACAGGCCAGCACGGCCGAGATCGAAGACCTGCTCAAGAAAGACCCCACGCTGTCTTTCAACCTGCTGCGGTTCATCAACTCGTCGGGTTTTGGCCTGTCGTGCGAGATCACATCGTTCCGCCACGCCGTGATGATCCTCGGCCTGAAGAAGCTGTTCCGCTGGGCGGCCTTGCTGATGACCACCTCGCGTGCGGGCGGTGCGCCTCCAGCCGTGGGGCAGACTGCCGTAGTTCGCGGCCGCCTGATGGAGTTGCTGGCCGCCGAACTGCTGCCGCCCGAAGAGTGCGACAACGCCTTTGTAGTGGGCGTGTTCTCGCTGCTGGACACCATGCTGGGCGTGCCTCTGGAAAAGGCGCTGGAATCGGTGGCACTGCCCGAGCCTGTGATGGATGCGCTGTTGCGCCGCACCGGTGTGTTCGCGCCCTTCCTGGAGCTGACGATTGCCTGCGAAAGCGGCGACGAAGTGGCCTTTGCGAAGAATGCCGATGCCCTGCACCTGTCCAACCGGCAGGTCAACTGGGCGCACCTGCAGGCGCTGACCTGGGCAGAAAGCTTGAACGAAGAGTGACGACCGCCGCACGGCGCTGGCCGCCTCCACAGCGCCGATGGCCGGTGTGCCCTGCATAAAGAAAGCCCCGCTCTGCGGGGCTTTCTGCTTTGGGGGCCGAGCAACAGCGGTTTGGGCTTGCGCTTGCAAGCCCCCGCCGACGCAACGCATCGCACAACCCTTGTAAGCCGTGCCCTTGGGGTCAGATCAATCCAGTTCCAGCTTGCGCTCGCGGATCAGCTTGGCCCATTTGTCGTTCTCGCCTTTAACAAAGCCAAAGAACTCCACGGGGCCCAGCGAATGGACTTCGGAACCGGTGGATGCGAACTTGGCCTTCACATCGGCCAGTGCCAGCACCCGGGCCAGCTCGCCAGCCAGCTTGTCCACCACCTCCTTGGGCAGGCCAGCTGGCCCCACCAGACCCTGGAAGCCGACGGACTCCATCCCACCCAGCCCCAGTTCGCCCACTGTGGGCACGTCCGGCAACTGCGGGTCACGCCGGGGGCCGGTCACGGCCAGCGCCTTGAGCTTGCCACCCTTGATCTGCGGCAGCAGCACCGGCCCGGCGTCGATGAGCAGTTGCGTCTGGCCGCCGATCAGGTCCTGCACGGCTGGCGCGCTGCCTTTGTAGGGCACATGCGTTACATCCAGGCCCGTGGCCTGATTCATCAGTTCGCCGTTCAGGTGTGTGGACGTGCCCGCACCACCTGAGGCGAAGTTCACCTTGCCCGAATTGGCCTTGGCCCATGCCACCCAATCTTTCAGGTCCTTGGCAGGATGGTCGGGGCGCGTCACGGCGATGTAGCTGCCCTGGCTGATCTGGCCGACATAGGTGAATTGCTTGAGTGGGTCGTAGGGCATCTTGCGCTGCAGATACGGCGCAATCGCAAACGGCCCAGTGTTGGCCAGCAGCAGCGTGTAGCCATCGGGCGTTGCGCGGGAGAGCTCAGTGGCCGCCAGCATGCCGCCAGCGCCGGGTTTGTAGTCGATCACGATCTGCTGCTTGAGCGCTTCCTGCAACGGAATCTGCACCGTGCGCGCGGCAAAGTCGATGCCTCCTCCCGGTGGGTAGCCCACGATGAGGCGAATGGGTTTGGCCGCGGGCCAGGCTTGCGCCAAGGCCAGCGTGGCAGCCCCCAGCAGCAGCACGCCGGTGACGATTTTTTTCATGCGATGTCTCCTTGTTGTGGTGATGAAAAAACGCAAAGGTATGGAGGCCTCAGTCGCGCATGACGGTCGCGCGTCTAGCCCCGGGGATGGTGCTGCGCATGCAGGGCCTTGAGGCGCTCGCGCGCCACGTGGGTGTAGATGGTGGTGGTGGAAATGTCAGCATGCCCCAGCAGTAGCTGCACCACCCGCAGGTCAGCGCCATGGTTGAGCAAATGGGTGGCAAAGGCGTGCCGCAGCGTGTGGGGCGACAGGGGCACCGTGATGCCCGCCACCTGCGCCCACTTCTTGACGATGACCCAGAACATGGCACGGGTCATGCCGCTGCCACGCTGGGTCACGAACAAGTCGTCCGTCTGCTGCCCCGCCAGGATGGCGCCCCGAGCCTCCTGCAAGTAGCGCTCCAGCCACTGGCGCGCCTCTTCGCCAAACGGCACCAGGCGTTCCTTGCTGCCCTTGCCCATCACGCGCAGCACGCCTTCGCTCAGCCCCAGCTGGAAGGTCTTGAGGGTGACAAGCTCCGTCACCCGAAGGCCGCTGGCGTACATCAACTCCAGCATGGTGCGGTCGCGCAGACCCAGAGGCTGCCCCAGATCAGGCGCAGCAAGCAATGCCTCCACCTGGGCCTGCGACAAGGTCTTGGGCACACGCAACGGCTGCCGCGCTGCCTGCAGGCGTAAGGTAGGGTCCTGGGTGATGCGCCGCTCGCGCAGCGCCCAATGGAAGTAGCGGCGCAGCACCGTGAGACGGCGGTTGGCCGACGTGGCCCGCGTCTGTGCATGCCGAGCGGCAAAGTACGCCTGCAGATGGTGCTCGGCCGTGTCGTCCAACGCCAGCGCGGGCTGCTGGTCGGCCAGCCATTGGGCACAAAGGGTGAGGTCGCGCCGGTAGGCAGCCAAGGTGTTGCGCGAAAGCCCGTCCTCCAGCCACAGGGCATCCACGAACGTGTCTATCGCTTGCAGGCTGGAGGAGAGCATGCAAAAAACGATAGCACGAAGAACCAGCGCCCCGGACGGCGCAAATAAAAAAAGCCGCCCGGCGAACGGGCGGCTTGTGAAGACTGGAGGCGGACTAGATTCGCTCTGCGAGAGCGGCTTACTCCAGCGTCAGCTTCTGTTTGACAACCACGTCCTTGTAGACGGCAAACTCTGCCTTGATCTGCTCGGCAAACTGCTCGGGCGTGTTGCCGATCACGATGGAGCCGGTGTCTTCGATGCGCTTCTTGACAGCTGGATCTTCCAGCGCCTTGCGCACGGCGGCGTTCACCTTGTCGACCACTTCCTTCGGCAGGCCCTTGGGGCCCAGGATGCCGTAGTAAGCCATGCGGTTCACGGGCTCCAGGCCCACTTCCTTGAACGTGGGCACATTGGGCAACGCGGCCACGCGCTGGGGCGCTGCCACCACAATGGGCACCAAACGGTTGTCCTTGATGAAGGGCAGAGCCGACGGCAGGTTGTCAAAAATCATGGGCACCTGGCCCGCCACCGTGTCGTTCAGCGCAGGGCCTGCACCGCGGTACGGGATGTGCGCCACAAAGGTGTTCGACAGGCTCTTATACAGTTCCATCTGCAGGTGGCCGATGCCGCCCGTGCCGGAGGACGAATACGAGTACTTGCCGGGCGACTTCTTCAGCTCCGCCACAAAGGCCTTGTAATCCTTGGCGGGAAAGTTGGGGTTCACCGCGATGATGTTGGGCGTGGCCGCGATGTTGATGATGGGCGTGAAGTCCGTCAGCGGGTTGTACGGCGTCTTGGGGTTGATGGCAGGGTTGGCTGCCGTGGTGGACACCGTGGCAATGCCCAGGGTGTAGCCGTCTGGGGCCGAGCGGGCGGTTTCGCTGGCGCCCACGATGCCGCCGCCACCGGCCTTGTTTTCCACGATCACGCTCTGGCCCAGGGCCTTGCCCAGGGGGTCGGCGATCACGCGCGCAATGATGTCGGTGGTGCCACCGGGTGCAAATGGCACCTGCAGCTTGATCACCTTGTTGGGGTAGCCCTGTGCGGCTGCAGTACCTGCTGCGGCGGCCAGTACGGTCAGCGCGAGCCATTGACGACGATGCATTGAGTTCTCCTTGTGCGAGGGTGACAGACAGTGCCGATGGTATGCGCAACCGGCGATTTGCCGCCCTGCGGATTCCACATAAGGGCTAACCCCAAGAAATCTCGCGCACAAAGGTTCACCGGGGGTCGCTGGATGTTCTGCAACCTCGTGCGGTCTGCAGCCCACCCTTGCGACTCCGCCGGCCCGGGGGACGCAAGGCATCCGCTATTCTCGGCAGGGTGAACTACGCCCAGCTCCTGATCCCCGACTTTTCCCTGATCCTGTTTGGCTACCTGGTGTGCCGCTACACGGCGCTCAACCGCTCGGTCTGGCAGCCGGTGGAAAGCTTGGTGTACTACCTGCTGTTCCCGGTTCTGCTGTTCCAGTCCATCGTGAAAAGCCCGGTCGACATTGGTGCAGCATCGGGCCTCATCGCCGCCGGATTGGTGATGGGCGTTGCGGGCATTGCACTGGCTTACAGCCTGCCCCATTGGCCCTGGCTGGGCAAACACATCGATGCGCGCGACCACGCGGCCAGTGCGCAAGTGGCGTTCCGCTTCAACTCGTTCATTGGCCTGGCCATTGCCGAGCGGCTTGCAGGCGCCGAAGGCCTGCTCATGATTGCCGTGCTGATCGGTGTGTGCGTGCCGCTGTTCAACGTGGCTGCCGTCTGGCCCATGGCACGGCATGGACAGCACAGCTTTGCGCGCGAGCTGGCGCGCAACCCGCTCATCGTGGCCACCGTGTCGGGCCTGGTGGCGAACCTGCTGGGCTTTCAGATACCGGAGTGGGCGTCGCCCACGGTCAGCCGCATCAGCGCGGCATCGCTGGCGCTGGGTCTCATGGCGGCGGGTGCCGGCCTGCAGTTCGGGCTGCTGGCCCGGGGCAAGGCGCTGAGCGTGGCCGTGCTCTCCATCCGCCACCTGGTGCAGCCATTGCTGGCGTTTGCCATGGCGCGCCTGTTTGGGCTGAGCCCCGTGCAGACCACCGTGCTGCTGGCGTTCTCTGCACTGCCCACAGCATCCACCTGCTATGTGCTGGCCGCGCGCATGGGCTACAACGGGCCGTATGTGGCGGGGTTGGTCACGCTGTCGACCTTGCTGGGCATGGTGAGCCTGCCGTTTGCGCTGGGGGTGCTGCGATGACGTTGGCCGAAAGCACTGGCGGGCTGCGCCGCTGGCAACGCCGCCCCCTTCTGCTGGCTGCGGGCCTGGCGCCGCTTCTGGCCGCTTGCGGCCGCAAGGCACCGACCGCGCAAGCCGTGCCACCCGGCGCCACCGTGCTGGCCCTGGGCGACTCGCTGACCTCGGGCGTGGGCGCTTCGGCCAGCACCGCCTACCCTGCGGTGCTGGCGCAGCTGACGGGTTGGCAGGTGGTCAATGCCGGTATCTCGGGCGACACCTCGTCCCAGGCGCTGGCGCGGCTCCCGGGCCTGCTTCAAAAACACCAGCCCGCATTGGTTATCGTGAGCATTGGCGGCAACGACTTTCTGCGCCGCCAGAGCAGCGATGCCACACGCGCCAACATCCTGCGCATCTGCACGGAAGCGCGGGCCAGCGGGGCACAGGTGCTGCTGGTGGCCGTGCCAGAGCTCTCGCTGATGGCCATGGCAGGCCGGCTCAGCGACCATGCGATGTACGAAGGCATCGCCAGCGAGCTGAAGATTCCGCTGTACAGCAAGGGCTGGTCAGGGGTGCTGGCGCAAGACCGCCTGCGGGCCGACCATATCCACGCCAATGCGGAGGGCTACGCACAGTTTGCGCAAGGGCTGGTGCAGACGCTCAAGGAGACCGGGTTGCTGCGGGGCTAACCTCACACCGCTGAAACTCATATTTTGATAGCTGCCAGCGCTTACCCATCAAGCGCTAGAGCCCAATTTCATTCAAAATCCAGCGCCCAGGCCACGTGCTCACGCACCAATGCGCTGGGGTCTTGGGCCCGGTTGCCCAGAGCCCCACGCAGGGCTGGGTCACGCGTGGCGCGCAGGGCGTTGCCCAAAGCCACCGCCACGTTGCGCAACCACCGCTCATGCCCGATGCGGCGAATGGGGCCGCCCTCGGTCATGCGCAAGAAGGTGTCCTCATCCCATGCAAACAGGTGCACCAGTTGCTGACCGGCCAGGCCCTTGCGCTCGTCAAAGTCCGGCAGGCGGCTGACCTGCGCGAACTTGTTCCACGGGCAGATGAGCTGGCAGTCGTCGCAGCCATAAATGCGGTTGCCCAGTAGCGGGCGCAGTTCCAGCGGAATGGGCCCTGCATGTTCGATGGTGAGGTACGAGATGCACCGCCGCGCGTCGATGCGGTGCGGCGCAATGATGGCCTGCGTGGGGCACACATCGATGCAGGCGCTGCAGCTGCCGCAGTGTGCGGTGACAGGCGCGCTCTCGGGCAGCGCCATGTCCACATAGATTTCGCCCAGAAAGAACATGGAGCCCGCCTCGCGGTTGAGCACCAAGGTGTGTTTGCCGCGCCAGCCTTGGCCACTGCGCGCGGCCAGCTCGGCCTCCAGCACCGGGGCCGAGTCGGTGAACACGCGGTGGCCAAAGGGGCCTATGGCTTCGCCAATGCGGTCGCTGAGCTTTTGCAGGCGCGACCGCAGCACCTTGTGATAATCCCGCCCCCGCGCATACAGCGACACAACCCCCTCTGGCGGGCGGCCAAGGCGCGAGAGTTCGATCGCTTGCCAGCCATCGGCGGCCTGCTGGCCTACACCAGCCCCCATGCCCCGTGGCAAATAATCCATGCGCGCCGTGATCACGCTCACGGTGCCGGGCACCAGCTCTGCCGGGCGAGCGCGCTTCATGCCGTGGGCGGCCATGTAGTGCATCTCGCCATGAAAGCCCTGCGCAAGCCAAGCTGCAAGGCCGGGCTCGGCGGCAGACAAGTCCACCCCCGCCACGCCGATTTGGGAAAATCCCAGTTCGCGGGCCCACTCCTGCATTTGAGGAACGAGTTGACTGTTGCACCACATACCGGGCAGATTGTAGAAAGCGGCGACACCGCTGCAGCCCAAGCCAGCCGCCAGTTCACCTGGCACAGCGAGGCCGACACCGAGACCTTCGCGCGCCAACTCGCGGCACAGCCGCCCCTGGCCAACGCCTTCATCACCCTGCACGGCGACCTGGGCGCTGGCAAGACCACGCTGGTGCGCCATCTGCTGCGCGTCTTGGGTGTTCAAGGCCGCATCAAGAGCCCCACCTATGCCGTGGTGGAGCCCCACGAGGCCCCGGGCCTCGCGCCGCAGGCGACCACGGTGTGGCACTTTGACTTCTACCGCTTCGACGATCCACGCGAATGGGAAGACGCGGGTTTCAGGGACATTTTTGCCAACCCCGGCCTCAAGGTGGCAGAATGGCCAGAAAAGGCTGCAGCGCTTACCCCGCTTGCAGACCTTGCTATCCACATTGAAGCAATGGATGACACCGAACGCAAGGTCACACTGCATGCCCACACCCCCGCCGGGCACGCGCTGCTGCAAGGACTCTGATACGCCGTGAACGAACCCCACAAGCCAGCCGACCCCGCCAGACCGCCCTCTCGCCGCGCCGTGCTGCAGACAGGCACCTTGGTATTGCTGTTGGGCACCCAGCAGATTGCGCGGGGCGCGACCATCGTGGCGGTGCGCGTGTGGCCCGCGCCGGAATATTCCCGCGTCACCATCGAATCCGACGGCCCGCTGGTGGCCAAACAATTTTTTGTGACCACACCGCCTCGGCTGGCGGTGGACATCGAAGGCATCGACCTGAGCCCCGAACTGCGTGAGCTGGTGGCCAAGGTCAAGCCCGATGACCCCAACATCGCCGGCATCCGCGTGGGGCAGAACGCACCCGGCGTGGTGCGTCTGGTGGTGGACCTGAAACAGGCCGCCCTGCCCCAGGTGTTCACGTTGCCGCCCGTGGCCGCCTACCAGCACCGGCTGGTGTTTGACCTGTATCCGGCAGAGCCGGTGGACCCGCTGGAGGCGCTGATTGCCGAGCGGCTGCGCGATGCACCAGCACCCGGCTCGGCGCCAGCGGCTGCGGCGCCCCTGGCCAACGCCACACGCCCTGCCCCATCGGGTGCCAAACCGGCCCCAGCGCCAGGCCCCACGGCCGAGCACGACCCGTTGGGCGACCTGATCGCGCAGCGCGCCCAACGCCCGGGCCTGCCCGAAGCCCCTGCCGTAGCCGCCGCCCCGCCTGCGGCCGCAGAGCATGCGCGCCCCGGCAACCGCGCCACATCCACACAAACCGACCGCATCATCATCGTGGCGCTCGACCCCGGCCACGGCGGTGAAGACCCCGGCGCCGTCGGCCCCGGCGGCACGCGCGAAAAGGACGTGGTGCTGCGCGTGGCCTATTTGCTGCGCGACCGCATCAACGCCACCACCATTGGCGGCAACCCGATGCGCGCCTACCTCACGCGCGACGGCGACTACTTTGTGCCCCTGGGCACCCGCGTGCAAAAGGCACGGCGCGTGCAGGCCGACCTGTTCGTCAGCATCCATGCCGACGCCTTCACCGTGCCCACCGCACGGGGCGCCAGCGTGTTTGCGCTGAGCCAGGGCGCGGCCTCCAGCACAGCCGCGCGCTGGCTGGCCAACAAAGAGAACCAGGCCGACCTGGTGGGCGGCATCAACGTGCAGTCCAAAGACCGGCACGTGCAGCGTGCGCTGCTCGACATGAGCACCACCGCGCAGATCAACGACAGCCTGAAGCTGGGTGCTGTGCTGCTGGGCGAGATCGGCAATGTGGGTCGGCTGCACAAGCCCCGCGTGGAGCAAGCCGGCTTTGCCGTACTGAAAGCGCCCGACATTCCCAGTGTGCTGGTCGAAACCGCCTTCATCAGCAACCCCGAAGAGGAAAAGCGCTTGCGCAGCGCTGCCTACCAGGAACAGCTGGCCGACGCGCTGATGCGCGGCATCACACGCTACTTTGCCAAGAATCCGCCCATGGCCCGCAGCCGTTCGGTGTAGGGCTCGCGTTGCCGCAATGGCGGCGTTACCCGCTTGCGCGCCCCGGCAACTGCGCGCAAAGTGGGCGCAAGGTGCCTGCACGGCGGCGTGCGACACGTCACCCATCCATTGCGCAACCCTTGTGAAGGAGACCCCCATGGCACTACCCCATGCCCAATCCGGCCAGATCGTGAGCGTGCTCCCTCTGGGCGACAGGCTGAACGACACCGTGACCACCGCCATCCTCAAGGCGGGTCAGCTTGAAGTCATGCGCGTGGTGTTGCCGGTCGGCAAAGCCATGAAAGAGCACCAAACGCCGGGCGAAGCCACCGTGCAATGCATCGAAGGGGTGGTGGAGTTTGCGAGCGAAGATGGCGTGCAGCAGCTGCGCCAGGGCGACTTTGTGCACCTGGCGCCGCGCATGCTGCATGCGCTCAAGGCGGTAGAACCAGCGTCGCTGCTGGTCACGATCTGTTTGCGGCCAGGCTAGGAACTTGTTACTTCTTGACGGCTTTGCCGAGCGGTGGAACAGGGCCAGCAAGAACCACCCGTGACGCTTGAAAAGCCCGCCAAGCCTGCTGCCACGTGTCCTACAGGTGCAGCCCATAGCTGCCTACACCCCCGGCCAACACCCCGCGCGATAGTTGAATTACAGGTCGCGCAGCGGGGTCCCGGATTCCAAAGCGCCAAGGCCTGATTCCTCAACCACCAAGGATCAAAGGACTCTTGCCATGAAAATCCGTCATCTCATTCTTGCGACCACCTGCACCGCAGCCCTTGCACTGGGCGGTTGCGCATCCAATCCTTCCAACGCCCAAGTCGGTACCGGTGTCGGTGCCGTGGTCGGCGGTGTCGCCGGTAACGCCATCTTCGGCGGCCCTGCAGGCACCATCGGCGGCGCCGCTGCGGGTGCCCTGATCGGCCACGAAGTGGGCGAAGACCGCGATCGCCGCCCCTACCGCCGTTAAGGCATGAAGCGGGTGGTGCGCTGGCTGCTCACGCCGAGCAATCAGCCTCCGAAGTTTCAAGCAAAAAGAGCTTCCAGCGCTTGCCCATCAAGCGCTGGAGGCTCTTTTATTTATAGCAACCCAGCAAAAGGCCGCAGAGGCAGGGCTTGAATCAGGCTGCTTTCGCCTGCCGCCCCGCACGCCACGCGCCAAAGATGGCGATCAGCCCCGGCACAAAGATCAGCGCCCAGATGATCTTGTCCAGGTGCTCGCGCACAAAGGGCAAATTGCCAAAAAAGTAGCCCGCGGTGCAAATGCCCAGCACCCACACCAGCGCGCCGCCCACGTTGTACGCGGTGAACTTGGCGCGGTTCATTTGAGCGACACCCGCCACGAACGGTGCGAACGTGCGAATGAACGGCATGAAACGGGCCAGCACAATAGTGATGCCGCCGTATTTTTCGTAGAAGTTGTGGGCCTGATCGAACGCGCGGCGGTTGAACCAGCGCGAGTTCTCCCACTGGAACACCTTCGGCCCAAAGAACCGGCCAATCGAATAGTTGCACTGGTCACCCAGAATGGCCGCCACGATAAGCAGCGTGCAGGCGAGCGGAAAACTCATCATGCCCGCACCGCACAGCGCTCCCACGATGAACAGCAGCGAGTCGCCGGGCAGAAACGGCATCACCACCACCCCGGTCTCCACAAAAACGATCAGGAACAACAGCGCATACACCCAGGCGCCGTAGGTCTGCACAAACATCTCAAGGTACTTGTCGACATGCAGGATGAAGTCGATCAAAAAGGTGACCAGTTCCATGGGGAGGCCGGTGGGCTATCCGGGCAATGAAAAAACAGCGGGCATTATCCCCATCCGCCTGTCGCGGAGACGCCGATACCCCTGCGCGCACCCCGCCCTAAAATCCCTGGGGTGAACGACACACCATCCCCTCTCGCCGCAGCCCAGCCTGCCCCCGCCACCTCCCGCCGCCCCATCCGCGACCTGCCCGACGAGCTGATCAGCCAGATCGCCGCCGGTGAGGTGGTGGAGCGCCCAGCATCGGTGGTGCGCGAGCTGGTGGACAACGCACTGGACGCAGGTGCCACGCAGATCACCCTGCGCCTGTCGGCTGGGGGTGTGCGCCTGATCACCGTAGAGGACGATGGCGGCGGCATTCCGCAAGAGGAACTCCCCGTCGCCCTGCGCCGCCACGCCACCAGCAAGATCACCAACCTCAACGACCTCGAAACCGTGGCCACCATGGGCTTTCGGGGCGAAGCACTGGCCGCCATCGCCTCGGTGTCGGAGATGTCGCTGCTCTCGCGCCCGGCGCAGCAGGCCAGCGCCTTTTTGCTCGATGCCCGCAGCGGCGAACTGCGCCCCGCCGCGCGCAGCACCGGCACCACGGTGGAGGTGAAAGAGCTGTTCTTCTCCACCCCCGCGCGCCGCAAGTTCTTGAAGACCGATGCCACCGAGCTGGCGCACTGCATTGAATCGGTGCGCCGCCACGCGCTGGCGCGGCCCGACGTGGGCTTTGCCATCTGGCACGAGGGCAAGCTGGTGGAGCAGTGGCGCGCCACCTTTGTGCCCGGCCAAGGCGCTGCCAATGCCGTGCAGGATGCGCTGGCCCGCCGCCTGTCGGACGTGCTGGGCGAAGACTTCGTGACCCAATCGGTCGCCGTGCAGCACCGCGTGGGCCCCGTCACTGTGACCGGCCGCGCGGGCTTGCCCGACGCCGCCCGCTCGCGCCCCGACCACCAGTATTGCTACGTCAACGGCCGCTTTGTGCGCGACAAGGTGCTGACCCACGCCGCGCGCAGCGCGTACGAAGACGTGCTGCACGGCCACAAGCAGCCTATCTATGCGCTGTATGTGGAGATCGACCCGGCGCGCGTGGACGTGAACGTGCACCCCACCAAGATCGAGGTGCGATTCAGAGACAGCCGCGAGGTGCACCAGGCCGTGCGCCACGCCGTGGAGAACGCGCTGGCCGCGCCCCGTGCCGCAGCGCTGGCGGCGGCTGCCAGCACGGCCACGCCGTCTGCAGGGACAGATTTAGAGCAAAAAATGCCTCTAGCGCCCGTCTGGCAAGCGCAAGCAGCTATTAAATTTGATGATCAACAACGCGGCCACCGCGTGCAGGATCTGCAGGCGCTGTGGGGCCCGCGCAGTGGTGACGGCAACGGCAACACCACCATGGCCCCGGAAGCCTCCCCCGGCTCCCCCGCCGCCCTCGGTGGTCTGTGGGCACCTTCCGCGCAACCGGGCCCAGCCCAAACCCAAAGTTCGCTGCAGCCCTCGTCCGTCACCCCATTGGCAGCACCCAACGTCGCGGTCGCAGCCCAGACAACGCAATGGCCAGCGGCCCGAGACGGCAGCGATGCCCCTTGGCCCCTGGGCCGCGCCGTGGCGCAGTTGCACGGCGTCTACATCCTGGCCGAAAACGCCCAGGGCATGGTCATCGTGGACATGCACGCCGCGCACGAACGCATCGTCTACGAACGCCTCAAGGCCCAGGTGGACAGCGGCGCGCGCATTGCCAGCCAGCCCCTCTTGATCCCCGCCACCTTCGCCGCCAACCCGCAGGAAGTCGCCACCGCCGAAGAGTCTGCCGAAGTGCTGGCCACGCTGGGCCTGGAGATCGTGCCCTTCTCTCCCAAAACCTTGGCCGTGCGCGCCGTGCCCACCACCCTGGCCCAGGGCGACCCTGTGGAACTGGCCCGCAGCGTGCTGGCCGAGTTGGCCCAGCATGACGCCACCACCGTGGTGCAGCGCGCGCGCAACGAAATCCTGGGCACCATGGCGTGCCACGGCGCAGTGCGCGCCAACCGCAAGCTCACCATCGACGAGATGAACGCGCTGCTGCGGCAGATGGAAACGACGGACCGCAGCGACCAGTGCAACCATGGACGGCCGACGTGGCGGCAGCTCAGCATGAGGGAGCTGGACGCGCTGTTCCTACGGGGTCGTTAAGGCCAACCGTAGCCACAAAAAATCGGCCTCGCGGGCCGATGAACTACCTTCCAATCAAGCCCAAGGGCTGCCGCAACCGGCGCGCCCTCAGGCCAGTGCACCCGTGGAGCCGGCTTTGCCGGGCCACCGGGTGCGTGCCCCTCAGGGGGATGGCGCGCAGCGCCTCAGGGGGACTTCAATTGTCCCGCGCCGCCTTGGCGGTATCCGGGAAGTCGCTGAACACCCCGTCCACGCCCAGTTCGTAGAACAGCCGGTACTCGGCCTTCGGGTCGCCCTTGAAGTCCGAGGCGAGCCGCTTGGCTTCGCTGCGGAAGGTGTAGGGGTGGACCATCAAGCCTGCAGCGTGGGCGTTCTTCACCACGTCAGTGGGGGCCATCATCACGCGGTCGCGGTCGTCGATGATGCCGTCGCCGTTGAGGTCATCAGGCTTGCCGTCGTTGTTGGCGTCCACCTGTTTGGACGGGATCAAATAAGGCTTCCAGGGGCCGATGCCGTCGGCATAGGTTTTGACTTCCTTCAAGCCTGCAGGCGTGAGCAGGCTGGCAAAGGTGCGCGCGTCGCCTGCCACGGCAAAGTCATACGGTTTGTCGTAAGGGGCCGTGAGGTCCATGCTGCCATCGGGCTTGACGTCGTTGGCGTCGACCAGTTGCACCAGGCGGATCTGTGTCTTGGTGCGCAGGTACTTGAGGTTGGACACCTCGAACGATTGCACGATGACGGGCGAGGCCTTGGTGGTGTAGCCATATTGCGCCAGCACGGCCAGCAGGCGGTCTTCCAGTGGCAGGCCCAGGTTGACGTGGTAGGTGGGGTGTTTGGTTTCGGGGTAAACGCCCACAGTGCGGCCCGCTTTGGTGCTTTCGGCCTTGGCCAGGTCCAGCACTTCCTGCAACGTGGGAATCTGGTACTTGCCGTTGTGCGACTGATCGCGGTCGGCCATGGGCTGAATGGCGCGCAGGGTCTTGATTTCGGCCAGGGTGAAGTCCGATGCAAACCAGCCCTCTTCTTCCACGCCGTCCACCATCTTCTTGGTTTTGCGGTTGGCAAATTCAGCACGGGTGGCCACGTCGGTGGTGCTGGTGATGTTGGGCTCGTGGCGGGCGACCAGTGCACCGTCCTTGGTGGCCACCAGGTCGGGCTCGATGAAGTCGGCGCCCAGCTCTACCGCGCGCTTGTAGCTCTCCAGCGTGTGCTCGGGAAGGTAGCCGCTGGCGCCACGGTGGCCAATGACCAAGGGCTTGTCGCCCGTGAGCGTGGGGTAGCGGGGGCCATCGTCGCCGCCGCAGGCTGCCAGGGTTGCCGCTGCCAGGGCCACAGCGGCCCATTTCGCGCCAGAAATCGCACCAGAAATGTGCATGGTCTTCTCCTCAGGGTGTTGTTGGAAATTCTCAGGAACCGCCGAACTGTGAGACTGCGGCATGACAGCGCCGTGACGAAAGGAATGGCGCCCAAACCGCAGTGCGACAGTGCCCGATATCCGGCTTTCATGCACCAAAAAAATGCAACCACCCGCTACATTCCCCAGTGTTGTGCATAGCCATGCGCATCAACGTATAACTTTTGAACATAATCCAGGGTGGCAGCGCGCTCTTGCCTGCCCCTTGTTTGTTTGTCCCCAGATCTCTTCGATCACTTCTGAAAGCCTTTTGCTCCATGAAACACGCGTCCGCAGGCAGCTTCCTTTCACACGTTGCCCACCGCAATCCCGGCCAGCCTGAATTTCTGCAGGCGGTCACTGAAGTGATCGACAGCCTGTGGCCTTTTCTGACCGAACACCCGCGCTATGCCGAGCACGGCCTGCTGGAGCGCCTGGTGGAGCCCGAGCGCATCGTCATGTTCCGTGTCTCGTGGGTGGACGACCACGGCACGGTGCAGGTCAACCGCGGCTACCGCATTCAGCACAGCATGGCCATCGGTCCGTACAAGGGTGGCATGCGCTTTCATCCCTCGGTGAACCTGTCGGTGCTCAAGTTTCTGGCTTTCGAGCAAACTTTCAAGAACGCGCTGACCACGCTGCCCATGGGCGGCGGCAAGGGCGGCAGCGACTTTGACCCCAAGGGCAAGAGCCCCGGCGAAGTGATGCGCTTTTGCCAGGCGTTTGTGACCGAGTTGTTCCGCCACGTGGGGGCTGATACCGACGTGCCAGCGGGCGACATTGGCGTAGGCGGGCGCGAAGTGGGCTACATGGCCGGCATGATGAAAAAGCTCAGCAACCGGGCAGACTGCGTGTTCACCGGCAAGGGGCTGTCGTTTGGCGGCTCGCTGATTCGCCCCGAAGCCACGGGCTACGGCACCGTGTACTTTGCGCAGGAGATGCTCAAGTCCCGTGGCCGTTCGCTCGACGGTCTGCGCGTGTCGGTCTCGGGCTCAGGCAACGTGGCGCAGTACGCGGTCGAAAAGGCCATGGAGCTGGGCGCCAAGGTGATCACGGTGTCGGACTCCAGCGGCACCATCGTGGACGAAGACGGTTTTACCCCCGCCAAGCTGGCCGAACTGATGGAGGTGAAGAACCACCTGTATGGCCGCGTGAGCGACTATGCCGAGCGCACTGGCGCGAAATTCGAGGCAGGTGTGCGCCCTTGGCACGTGCCAGTAGACGTGGCCCTGCCGTGTGCCACGCAGAACGAGCTGGACGAGAAGGACGCCGCCACGCTGATCGGCAACGGTGTGGTCTGCGTGGCCGAAGGTGCCAACATGCCTTCCACCATCGAGGCGGCGAAGGCTTTTGAGGCAGCGGGCGTGCTGTACGCGCCCGGCAAGGCCAGCAACGCGGGCGGCGTGGCCACCTCGGGCCTGGAAATGAGCCAGAACGCCGCCCGCCTCTCGTGGCCGCGCGAGGAGGTGGATGCACGCCTGCTGCAGATCATGCAAGGCATCCACGCCGCCTGCCTGCGCTACGGCAAGCGCGCCGATGGCTCGGTGAGCTACGTGGATGGCGCCAACATTGCTGGTTTCGTGAAGGTGGCCGACGCGATGCTGGCCCAGGGCGTGGTGTAACAAACCGGGTGCCAAAGCCCCCCGGGCACGGACTCTGCTTGCCGTGTCAGAACTTTCTGACACGCAGCAGACTCTCTCATCACCATGAAGCGCACCCCCCTCCTGGTATCCCTGACATTGGCCATCGCCGTGACCGCGGGTTGCGCCACGCTCGACGCCAAGCAGCGCGAGTGGATCTTTCAGCCCAGCGACCGCAGCTGGGGCGGCGCCCAGTCCACCGCCGACATGGAGGATGTGTGGATCGACTTCCAATCACGCTCTTCCGGCAAGGCCGAACGCCTGCACGGCCTGTGGCTGGCCAATGAGCGTGCAGACGCGCCCGTCCTGCTGTACCTGCACGGTGCACGCTGGAACGTGGCTGGCTCCGCAGGGCGCATCCGCCGCATGCAGGAGCTGGGTTTCTCGGTGCTGGCCATCGACTACCGCGGCTTTGGCCAAAGCAGCGCCGGGCTGCCGTCGGAGGCCACCGCCGCCGAGGACGCCCGCGCCGCGTGGGACTGGCTGGCCCAGCAGCAGCCCGGCAAGCCCCGCTACATCTTTGGCCATTCGCTCGGGGGCGCCATTGCCATCGAGCTGGCGCGCCAGGTGCCCGATGAGCAAGGCACCATTGTGGAAGGCACCTTCACCAGCATCCCGGAGGTGGTCAGCACTTTCAAATGGGGCTGGCTGCCGGTGTCGGCCTTGATCACGCAGCGTTTTGAATCGGTGCGCAAAGTGTCCGAAATCGGTTCGCCCCTGCTGGTGGTGCACGGCAGCGAAGACAGCCTGATCCTGCCCAGCCTGGGCCGAAAGCTGTATGAGGCCGCTGCAGAGCCCAAGCAGTTTGTGCTGGTGGAAGGCGGCTCGCACTACAACACCAACTCGGTGGGGCAGAGCCTCTACCGTGAGGCGATGGGGTCGCTTTTCAAGCTCAAAACCTCCACTACCGCGGTAGCGGGGGACGGGCTTTAGGCTACCTCTCTCCCGCGCCGTGGCTTGTCCATCAGCGCCGCACCGCTTGCGCCAATGCCGCCCAGGCTTTCAGCGTGAGCGGGTGTGTGAAGCCCGCGCCCGCCACCGGGTGCGATGACAGTTTGACCACCACCATCTCGGCGGCCGGGTTCACGTGAATGAGCTGGCCGTGAATGCCTGCGGCCTCATACGCGCCATCGGCGTTGTGCAGCACCCACCACTGGTTGCGATAGCTGTAGCCAGCACGGAACGCCATGCCACCCATCTTGAACTTTTCGCGGTCTCCGCCCTTCGCGGTGTCGTCGATCACGGCCTTGTCAAAGATTTTCTGACCGTTGTAGGTGCCGCCCTGGCGCAGCATCTCGCCAAACCGCGCCAGATCGCGCGCCGTGGCGTTCAGCCCGGCACCTTGCAGCGGCGTACCCACGCTGTCCACCATCACGTACGCATCCTCTTCGGCGCCCAGCTTCTGCCAGATGTTGTCGCTCATGAGCTCGGCCCAATGCTTGCCCGTAGCGCGCGAGACGATCCAGCCCAACACTTCCGAGTGCACCGTGCGGTACACAAACCCAGCGCCGTGTTCGCCTTCTTTCTTGAGCGTCTTGAGGAAGTCGTACACATTGGTCGGCCCCTGATAGCCCGGCGGGCGCGGCAGCATGCCGCTGGACCAGCTGTAGCCAAAAATCTCGGTGGTGGGGTCGGTATACACCTCGCGAAAGCGCACGGCGCCGGTCATGTCCATCACCTGGCGCACCTTCATGTCGCCCCAGGCAGAGTCGGCCAGCTCGGGTATGTACCGGGTCACCAGGGCTTCAGGGTCGATCTTGCCTTCGTGCGCCAGTTGTGCCGCCATGAGCCCGGTGAACGACTTGGTGACCGAGAACAGCAGGTGTGGCGAATGCGGCTTCATCTGGTTGTCGTAGCGCTCGTACACCACCCGGCCCTTGTGCAGCACCACGATGGCATCGGTGTAGGTGCGGGTGAGCCACTGGTCCACCGTGATGGGTTGGCCCTTGTCGTCGTCAAACACCAGCCCGCCCAGGGGCTTCGGGTCCGACGGCAATGCAGAGGGCGCCGCCGCCCCACGGCGGATATTGCGCGTGGGCTGCAGCTCGCGCAGGTGCTGCACCGCCCAGCGCATTTGCGGGTACTTGTAGGAGTTGGAAAGGTCCACACGCTGCGCAGCGTCGGGCGGGAAGCTGCTCATGTACCCCAAGGTTTCCAGGCTCACCGCGGCGGGGTTGGGCAGTGCAGGCGCCTGGGCGTGCGCGGCCAGAACCATGCCGCCCATGGCATATGCGGCCGCATGCCGCACCAGCGTGCGCACGCCCTTTGCGCGGGGTTTGAGGGAGGCGGCGGGCCTGGTGGGGGCTATTGCGGTCGTTGGGTGCATGAGGGTCTCCTGTGCTGTTGTGTGTGGTCTATTGGCCTTGAAATACCTGCAGCATCCCGCGTACGCGCGGCCGCCGCAAGGCAATTTATGCTGCGCCCCCAGCCAGCGTTTGTCACTCGTGCGACGGCGGTCGCTCACCATTTTTCCCAACCGCGCACATGCTGGGCCGAGCGCAGATCACTGACCCCTTCTGTTACCCTCAGACAGATATGTCTGCCCCTTCCGCCACTGCAGCACCTGCGGCCGCACCCACTTCGATTCCTCCCGGCCTCGCCATCCTGGTGCTGGCGTTGCTGCTCAGCATCCAGCCCGTCACCACCGACCTGTATCTGCCCGCCCTGCCTGCCCTCACGCGCAGCCTGGGCGCACCTATGGCGGCGGCGCAGCTCACGCTCAGCGGTTTGCTGCTGGCGTTTGGCTGCTCGCAAATGGTGTGGGGTCCACTGTCTGACCGGTTCGGCCGCCGCCCGGTGTTGCTGGCGGGCCTGGCCATCTACACCGTGGCCTCGCTCGGCAGCGCCTTTGCGCCGTCCATGGCGCTGCTCATCGTGTGGCGCATTGCGCAGGGCGCGGCCATGGGCGCGGTGGTGATGTGCGCGCGCGCCATCGTGCGTGACCTGTACACGCCGCTGGAGGGCGCTCGCGCCATGTCGAAGGCGCTCACGGGGCTGGGCATCGTGGCGTGCATCTGCGCCCCGATGGGCGGCCTGCTGAGCGAATGGCTGGGCTGGCGCGCGGCGCTGCTCGCACTGACGGTCTACGCGGTCGTCACCCTGGCCCTGGTAGCCTTGCGCATGCCCGAAACCCTGGCCCAGCGCAATCCACAGGCTCTGCAGCCGACCACGCTGGCGCGCACCTGGCAGCACGTGCTGCGCAGCCCCACCTTCTGGGCGTTCTCGCTGCAGACCACGGCCACCTATGGCGGCCTGTTCACTTTTCTGGCGGCGTCGTCGTTCGTTTACATCGATGTGCTGGGCCTCACGCGCACGGCGTATGGGTGGACCATGGCTTCAGCATGTGCGGCCTACTTTGCAGGCACCTTCCTGTGCCGTCGCCTGCTGGGTCGCTACGGCCTGCAGCGCACCGTGGCCATTGCCGGTGCGCTGAGCGTGGGTGGCGGCACCCTGATGGCCCTGGTGGCGTGGATGGGTTGGCACCAGCCCTGGGCACTGACGGCACCGTTTTACCTGTTCATGGTGGCGCACGGCATTCACCAGCCTTGCGGACAAAGCGGTGCGGTGGGGCCGTTCCCCAAGGCGGCGGGTGTGGCTTCCGCACTCAATGGTTTCATGATGATGCTGGCGGCATTTGCCATTGGCGGCTGGCTGGGCTTGCGGCTGGATGGCACGGTGTGGCCGCTGGTCAACGGCATCTGGTTCTGGTCGGTGGTACTGGCCGTGATCTCATGGACGCTGGTGCAAAAGTTTGGAGCGCCCCGTGACCATGCCTGAACGTGCCAGTCTGCCCAGCCACATCCCCAGCATCGCATTGGCCGGGCCCACAGCCTCGGGCAAGACGGCGGGCGCCTTGGCCCTGGCCGCCGTGCTGGGCAAACAGGGCCAGCCGGTGGAAATCATCAGCGTGGATTCGGCCCTGGTCTACCGCGGCATGGACATCGGCACCGCCAAGCCCACGCCGGATGAGCGTGCCGCCGTTCCACACCACCTCATCGACATCCGCGACCCGCTGCAGGCCTACAGTGCCGCCGAGTTTGTGCACGACGCCACCCGCCTCATCGCCGAGATCCGCGCGCGCGGCGCACTGCCGCTGCTGGTGGGTGGCACCATGCTGTATTTCAAAGCGCTGTTCGACGGCATCGACGACATGCCCGCCGCCGACCCCGAGGTGCGCGCCCAGTTGGAAGCCCAGGCGGCAGAACGCGGTTGGCCCGCCATGCACGCAGAACTGGCGCGCGTGGACCCGGTCACGGCCGCACGCCTGGCCCCCGGCGACAGCCAACGCATCCAGCGCGCGTTGGAGGTGTGGCAGGTGTCGGGCCAGCCTTTGTCGAGCTTTCACACTACCAAAAAAGGAGCTGCCAGCGCTTTACCAGAAAGCGCTAGAGCCCTATTTTCCTTAGAACCTGACGACCGGGCATGGCTGCACGGGCGCATTGCCCAGCGGTTCGACGCCATGCTGACCGACGGCTTCATCGACGAAGTGGCCGCCCTGCGCGCGCGTGGCGACCTGCATGCCGACCTGCCCTCCATGCGCTGCGTGGGCTACCGCCAGGTGTGGGACGAGCTGGACTTTCTGGCCGCGCAAGCGCCCGGCCGCCCGATGAACATGGATCTGCTGCGCGAACGCGGCATTGCCGCTACCCGCCAGTTGGCCAAGCGCCAGATCACATGGCTGCGCAGCATGCCCACGCGCCAATCCATCGCCTGCGACCACCCGCACGCCGTCGCACACCTGGTGCAGGCCGTGCTGAAGCGTCTTGAGCAGCGCGCCCCATGAGTTCAACCACAGGCCCCACCAACCCCTTGCGCGTGGTCGGCTTGGGCAAACACTACGGCGGTACGCCCGTGTTTGCCAACGTGCACTTCAGCGTGGCTCCAGGTGAATTTGTTGCCATCGTGGGTGACTCGGGTGTGGGCAAGTCAACGCTGCTCAACTGCCTGGCAGGCCTCGATACCTGGGACGCCGGCACCATTACTCAAGGCTCCACCGACCTGGGAACGCTGGACGACACCGCCCGCGCGCTGTGGAGGCGCGCCAACGTGGGTTTCGTGTTCCAGGCCTTTCATGTGCTGCCACATCTGGACGTTGCGCAAAACGTGGCGCTGCCCCTGATGCTGCTGGGTCAGAGCAACCCGGGCCGCGTGCAGCGCATGCTGGCTGCTGTGGGGCTGGACGGCTTGGGAACCCGGCTGCCTCAGCAGTTGAGCGGAGGCCAACTCCAGCGCGTGGCCATCGCTCGCGCCCTGGTGCACCGCCCTGCCTTGCTGTTGGCCGATGAACCCACCGGCAACCTTGACCCCACCACTGCGGCCCGTGTGATGGATCTGCTGCTGGCGCAAACGCGAGAGCACGGCGCCTCGCTGGTATTGGTCACCCATTCGGATGCCGCTGCGGCGCGGGCGGACCGGGTGCTGCGCTTACGCAGCGACGGCGCAGTCGAAGTCTGATGCCCCACCAGGCGATGCATGACCCCAACCGCGCCACCCCACCCTCGATGCGCGGCGGTCACTTCAATTCATAGGACAAGCAGCCGCCTGCAGTGATGTTGAATGAACCTGGGCCCCACGTTGAGTTCCCAGCGGTCGCCTTGATCGTATGGGTGCCCACCGACAGAGTGCGGGTGATGGCCGAGCTGTCACCGCAGGTCGGCTTGCCGCTGGTGAAGTAGCGCGTCAGGGTACCTACGGCAATATTGTCAATGGACACGTTGATGCTGGAAGAGGAGCTGTTGCTGGTCCACACGACGATTTGCCCTGTGGTTGCGCCATCCGTTCCCGTTCCCGTTCCCGTTCCCGTTCCCGTTCCCGTTCCCGTTCCAGTACCGGTGCCGGTGCCGGTGCCGGTGCCGGTGCCGGAATAGCCTGTTACCGTAAACGTGCCTTCATGCCAACCCCGCGTTCCGGAGTTAAGCCCGGTTTCTGAACGGTAAGTGCCTCCCGTGGCAGAGGTGAAAGTCCAGGTGTCTTTGGCCCAACCCACCGCGTAGTTCAAGTTCACGGTGGCGACATTCCCGCTCAAGCTGTAGCTCCAGCTGGTGGTGGGGTGCGTGTAAAGCCCTTCGCCGCGAATCGTATTGGCGTCAATAAAGCTGTAGGTGATTTTTTTGACGACACCGATGACATTGGGCGAGCCATCGTTGCGTGTCACCGTCTGCACCACAGTCTTGCCAATGATGGAGGGTGGCGCACCCACGCCACTGCTACCACTCGGCGGGGGCAGATCATCTCCGCCACCACCACCGCCGCCGCACGCGGCAAGCACGGCCACGCTGGCCGCAAGAAGAAGGGTTTTAGAACGAGAAACCAGCGCATGTCGCATCCTTTGTGTTTAATTCATAAAGTTCTCTAGGGCTGCAGGGGATTGCTGCACTGATCCTCACTCCTGCGGCCGATGCTAAAGAGCCCGCCAAAGATACAAATTGATTCAATCGCACTAATTTATGTAAACTAACTTATCTCCCAAAGCGCCATTGAGGCCCTCTCTCATGTCTGCTCCTGCGTTCCATGACGGCAATGAGTTGCTTCTTGAGCTGTACCGGCTATCTCAAGAACTCCCCATCAACCAATTTCAGGACGGCGCCCTCGACCTCATCCGCCCAGCAGTCCCCTTCGATACGGCGATGTGGGGCTCGGCCACACTGACAGACGCAGGAATCGACATTCACACCATCCACCTTCACAGGCAGTCGCCAGAAATGTTGACGGCATACGAGGAGGTCAAACATCTCGATACCGCAGCGTTGGCGGTAGGTCAGAACCCGTCATCCACCCTGGCTTTCAACGCCACAACTTGGTTTTCCGGGAAGAACCAGCAAGCCCTGCGTGACTACGGAAAGCGGTTCAACCAAGAGCACTTTTTCATCAGTGGCACCATCAACCCCGCGAACCGTTTCACTCGCTGGCTGACGCTGTTCCGCGCCGATGACAAAGCCCATTGCACAGAGACCGAACGCCAAAGGCTTGCCGCCTTGACCCCCCACGTGCAGCAGGCACTGGAGTTCAACCGCCGGGTGCATCTTCAAAAATGCAGTTCCACCCACAACGCGCCCAATTTCGGACACGCCATCGCCGACCCCAAAGGCGTGCTGCAGCACATGGACCCCATCTTTGAGGCAGCCGTCCGCAGGGAGTGGGACGGCTGGCACGGGCACAAGCTGCCCGGCGTGCTGCTGGATGGGTTTCGGGCAGGTCAGCCGCGCTTTGTGGGGCGAACCTGTGTCATGACAATGCACCTGGAGCACCATCTCCTGTTCCTCAAAACGCGGCCTTGCAGCCCGGCAGATGCGCTCACGCCGCGCGAGACCACGGTAGCTCAGCTGATGGCCAGCGGCAAAACACACAAAGAGATCGCCATCATGTTGCGGCGCGCACCCTCCACCGTGCGCAATCAAATCCGATCTGTCTACGACAAACTGAACGTCAGCAATGTGGCCGGTTTGATTGAGCAAATGCGGCGGACAGAGTAAAGCGCGTGCGCTTGCTCCAACCCATCGCACGCCTCGATTCGCAGCGGCAAAACCCGCGTACCAAAGCTCGGGCATCCAGGCGGCCCCGGTGCAGAAAATGCCAGCGTTTGATTGAAGTGCAGTCATTGAAAAATGACTCGCCTTGAGCTCTGATAACCGAGATATGAAGTGCCCTTGTGGCGCCCCGCCATACTGGTGACCATGCTCGCACTGCTCCGCACCTTCTCTTGGCAAGACCTGCGCCACCACCCCTGGCGCAGCGCCGCCGCCGTGGCGGCCGTGATGCTGGGCGTGGCGCTGGCGTTTGCCGTGCATGTGATCAACGCATCGGCGCTGGACGAGTTCTCGCAGGCCGTGCGCGCCGTCAACGGCCAGCCCGACCTGGAGTTGCGCGCCATGCAAGGCTCCCTGCCCGAGGCGCTGTATGAGCGTCTGGCCACCGACCCGCAGGTCGCCCGCGCCAGCCCGCTGCTGGAGCTGTCGGCCGTTGCACAGGCAGGGGAAGCCAGCACACCCGACAACCCGCCCAGCGCGCAGCGCACGCCGCTGCGCGTGCTGGGCGCTGACGCCTTGCTGCTACCGCCCATGGCTCCCGCGCTGATGCCGCGGCCCTGGGATGGCGCCGACCGCTATGCGCTGTTCGCACCCGCCACAGTGTTCCTCAACACTGCGGCGCTGCAAGCGCTTGGCTTGTCCACCACCGGCCCGCAACAAGGCGGCGCACCGGCCACCGTGCAGTTGATCACCGGCTTGCAGCAGCGCGTGCCGGTGCAGGTGGCAGGCACGGTATCTGCTGGTGGCGCGCCGCTGGCGGTGATGGACATTGGCGCCGCGCAAGACCTGTTCGGCCGCCAGGGTGCGCTCACGCGCATTGACCTGCAACTGCAACCCGGCACCGACGCCACCGCCTGGCAGCGCACGCTGCGCGCCGAGCCCGGCTGGCCTGTGAATGCGGTGTTTGCTCAGCCCGGCGACACGGCCCAGCGCATCAGCAACCTCTCTCGCGCATACCGCGTCAACCTCACCGTGCTGGCGCTGGTGGCGCTGTTCACCGGGGCCTTCCTCGTGTTTTCCGTGCTGGCGCTGAGCGTGGCGCAGCGCGGGCCGCAGTTTGCGCTGCTGGCCGTGCTGGGCGCCACGCCGCGCCAGCGCCTGCTGCTGGTGCTGGCCGAATCGGCTGCGCTGGGCCTGCTGGGCAGTGTGCTGGGTATCACCCTGGGCACCGCTCTGGCGGCCACCGCCTTGCAGCTGCTGGGCGGCGACCTGGGTGGCGGCTACTTTGCGGGCGTGCAACCCACGCTTCAATGGAGCGCGCCCGCCGCACTGGTGTACGGCGCGCTGGGCGTGGCCGCAGCGCTGGCCGGCGGCTGGTGGCCCGCGCGCGCAGCACAACGGCTGCCGCCCGCGCAAACGCTGAAAGGCCTGGGCACCGCCGCCAGCCAGTCCGATAAAGGCATGCTGGGCCTGGTGCTGCTGGCGGGCGGCGCTCTGCTGGCCCTGGCGCCCCCCGTGGGCGGTGTGCCGCTGGCCGCCTATGTGGCGATTGGGCTGCTGCTGGTGGGCGGCATAGCCCTGCTGCCGTGGGGCATGGCGCGGCTGCTGGCGGTGCTGCAGCCGCTGGCCGCGCGACACACGCTGACCCTGCTGGCGCTGGAGCGCGCACGCCGCATGCGCGGCAGCGCGGCCATCGCGGTGGGCGGCGTGGTCGCTTCGCTCAGCCTGGCCGTGGCGCTGACGGTGATGGTGGCCAGCTTTCGCGGCTCGGTCACGCAGTGGCTGGACGCCGTGCTGCCCTCGCCGCTGTATGTGCGCTCGGCCCTCAGCACCAGCGGCACCACCGGCACCGAAGCCGCACTGCTGCCCGCTGGCTTTGCCGAAGCCGTGGCCCAGTTGCAGGGCGTGGAGCGCGTGGAAGCCCTGCGCGCCAGCCCGGTGCAGCTCTCGCCCACCCTGCCCGCCCTGGCCGTGCTGAGCCGCCCGCTGGGTGACAACCCTGCCCAAAGCCTGCCCATGGTGGGCGAGCCGCTGGCCGTGCCACAGGGCCGCACCGGCGTCTACATCAGCGAGGCGGTGGTGGACCTGTATGGCCTGCGCCCTGGCGTGGAGTGGCCCGCACTTTCAGAGTCTTTTAGGCCCCTGGCGCTTGATAGGAAAGCGCCACCGGCTATCTTTTACATAGCAGGCGTGTGGCGCGACTACGCCCGACAATCCGGCGCCGTGGCCATGGACCGCACCGAGTGGCTGCGCCTGACCGGCGACGCGCGCACCAGCGACCTGGCCCTGTGGCCCCGCGAGGGCACCGATACCGAAGCGCTGCAAGCCGCCATCCGTACCCTGGCCGCCACCCACGCAGGCCGCACAGCAGGCGCGGGCGACAGCGAAGCCTTGGTCGAATTCGCCTCATCAGGCGCTATCCGCGAACGCTCGCTGCGCATCTTCGACCGCAGCTTCGCCGTCACCTATTGGCTGCAGGCCGTCGCCATCGGCATCGGCCTGTTCGGCGTGGCCGCCAGCTTCAGCGCCCAGGTGCTGGCGCGGCGCAAGGAGTTCGGCCTGCTCGCCCACCTGGGCCTCACGCGGCGGCAGATCCTGACCGTGGTAGCGGGCGAAGGGGCTGCGTGGACGGCCGTGGGTGCAGCGGCGGGCGTGCTGCTGGGCCTGGCCGTGTCGGTGGTGCTGGTGCACGTGGTCAATCCGCAGAGTTTTCACTGGACGATGGATCTGGCGGTGCCGGAGGGGAGGTTGGTTGCGCTGTGTGCTGCGGTGGTGGTGTCAGGCACGGTGACCGCGTGGCTGGCGGGGCGGGCTGCTGCAGGGAGGGATGCGGTGATGGCGGTGAAGGAGGATTGGTAGCGCCATTGGCTTCGCGCGTATCAGCTTTTGGCTGATGTGGCTGCATTGATGCCACTGAAAAAGGGAACGCAAGCATCCCCGGTAAAAGTTGTATTCAAACGCAATTCCCCGCGCACCACACACCCAGAGCGACGCTCGGGCACCTATCATCCGCGGCGATTTCGACGGCCCACCTAGGCCGCATACAACCAAAAAATTGTCGAGGGAGAAACCACCATGGGCAAGAACGCGGCCAGGCGAGGAGACCTGACTGAATCAGGAGGCCCGATCATCCAGGGCTCCAACACGGTGCTCATCGGCTCGCAAGGCGGCATCGCGTGCTCCACCTGCCCAGGCGGCAAAGCCA
>PJUL01000381.1_pt1 | contig 33799 bp, 29 predicted proteins | sample 1512221 | NCBI WGS metagenome assembly PJUL01 (sample SAMN08177667, study PRJNA422409) | Feces metagenome, whole genome shotgun sequencing project.
ATGTCGCGCGCGGTCTCGCTGTCGTCCAGGGAAGCCACCAGCTCAAACGGCTGCTGCACGCGCTCCAGGTAGGCGGCGAGTTGGGTCTTGAGTTGTTCGTCGAGCATGGTGGTGTCCTTTGAATTTGGAGTTGTATGTGAGGAGCGTGATGGCAAGCGTGGTTCGGATCAAGCCTGCCGGTCAAACTCTGGGCGTAAAAAAGCCGGACGGCAAGGCGCGATGGCGCCATGACGCTGTCCGGCTTTGGGAGGCCGAAAGCCTAGAAGGTGGGTGAGGGCCTAGCGTGCCCGAGCGGGCCGCACAAACGTGCTCCATCTAGGCGCAAAGCGGAGACATAGCTTGGGCTATGGCGAGCATTTGCAACGACGAGGGTGCGCGTTTTTGCGGTACGAGCGGGCATGATGGGCTCTCTCACACCTTCTTAAATCTTGCCGACCAAGTCCAGCGAAGGCGTCAGCGTCTTGGCGCCTTCCTTCCACTTGGCGGGGCACACCTGGCCAGGGTTGGCGGCGGTGAACTGGGCAGCCTTCAGCTTGCGCAGGGTTTCCGACACGTCACGGGCGATTTCGTTGGAGTGGATTTCCATCGTCTTGATCACGCCATCAGGGTTCACCACGAAGGTGCCGCGCAATGCCAGGCCTTCTTCAGGGATGTGCACGCCAAAAGCGTTGGTCAGCTGGTGCGTTGGGTCGCCAACCAGGGGGAATTTGGCCTTGCCCACGGCGTCGGACGTTTCGTGCCACACCTTGTGCGAGAAGTGCGTGTCGGTGGTGACGATGTAGACCTCAGCGCCAGCCTTCTGGAACTCGGCGTAGTTGTCGGCTGCGTCTTCGATTTCGGTGGGGCAGTTGAAGGTGAAAGCTGCAGGCATGAAGATCAGCACGGACCACTTGCCCTTGAGGTTGGCTTCGGTCACTTCGATGAAGTCACCCTTGCCGTCGCGGTTGACGAAAGCGGTGGTCTTGAAGGGCTGAACTTGCGTGTTGATCAGGGACATTGCTGTTTCCTTAGTGGTTGGTTAACTGAACAAGGCTGAAGTCTAGGCCTTTTGCGATGATCAATCCAATTAATTGATTTGATCAAATCAATTGCCTACAACTATTTTAAGGGCTTGCCAGCACGCGCGCCCCGTCGGGTGGGTGTGGCGTGCCTGCGGAAAACGTGCCGCATGCGATGCCCAAGGTGCATGTTTCGCTCCCAACCCTTGTGCCATGTCAATCATTCAAATAAAACTGATTCGCATTTAGTTCTATCATCTGCCGCACTGCAACAAAGCTGCGCAAGCCACTTTGCAGCAGTGACGCGGCGATTTTTCGCCGCTTCTGAAAATTTGGGTCAAAACGGCCTGTAGCGCTTTATCAATAAGCGCAAGCAGCTATTAAATTTATAGCAAAGACCTTTGCCACCATGTTCCAAACACTTCTGATCTGTTTCCGTGAAGGGCTTGAAGCCCTGCTGGTCGTGGCCATTGCCACCTTGTATCTGCGCAAGACCGGGCGCCTGCACCTTCTGCTGCCCTTGCGCGCGGGCGTGGGCGTCGCCGCCCTGCTCTCTCTGGTGCTGGGGTGGGTTGTGTCGCAAGTGGGCGCGGTGTCGCCCGCGGGCGAAGGTGTGATGGCGCTGATCGCAGCCGCCACCGTGATGTGGTGTGTCGTGCACATGCGCACTGCGGGCAAAGGCATGGGCCAGGACATTGCCCAGCGCATGGACCACGCCAGCCTGCTGGAGGGCCCGCGCGCCGGGCTGGCGGTCTTTCTGTTTGCACTGTTCATGGTGGGGCGCGAAGGCGTTGAAACCGCCACCATGCTGGCCGCCCTGGCCCGCAGTGCCGAACTGGCCTACATGGCTTGGGGTGGCCTGGCAGGTTTAGCGCTTGCCAGCGCCATCGCCTGGGCCTGGACGCGATACGGCCGCGCGGTGAACCTCGGTCGCTTCTTCCGCGTCACCTCCTGGTTCATGACCGTGTTTGCGGTGCAACTGGTGATCTACGCATTCCACGAATTCACAGAGGGCGGCGTGCTCCCAGGCATTGACAACGCTTATTGGCACGCCGCTACCGAGGACCTGGCTGAAGGCAACATTGCGCAGGCCATCTCGCTGGCGTTGGTGCTGGTGCCGACGGTGTGGCTGGGCGTGGCGCACTGGGCAGAGCGTAGGGGCCCTACGGCAGGCGCCGTCAGCGAAGCATCGGGTTTGAGAGCCACCCGATAGGGAATGAAGCGTGGCGCCAAACTATTCGGTTTGGCCTGCCGCCGGGCGCGTAACGATTGAGGCCTTGTTGCCATCCACGCTGAGAACACGCAGATCCCGCTGGGTATAGAGCCTGTCGATCTGTGTTTTTGAGAGCACCACAAACACCATCCCCATGTGCGCCTCGATAGCGGATATTGCAGGGAACGGGTCGACACCCGCAGCTGCAAGAATTTCCCGCAGCGCTTTGGTGTTGGCTTCGACCTGATGCTGATAGGCGATAGGACCTGTGTAGAAAAGGGTGTAAGTGGAACCACCACGCAAAAGCACTGTGACCTCGACTTTTCCGGTTCGGCGGGCGAATTGCAAAAACTCATCAGGCCAGTTCGCCTCTCTCGCATCGACCGATCCAAGCAACCGCACCGCGCGAACGTGAACGCTGTCGACCAGCCCGTAAAAAGCAATCCGATCAATGGTTGCCTGAACGATGGGCGTGAGTTGGGGGTTGCGGCGACGGTCAATTCCTTGGATGCGCTGTGCAAACGGCTCAGTCAACAAGCGGTCGAGCACCTCATTCACTTCCGACGGACCCTCGAACCGCGTGCTCCCATCGGCTTGCAAGGAATAGGGAGGTTCCTCGGTAGCCAACACCAGATCGACCTCCACCGTGGGCGACGCAATGAGCGCATCGTCAATGGCCTCAAAGCTCCCATCCAGGCCCCGCGCACGTCCTCTGCCCGATGAGTCGATGAAAAACCTGACGGCGGCGGATGTGGTTGCGAGCATCGCGATGCCGACCTGATTGGTGTAAAAACCAATTTGCCCTATGCCCTTGGTCCAGCGCCCCCGTGGGCAGCACAGCATCGCCCAGCCCGGCATAGAGCTTTTGGGCCTTGGCCTCCAGGTGCTGCGCCACACCATGGCGGTCCGCAGCGATCCGAGCCAGCCCAACGTCCTCCAGAGTGACTGCGACCCGGACCCACCCCGTTCTCTGCACCCGCTGCCGGAGCGTTTCAAGTTCCCAAGGGCTGATCTCGGCAGCGCCTGCACTGCCCATGAAAACGGCCAATCCCGTTGAAACGAGGACCCGCATTGCCCCCTTTGCACGCATGCCACCCATCACCCGAGCAGCGAGCCGAGGCGCAAGAGATGCCTGATTTGCCCTGTTCACGCACGTGCCAGTCATAGCTCCCCACTGGGCCAGTTTTTGATCGCGATGGCAACCCATTTTTTGCACCCTGTGGACCCTCGCCATGCGCCCCGCACAACGCGTTGAACGCGAACGCCTATCAACCTCACACGCAGCCATTGCGCATATGCGGGGGTTTGCCTTGCGAAGGTTGATGCAGGTCACGACAATGCCAGCCGTACACAACACATTCACACACAACAAGGAGTCCCCATGAAAGGCGACGCACAAGTTATCGGCCATCTGCAGGCCCAGCTCAAGAACGAGCTCACGGCCATCAACCAGTACTTCCTGCACTACCGCATGCTCAAGCACTGGGGTTTCGACAAGTTGGCCAAGAAGGAATATTCGGAATCCATCGGCGAGATGAAACATGCCGACTGGCTGATGGACCGCATCTTTACCCTGGACGGCCTGCCCAACCTGCAGGACCTGGCCAAGCTGCAAGTGGGTGAAGACGTGCCTGAAATCCTGGCCTGTGACCTGCGCTCGGAACTGGGCGCGCAAGCCACCATCAAGGACGGCATTGCCCACTGCGAAAGCGTGCGTGACTACGTCTCGCGCGACCTGCTGCAAAAGATTCTGGACGACACCGAGGAACACATCGATTTCCTCGAAACCCAGATTGACCTGATCGGCAAGGTTGGCCTGCCGAACTACCTGCAGTCGCAAATGGGTGAAGTGGAATGATGATGGCAATGAACTCAGGGGCCTAAAAGCCCCCGAGGAGGCGCCCCACGGCGACCACGACAACAAGAAAAGAAAACGGGCTTCGGCCCGTTTTTCCATGTCTGCAGCTTGTGCACCCCGCAACCGCGGGGCCCGCGGATCAGGGCGACCAAGACGACATGAGTTTGCCTGAGGCACGGTTAGTAGCCGCACAACGCAAACCAACCGGCATTGGTCGGTCAGCCCACGCGGATCTCTTCCGCACTATAGATGACCATTTGCGGTGGCGCATCGCACAGTGCAGTCAAATCGCGGGCGAATTGACGGGATGCATGAAGGCGAAAGTGGGCTTGAAGGGCATGCATGTCGCTCCAGCGCTCCACGAATACGAATTTCATGGGCTCTTCCACATCGCGGCTCACCGCATGCGAAACACAGCCATGCTCGGTTCTCGAGCGCAGAACGTGCGCCAGGGCCAATTGCTGAACCTCTAGCACCGTGTCGTTGCGTGCTATGGCATGGCCAGTAACGATGATCATGAGATTCTCTCTGCGATGTTTGGACGCGACGGCAAAAGCTGGGCACGCTCAAGCGCACGGCCAATCTAAGCCGATGTTTGCGTCGGTCATTGGCTATGGCGTCCTGCGCACAAGCGGAATCAGGTCTTCCCAATGCTCCGCCGCTTCGATCATGTAATGCACGCTCAGCGTAACGCGCTGGAAAAACCATTGCCCACTCAGCCGCACATACTCGTCATCAAAGCGCCCCACCACATAGAAGCTCTTGCCGTCTCGCACCGGCCGGCCATCCAGATAGCTGGAGCCTGTGCCCGTGTCGCCTTGTACCTGGACAACATGGCTGTGAATGAACTGCCGCGCCGCCTGGACCGGGAAAGCGGCGAAGAACGCGCGGATACTGTCGCGACCCCGGACCTCGGGCCGGCCTCCATAGGCAACCACTGCATCCGGAGCGAAAAGCTCATGCAAACGATGGCCGGCATCTTCATTGACCAGTTCGTGGTATCGGTTGCGCAGTGCACGAATGGCCTCCACGGCCTCGCATCGGTCTACCCGAGCCCCAAGCTCTGCCAGTTGCGCTTGCAGAGCCCGGATATCGAGCGATACCGGCGACTGCACGGGGGACGTCGCAGCCTCGGGTGGTGTCATGAAAGACCTGCCCAATGTCAGACCATCGCAAAACCACCGGATGCGCCCACGGTCTGCCCCGTGATGAAAAGCGCACGGTCCGAGGCCAGGAAAGCCACGATGCCAGACACATCGGTCGGCCTTGACAGCCGTCCCACGCCTTTGGAAATGGGATAGACATTGAGCATCTTGCCCAGCAGTTCGTTGTTCTCCACCGTGGCGTGGATGTTCAGCGGACCGTCCTTGATGCCCTCATGGGATACGGCACCCAGGGCGATGGAATTGACGGTGACTGCATGGCGACCATGCTCTCGTGCCAGGGCCTTGGCGAACCCGGCAATCGCAGCCTTGGCACCCGAATACACCGCCATGTTGGCCTCGCCAATGCGACCCGCTTCCGAGATGATGTTGATGATGCGGCCCGTCTTGCTCTGAACCATGCCCGGCAGCACGGCACGGCAGCAGTGCATGGTGCCGTAGACGTTGAGGTTCACAATCTTGGCCCAGTCCACCACAGGGGTGTCCACAAAAGCGGGGGTCCGACCGCCTTTCTCGCGGCGCTCGGGGATGATGCCCGCGTTGTTGACCAGCACGGTGATGGGTGCGCCGAAATGCTGGGCGGCACCTGCCACCATGGCGTCAACGTCCTCCAGTTTGGTGATGTCTGCCGGCGCAGCGTAAGCTTGTCCGCCTGCGGCTTTGATCTCATCGGCCACGGCCTGAGCCCGCTCCGCAAAAAGATCGTTGACGACAACGCGGGCGCCTTCCGCTGCCAGTTCGATGCAGATCTGTCTGCCTACGCCCTGCCCGCCACCAGTGACGAGCGCAACCTGTCCGTTCAATCCGAGTTCCATGGGATGCCTTTCTTGTGTGTTGTCTGAATGAAGTCGCCAGTGCCGTGCTGCACTAGCGTCCTTTGAATTGGGGTTCGCGCTTCTCGACAAAGGCGCGCATGCCTTCGACGCGGTCTTCGCTGTCCACGATCATTGCGGCCGCGTAGCGCTCGTATTCCAGGCCCGAGTCCAGGTCGGTCTGCATGCCGCGGTTGATGGCCCGTTTGGCAAAGCGCACCGCCAGAGGCGGGTGCTGGGCGATGCGCTGGCTCAGCTCCAACGCGGCGGACATCAAATCAGCCTGCGGCACCACACGGCTGACCAACCCGTAGCGCAACGCCGTCTCGGCATCCACGAGGTCGGCCGTCAGGATCAACTCCTTGGCGCGTGCTTCGCCCACCAGCCGTGGAAGCCGCTGCGTTCCCCCTGCTGCGGGGATCACGCCCAGCTTGATTTCAGGAAGACCAAAACGCGCGTGGGAGGACGCAATGCGGATGTCGCAGCACAGGGCGATCTCCAATCCACCGCCCAAGGCCACGCCGTTGATGGCGGCGATGACCGGCTTTTCAAACTCTTCGATGTTGCGGAACAGCTCGTGCGTTGCTTTCTGGCGCACGAAATATTCCGTCCCACGCACCACGTCAGTCGCGCGCTCCTTGATGTCAGCGCCCGCGCAGAACGCCTTGTCGCCGCTGCCGGTCACCAGAACCGCACGCACCTGGTCGTCATTGCGTGCCAGTTCGAAGAAGGCACGGGCGAGGTCGGGCTTCATGGTGCCGCCCAGCGTGTTCATGCGGTCGGGCCGATTGAGGGTGATCACGGCCACGCGGTCGCGCACCTCATAGAGCAATGTGCCCAGGTCCTGGATATCAGGGGTAGTCATTGGATTGCTTTCAAAGAAAGTGCAACGGCTTCAGGCCGATGCCGACAGCACATGAGCGACGGAGACAGAGCCGAGCCCGATCATGTGGGCCATGCCCCAGCGTGCATTGGGGTGCTGGCGGCCTTCCGCTTCGCCCCGCAGTTGCCGGGTGATTTCCGCCAACTGGCCGATGCCCGTAGGCCCCAGCGGGTGGCCCATGCCGATGAGGCCGCCCGACGCATTGATGGCGCAGCGGCCACCAATGTGCGAATCGCCACGCGCCAGATAGCGGGCGCCTTCGCCCGGGTCGCACACACCGATGGCTTCGCTGTACAGCAGCTCTTCCACCGAGAAAGCGTCGTGCAGTTCCAGAAGATCGAGCTCCTTGGGTGCAATGCCCGCTTGTTCAAACGCAGCCTGCGCGCTGGTGCGAACCAGCTCCACGGCGCTGTCGCCATACTGTGTTTCGGGGCGCTCGCTGCCTGCCACCGAAGCACTGACACGGACACAGCGCCGCGCATCCAGCCCCATTTTTTGAATCGCGTGGCCCGAGACCACCATCACAGCAGCTGCCCCTTCGCCGCGCGGGCAGCATTGCTGCACCGTGAGGTCCCCCACCACGCGTGGCGATGCGAGCACCTGCTCCAGTGTCCGGGGTTTGCGGAACTGTGCGAACGGGTTGCGCGCTGCATTGCCATGGTTCTTCACGGCGACGTTGGCCATTTCCTCAACCGATGCACCGCGCTCGCGCAGGTAGGTGCGCGCCATCATGGCGAACTTGGCTGCCGGAATGGTGGCTGTCTCGCTCAGTCGCTCCAGACCGTCCTTGTTGGCCGCGCGGCGCCCGTCGCCATGTTTGTCCACCCCTACGGCCAGCACCACATCGCTCATGCCGGTGGCCACTTCCATGCACGCCTGGCGAAATGCGAACGAGCCGGAGGCCGATGCGTTTTCCACCTGCGTCACCGCCAGGCCCGTGGACCCCAGGTGGCGCAGCATGACGCGGCCTGCCGCCATGCCGATGGAGGTGGTGCCCACGTAGGCACTTTGCACTCGGTTCCATTCGAGACCCGCGTCCTGCAGTGCGGCACGCACTGCCGTGAGGCCCAACTCGGTGTAGGGCGTTTCGGTGGGGAACTGGTAGGGGTGCAGACCGATACCGGCGATGAACACGCCGCCATTGGCATCGAGCCAGTTGCCTGAAGTGGATTGCTGGGTATGGCTCATTGCGCGACTCCTTCATTCACAGGCACAAAGCGGCAGGCGTAAACACCTTCTTCCGGCTTCACCTCGGCAACGGCGCGAACCGACATGCCGTGCTTCAAAGCCGTTTCATCCCCAACGGCCATCACGCCTTCTTCGACGATGCCGGGCGCGATGCGGATGTCCCCCGCAATGCTGGGCGCCGCCATCCCGGGCAGCAGCGGCACGTGCAGGGTCACAAACTCCAGCAGCTCTCCACCGCCCGGGCGGGTGACGCGTTGTGCATCGCTCAGCGGTTCTCCGCAGTGCATGCACCCCGGTGCGTTGGCAGGAAAACTCAGTCCGCCGCAGGCGCCGCACTGTGCAAAGAAAAAGTTGAGCGAGTGGCCGTCTTCAGCCAGCTCATACAGAGTCGGCTGCAACGGCTTCAAGGAAGCCTTTGAATCGGTCATAAACAGAAGGGGTGAAAAAGAAAGGTGCCGAGGCGGGCATGCATGGCCCGCTGCCCGTCAATCGAGCTTGGCGCCCGACTGCTGGACCACCGCACGCCACCGGGTCAACTCCGATTTCACGAAGGCGCCCATCTTGGCGTCGCGCAGGCCGACCAGAGGGACGCTGCCGAACTTCTCGGTGGCCTGCAGCATTTCGGGGTGAACGATAGCTTTGGCGATTTCGTCGCCCAGGCGCTTCACGATGTCTGACGGCGTCTTGGCCGGAGCGAACACCGCGCCCCAGGCGGTGGACTCGGCTTCTGGCACACCGAGCTCGCCGACCGTCGGGATATCGGGGGAGCTGGCCAACCGGGTCTTGGAGGTGACCGCGATGGCTTTGAGCTTGTTCGCCTGCACCTGGGGCAAGACCACCGCTGGGTAGTCGAACATGAGGTCGATGCTGCCGGCCATCAGGTCGGTAAGCGCCGGTGCGCTGCCGCGATAGGGCACATGGGTCATCTTGATGCCCGCTGCCGTCTGGAACAGTTCAGCCGTCAGGTGGGTGCCCGTGCCCGGCCCGGCGGAACCGTAATTGAGCTTGCCGGGATTGGCCTTGGCGTAGGCGATCAGCTCAGGCACCGTTTTGAACGGACGCGAAGGGTTGATCACCAGCATGAGCGGCGTTTCCGACATGGCATGCACAGGCACGAAGTCCGCCACGGGGTCGTAGCGCACGTTCTTGTACAGCGCCAGGTTGGCGCCATGCGTTCCCTGGGTGCCGTAAATGATGGTGTAGCCATCTGGCGGCTGGCGCGAAGCCGATTCGACACCGATGGAGCCGCCAGCCCCAGGGCGGTTGTCGACCACCACCGACTGTCCCAGCTGGGCACTGAGCAGTTTGGCCAAAAGCCGCGATGTGTTGTCTGTGATGCCGCCGGGTGGAAACGGCACCACAAACGTGATCGGCTTGCTCGGCCACGCATCCCCCGCAGCGTGCAGGGCACCAAACGCCAACGAGGCAACGACAAAAACAACCATTTTTCGGAAGGTTCTACGCATGCTTGTCTCCAATTTTTGTTGCCACGTTATTGCGGCTGGTCGTAGAATACTTCAATATTTCGTAGAAACGCAAGACTTGATTTTAAGCTACACCCAAAAGAAATGTAGAAACCTCTCACTTGCCAATCGAAAAATTGCCCAGAAACCAATCACTCTACAAGGCTATGATTCGTTGATATCTACGAAATACCGGAGAACACATGCCAACCATCGTCCCCGCCGCATCACGCACCATGGCCCTGCTGGAAGTCTTTGCCAGAGAGCGCCGCGAGCTGTCCAACTCCGACCTCGCGCGCTTGATGGACCTCCCGGAGAGCAGTTGCTCTGACCTGCTGCACACGCTGCATGAACTGGGCTACCTGATGCGGACGGCCCGCACGAGGCGCTTCTATCCAACGGCCCGTCTGCTCACGATTGCCAAAGGCATTGCCGCGGGCGACTCTCTTTACGCAGTGGCGTCAGAGGCGTGTGAACTTCTGCGCGACAAGACCGGAGAAACCGGAATGTGTGGCCGCGTAGAAGCAGGCGTTGTGAAAGTGCTCGCATTTGCCGAAGGCACGCACCCGTTGCGCTATGTCGAGAACGTGGGCAACAAGATCGCCCTGCACGTCTCGGCCCTCGGCAAGGCAGCGCTGTCGCTGGGCACCCCTGAAGAGGCGGCGCGGCAGTTGCGGCTCAAGCCGCTCAAGCAGATCGCCCCAGGCTCCATCACCGACCTCGCAGCACTGGAAGCCCAGGTCGAACAGGCCCGAAAGCAAGGCTGGATGTGGGTGGAAAACGAAGGCTTTGACGGCCTTGCCGCCATCGCCGTGGCGGGCTACGTGGGAGATGAACCGCTGGCCCTGTCCATCGCCGGCCCCACGGAGCGCCTGCGCCGAACCCAGGAAGCCTGCCTTCAGGCCCTGAAGGAAGTGCAGGCCCTGGTCTTTCACCCCCAAAGCGCCACCCCACCCACGCGCACGGCAGCTACTGGTCGCCGCGGCGCGGGCACCAAAGACACCGCCCCCGCATAGCTGCGGGGTCACGCATTCAACCCAGGAGACATAGCCATGTTTGCAACCATGAATTCCGAACAAGAAATGCTGCGCGACAGCGTGCGCCGCTTCATGAAAAGTGAAGTCGCACCCCACGTGGCCCAGCACGACAAGGACAAGACTTTCCCGTTCGAGCTCCTCAAAGAGCTTTCCCAGTTCGGATACATCGGCGGCCGCCTGCCAGAGTCGCTGGGCGGCATGGAGATGGACCAGATGACCTGGGCCATGCTGATGGAAGAGGCGGGCTACACCTGGCTTTCGCTGCGCACCATGGTGAACATCACCAACGCGGCCATCAACAAGCTGGCCGCAGAAGCCAACGAAGAGCAGCGCGAGCGTTTCCTCAAGCCCCTGCTGGCGTCAGAGCGCCGTGTTTTCAACGCCATCAGCGAGCCAGGTACCGGCTCCAACATCGCTCAGGTGCAAACGCGCGCAGACCTGCAGGGCGATCACTACGTGCTCAACGGTCGCAAGCTGTGGATCACCAACGGTGCCTTTGGCGATTTCGGCATCGTGGTGGCGCGCACGTTCAGCCCCGACTGCCAGGGAGGACTCTCCACCTTCCTGGTGGAGCGCGATGTATCGCCTTATGAAGTACGCCCTGTCGACACGATGGTGCTGCGCAGCACCGGCACCGCCGAGCTTGCGTTCGACAATGTCAAGGTACCGCGCGAAAACCTGCTGGGCGAAGAAGGCAAAGCGCTGAAAAAGATGCTCATGGGTCTGGACGGCGCCCGCGTGAACATTGCCATGGGTGCGGTCGGTGCGGCGCAGGCGGCGCTGGACCTCTCCATTGACTACGCCCGCACCCGCACGCAGTTTGGCAAGCCCATTGGCAGCTTCCAGCTGGTGCAAAAGCTCATCGTGGACATGACGATCCGCGTAGAGGCAGCGCGTGCCCTGAGCCTGCGTGCCGCCGCCGCGCTGGATGCCAATGCAGACGCACGCACGGCCTGCTCCATCGCCAAGCTCTACGCCACCGAGGCTGCCCACGAAGTGGCCAGCATGGCGCTGCAGGTGCACGGCGGCCTGGGCTACGCCACCGACTACCCCATCGAACGCATCTTCCGCGACACGCGCGGCGGCACGATTCCCGAAGGCACGACCGAAGTGCAGACCTTGATTGCCGGTCGCGAAATCCTGGGGATCTCGGCGATTGCCTGAACGTGGGCACCGCCCGGCTCCCATCCACACGACAAAACAGGAGACAAGATTGACCGACCTTTCACGACTGATCCGCCCCCGCTCGATTGCCCTCGTCGGCGCCTCGGACCGCACACACAGCATCGGCGAGCGCACGCTGACCAACCTGCTCGACCATTCCGAGTTCGAAGGGGACATCTACCTCGTCAACCCGACCAAATCCGAGATACGCGGTCACCGCTGCTGGCCCAGCGTCGCATCCTTGCCCGCCACGCCGGACGTTGCCGTGATCGTAGTGCCCGCGTCGGGCGTGCTGACTGTGGCCGAAGAATGCGCCGCACGCGGCGTGCTTTTTGCCATCGTGCTGACATCAGGCTTTGGGGAGGTCGGCGAAGAGGGCGAGCGTGCCCAGGTCCGGCTCAAGGAAATTGCCGACGCCGGCGGAATGCGCTTGTACGGCCCCAACTGCCCCGGCCTCACCAATGTCAACCACCGGCTGGGGTTCACTTTTTCTCCCTCCTTCCCCCATGACCTCGTCAAGGGCCCTATCGGTCTGGCCACACAGGGCGGTGGTTTGGGACGCAACGTGATGCAGGCCATGGACCGCGGCATCGGCATCGGGCTGTGGGCGTCCACCGGTAACGAGGTAGACCTGCAGGTGGCCGACTTCATCCACTACATGGCCGACGCTCCGGACATCAAGGTGATCGTGACCTTGCTGGAAGGCATCAAGGATGGTGCGAAGTTCGTGGCTGCGGTGAACCGGGCGGCCGCCAACGGCAAACCGGTCATTGCGCTCAAGGTCGGCAAATCGGAGTACGGGCAAAAGGCAGCGCAATCGCACACCGCATCGCTGACCGGGTCGGCCGAGGTGAACAGTGCCGTGTTCAAACAGTGCGGCGTGATCGAGGTGGATGACATCGATGAGCTGGTTGATGCTGCCTGGCTGTTTGCACGTGCGGAGCCGCCTCCCAGCGAAGGGGTGGCCATCTACACGTCTTCGGGCGGGACCGCCGCCCTGACGGCCGACGCGGTGGGTACCGCAGGCCTGACACTGGCGCAGTTCACCCCCCATACGCGCGAGTTGCTGGGCTCGCTCCTGCCAGCCTATGCCGCACTGGACAATCCGGTAGACACAACTGCCGCCGTGCTCAGCGATTCCGCGTTGATTGAAAAGTCGCTGAGCGCTGTGGCCGTGGACCCCAACCTCGGCTGCGTGATCGCTCCCATCGCACTGGACTACGGCGACACCACCATCCAGCTGGCGCGCACCATCATCGCGGCGCAGAAGGGCTGTGCGACCCCCATCATCCCCATCTGGATGAGTGACCGCATGGGCGAGGGATATCGCATGCTGGTGGAAGGCGGTTTCGCTCCACCGCGTTCGGTGGGCAAGGCCATCAAGGCCATTCAGCGCTGGGTGGAATACGGCCGCTGGAAGCGCTCGCGCGGCACCCAGCCAGCCATGCAGCCGGTGGCCGTTCTGCCGCCAGCCACCGCCACCCGCAGCCTGTCAGAAGCAGAAGCCAAGGGCCAGCTTCAGGCTGCAGGCATCGCCCTGCTGCCCAACACGCTCGCATCCACTGTGGAGCGAGCGGTGGCGGCCGCCAACGCCATGGGTTACCCCGTGGTGGCCAAGATTGCCAGCGAGCAAATCGTCCACAAGTCAGACATCGGCGGCGTGAAGGTGGGGCTGCAGGACGAAGACCAGCTGCGCCAGGCGTGGAAGGACATCATGGACGCCGCCCGCCTGCACCGGCCCGATGCCACTATCGACGGCTTGCTGATCGAAAAGATGGCGCCCCGCGGCGGCCTGGAGCTGATGATTGGCGTCACGCGCGATCCGGTGTTCGGCCATGTGATGACCTTCGGCCTGGGCGGTATCTACGTGGAAATTCTGCGCGACGTGACCCGCCGCATGCTGCCATTGAGCGCTGGCGAAGCCACCGCCATGGTCCGCGAGATGCGGTGCTTCCCTCTGCTGGACGGCGCACGTGGCCGCCCCCCGGCAGACCTGGCCGCGTTGGAGACGCTGCTCCTACGCATCTCGGACTTTGTGATGCACAACGTGGACCGCATTGAAGAGATGGACCTCAACCCGGTGTGGATTGGCGCGCGTGGAAAAGGTGTTTTGCCTCTGGACGCAGTGATCATCGAAAGGGTTCAAGAAGGATCGGTCGCATGACCGCCACCACGGCGCAGCCGCCGCTTCACGGCATCACGGTGGTGGACTTCAGCGAGTTGCTGCCGGGCCCTTTCCTCACGCAGAACCTGGCGGAGATGGGCGCACGCATCATCAAGATCGAGCGCCCGCCCCATGGCGACAACGCGCGCCACCTGGGCCAAGGCGCCTTCGAGGCCATGAACCGCGGCAAGCAAAGCCTGCTGGTGGACCTCAAGGACAGCGTTCAGCGCGACAAGGTCCGTGAGCTGATCTCGTCCGCCGATATCGTGGTCGAGTCTTACCGCCCTGGGGTGATGGCCCGCCTGGGACTGGACGCCGCCTCGCTCTGCCAGGCGTATCCGAAGCTGATTTACGTTTCCCTCAGTGGATACGGGCAGACGGGGCCCTGGGCCGACCTTCCCGGCCACGACATCAATTACCTGGCAGCGGCCGGTGTGCTGGCCGTCTCGGGCACGCCAGACGGCGCTCCCGCTCAGAGCTTCGGGCTGCCGGTGGCCGACCTGTGCGGCACCATGTATGGCCTGTCAGCCACGCTGGCGGCGCTTTTTCAGCGGCAAGCCACGGGCCGCGGGCAGTACCTGGACGTGGCCCTGGCCGATTGCGCCCTGCACTGGATGAACCCACGCATCGGTGCCTACCGCTCCGCAGGAGCCCACACACTGCCAGTACAGCGCGAAGCCACGCTGGTCAAGGCGGCTTACGGGGCTTTCCGGTGCAAGGACGGCCGCTACATGTCAATTGCCGCACTGGAGGACCATTTCTGGAAGCGCCTGTGCACGGTGATGGATCTCTCGCCTTTCCACGGCGCGGAGTACGCCACCCACAAGGCACGGAAGGCCGTGGCAGAAGCGATCAACCAGCGCATCGGCCAGGCCATGCAGCACCTGGATTCACAAGAAGCCTTTGAACTGCTGCGCCGGCACGACGTGCCCGCGGCACCGGTGGTCCCGCCTTCAGAGTTGGCCACCCTGCCGCACTTTGCATCGCGCGGCAAGTTCGGCCCAGGCGACGACTTGCCCTTGGTGCGGTTCCCCGTGCCGCTTGCGGGAATGGGCGCCGCCGACCTGGCCGGTGCGCCGCCGCTTGGCAGTACAGGCTGGTAAGGCCATGGCTGGCGTCTTGCACACGCGGATCACCCGCCTGCTGGGGATCGATCACCCCATTCTCGGCGGCGGCCTCATGTGGCTGTCTGAGGCACGGTATGTCGCCGCGCTGGTGAATGCGGGCTGCATGGGGTTCATCACGCCGCGGTCTTATCGCAGCGAGGCAGACTTCAGCGACGCTTTGCAGCTGTGCGCCGAGCTGACGCACGGCAAACCTTTTGGCGTGAACCTCACCCTCTCGCACCGGCCCGATGCCAATCTGCTGGTGCCGCGATGGATGGAAATAGCCCTCGCCCACGGTGTGCGTATCTTCGAGACCGCTGGCCACGCGCCCGCCGAACTCATCAGCGCCCTGCACCGGGCAGAGGCCATCGTGGTGCACAAGGCCTCCAACATCCGGCACGCGCTCTCTGCCGCGCGTGCAGGTGCGGATGCCATTGCCCTGGTGGGCATGGAGGAAGGCGGCCACCCCGGCATGAACGAGCTGCCCACCATGCTGATGGGCGCGCTGGCCCACGGCCAATTCAGCGTGCCGGTGGTGCTGGGTGGCGGCATCGGCCGCGGCAGGCAACTGGCTGCCGTTCTGGCCCAGGGGATGGATGGCGTGCTGATCGGCAGCCGCTTTCTGGTGTGCGAAGAAATCAGCACACACCCCCGCTACAAAGAGCACCTGCTGACCTGCGATGAGCACTCCACCGTACGGCTGCTGCAGTCGCTGGGCACCACTTGGCGCGTACTGCACAACGACACGGCCCGTCAGGTCGAGGCCATCGAACGCACGGGCGCCAAGGAGCACGCCGCGTTCGGGGACCTCATCAGCGGAACCATCACACGCGACCGCTGCTACGCCGAAGGCGACTGGCAGCATGGCATGGCCTCGCTGGGGCCATCCATCGCATTCGCCCACCGCATCGAGCCGCTGCAGGCCATCGTGCAAGAAATGGTGAACGAAGCCGTGGAAGCCATTACCGCCCTGCACACAACGTTTTCAACGGATTCAACGCATTCAACGCATTCAATGGAGCAAGAATGAACCGACTGCCTTTCATGGAGCGGCTGGTGGTGCCCGTCATTGCGGCCCCCATGCTGCGTGTCTCTGGCATCGAACTGGTCTCTGCCGCCTGTGCGGCCGGTGTGATCGGGGCGTTTCCCACGGCCAACTGCACGTCTTTGGCCGAATTCGAAACGTGGCTCCAACGACTTCAGCGAGAGGCCAAAGAGCAACCCCACCGCGCACCGTACTGCCCCAACCTCATCATGCGGCGCGACCCCGCACGCCTCAAGGCCGAGGTGGATTTGATCGTGCGCCATGGGGCGGAGCTGGTGATCACCAGCGTGGGCTCCCCCGCCTCGGTGATCCCCACCTTGCACGACGGCGGCTGCCTGGTGTTTGCCGATGTGGCTTCGCTGCACCACGCTGAGCGCGCACTGGAGGCCGGAGTTGACGGCCTTGTGTTGCTCTCGTCCGGGGCGGGCGGGCACACCGGCTGGGCCAATCCGTTTGCTTTCGTGCGGGCCGTGCGCAAACTTTTTGATGGCCCCATCGTCCTGTCTGGCGGCCTGTCGGACGGCGTGGCCTTGCGCGCCGCCACCGTGTTGGGTTGCGACCTGGGGTGCGTGGGCACACGCTTCATCGCCACGCAAGAAAGTCTCGCCTCGAGCGACTACAAACAGATGCTGCTGAAAAGCTCCATGGACGATGTGCTCGCCACCCGCGCCTTCACGGGGCTGCCCGCCAATTTCCTGAAGCCTTCCATCGTCAAGGTCGGGCTCGACCCGGACGCCCTGGACGAAACCGTGTCCGTGCAAGAGGCTCGCCAGCGGTTTGGTGGGGGATCTGAAGGGCCTGTGATTCAGCGGTGGTCTGACCTTTGGAGCGCGGGCCATTCGGTGTCGGGCGTGTCATCGCTGCCCACGGCAGCGGAGCTGGTGCAGTCGATGCAAGCCGAGTACCAGGCAGCGGCCTAGCGACTGCGCAGCATCCGGTGGCCAAGCCGGAGGACGCAAATGCGGACGCAGGGGAAATGCACACAGCCCCTGAACGTCTTGCAACAAGTCAATGCAAATGGTTCTCAATAAGATAGAATCCCATCCATGACGCAGGGCTAAAACGCCTGCAGCGCCGCAGCAGTGCGCTGGCCACCACGGGCCAGCCGCGCCAGTTGCCGCACGCAGCCCTGCCGTCGCCCTCCCCTGCCAGCCAGTCAGCCCGTTGCAGCACCCCGTGCCGCACGCTGCAGCCAGCGTTTGTTCGTCAACCTGTCTGGAGCCCCGCTGATGCCGCGTGCCGCAGCCGCCACCCGCTTTTCGTGGTTTTCGTGGGTCGGTGATTTCCCCACCCCCACCCCACCCACCACGCAGCGCGCGCTGCCCTGCGCCCAAGCCCCATCGCGCCCCACCGCTTCGCCAAGCCACAAAGGCGGCCCGGCGCCAGCGGGCGCACGCCCGATACCGCCGCACGCCCTCGGCTCCTGACTTCGACCGGCCACCCATGAAAGCCACCCGCCCTCTTTGGCGCTACCGCCTTGCCATCACCTCGCGCACCGTCGCAGCCATCGGGGGCGGCTATGCGCTGGCCGCCGCGTTTGCCGCAGTGCTGTCCCTGGCCATGGCCCAGTTCACCCCGCGCGTGGAGGCCGTGCTGACCGCCACCATGCTCTCGTGGCTGGTGTATGCGGTGGGTGCGGGCTGGGCTTTCTATGCGCGCACTGCCTGGGGTGCTTGGGCTGGCACGGCGGCACCGGCCCTGCTGCTGGGGGCGTGTGCCCTGGCGCCCCAGTGGATCACCAAGGCCGCCGCATGAGCAGCACCCAAACGCATCCTCGCCAACGCGCCGACCGTGAGGGCTTTCGCCAGGCCATGTCTTGGCTGCACACCTGGGCCGGGCTCATCCTGGGCTGGCTGCTGTTCGCCATCTTTCTCACCGGCACGCTGTCGTTCTTCAAGAACGAGTTCAACCGGTGGATGCGGCCCGAGATGCACGGCCTGCCAGCGGCCGACGCGCAGGTGGCGCAAAAGTCGCTCGATGCGCTCGTGCGCAAAGCGCCCGGCGTGACGCACTGGATCATGAACTTGCCGGACGCCCGCGACCCTGCCGTCAGCATCCTGTGGCGCGACACGGCCAACGGCCGGTTTCAGACGCTGCACATGAACCCGCAGACCGGCGAGGCCATCGACGCACGCGAAACCATGGGGGGCGAGTTCTTCTACCGCTTCCATTTCGAGTTGCGCACGGCGCACAAGCCGCGCTGGGCCCTGGAGGGCCGATGGATCGTGGGCATCGCCACGATGATGATGTTTGTGGCGCTGATCACCGGCGTCATCACCCACCGCCGCATCTTCAAGGACTTTTTCACATTCCGCCCGGGCAAAGGCGGCCAGCGCGCCTGGCTGGACGCGCACAACGTGAGCGGTGTGCTGGTGCTGCCGTTCTATTTGATGATCACATTCAGCGGGCTCATGATCTTCCACTCGCTGTACATGCCCGCCGGCATCGCCACCGCGTACAAGACGGAGAAAGGGGTGGACTCCACCACCTACTTCGCTGACCTGCAGGGCGAAAAGCCAGGAACGCGCCCACGGCGCGGCGCGGGCGACACCGTGGAACCTTTGCCTTCCATCGCCCTGCAGCCCATCATCGATGCCGCCACCGCACGCTGGCAGGGTGGCCGCATCGGCAGCGTGCAGGCCCGCCGCGAAGCCGGTGGCCGCGCGGTGGTGGAAGTGACGCGCCACGAAGGCGACCGCTTGCAATACCGCCCGCCGCGCCTGCTGTTTGACGCAGCCACCGGCCAATGGCTCGACCAGGCCGACCCCACCACGCCAGCCGCCAAGACCTATGGCGTGCTGTATGGCCTGCACCTGGCGCGCTTTGCCGATGTGGGCATGCGCTGGGTGCTGTTTGGCTTTGGCGTGCTGGGCAGCCTGATGATCGCCACGGGCATGGTGCTCTGGTCCGTCAAGCGCAGCGCTTCGCCACGCACCCAAGCGCAGGCTCAGGCGGGCCGCCGCAATGCCGGTGAGGGCAGCGCCGCCACCGCGCACACCGCGCCGGCACCCGCCCCACAGCCCTTTGGCCATCGCCTTGTGGCCGCCGTCAACATCGCCACGCTGGCTGGCCTGCCGCTGGCCTGCGGTGTGTACCTTGCAGCCAACCGGATGTTGCCCGTCGGGATGGAAGGCCGGGCCGATGCAGAGCTGGGCTGGTTCTACGGCAGTTGGGGCGTGGTGCTGGCCTGGGCGCTGGCCAGCGCCGTGGTGCGCTCCCACCGCCTGGGCTGGTCGGTGCCGCTGGCCGGGGCGGGCCTGGTGTGGGCCATGCTGCCTGCCCTCAACGCGCTGACCACGCACACCCACCTGGGCGTGAGCCTGCCCGCGGGCGACTGGGCTTGGGCGGGCATGGACCTGTCGTTCCTGGCCACCGGTGCCTTGTTCGGTTGGCTGGCCTGGCGCGTGCGGCCGGGCCGCGTGCCGCGCCGCAAGGCCCGTGGCCGTGGCCCGGTACCTCGTGGCCACGGGGCACCAGCGGGCCAGGCTGCGCCAGCGCGCCCGCCCACCTCACCGACACCATCCATCCACGAGGCGCTGCCCGCAAACACCGCGGGCGAAACCTCCACCTCAAGGGCCTGAGCCGTGTCTGCCTTTTTGCTTTGTTTTGCCGCCTGGGTTGCCATGGCCCTGGGCATGGACCGCCACCACGAAGACGCGCTGGGCCGCGAGGGAACCCTGCGCCGCCTCACCCTGCTGCGCCGCACGGGCTGGGCGCTGCTGGCGCTCTCGCTGGGGCTGGCAGCCATGGCGCCCCCCGGCGGCGCTTCGGCGGCGCTGGGCGTGACAACCTGGACCGTGGCGCTGTCGGTGGCCGCAGTGGCCGTCACCGCCGTGATCACCTGGCAGCCCCGCCGCGCCCCCGAGCTTGCCGCCGCGGCCCTGGTGGCCGGCCTGCTGGCGCGGGGGCTGGGGTGGTAGCCAGGCTGCCAGCAAGGGGGGCTTGAAAGCCCCTCGCCAGCCGCACTCGATCCGTTTTCGTTAGACCCACCGGCACCACGCCCCAGACAGCAGCCCGCAACGGGCATGCGCCAGGCCACGGGGGTGCGGACTGCTTCGGCTTTGCGCCGTCGATTTTTAGTCTTTTTGGCCTCTAGCGCTTACCCAATAAGCGCTAGCAGCTACTTAATCAATAGCAAAAACCCATAGAGGGAGGACCACCCATGCGAACGCAATCAACCACCGTGGCTGCCGCCGTGCTGGCCGCCATGGCCGCCACAACCACGGCACTGACCACCGCACATGCCCAGACCGGCGCCCCCTACAGCCCAGCCACACAGGCGCTGCCCGAAGTGAGGGTGACCGATGACCAAGGCGCCGCCACCGAAAACTCGGGCCAGTACACGGCCCGCGAACTGAGCGTGGGCAAGATGCCCCTGGCGCCGCGCGAAACCCCGCAGTCCGTCAGCGTCATCACGCGCCAGCAATTGGACGACCGCAACCTGAGCAAGGTGGAAGACGCCGTCAAGCTCAGCACGGGCATTACCGTGACGCGGTACGACGGCTCGGGCAACTACAACACCTTTCAGGCGCGTGGTTTCGACCTGGGCTCCATCCAGCTCGATGGCGTGCCCATCCCGCAGGGCAACTACAGCACGCTGGACACCGCCGTGTACGACCGCATCGAAGTGCTGCGCGGCCCCGCCGGCCTGCTGCAGGGCGCGAGCGAGCCAGGCGGCACGGTGAACCTGGTGCGCAAGCGCGCCCCGGCCAAGCTGGCCATCAACGCCGATGCGGCGGTGGGCTCGTTCGGCATGCGCCGCGGCGTGGTGGACGTGGGCGGCGGCCTCAATGCCGAAGGCTCCCTGCGCGCCCGCGCGGTGGCTGTGGCAGAAGACCGCGACAGCCATGTCGACGTGCTGTTCAACAACAAGCGCCTGGGCTACGGCACGGTGGAGTGGGACCTCACCCCCGCCACCACGCTGTCGGTGGGCGCCGCGCAGCAGCGCGTGCGCTCCGTCATCGACCAGGGCCTGCCCACCTATGCCGACGGCCGCCTGGCCGACCTGCCGCGCAGCGCGTTTGCGGGCCTGCGCAGCAACCGCCAGGACCTGGAAACCACCGATGTGTTCGCCGAGCTGGAGCACCGGCTGGACGGCGGCGCGCTGGTGCGCCTGTCCGCGCGCGACATCGACCGCACGGCCTTTTACCGCTCTGCACGCTCGAACAGCGCGCTGGCCGCCAACGGCCAATTCACCATGGAATCGGTGGACGGCGACTTCCACGTGCGCACGCGCAACTACGACCTGTTCCTGGCCACACCGCTGCAACTGGCAGGCCGCAGCCACAAGCTGCTGGTGGGCGCCAGCCACAACGAAGGCACCACCTGGGACGGCAACTACGGTTATGGCACCACCCAGCCCTTCAACCTGCGGCAGCCGCAGTACGACCTGCCCTACCCCAACATCCCGCTGCCGGGCTTCAGCTCCACCATCCAGCGCCGGGAGAACGCGCTCTACGGCCAGGCACAGATCGGCCTGGCCGACACCGTGAAACTGCTGGCTGGCGGGCGCCTGAGCTGGGCCGATGTGGTCACCCGCAGCACAGCCACCGGCGCCATCACCGCTGCATCCGACCCGGGCCGGCAGTTCGTGCCCTCCGTGGCGCTGATGTGGGACTTCCACCCGCAGTACACGGCCTACGCCAGCTACGCCGAGACCTTCGTGGTGCAAAGCCAGCTCGATGCCGCCAAGCAACTGCTGCAGCCGCGCACGGGCAAACAGGTGGAGCTGGGCGTGAAAAGCGAATGGCTCAACAAGCGCCTGCAGGCCCACGCCGCGCTGTTTCGCATCATTGACGAAAACCGCGCCGTGGCCGACCCGGTGGTGCAAGGCGCATCGGTGGCCGGTGGAAAAGTGAGCTCGCAAGGGTTCGAGGCCGAGGTCAGCGGCCAGCCCCTGGCGGGCTGGGACATCGTGGCGGGCTATGCCTACAACGACACCCGCTACCTGAAAGCGCCTGTCGCACAGCAAGGCCAGGTGTTCAGCCCCGTCACACCGCGCCACAGCGTCAACCTGTTCAGCCGCTACGCCTTCAGCTCGCCCGCGTTGCGCGGCTTCAGCATCGGGGCAGGTGTGTCGTACCGCAGCGCGTTCTTCGCGCAAAGCGGCACCGTGCGCATCACCGCCCCCGGCTACGCACTGCTGAGTGCACAGGTGGGCTACCAGATCAACGACAACCTGTCGCTGAACCTGTCGGTGGACAACCTGCTGGACAAGACCTACTACGAGAAGGTGTCGGGCATCACCCGCCAGAACTTCTACGGCGAACCGCGCCGCGTGACGGTGGCGCTGAAGGCGCGGTATTGACTGGCGAGGCGCTTAGCGCTTCGCACGGCTTCGCACCTCGCACGGCTTCGCACAACGCCTGCCCTGTCCATTCTTTCTCTGCTTCCCCCATCCACGCCCAACGTCGGCACACCACACCATGCGCCCTTCCAACCCGCAATACTTCCCCGCGGCACGGCTTCGTCCGCTTGCCATGGCCACGCTTCTGGCCACCTCCAGCGCCGCCTTGCCTGCCCTGGCCCAGGCACAGACCTCCGCACCCGCGAGCGCACCCGAAACAGTGCTGCGCGAGGTCAAGGTCACCGCTGAGACACCCGAGACCGCCCAGGGCCCCGTGCGCGGCTTTGTGGCCAAGCGCAGCGCCACCGGCACCAAGACCGACACCGCGCTGATGGAGACCCCGCAGGCCATCAGCGTCGTCACCCGCGACCAGATGGAGGCGCAGGGCGCCGACTCCATTGACCAGGCCTTCGGCTACACGGCCGGCATCGCATCGCAAACCGGCGGCGCGCTGCGCCGCATCGCCACGGGTTTCACGGTGCGGGGCTTCAACATCACGGGCTCGCAACCGCTGTATCTCAACGGCAGCAAGTTCCCCATCAACTCGCTCAGCGGCGCCATGGAGCCGTATTCGTACGAGCGGGTGGAGTTGCTCAAGGGCCCGGCGTCCATCCTGTACGGGCAGGCGGCGCCCGGCGGCGTGATCAACCTGGTCAGCAAACGCCCCACGCAAGAGCCGCTGCGCGAGGCCGAGGTGCAGGTGGGCTCCTGGAACCGGCGCCAGGCCGCCGTGGACCTGGGCGGCCCGCTGACAGAGGACGGGCGGCTGGCCTACCGCGTCACGGCACTTGCCCGGAGCGGCGACGCGATGATCCAGCAGATTCCGGACAAGCGAACATTGTTCAACGGCGCACTGGACTGGCGCCTCACGCCCGACGCCACGCTGACCCTGCTGGCCACCTACAGCAAGGGCAACAGCATGTACGACTACGGCAAGCCGCTGGAAGGCACGCTGCTGCCGAATCCCAACGGGCGCACCGCGCGCACGCTGTTCGTGGGCGAGCCGGGTTTTGACCGCTTCCGCACCGAAGGCACCACGCTGGGCTACCTGTTCGAGTACCGCCTGTCGGACCAGTGGAAGTTCCGCCAGAACCTGCTGGCATACAACTACGAGTCCGACAACGCCTATTCCGCCATCGGCCGAGCGGACCCCGCCACGGGCCTGCGCACGGTGGGCCGCACCGCTGTCACCCGGTTTGACAACGACGATGGCTGGACCTTGGACAACCAGTTGCTCGGCGAGTTTGCAACCGGCGGCGTGCGCCACACCCTGCTGGTGGGGCTGGACCATGCCAACGGCGATTTCAGCCGCGCACAGCGGGTAGGCACCATTGCGCCGCTGGACCTCTACCAGCCCGTTTATGGCAACACCGCCACGCTGGGTGCAGCCACCAACTCGGTCTCTGAATCTCGCCAAACCGGCCTGTACGTGCAAGACCAGATGAAGCTCGGCGAGCGCTGGGTGGTGATGCTCGGCGGCCGCTACGACCGTGCGCGCGGGCTCAGCGGCACGGTCTCGCCCACCGGCACCTTCAGCGGTGGCGGCCAGCGGCAGACGGCGTTTTCCCCGCGCGCCGGCGTGATGTACCTCGCCGAAGGCGGTTGGGCGCCCTATTACAGCTACACGCGCTCGTTCCAGCCGCAGGGCGGCACGGACTTTTCAGGGCAACTGTTCAAACCCACCGAAGGCGTACAGCATGAAGTGGGGCTGAAGTACGAGCCCCCCGGCGCCAACGCGGCTATCACCTTTGCGGCGTACCAGCTCACGCAGCGCAACGTGCTCACATCCGACCTGCAACACCCGGGCTTTTCGCAGCAGACCGGCGAGATCCGGTCCAAGGGCTTCGAGGTGGAAGGCAAGGCCAGCATGGGCCGCTGGGACGTAACGGCATCCGTGGGCACCACGGATGCACGCGTCACCCGCAGCAACACCGCCAACCTGGGTACACGCCCCACCTCCGTGCCGCGCGCGCAAGCGGCTGCGTGGGTGGACCATCGCTTCGCGGCGTTCCCTGGCCTGTCGGCGGGCCTGGGGGTGCGCCACGTGGGCAAGCAGGAGCTCAACAGCACGGACGTGCCCGCCTACACCTTGCTTGACGCAGCGCTGCGCTACCAGTGGGACAAGTGGCGCTTCGCCATGCACCTGAAGAATGTGGCGAACAAGACCTACCTGGGTTCCTGCAGCTACGCGTGCTTCTATGGCGACGAACGCAACGTGACTTTGACGGCACGCTACGTGTGGTGATTGGAGGGGCTGGAGGTTGCGGCGCTCGTTGCCTTGCCTCAAGGAAACGGCGACGCGCAAGAAGGCGTGTGAAAGCAAGAACGAGTTCGGCAGGCGCCCGCGCCCAGATCGTGCAAACCCTGGCCGAGCTGCCTGCCGATGGGCAGCATTGGCAGCTCTCGCGCCTGGTGGCGCAGATCGAGGACGTGCTGGCAGGTGCCAAGCCCGTCAAAGCGCCCAACCCTGGCGACGGGATCGACCTGACGCAGTGCCGCCTAGGCTCGGCCCGCGTCTACATCGAAAACAAGTCCTACGACCAAGTCATCCAGCGGTTCTGCAAGTCGTGCACCTTCTTTTACATCGACCCGCCCTATTGGGACTGCGAGAAGGACTATGGCGAAGGGTTGTTTGGGAAGGGCTACTTCACGCGCTTGGGGGGCCTCCTGGGGCCGTGAAGGGCAAGTTCATCCTGAGCTTGAATGACACGCCTGGTGTGCGGGAGACCTTTGCGGACTTCCGTATTGAGGCAGTGAAGACCCGATACAGCATCAGCGGCACGGAAAAGAAGGAATCTGCCGAGGTGCTGATCAGCAACTTTAAGCCCCTTTGACTGGCTCTTCCAACTTGTTCGCTTCGGACCAGAGCAGCTCGTACGTGGCAATCTTCATGGCGGCTTGCTCTGCGTCTACCTGAGCAACGCTGCCATGGCTTCGATTTGCAAAATCCTTCAAGGATTGCGTCATGTACCAGACTCCCACCTTGTCGATCATGAGGTCACGGTCATGTAGCTGCTTGCGCTTAGTAAACCTTATCTCAAGCGGCCTTTCTGCTCCAAACTGTTCTTTCCATCGAGCCATTGCCGGAAGCAACGCGTCCGGCTTGGTGTATTCCCGATCCGCCAGCAGACGAATGTTGACCCCATTTGCGGCCTGACGCACGTAATGGGTCAAAACCTTTTCGTCCATATATGGGTCAACGACGAGGATGTCTGATTTTGCTTGCGACAGAACTTGGCCGATCACCTGAAAAGCATCGAACGCCGCTCCCTTGGCGATAAACCCGCCAGCTGGAACTGGCGTAGCAGCCTCTGCCTTTGCCAGCGCTCGGTGGAGGATGTTGATCAATCTCCCAGTAGGATGCATTGGCATTCGCTGGGACAGCAGGTCCATCTCCGCGACGAAGCTGATCGGCTCCACAGAGACTTCGCCTGCGTAGGTCTGATCAACCAGAACCGAGCCTTGCGCAAGCCATGCAACCGCCTCTGACTTTAAGGGACGTGTGGCAAGGTCTGGCATCGAAGTGATAAGTTGACGGAGCTTGAGCACCAAAACTTCTGGGTTCTTCATACCTTCAGCCTACCACCTAGCCATCAATAGGTAACCCTTTAAAGCGCCAAAGGGAACGCAAATTAGTGCCAAAGGTTGCGGCGCGCAATTTGCGGCGATCTCGTTGCAGCAGCGATACAGAAAAGTGGCCCCAGAATTTCGCAAAACGGAATCATTCCCATTTGCACTGTAAAATTCGGTTTTCCGCAAGCCACAGCCCACTTTCCCTGGTAAGGACTTCACGGTCCATCCAGCGGCTGCAGCCAGCACCCATCGTCCGCCCTTTGATGCTTTCGGGTTGTCTGGCTTGATCCATTTCCTCGCGTTACGCCGCTCTGCTGCCTGCGTGCCCGTTGCCGAAGTCGTGCAACGGGCTGCAGGCGCACGGCCGAGCGCAGAGGCCGTGGGACCCGGCCCAGCCACCCGCACCCACCCATGCTGAGCCCCACCGCCCTGCGCCGCTGGAGCTGGACCCACAAGTGGTCCAGCCTGGTGTGCACCGTCTTCATGCTGCTGCTGTGCCTCACGGGCCTGCCGCTGATCTTTCACCACGAAATCGGCCACCTGCTGGGCACCGAGGTCGAGGCGCCCGCCATGCCCGCCAACACGCCGCGCGTGAGCCTGGACCAGATACTGACCACCGCCCACGCGCTGCACCCTGATCGCGTGGTGCAGTACGCCTCGCAGGGCGAGGACGATGAGAACGTCTGGTTCGTCACGCTCACGCCCACGCCGGCGCCCACGGATGACTTTCGCTCCGTGGCCCTGGACGCACGCACCGGGCAGGTGCTGGCGCAGCCGCGTTTCGACGAGGGTTTCATGTATGTGATGTTCAAGCTGCACGTGGACCTGTTCGCAGGCCTGCCAGGCAAGCTGTTCCTGGGGTTCATGGGCCTGCTTCTACTGGTGGCCATCGTCACGGGCGTGGTGCTGTATGCGCCGTTCATGCGCAAGCTGGCATTTGGGGACGTGCGGCGTGACCGCTCCACGCGCGTGAAGTGGCTGGACCTGCACAACCTGCTGGGCATCGTCACGCTGGTGTGGGCCTTTGTGGTGGGCGGCACGGGCATGATCAACACCTGGGCCGACCTCATCGTGAAGTACTGGCAACACGACCAGCTCACGGCATTGCTCAAGCCGTATGAAGGCCAGCCCATCGTGCCTGCCACCGAGCGCGGCCCGCTGCAGCAGGCGCTGGAGGCCGCGCAGGCCCAGGCGCCCGGCACCAAGCTGTCGTTCATTGCGTTCCCGGGCACGGCGTTTTCCAGCCCGCACCACAACACGTTCTTCCTGCGCGGCAACGAGCCGCTCACGTCCAAGCTGCTCAAGCCCGTGCTGGTGGATGCGCGCACCGCGCAGGTCACCGCCGCGCCCACGCTGCCGTGGTACCTGACGGCGTTGCTCGTGTCGCAGCCACTGCACTTTGGCGACTACGGCGGTATGCCGATGAAGATCCTGTGGGCGCTGCTCGACATCGCCACCATCATCGTGCTGGGCAGCGGCCTGTACCTGTGGCTGCGCAAGGGTGTGCAGGCGCGCAACCCGGCACCGGCCAGCGCGCCTGAGTCGGCCGCGCCGCTGGGCGGCATCAACGCGGCAGGGCCTCTGGCCACGGCACGCACGGAGGGCCAGGCATGACGCCATCCAAACCGAGCAGCCCTTTCATGGCCCTGTGGGGCTGGCCCATTGCGATGGGCGTGCTGACCACCACCGGCCTCATCACCGCGTTGGTGTCCGACACCTGGGGCGACTGGTGGTCGTGGGTGGGCCTGGGTGTGCCTGTGGCGGTGATGTGCTGGTTCTCCTGGCGCCGCCCTGCACGTGCACCACATGCACAGGCGCAGATGCAAGACATTGCCAGCGATGCCCCGTCCAACGACGCACTGAATTCCTGAAGGCAGGAAATCACCTCTGCGATGTCAAGCTGCCGCGCGCCCGAATCGCACGGCCCCTGCCCCCACCGACCTTCTTCCATCTCACCGCCGCACACCATGAGCCAGTCCACCCCAAACCGCCGTACCGACCGCGCACGCCCCCTGTTCAACGCCACACCGATTGCAACCGCCGCAGCGCTGATGTTCATGCTGACGGCGCCCGCTGCGTGGGCGCAAACCGCCGAGGCCCCGGCCGAGGGCAAGACGCTCTCGACCGTCACGGTGAACGCCAGCGCCGATGCCTCCGCCCAAGGCCTTTCGCCGGCCTATGCGGGCGGTCAGGTGGCGCGCGGCGGCCGGGCGGGCATCCTGGGCACCAAGGATGCGCTGGACACGCCGTTTTCCATCACCAGCTACACCAACGAACTCATCCAGGACCGCCACGCCCGCAGCGTGGGCGATGTGCTGCAGAACGACCCCACCGTGCGCGTGGCGCGGGGCTTCGGCAACTTCCAGGAGGCGTTCTTCATCCGCGGCTTTATCCTGGACTCGGACGACACCGCCTACAACGGGCTGTACAGCCTGCTGCCGCGCCAATACATCGCCACCGAGCTGTTCGAGCGGGTGGAAGTGCTGCGCGGCGCATCGGCTTTCCTGAGCGGCGCCAGCCCCAATGGCGGTGGTCTGGGCGGCAGCATCAACCTGCTGCCCAAACGCGCGCCCAATGAGCCATTGAACCGCGTGACCTTTGGCTTAGCCAGCGGCGGGCAGACGCAGCTGGCCGCCGACATCGCCCGCCGCTTCGGGCCCGACGGCAACACCGGCATCCGCGTGAATGCCGCCACCCGCAACGGTGGCACTGCGGTGGACGACGAAGACGCCAAGCTCGGCCTGCTGGCCGTGGGCCTGGACTGGCGCAGCCGCGACGTGCGCCTGTCGGGCGATATCGGCTGGCAAGACCACAAGCTCAGCCGCACCCGCACCAACGTGGACGTGGCTGGTTTGACCGCCGTGCCAAAAGCCCCCGACAACCAGACCAACTTTGCCCAGCCCTGGAGCTACTCCAACGAGCGCGATGTGTTCGGCACGCTGCGTGGCGAATGGGACCTCTCTCCCACCACCACGGCCTGGGCCGCGGCGGGCGCACGGCGCGGCGAAGAAGCCAATTCGCTGGCCAACCTCACGGTGTCGAACGCGAGCACCGGCGCTGCCAGCACCTACCGTTTTGACAACACGCGCAAGGACAGCGTGAACACCGGCGAGCTGGGCCTGCGTGGCAAGCTGCAGACCGGCAGCGTGGGGCACGAATGGGTGGCGGTGGCATCGCACTTCAGCGCGGACAAGAAGAACGCCTATGCCATGGACTTTGCCAACACCCAGGCCACCAACCTCTATAACCCCACCGCATCGCCCCTGCCCGGGTTCAGCAGCGGCGCCTTCCGCGGTGGCGACCTGGCCAACCCACTGCGCACCGGCAGCACGCGCCTGACGAGCTTTGCGCTGGGCGACACGATGTCGTTCATGGACAACCGCCTGCTGTTCACCGTGGGCGTGCGCCACCAGAGCATGGAGATCGCCAACTACGCCTACGGCACCGCTGTGCAGACCGACCGCTATGACCAGAACCGCACCAGCCCGCTGCTGGCCGCTGTGTACAAGGTGGACAAAAGCCTGTCGGTGTATGCCAACTATGTGGAAGAACTGAGCCAGGGCGAGACCGCGCCCAGCACCGCCGCCAACCGTGGCGAGATGCTGTCGCCCTATGTCTCCAAACAAAAAGAAGTGGGCGTGAAATTTGACGCGGGCCGCGTGGGCGGCAGCATTGCGTTGTTCTCCACCACCAAGCCGCGCGCCTACCTGGATGCCGCCAACATCTTCAGCACCAGCGGCAAGGACCGCCACCAGGGCATCGAACTGGCCGTGCAGGGCGAGGCCACCAAGGGCCTGCGCGTGCTGGGCGGCCTGACCTGGCTGGATGCCAAGCAGCTGCGCACCGGCGCGGCCGCCACCGATGGCCAGCGCGTCATCGGCGTGCCCAAGCTGCAGGCCAACCTGGGCGCCGAGTGGGATGTGCCCGGCGTGCCCGGCCTGGCGCTGGACGGCCGCCTGGTGCACACCGGCGCCAGCTACGCCAACGCCACCAACACCCTGCGCGTGCCCGGCTGGAACCGGCTGGACGTGGGCGCCCGCTACCTCACCGAGGTGCAGGGCAAGCTCGTCACGCTGCGCGCCCGCATCGACAACGCCACCAACCGCAACTACTGGGCGTCGGTGGGCGGCTACCCAGGATCGGGCTACCTGGTGGTGGGCGGGCCACGCACGGTGTCGATCAGCGCCAGCGTCGACTTCTGAGAGGTCTTTTTCAGAGTGGTCCCGTGAGGGCCGCTCGGGCAGTGCCCGTGGCACAGGCCCTGGCTTGCAGCGGCGGCTGGCTTCGGCCAGGCGCTGCATAAATTCAAGCCAAAAAGCCACCCAGCGCTTATCTGACAAGCGCAGGCAGCTATCAAAAAATGAGTTCCATCGCCGCTGCCTGGCAGCGGTGTAGCGGGCTGCGCTCTGCGTTTTTTTAGTTGCCTTCCTGAAATCCAAAACCACCGAGAGGAAAACACCATGTCTTTTGCCACCCCCCTCAAGTCCCCCTTGCTGGCCGCCGTGCTGGCCAGCGCAGGCCTGGCCGCCCTGGCCCCGGCGCACGCCCACCAGGTGTGGCTGGAAAACGCTGGCGGCCAGGCGCGCCTGCACTTCGGCGAGTTCAACGACAACCTGCGCGAAACCTCGCCCGGCGGGCTGGACAAATTCAAGGGCGTGCCCGCGCTGGAGGAGCAACTTCCCGCCGCTACGGCGCAGCGCGTGGAAGGCCAGCTGGGCAAGGACGCTTTCAACTACACCGTGGCCGGCTCACCCCACACCCTGTTTGTGGCGCCTGCCTACCCGCTCATCGACCGCAGCAAACGCAACCTGCCTGCGATGTACTGGCAGCCCTCGGCCCGCTGGGTGGCCAGCCTGGCACAGCCTGTGGCGCCCACTGCTCCGCTGGACCTGGTGCCCACCGGCAAACCCGGCGAACTGAAGGTGATCTACAAGGGCGCCCCACTGCCCAAGGCCAAGGTGCAGTTGGCCGCACCCTCGGGCTGGACGCGCGAGGCCGAGGCGGGTGAAGACGGCACGGTGACCTTCGTCACGCCGTGGAAAGGCCAGTACGTGGCCGAAGTGAAGCACAGCGACAAGACGCCGGGCGAAGCCCACGGCGAGAAGTACGGCGAGGCCAGCTACGTCACCACGCTCACGTTTGTGCAGGCCGAAGGCATGGCATCACCCCCGCTGCCACCCGCGCCCGCCGCGCACTGATGGATGGTCGGCGGCGTGCAGCCTGGGCGCTCAAGCCCACGCACGTCCCACACACGTTTGCAAGCACAAACACCCGCCGGTTTTCACATCCCTTCCGTTTTATTTTCAGCAACAGAACAGCTGCTAGCGCTTACCCAGCAAGCGCTAGCAGCTATTGATTTCATAGTTCTCCATGTTCCAACCCCTTCCTTCCAACCACCGCAGCCTGCCGCGTACTGCCGTGGCGCAGGCAGCCCTGCTGCTGATGTGTGGCGCTGCGGCCCATGCACAGACCGCCCCGGCCCCTGCTGCTGAGACCACACTGGCCCCGGTCACCGTCACCTCTGGCGATGCGCAGGAAAACCCCACGGCCCCCGTCACCGGTTTCGCCGCCAAGCGCGCGTTGAGCGCCACCAAAACGGACACGCCGCTCATCGAGACGCCGCAGGCCATCAGCGTCATCACACGCGACCAGATGGAAGCGCAGGGCGTGCAAACCCTGCGGCAGACCACGGCCTACACCGCAGGCGCCGTGTCCAACTACTTCGACAGCCGCGTTGACAGCTTCAACGCGCGCGGCGGCACCGTCAGCCAATACCAGGACGGCCTGCTGCGCATCTACGGCACCTACAACACCAGCCGCCCCGACCCGTATACCCTGGAGCGCGTGGAGTTTCTGCGCGGGCCCACGTCGGTGCTGTATGGCCAGGGCAGTGTGGGCGGTGTGCTCAACCTCACCAGCAAGCGCCCGCAGGCCGAAACGCTGCGCGAGGTGCAGGTGCAACTGGGCAACAACAGCCGCAAGCAAATTGCTGCCGACCTGACGGGCGCACTCGACAAAGACGGCCAGTGGCTCTACCGCTTGGTGGCCGTGGGCCGCGACAGCGGCACGCAGGTGGACCATGTGAGCGACGACCGCCTGGTGCTCATGCCATCGCTGACCTGGAAGCCCAACGCCGACACCTCGCTCACGCTGCAGGCTTTGCACCAGAAGGACAAAAGCGGCTCGCTCATCGGCTTCTTCCCATGGCAAGGCACGCAGTTGCCCAGCCAGTATGGGCAGATACCGCGCAACACCTTCATCAGCGAGCCCGGCTGGGACGCGTATGACACCACCAACAACTCGTGGGGCTACCTCTTCAGCCACCGCCTGAACGGCGACTGGACGGTGCGCCAGAACCTGCGCCGCACGGTGAGCGAGGTGGACTACCGCACGCTGTACACCAGCTTTGCGGCCAATGCCGCCACGGGCCGCCCCGCGCGCCCGGTGTTCAACAGCGACAACCGCACGGTGGTGCGAGATGCCGCGTGGCAGGTCAACACCGGCCGCATGCTGCTCATCGACACGCAACTGGAAGGCAAGCTCAAAACCGGCAGCGCCGAACACACCCTGCTGGCTGGCCTGGACGTGCAGCGCAACCACACGGGCCAGCAATCGTGGAGCGCCGTGGCACCGTCCATCGACGTCTACAACCCTGTGTACGGCAACTTCACGCCGCCCACCGCGTCGCAGCTGGTGCGCCGGCCCAACGTGGTGCAAAAGCAGCTGGGCTTTTACCTGCAGGACCAGATCAAGTGGGACCGCTTTACCGCCACCGTGGGCCTGCGCCACGACAGCGCCAAGACGGACACCGAAGGCCGCCCCGCCGCCGCCGTGGACGACAAGGCCTGGACCAAGCGCGCCGGCGTCACCTACCAGATGGATGGTGGCTGGGCGCCGTATGTGGGCTACTCCGAATCGTTCCAGCCGCTGGGCGGCGTGGACGTGTACGGCACGCCCTTCAAGCCCCAACGCGGCGAGCAGTGGGAGGCCGGCGTGAAGTGGCAGCCGCCGGGCCAGGGCATCAATGCCTACGCTGCCGTCTACCAGTTGCGCGAGAAAAACCGCAAGACCAGCGACCCGGCCAACCCACTCAACAGCCTGCAGATCGGTGAAGTCAAGGTCCAGGGCCTGGAGGCCGAGATTCAGGCCAGCCTGACCCGCAACTGGGACTTCACTGTGGGCTATGCCTTCACCGACGCCAAGATCAGCCGCAGCAATGCCGGCGACCAGGGCCAGCCCGTGGCCAGCGTGCCCAAGCACACGGCATCGGCCTGGCTGAGCCACCGCTTTGCCGCACAGGGGCGCGGCGGCTGGGTGGTGGGTGCGGGCGTGCGTTACACCGGCTCGCAATGGAGCGGCACCAGCGCCATCACCACGCCCTCCGCCACCATCGCCGATGCCATGCTGGCCTACGACGCTGGCGACTGGCGCGTGGCCTTCAACGTCGTGAACCTGGCCGACAAGGTGCACATCACCCAGTGCCTGGCACGGGGCGATTGCTTCTATGGGCAGGCGCGCACGTACACGCTGACGTCGACATACCGGTTCTGACCCGGTGGCTGCCGCAGGCGGGCTCTGCTGCCGGCCTGCTGGGCTTGATGGAAATTCAAGCCAAATCAGCCTCCAGCGCTTTTCCAACAAGCGCTGACAGCTATCAAAATTACTTGATTAGCAAGGAGTCTCAGAAGGGCATCTGAGTTTGGGGATAGTGCAAGGGGAAGTCAGCACGGCAGCTCGCAGCAGCCGCGCAGGCATGCGGGCCAGATCGTACCGGCGGTTGAACCTA
>PJUL01000382.1_pt1 | contig 33743 bp, 32 predicted proteins | sample 1512221 | NCBI WGS metagenome assembly PJUL01 (sample SAMN08177667, study PRJNA422409) | Feces metagenome, whole genome shotgun sequencing project.
AAGGACCGCAGCAAGGACATCATCATCTCGGGCGGCGAGAACATCTCCTCCATCGAAGTCGAAGACGTGCTCTACCGCCACCCCGACGTGCTGGCCGCCGCCGTGGTGGCCAAGCCCGATGCCAAGTGGGGCGAGACGCCCTGCGCGTTTGTGGAACTGAAGGCCGGTGCCGAGACCAAGCCCGAAGACATCGTGGCGCACTGCAAGAAGCACCTGGCTGGCTTCAAGGTGCCGCGCGCCGTGGTGTTTGGCGAGCTGCCCAAGACCAGCACCGGCAAGATCCAGAAGTTCGAGCTGCGCAAGCAGGCCGGGTCGGCAGCGGCCATCGACGTCTGAATGAAATTAGAAAGAAAAATGGCTCCAGCGCTTGTCCTTCAAGCGCTGTAAGCTATATTTTTCATAGTATTTTTCTGAAAAGAACCGCCATGACCATTTCCCGAGACGAGCACGCCATCGACACGCTGGCGCGCCTTGAAACGCTGCTGGGCCCGCTCAGCGATGCGTCGCTCCAGAAGGAAGTGCCCTACGTGCACCCGACCTACCGCGCCATGATCGAGGCATCACCCTTCGCGGTGCTGGCCACCACCGGGCCCGGTGGGCTGGATGCCTCGCCGCGTGGCGACCCACCGGGTTTCGCGCAGTTGCTGGACGACAAGACCCTGCTGCTGCCCGAGCGGCGCGGCAACAACCGCGTCGACAGCCTGCGCAACATCCTGACCGACCCGCGCGTGGCGCTGCTGTTCCTGATTCCCGGCGTGGGCGAGACGCTGCGCGTGAATGGCCGTGCGCGCATCAGCGTGGCGCCCGACCTGCTGGAGCGCTTTGTGGTTAACGGCCAGCCACCCAAATGCGTGATCGTGGTCGAGGTCGATACCGTGTTCTTCCAATGCAGCCGCGCCATCCTGCGCTCGCGCCTTTGGGATGCCGTGCCGCCTGGCGCGCCGCGCCCCGTGCCCACACCGGGCGCCATCCTGGCCTCCATCACGCAAGGGCAGTTTGACGGCACCACCTACGACCGCGACCTGCCTGCACGCCAGCGCTCCACGCTGTATTGAGGGGGCAGTAGCCCGCGACAGCGCAGCCACGCACGATTGAATTTAATAAGAACGAAGACAAAGAAGAGACATGGATCACAGTGTGTTGTTGATCGTGGCCCTGGGCGCCGTGGCCGCCGGGTTTGTGCAAGGCCTGTCGGGCTTTGGCTTCGGCATGGTCGCCATGTCGTTCTGGGTCTGGACGCTGGAGCCGCGCCTGGCTGCGCTGCTGGCCGTGTGTGGCGCGCTCACCGGCCAGCTGGTGGCGGCGGCCACGGTGCGCCGGGGGTTCGACCGGGTGCGCCTGCTGCCTTTTGTGCTGGGCGGCTTGGCAGGCATCCCCATCGGCGTGGCCGTGTTGCCGCGGCTGGACATGGACGCATTCAAGGTCATCCTGGGCACGCTGCTGGTGCTGTGGTGCCCGGCGATGCTCATGGCCAAGCAGTTGCCGCGCATCACGCGCGGCGGGCGTGTGGCCGACGCGCTGGTGGGCATGGCGGGCGGCGTGATGGGGGGCCTGGGCGGCTTCACCGGCGTGCTGCCTACGCTGTGGTGCACGCTGCGTGGGCTGGACAAGGAGGTGCAGCGCGCCGTCATCCAGAACTTCAATCTGGCCATGCTGCTGGTGACCTTTGTCACCTACCTGGCTACCGGCCTCATCACGCGCGAGGCGTGGCCGATGCTGGCCATCGTGGTGCCAGCGATGCTGGTGCCCACGCTGCTGGGCGCGCGGCTGTACCACGGCATCAGCGACGCGCGATTTCGCCAGATCGTGCTGGGCATGCTGACCCTGTCGGGCGTAGCGATGCTGGCCGCGAGCCTTCCGAAGGTGTTCGCACGGGTGGCGTAGAGAGCTGCTGCGCCACGAGGCTCCGCCGCATTGCTCATTCCTTGAACGTGAAAGCGGTTTTGCCTGTGCGCTCATTTATCAATAGCTATCAGCGCTTGCCAGATAAGCGCTAGAGCCTGTTTTTACCCATATTTCTTTCTGTATCCATCCCTTTTTCGACCCCTTGCGGATGCACAGCTACATTTCAAAGAGCATGGAGCAACACCCTGACACCCTGCGGCCCGCTGACGCAGATGACCCTGGCGACACCGGAGGGCCGCGTCGCCGCTATCGGCTGGCCACGCCGTTGAGCCTAGCGATTGCCCTGGGCTGCATGGCGGCCGTGGTGGGTTTCTGGGTGGTGACGCTGCAGCGCGCCGCGTTCGAGCGCGAGCAGGCGGTGGCCGCCGCCATGCAGTCCAACGCCAACCTGGCGATCGCTTTTGAACAACAGGTGTTTCGCACCCTCAAGGCGGCCGAGCAGGTGGCGGCGTTTGTGCGCGAGCAGTACCTGCAGCACGGCACCGACATCAATCTGCGCGACTGGGTGGAGCGCGGCGTGATCCGCGAGCCCATGTTCACCATCATCAGCGTGGTCAATGAGAAGGGCGACATTGTCAGCAGCAGCCAGGAGACCGGCGCGGTCAACTACGCGGACCGCGCTTTCTTCAAGGCCCTGCAGGGCAGCCCGCGCGACGACCTGTTCGTGAGCGAGCCCGTGCTGGGCCGCGTCTCAGGGCAATGGCGCATTCCGATGGCGCTGCGCATCGCGCGCGAAGGCGGTGCGTTTGGCGGCGTGGTCGTGATGTCGGTGGACCCGGCGAATTTCACCGAGTTTTATCGCCAGGCCGACCTGGGGGCGCAGGGCATGCTGGAACTCACGGGGCTCGATGGTGTTGTGCGTGGCCGCAAGGCGGGCGGCAAGGCCAGCTTTGGCGCCGATGCGCGCAACCTGCCGTGGTTCCAGCGCCGCGCGGTCGCGCCCGAGGGCGACCTGATCGACGCCGAGGGCGCGGTGGACGGTGTGCCACGCATTCACAGCTACCGCAGCATGGTCGGTTTTCCGCTGATGGTGACCGTGGGCGTGGCTTCCAGCGAGGTGCTGGCGCCCGTGATGCAGCGGCGCATTGGCTACCTGGCCCTGGCCAGCGTAGCCAGCGTGGCGCTGCTGTGTTTTGGCGCATTGCTCATCGTGGTGCTGGCGCGCCAGCGGGCCGTGGCCGATGCGCTGGCGTCCAGCGAAGGCTTGTTCCGCGCCACCTTCCACCAGGCGGCCACCGGCATTGCCCACATCACGCCCGAAGGTCGCATCCTGCGTGCCAACGACAAGTTCTGTCGCATGCTGGGCTATTCACTCGAAGAGCTGCGCCAGCGCGACCTGTTCGCGCTGAGCGACGAGGGGGAGCGTGAGGCCCTGCGCCGCTTCCTGGCGCAGCGCCTGGTGGCCCATTCGCCCGTGTTCTCGCCCGAGATCGAGAAGGCCTACCGCCGCAAGGACGGTGGCCAGCTGTGGGTGTACGAGGCGCTAGGCCTGGTGAGAGATGCGCAGGGCCGCCCGGATTTCCTCGTAGTCGTGACACAGGACATCAGCGCGCGCAAAGAGCTGGAGATGCGCCTGTCGCACGATGCGCTGCACGACGCGCTCACCGGCTTGCCCAACCGCGTGATGTTTCAGGACCGCTTCGAGCGCGTGCTCGAATCGGCCCGCCGTCACGGGCGGCATGCGGGTGTGCTTTATGTGGACCTGGACGGCTTCAAGTCCGTCAACGACCAATGGGGCCACGCAGCAGGTCGCGCGGCGGCTGGAGGGCTGCGTGCGCGCCGAAGACACCGTGGCGCGCCTGGGTGGCGATGAGTTCGGCATCGTGCTGGCCACCATCGAGCAGGCCGATCACTGCGATGTGGTGGCTGGCAAGGTGCTGTCAGCGATGAAGCAGCCCTTTGTGCTGGACGGTGCCGTGGCGCGCGTGTCGGCCAGTGTGGGCGCGGCGCTGTTCCCGCGCCATGGCAGCAATGCCGATGCCCTGCTGGCCCAGGCCGATTCCGCCATGTACGCGGCCAAGCAGGCGGGCAAGAACCGTTTCAGCATCGACACTGCGCCCAGCCCGCTGGCGGATTGAGGTGCAACAGCGTCAGACCTCGGGACAGTTCTCAAACACCCCGCCCGTTACCTTGGCTGTGTGCCGAGCGTCGAGTTCGACGTTGAACTGAAGGACTTTGGCGGGTGGTGTTGAATAGCAGGTGGATATATGAACCCGCTTTGGCTTGAGTCGGACGACCTCGTCCACAGCCGGAGTCGCAAGTTCTGATTTGACGTCACCGACCTGGTACTGGGTGGGGAGGACGACTACGTGGACGGTGTGCTGGCCGCAACCGGCCAAGGCAAAGACTGTGGCAAGAAATGCCGTTCGGTGCATCAAGGTGCGCTCTCCCGGTGTATCGGCACTGGCTGCCGGCGTTTCAAAACTGCAAGGGTCCGGTGGATGGTCAGGCCGATGAGCTGTAAAGATCGGCTTGTTCTCCATCCCTTCCGGAGACCATCGCGCCATGCGCCTCAATCCCCCATCACCACCCCTTCGCGCCGCGGGTCTGCACCGCCCATCCACAGCTTTTTGCCATGCGCATTGCCCAGCGTGATGGCCTGCAGGCCGCTGGTCATGTTCATCTCGCGCACTTCGGCGCCGCGGGCGCGCAAGGCTTCCACTGTGGCGGGTGGGAAGCGCTTTTCTTCGAGCAGTGTGGGGCCGTTCATCGAGCCGAAGTTGGGCAGGTTGATGGCCTGCTGGGGCATCAGGCCCCAGTTGAAGACGCCGTACAGCGTCTTGGCCGTGTAGTGGATGATGGCCGCGCCGCCGGGGCTGCCGCCGCTCATCAGCAGCTCGCCGGTCTTCTTGTCGAACACCAGCGTGGGCGCCATGGACGAGCGCGGGCGTTTGCCCGGCTGCACGCGGTTGGCGATGGGCTGGCCCTGCGCGTCGGTGGGGGCAAAGCTGAAGTCGGTCAATTCGTTGTTCAGCAAGAAGCCCTTGACCATCTGGCGCGCGCCGAACTGGTCCTCGATGGTGGTGGTCATGGCCACGGCATTGCCAAAGGCGTCGACGATGCTGATATGGCTGGTTCCATACTCGGGCTGGTCGGGCATGGGCGCGTAGCTGGTCTTGACCGCGGCGGGGTTGCCGGGCTGCGCCACCTTCATGCTCTGTGTGCCGATGAGTTTGGCGCGTTCGGCCAGGTAGGCGGGGGCCAGCAGGCTGCTCCAGCTTCCACCGGGCGGTTGCACGAAGTCGGGGTCGGCCACGTACTGGGCGCGGTCGGCGAAGGCCAGGCGGGCGGCTTCGGTGTACAGGTGCAGCCAGTCGGCCGATGGAAGCCCGTTGTCCAGCGGGATGGCTGCGGCGTCGGTGTTCTTCAGGATGCCCAGGATCTGCCCGATGGCAATGGCGCCCGAGCTGGGCGGCGGGAAGCCGCACACCCGGTAGTCCTTGGCAGCCACCTGGTAGTCGTGGCACAGCGCGTCGCGCTTCTTGGGCTGGTAGCCGGCCAGGTCGGCCATGCTGAGCTTGCCAGGGTTGGTGGGGTGCTTTTGCACCTTGTCGACGATGGCCTGGGCAATTTCGCCTTCGTGCAGGGCCTTGCTGCCTTCATTGGCAATGCGGCGCAGCACGGTGGCAAGCTCTGGGTTGCGCAGGTTGAATCCCACGTCGCGGGCGTCGCCATCGGGCTTGTAGAAGTAGGCGGCAGCGACGGGGTCTTTCTTCAGGTGCGCATCGGCCTTGACCAGGGTGTTGAGCCGTGCGCTGACCTTGAAGCCGCCTTCGGCCAGGGTGATGGCGGGTTGGAACAGCGTGGCCCAGGGCAGCTTGCCATGCTGCTTGTGCGCCATCTCGAGCATGCGCACGGTGCCCGGTGTGCCCACTGAGCGGCCGCCCACCACGCCGTCGTAGAAGGGCACCGGCTTGCCGTCGGCGCCGAGGAACAGTTTTTCATCGGCTGCGGCAGGTGCGGTCTCGCGCCCGTCATAGGCCTCTACCGCCTTGCCGTTGCTGTGCAGCAGAAAGGCGCCGCCGCCGATGCCGCTGGACTGGGGCTCGACCAGCGTCAGCACCATCTGCACGGCAATGGCCGCATCCACGGCCGAGCCGCCGGCCTTGAGGATTTGGTAGCCCGCATCGGTGGCCAGCGGGTTGGCTGCGGCCACGGCAAATTTCTCGGTGGCCCAGCCCGGTTTTTCGGTGTAACCCGACGAGCCCTCGGGTTGGGCGGGCACGGTATAGGCGAACTGGGAAGCGGGGCCGCTGGCGCAACCCGCCACCGCCACCAAGGTGGCAAGCGCTGCGGTCGCCAGCAGGGTGCGGCTGCAGGGGCGGGCGAGGCGGGGGGATGGGGTGGGGGTTGTGGCGGCGTTGGTCGGGGCCGTCGTGCGGTTGTGGGCCATGGAGCGTCTCCTTCGGTGCAAGAAGCGGCCATGGTACGGTGGCTTGGCGGCGGTGCAGGGCGGCGTTACATCAGGCTACACACCTTTAGATTTTTGGTGTTTTTGGCCTCTAGCGCTTATCGGGTAAGCGCTAGCAGCTATCAAAAGATGAGTTTTGAGCGCGGACCGTGCGGCGCAGCACCATCAGGCGGGCTGTGGGCCAGGCCGGCGGTCTTCCACCACAAACTGCGCCAGCGTGTTGACGGTGCTGTCGGCGCGCATCGGGTCATCCACCACGCGCAAGGTGGTGGTGCAGCGCTGGGGCGTGATGTCGGCCACGCCATAGCCGCGCTGATCGCAGCGGGCCAGCAGCACGTGGGGGTTGTGCCGCACGACGGCGTCCACTTTGTCCTGCGTGGTGCCAGAGCGCGAGCTGATAGACGTGCCGCAGAACTCGCTGGCAACGACGGGCGATTCGGGGCGTGCCATGTCGGCGTGCACGCGGCACACATAGTTCTGGTGGATGTCGCCGCCCAGCAGCACCGCGTTGCGTGGCGGGTGGCGAGCCACCGACTGGAGCAGGCGCGCCCGGGCCGCCGGGTAGCCGTCCCAGCTGTCGGTGCTGACCGTGCCCGAGGGGTAGTGGCGGTGCGAGAACAGCGTCTGCTGTGCGATGACGCTCCAGCGGGTGGCGTCCTTTGCAGCGGCATCCGCAGCCAGCCCGGCGTCAAGCCACTGCTCCTGCGCCGCGCCCAGAAAGGTGCGCGCGGGATTGGCCAGGTCGGCACAGCTGCTGCCGCGCACGGCCGCTGCACTGGCGGCGTCCGGCGCGCGGCAGGCCTGCCAGCTACGGTACTGGCGGGCGTCCAGCAGGTGGATGTGCGCCAGGCGCCCCCAACGCAGCCGGCGGTAGACCTGCAGCGTGTCCCAGAGGTTGTTGTGCAATGGCCGGGCGAGGCTGGCGGCGCGCAGCGGCATGTTCTCGTAGAAGGCCTGCCAGGCTGCGGCACGCTGTGCGAGGAAGGCGGTCGTCTCGCCGCTCCGGCCTGCGCCGCCCACGTAGTCGTTCTGCACCTCGTGGTCGTCCCAGGTCACGGCCCAGGGGCAGGCGGCATGGGCGGCTTGCAGGGCGGGGTCGCTCTTGTGCAGTGCGTAGCGGTCCCGGTAGTCGGCCAGCGTGGTGGCGTAGCGCAGGCTGTGGCTGCGCGCCAGGTCGACCGTGTGCTTGGGCGAGGCGTATTCATAGATGTAGTCGCCCAGGAACAGCACCAGGTCGGGCTGGTCGGCCGCCACATGGCGCCAGGCGGCGTAGTGGCCGTGCTCCCACCGCTGGCACGAGGCGAAGGCCACGCGCAGGCGCTCGGGCAGGGCGTCGGCTGCGGGGGCGGTGCGCGTGCGGCCGGTGGCGCTCACGGCGTCGCCGTGCATGAAGCGGTAGTGGTACCAGCGGCCCGGCGCCAGGCCAGCGAGTTCCACATGGACGCTGTGCCCCAGGGCGGGCAGGGCGCTGGCCTGGCCGCGCTGCACGATGCGCTGGAATCCCTCGTCGTCGGCCAGCTCCCAGCGCACGGTGAGGGCCTGGCTGGCATGGCTGTCGTCGGGCACCAGGCGGGTCCAGAGCACGACGCCGTCAGCGCTGGGGTCGCCGCTGGCCACGCCCAGGGTGAAAGGGTTGTTCTGCTGGCGCCGGGGCTGGCCCCAGGCCCAGCGGGGCAGGGTGGTGGCCGCCGCGCCATGGGCGGCCAGCAGCAGGAAGGCGCGGCGCTGCTGGGGTGACATGGGCCGGTATCAGTTGCCGTGGCGCTGGAAATCATCGCAGGCCCATGAAGCTGGCGCGGCGCATGCCTGTGCCACTGCGCATGGGCAGCCCCGCCGCGGTGGGGGCGGGGGATGGCGCGCAGCGCCTCAGGGCGAGCCTGCTCATGCTGCCATGACCCGGTTCTTGCCCGAGCGCTTGGCCAGGTACATCGCCTGGTCGGCGCGCACGATGGCATCGGTGCTGCTTTCGGCGCCTTGCAACTGGGCTACGCCGGCGCTGAAGGTGATGAGCACCTTCTCGGCGCCTTGCAGAAAAAAGCGGGTGGTCAGCTCGCGCTGCAGGCGCGTCATGGCCGCGATGCCGCTTTCCACGGTGGTGTCGGGCAGCACCAGCACAAACTCTTCGCCGCCGTAGCGGGCCAGCAGGTCTTGCGGGCGCATGACTTCGCGCGTGACCTGCGCCAGGTGCACCAGGGCTGCATCGCCGCCGGCATGGCCCAGCCGGTCGTTGATGGTCTTGAAGTTGTCCACGTCCAGCAATGCCAGGCACAGGGGTGAACCCAGGCGGCGGGAGCGTGCGATCTCGCGCTCCATCGCTTCGTCCAGGCCCTTGCGGTTGAGCGAGCCCGTCAGCGGGTCGTGCCGCGCCTGGGCGCTGGCGCGGTCCAGCTCTTCTTGCAGCTTGGCCATTTCGGCGCGTTTGGCTTCGGTGCGTTCGCGCAGGTCTTCCAGTTCGTCGTGGGTCACGCGGCTGTCCAGCGCCATGGCACGGGTGGCGCTCATCACCTCCTGAAGCACGGGGGCGATTTCTTCGAGGGTGGCGGCTTTGCCGATGAGGTCGGCACAGCGCTCCATCGTGCCCTGGTAGTTGGTGCTGGAGGCGGTGATCAGGGCCAGCCGCTCAATGAACGTGGCCAGCATGTCCTTCATCTGCTCCTGGGCTTCCAGGGTGCGGGCACGGGCTTCGGTCTGCTTGAAGATCACGTCCTTCAAACGCCGCTGCACGTCGTCAAGGCGTCGCAGGGTGAGGGGCGGGGTGGACGCGGTCATCAGCGCTTCGGCCTGGCCTTGCAGCCAGCGGTCGTCGGCGCTGAGCACCGCGATGTTCTCAAACACCATGTGCAGGAGCTCCAGCAGCGTGGTGCGGATGGCGGCCTGGTCTTCGGTGGCGAACGACACGCGGTACGCAAAATTTCCCAGCATGTGCTGCGCCGTCGCCAGCGGGGGCGTGGGCTCGCGCAAAAAGGTGATGAGCTGCTTCGCCATGTCGAGCACGCGGGCATCGTCTTCACCCAGGGCGGGCAGCGTGTGGTCGATGAGGCGTGCCAGGGTTTCGGAGAACTCAGGCGGCAGCGTGCCCAGCGCGTTGGGAGAGTCCGCGGTCTCGATGGGTTTGGCGGTGGTGGAGTTGAGCCCCAAATTGGCGTAACCAACCATCACGCTTTGCAGCGAAGTCCAATCTTTGGTGATGATGGCCCGCTCGAATTGGCCCAGCAGCCGCTTTTGTGCGGGCGTCTGGGCTGGCAAAACCCGCTGGATGCTGCTCAGAGGCCCCTCTGGAAACGGCTGGCTGCTGCGGGTGCCCGAAATTTCGTCGTAAAGGGCGAGGTAGTTGTCGGGAGTGGGGGGGAGCCGCCGCGCTGCCAGTTGCTTGAGCGTTTCGCGGGCGATCTCGGAAGGTTGTCGGTCTGCCATGTACGGGCACCAGTGTCAGAGGGGCTGGGATGCGCGAGTGTGACACAGCGGCCGTGGTTTGTGCGGGCAGCGCAAAGGCTGCCCGCCGGGCGTCAAGCCGCTCAGGGATTGACCATCACGAGCTTGCCCATCACCCAGCGCGAGCCCATGTGGGCGTAGGCGGCGGGCAGTTCGGCCATGGGCATGGTGCGGTCGATCACGGGCTTGATCTTGCCCTGGGCATACCACTGCGCCAGCTCGCCCATCATGGCGGCGTTGGCCTTGGGCTCGCGCTTGGCAAAGTCGCCCCAGAACACGCCCACGATGGACGCGCCCTTGAGCAGCGCCAGGTTGAACGGCAGCGCAGGGATGGGGCCGGAGGCGAAGCCCACCACCAGGTAGCGGCCGCGCCAGGCGATGGAGCGGAAGGCTGGCTCGGCAAAGTCGCCGCCCACGGGGTCGTAGATCACGTCCGGGCCCTTGCCATCCGTGAGCGCCTTGATGGCCTCGCGCAGGTTCTCCTTGCTGTAGTTGATGGTGGCGTCTGCACCGATGGAGGTGCACAGCGCGCACTTTTCATCGCTGGAGGCGGCTGCGATCACGCGCGCGCCCATGGCCTTGGCGATCTGGATCGCGGCGGTGCCCACGCCTCCGGCGGCTCCGAGCACCAGCACGGTCTCACCTGCCTTGAGTTGCGCCCGATCCACCAGCGCATGGTGCGAGGTGGCATAAATCATGATGAAGGCGGCCGCATCGACATGCGAAAAGCCATCCGGCAACGGCATGCAAAGGGCGGCGGGCGCAATGGTGTGGGTGCCAAAACCACCGGTGCCAGAGAGGCAGGCCACGTTCTGGCCCACCTTGAGGTGCGTGACGCCTTCGCCCACGGCTGCCACCACACCCGCGTACTCGGAGCCCGGCACAAAGGGCAGCGGTGGTTTCATCTGGTACTTGTTCTGCACGATGAGCAGGTCGGGAAAGTTCAGGCTGGCCGCCTTGATCTCGATGAGCACCTCGCCGGCCTTGGGCGCAGGAGTGGGCAGTTCGGTCCAGGTGAGCGCTTCAACGCCGGTGGGGTTGGTGCAGAGCCAAGCGTGCATGGGAAAGTCTCCGGGTCTTGTCAGGGATGGCGGCATGATAGGTGCGGCCCCAGGGCGGGGTTGTCCCACGAGCGACGGGCGTCGGCGTGCCTCAAAGAAGGCGTGAGAAGGCGCGGTGAGCCGACTTCCGGCGTGGCAGGGCAGGGTCATCCCCACCCTACAATCCGTTGCAATCTCTATCGCGACCATGAAGATTCTCATTTCCAACGACGATGGCTACCAGGCCCCTGGCATCGTGGCTCTGCACGACGCACTCCAGTCCCTTGAAGGGGTGGAGGTGGAGGTGGTGGCCCCGGAGCACAACAACAGCGCCAAGTCCAACGCGCTGACCCTGCATTCGCCGCTGTATGTGCACAAGGCTTTCAACGGCTTTCGTTATGTGAATGGCACCCCTGCAGATTGTGTGCACATCGCCCTGACGGGGCTGCTGGGCTATCGCCCTGATCTGGTGGTGTCGGGTATCAACAATGGCGCCAACATGGGCGATGACACCATCTACTCGGGCACCGTGGGCGCGGCCATGGAAGGCTATCTGTTCGGCATTCCGGCCATCGCCTTTTCGCAGGTGGACAAGGGCTGGGGCGAGATCGAGGCAGCTGCGGCTAAAGCCCGCGAGATGGTGGCCCAGATGCGCTCGCAGAACTTGGTGGGCGAAGCGCCCTGGCTGCTGAATGTGAACATCCCCAACATGCCGCTGGATGCGTTGCGCCCCATCAAGTTGTGCCGCCTGGGCCGCCGCCATGCGGCCGAACGCGTGATCGTGCAGGAGAGCCCGCGTGGCGAGGCGATGTACTGGATCGGTGGCGCAGGCGCCGCCAAGGACGATGCCGAAGGCACGGATTTTCACGCCACGGCGCAGGGCCATGTGTCCATCACGCCGCTGAAGGTGGACCTGACCGATCACGACAACCTGGGGTATTGGGCGCAAACCGCCTCGCAACTGGTCGCGGGGGCATCTGCCGCCGCTGGTGGCTGATGCAACGCCGACCGGGGTTTCCAGCCCGCTTGCCGGGCGCAAGTCCTGCCCAGGCCTCTGCCCGTCCGCCTGCTGCCCCACCCGCTGCGCGTCGCGCCACTGCGGTGGTGGCGCCCATGGGGGTGGGGTTGGACTCTGCCGCCGTGCGCGCGCGCATGGTGCAGAAGCTCGCCGCCGGTGGCATCACGTCGACCCCGGTTCTGCAGGCCATGGGCGCCGTGGAGCGCCATCGGTTTGTGGACAGTGCCCTGGTCAATCAGGCTTACGAAGACACCAGTCTGCCCATCGGCCTGGGCCAGACCATTTCCAAGCCCAGCGTGGTGGCGCGCATGTGCGAATTGCTGCTGGGCGCCGAGGGCGCCCGGGCGGGAGGGCTGGGGCGCGTGCTGGAGATCGGCACGGGCTGTGGCTATCAGGCAGCCGTGTTGAGCCAGTTGGCCCGCGAGGTGTATTCGTTGGAGCGGCTGCGCGGCTTGCACGACAAGGCGCGCCACAATCTGCGGGCGTTTCGGCTGGCGAACCTGCATCTGCTGTTTGGCGATGGCATGCTGGGGTACGCCAAAGGGGCCCCTTATGCCGCCATCATTGCGGCCGCGGGCGGGGACGCCGTGCCCCAGGCCTGGTGTGACCAATTGGCGGTGGGCGGGCGGCTGGTAGCCCCCATGGCACTGACCGGTGGGCAGCAAATGTTGCTTGTGATCGACAAAACCCCACACGGATTGAAACAAAGCGTGCTCGAGCCCGTGCATTTTGTCCCTCTAAAATCGGGGATTGCCTGAAGGGAAATGCTTATGTTCGTATCGCGTGGTCTTGTGGTTGGGTTTACCGTGGCGCTGGCGGGGCTGGTGCTCACCGGCTGTGGTACCCGGCTGAACAAGGCTCCAGTGGAAGACCGAGGCACTTCATCGTCTTCTGCATCAAGCTCCCAGCCCGGCATGGTGGTGGGTGCGCCCATCAAGCCGCTGCCCGGTGCCGAAAATGCGGGCAAGCCGGGCTACTACACCGTCAAGCCAGGTGACACCCTGATCCGCATTGGCCTGGAGTCTGGGCAGAGCTGGAAAGACATCGCCCGCTGGAACAGCCTGGACAACGCCAATCTGATCGAAGTGGGCCAAGTGCTGCGCGTGGTACCACCAGCTGCGCCCGTCCAGGCCGCTGCACCCGCGGAGACGGGCGTAGTCACGCGGCCTGTGACGTCTTCCACCATCACCCCCACCGCCCCAGGAGGCGCGCCCGCTGCTCCGGCCAGTGCACCCAAGCCCGCTGCGTCGGCAGCCGGCCCTGTCGTTGCTGTGGCTCCCACAACGCCGGCAACTGCATCTGCATCGGCCGAAGACGACATCGGGTTCATCTGGCCCGCCTCCGGTTCACTGATTGCCGGGTTTGACGAGGCGCGCAACAAGGGGTATGACATTGCTGGCAAGGCGGGCGACCCGGTGCTGGCTGCGGCCGACGGGCGCGTGGTGTATGCGGGCGCGGGCCTTCGGGGTTATGGCAACTTGGTCATCCTGAAGCACAACAACACCTTCTTGACGGCCTATGCGCACAACCAGACCCTTTTGGTCAAAGAAGACCAGGCCGTGCGCAAGGGGCAAAAGATCGCTGAAATGGGCAGCACCGATGCAGACCGCGTCAAGCTGCATTTCGAAATCCGCCGCCAAGGCAAGCCCGTAGACCCAGCGCGCTACCTGCCGTCGCGCTGATGCCCATGGTGGATGGCCCGTCGCAAGGCAATCCGCTCGAAGGCTCGGCTGATCTGTCAGCTTGGCGAGAGCCCGAAGAGGAGTTTGCGGGCGAAGAAGCCGAGACGCTTTCGGGCCAAGCCAGCGAATTGCGGCACATGCAGGTGGCCATCGAGCAGCATGGCGAGCGCCTGGACCGGGCCTTGGTCGAGTTGGTTCCAGAGTTTTCACGCAGCTATTTGCAGCAGTTGCTAGCGCAGGGGTTGGTCAGCCTGAATGGTGCGGCCGCGCTCAAGGCTTCCGCCCGCGTCAAGGCAGGAGATCGGCTGGTTTTGAAGATGCGGCCCACGCTGCAAAGCCAGGCTTTCCGGCCCGAGACCATGCCCATCGAGGTGGTTTACGAAGATGCGCATCTGCTGGTCGTCAACAAGCCCGCGGGTCTGGTGGTGCACCCGGCGCCTGGCAACTGGAGCGGAACGCTGCTCAACGGGTTGCTCGCACGGGACGAAAAAGCGCTCCATGTGCCGCGCGCGGGCATCGTGCACCGCCTTGACAAAGATACCAGTGGCTTGATGGTGGTGGCGCGCGACCGTGCCACGATGGATGCCTTGGTGGCGTTGATTGCAGAGCGAAAGGTGCAGCGCCAGTACCAAGCCCTGGCGCACGGTGCGTGGACGGGGTCGGGATCGCGCAGTGTGAGCGCGCCCATCGGCCGTGACCCGCGCAACCGGCTGAGGATGGCGGCGGTAGACCTTGCCTTGCACGCGGGCAAAGCTGCACGCACCGATATCCAGCTGCTGGGCAGTGTGGACGAGGGATGCTGGGTTCAGTGCACGCTGCACACCGGCCGCACCCACCAAATCCGGGTACACATGGCTTCTTTGCGTCACCCCTTGCTGGGAGACGACCTGTATGGTGGTAGGGCCTCGGGGCCGCTGCAGCGTCAAGCCCTGCATGCATTCCGCCTTGCTTTCGCTCATCCCTCCACGGGCGAGCCCATGGAGTTTCATGCCCCTTTGCCCGAGGATATGCGCCAGGGGCTGGCTCTGTGGGGCCTGCGCTACAATGCGCCCTGACGGCCAAAACGGCCTGCGCCCATAGGCGGAATCCCGCCGGGCTCCTGCTCTGCACCTGTCCCCCTCTTGATGTGGGAGGTGCCCTAGATTGCCCCCTGATGTTGATGTGCTGCCCGTGTGACGCGCGGCACCTGTCCAGGAATCGCTGAACCATGAATACGGTGGATGCCAAACGGGTCCTCGAAACTGCGCTGATCTGCGCGCAGCAGCCTGTGCCTTTGCGCGAGCTGCGCGTGTTGTTCAACGAGGCCCTGGGCTCCGATACGCTGAAGACGCTGTTGCATGAACTGCAGTTGGAATGGGCGCATCGGGGTGTCGAGCTTGTGCAGGTGGCCACGGGGTGGCGGTTTCAAAGCCGCCCGGAAATGCGTGAATTTCTGGATCGTCTGCATCCGGAGAAACCACCACGTTACTCACGTGCAACCATGGAAACCCTGGCGATCATTGCGTACCGCCAGCCCGTGACACGCGGCGATATCGAAGACATCCGTGGCGTGACGGTCAACAGCCTGATCATCAAGCAGTTGGAAGATCGGGGCTGGGTCGAGGTCATCGGGCATCGTGAGACGGTGGGTCGGCCGTCCCTTTTTGCCACCACTCGGCAGTTTCTCGACGACATGGGTTTGCAGTCGCTGGATCAGCTGCCTGTGCTGGATGACCCTACCGGCAACGCCAATGTGTTGGAGGCCATGGCTGCTGCGGCCCAGGGAGTGATCGAGGCCGACCCCGAACTGCCTGATGCGGTTGAGCAGCCTGCACAAGCGTTGGAGTTGGTGGTTGAGTCGGGCGATGCAGTGGCTCCAGAAGCGACCGTGGAAAGCCCGCGGCCCGTGGACGATTTTTTTCTAGATGTGGAGGAGAGCCTCCGCAATAACCATGGTGATGCCACGGACGGCATCCAGGGAAACAGTTGATGAACGATTCGACCTCCGAAAGTCCAGACGCAGCTTCTGCGCCAGAGTCTGTGCAAGTGGTGCCCGAAAACAAGAAGCCCGCAGCCAAGCGTGCGCCTCGCAAGAAAGCGCCTGCCGTTGCAGAGGCCAGCCCCGCGAGCGAGCCCCCCGGCATCGAAGCCCTGGCTACATTGGCGGATGCTGTGGATGACGAAGTCCAGGAGGAATCGGGCTTGGCCACGGATCGCTCTGCGGAAGCGCGTACGGCGCCCCTGGATACACCCCAGCGCGACAAACGCACGACCACCGAAGTGCGTGAGCGAGCCGCAAAGCACGATGCAGCAGGCCGCAGCGGCAAGCCCAGGGCGCCGTCGCACGGGGTTCACGGTTGTCAGTTTGAAGACGTGGTCTCCGGCCGATTCGACGAGGATGAGGCCTCCGCAGAGGTTGTTCCTGGCAAGCGTGTTTTGGCGCCTCAGGTCGAAACGCCCAAGCTGCACAAGGTGCTCGCCCAGGCCGGGCTCGGCTCACGGCTGGAGATGGAGCAGCTCATTCTGGAAGGGCGTATCTCCGTCAACAACGAGCCGGCCCACATCGGGCAGCGCATCCAGTACGGGGATCAGGTCAAGGTCAACGGCAAGCCCATTCGCTACCGCATTGATCCTCCTCCAGCGCGCGTCATTGCGTACCACAAGCCTGTGGGCGAGGTGGTGACCCACGACGATCCCCAGAATCGTCCCACCGTTTTCCGCAAGTTGCCGCGCCTGATGCAGGGCAAGTGGCAATCCGTGGGACGGCTGGACTTGAACACTGAAGGTCTGCTGCTGTTCACCAGTTCGGGCGAGTTGGCTAACAAGCTGATGCACCCGCGGTTCGGGCTGGAGCGGGAGTACGCCGTGCGTGTGCTGGGCCCTCTCAGCAACGAGGAAAAGCAGAAGCTGCTGGATGGCGTTCGGCTGGACGACGGCATGGCCTCCTTCGGATCGATCGAGGATGGCGGTGGCGAAGGCTCAAACTGCTGGTACCGCGTGACGATTTCTGAAGGGCGCAACCGTGAGGTCCGCCGCATGCTGGAGTCCGTGGGGCATGCGGTCAGTCGGCTGATCCGCATCCGCTACGGCGCGATGGTGCTGCCGCGGGGGCTCAAGCGCGGTGCATGGCTCGAATTGGATGAAAGCGATATCCGCGCACTGATGCGTGCGGTGGGTGATGGTGCGGCGCGTACTGAGTCGGCCGAAGGCCGTCCGGTGGGTGGTGCCGCGCCTGGTGCGGGCGGTCGCGGTGGAAATCGGGGTCGTAATGGTCCGCGGGGTGGCAATGGGCCACGCCGTGATGGCCCCGATGGCTTTCCGAGTGGTGGGCAGCGCGGCCAAAAGGGCCGCCGCGATGGCCAGGCCAACGGTGGTCAGCGGGGCGCGGCACAGCCCGATCCCATGAAAACCTCTGTGGGCTATATCGGAATGGACAGCCTCTCGCGCCACCGCCAGGACAGGCGCCGCCCCAGCGGCGGAGGCCCTCGGCGCGGTGGGCGCTAAGGTCGCCAAGCGTCATCCACGGTTAGAATCGAGGGCTTTGTCCGATGGACAAACGAGTTTCAGCAACATCCAATCAGGAAAATCAACATGGCTATCGAACGCACTCTCTCCATCATCAAGCCCGACGCAGTGGCCAAGAACGTCATCGGTCAGATCTACGCACGTTTTGAAGCCGCTGGCCTCAAGGTGGTGGCTGCACGCATGGCCCATCTGTCGCGCCTGGAAGCCGAGCAGTTCTATGCAGTGCACAAAGAGCGTCCTTTCTTCAAGGACCTCGTGGACTTCATGATCTCCGGTCCTGTGATGATCCAGGCACTGGAAGGCGAAAACGCCATTCTGAAGAACCGCGAACTGATGGGCGCCACGGACCCCAAGAAGGCTGAAGCCGGCACCATCCGCGCTGACTTCGCCGACAGCATCGATGCCAACGCCGTGCACGGCTCGGACGCTGCTGAAACGGCTGCTGTGGAAGTGGCTTTCTTCTTCCCCGGCCTGAACATCTACTCGCGTTGATATGGTGTTGATCCCCATGCCTGTTCCCGCAACCGTGGGATGTCTGCGCCATGGGGACGGTTGCGCCCGGCCCATCGAAAGGCTGGCGCAATGACAACCAATCTGCTGGAGTTCGACCTCGACGGGCTTGCCGCATTCTGCGAAAAGCTGGGCGAGAAGCGGTTTCGAGCCACCCAGCTGTTCCGCTGGATCCACCAGCGTGGCGCGAGCGATTTCGACGCCATGAGCGATTTGGCCAAGACCTTGCGCGACAAGCTCAAGGGCTGCGCCAGAATCGAAAGCCTCCCGGTCATCTCTGAGCACGTGTCGTCCGATGGCACCGTGAAGTGGCTGTTTGACGTGGGAGACGGCAACGCCGTAGAGGCTGTGTTCATCCCTGAGGACGACCGCGGTACCCTGTGTGTGTCATCGCAGGCAGGGTGTGCCGTTGGCTGTCGTTTCTGTTCGACCGGTCACCAGGGCTTCAGCCGGAACCTGACTACGGGTGAAATCGTCGCCCAGCTGTGGTTTGCCGAGCACTCGCTGCGTCAGCGCCTCCAGACCGAAGACCGCGTGATCTCCAACGTGGTCATGATGGGAATGGGCGAGCCACTGCAAAACTACTCAGCACTCGTCCCGGCACTGCGTGTGATGCTGGACGACCATGGCTATGGCCTTTCACGCCGACGGGTGACGGTCTCCACATCGGGCGTGGTTCCCATGATGGATCGGCTCGCTCAAGACTGCCCCGTCGCGTTGGCCGTGTCGTTGCATGCGCCAAACGATCCACTGCGCGATAACCTGGTGCCCCTCAATCGCAAGTACCCGATCCAGGAATTACTGGAAGCGTGCAACCGCTACCTTGCACATGCGCCGCGGGATTTCATCACCTTCGAATACTGCATGCTGGATGGTGTCAACGACACGCCTGAACACGCCCGCCAACTGGTGGAGCTTGTCAAGCCTGCGCGTGGAGCAGGTGTGCGGTGCAAGTTCAACCTGATTCCCTTCAATCCGTTTCCCGCGTCGGGGCTCTTGCGCTCACCGCAGAATCAGGTCTTGGCATTTGCGAAGATTTTGATCGATGCGGGCATTGTCACCACAGTGCGCAAAACGCGCGGCGATGATATCGATGCTGCATGTGGCCAGTTGGCTGGTGATGTCAAAGACCGCACGCGCGCTGCAGAGCGTATGGCAAAGCAACGGACAATCGTGCTCAAACCGGTCGTTTGATTTTCGGGATCTTGTCACTCGGCATACACATCAAGGAGGCGCTACATGGTGGGATTGGTTGGACGCTGGCGGCATTGGGGCCGCTGGACACTCGCAGCATGTGGTGTGGCGGCCTGCTTGGGAGCAATACAGGGCTGCGCGACCAATCCAGACGGCGCATCCGGCCGGGACAGCAACGCTGTAACCTTCACGCCTTCCGACGAGCCTGAAGCCCGTCGCCGCGCGCGCATCCGGCTGGAGCTTGCTTCCAATTACTTTGAAATGGGGCAAACGGCGGTTGCACTGGATGAGGTCAAGCAGGCGCTGGCTGCAGACCCAACCTATGCCGATGCGTTCAATTTGCGTGGCCTCATCTTCATGCGCATGGCGGATTTCCCACAGGCCGATGACAGCTTCCGCCGGGCCATGGCCTTGCGTGGCAATGATCCCAACCTGATGCACAACTATGGCTGGCTGCTGTGCCAGCAGCAAAAATACGCAGAGGCTGACCAGCAGTTTGCGCGCGCCATTGCCAATCCGGCGTATACCGCCCGTGGCAAGACGCTGATGGCGCGCGGGCTGTGCCAGTCCAGCGCGGGCCAGTTTGTGGAGGCTGAGCAGTCTCTGCTCAAGGCTTATGAAGTGGATGCGGGCAACCCTGTGGTGGGCTATCACCTGGCCTCGCTGTTGCTGCGCCGCAATGAATTGACCCGTGCGCAGTTTTATATCCGTCGCCTGAACAACAGCGAATTGTCCAATTCCGAAACCCTCTGGCTGGGGATCAAGGTTGAACGCGCCATTGGCGACACGGTGGCCATGCGCCAACTGGCAGACCAGTTGCGCAGGCGCTATCCAGATTCCAAGGAAATGGGCGCCTACGAGCGCGGGGATTTCAATGAGTGATGGAGTAACGGCGGAAGCTGGCGTGACAGCCGGCAGGCTATTGAGGGAGGCGCGCCAGGCCTCAGGAATGCACATTGCGGCATTGGCCGTGGCGTTGAAGGTTCCCGTTAACAAACTCGAAGCCCTGGAGGCCGACAACTACGCAGCGCTTCCGGATACGGTGTTTGTGCGGGCACTTGCCTCCAGCGTGTGCCGAACCTTGAAGATCGATCCTGCGCCCATCATGGCGCTGCTGCCACAAAGCCAGAGTCCTCGGTTGAACGCTGATTCCGCAGGGCTCAATGCACCGGTCAAAGGGCGCGCTGTCAAATCGTCGTCTTCGTCGTATCCGGGTTCCTCGTCCACTTCCGGTTCCGCGTCGCGTTCGGTTGCCGTGGTGGTTCTGGCGTTGCTGGCAGGGGCTTTGGCGCTGGTGTATTTTCCGCGCAGTGCCAACGACTCGGCAGGTGCCGATTCGCCCGCCCCGGAAACCGCGCAGGTGACGGAGTCCGTTCAAACCCTTCCTGCGCTGGCCGATGGGGAGCCTTCGACTGCGGCGGCTGCCGGGGGTGAACAAGCTGCACCGGTAGCACCTGCGGCTTCGCAGGCAGCGGCCGCCGCACAGCCTGCAGCTGCAGCTTCGGCTGCTGTTGCCGCGCCAACGGCAGCTTCCGTTGCAACGCCCGAGGGCGGTCCATCCGCAGCATCCGGGCTCTTGCAGCTGCGGGCTCGCAGCGAGTCCTGGGTTCAGGTCAAGGATTCGTCGGGTGCGGTGGTGCTGCAAAGAAATCTGGCACCTGCCGAAGTGGTTTCGGTGTCTGGCTCGGTGCCGCTGGCGGTAGTGATCGGCCGGGCCGATGCCACCGAGGTTTTTGTGCGCGGTAAACCGTTCGAGTTGTCGGCAGTCGCTCGCGAAAACGTCGCACGCTTTGAGGTGAAATAGTGGACAACGTACAGCGAGAATTAGGACCAGTGGCACTGGCTGCTCCATTGCCTCGGCGCTCGCGCCAAGCCCGGGTGGTGTGGGGCTCGCGCGTCGTTACGGTGGGCGGAGACGCGCCTGTGCGCGTGCAGTCCATGACCAACACGGACACGGTCGATGCCATCGGCACGGCCATCCAGGTCAAGGAACTTGCGCAGGCCGGGTCGGAGTTTGTTCGGATCACCGTCAACACCCCGGAAGCCGCAGCAGCCGTTCCTTACATCCGCGAGCAACTGGATCGCATGGGTGAGACTGTGCCCCTGGTGGGAGATTTCCATTACAACGGACATCGCCTGCTCACGGACTTTCCGGATTGTGCTCAGGCGCTGTCCAAATACCGAATCAACCCTGGCAACGTAGGCAAGGGCAACAAGCGCGATTTGCAGTTCGGGCAAATGATCGACGCGGCCATGCGCTGGAACAAGCCGGTACGCATCGGGGTGAACTGGGGCAGTCTGGACCAGGAACTTCTGGCTGGCCTGATGGACGTGAACAGCCGCCGCCCCGTGCCCTGGGAGGCGCGGCAAGTCATGTACGAGGCGCTGATTACCTCTGCCATCGACTCGGCACAACGCGCCCAAGAGATGGGCATGGATGGAGACCAGATCATCCTGTCATGCAAGGTCAGCGGCGTTCAGGACCTGATAGCCGTTTACCGTGAGCTGGCTCGGCGGTGCGACTACGCGCTACACCTGGGTCTGACGGAGGCTGGCATGGGTACCAAGGGCACCGTAGCGTCGGCCGTGGCGCTTTCGGTGCTGCTGCAGGAAGGCATTGGCGACACCATTCGGGTGTCTTTGACGCCGCAGCCCGGCGAGGCGCGCACGCAGGAAGTGGTGGTGGCCTCGGAAATTCTCCAGGCGCTGGGTTTGCGGGTTTTTGTGCCCAGCGTGACGGCGTGCCCAGGATGTGGGCGCACCACCAGCACCACCTTCCAGGAATTGGCGAAACAGATCGATGACTACCTGCGTGCGCAGATGCCCGTGTGGCGCGTGCGCTACCCGGGTGTGGAAAACATCAAGGTGGCTGTGATGGGGTGCATCGTCAACGGCCCAGGTGAGAGCAAACACGCCGACATCGGCATCAGCCTGCCCGGAACGGGCGAGGCGCCAGCAGCGCCCGTCTTTATTGATGGCGAGAAGGCCCTGACGCTGCGGGGCGAAGGCATTGCGCAGGAGTTCCAGCAGATCGTTGAAAAGTACATCGCTCAGCGCTTTGGAAGCACGGCAGACATTGCCTGACGAACTATAAATTTAGTAGCTATTGGCGCTTGCTGGATAAGCGCTCGAGCCCAATTTCATTCAAAATTTTCGTAGAACAAGATGCAGAAGCTGGTTGCCGTCAAAGGCATGAATGACATCCTCCCGCCCGATTCGGCGCGGTGGGAATGGTTGGAAGAAAAAGTGCGCGGCCTGATGGCACGCTATGCGTACCGCAACATCCGAACGCCCATCGTCGAACCCACGCCCCTTTTCGTGCGCGGCCTGGGCGAGGTGACCGACATTGTCGAAAAAGAGATGTACTCGTTCGAGGACCGCCTCAACGGTGAGCATCTCACCCTGCGCCCCGAGGCCACGGCCGGGGTGGTGCGCGCGGTGGTTGAGCACTCCATGCTGTACGAAGGTGGCAAGCGCTTGTATTACATGGGCCCCATGTTCCGCCATGAGCGCCCTCAGCGCGGCCGCTATCGCCAGTTCCACCAGATCGGCGCCGAAGCGCTGGGGTTTCCGGGGGCGGAGGTCGATGCGGAGCTGATTCTTCTGGCGAATGCGCTCTGGCGTGAACTTGGCCTGAAGAATGTCCGCCTGGAACTCAACAGCCTGGGCCAGCCCGAGGAGCGCAAGGCGCACCGCGCCGCGCTGATCGCTTATCTTGAGCAGCATCAGGACGTGCTGGACGAAGAGGCCCGTCGGCGTTTGCACACCAACCCATTGCGCATTCTCGACACCAAGAACCCAGCGATGCAAGCGGTGGTCGAGGCGGCGCCGCGGCTGATTGATTTTCTGGGGGCTGATTCCCTGGCGCACTTTGCGGCGGTTCAGGCAATCCTCAGCGCCAACGGGGTTGAGTGGCGTGTAAACCCCCGCTTGGTGCGTGGCATGGACTACTACAACCTCACCGTGTTTGAGTTTGTGACGGACCAGTTGGGTTCGCAGGGGACGATCTGTGGCGGCGGGCGGTATGACTACCTCATCGAACAAATTGGCGGCAAGCCCGCGCCTGCGGTGGGTTGGGCTCTGGGCGTTGAGCGGGTGCTGGAGCTTTTGAAAGAGCAGGGGCAGGCAGTGCCAGCGCTGGCGCCCAACGTGTATGCCATCGTCCCGTCGGTCACAGCGGTTCCGCTGGCCACGGCCACGGCCGAGCGCCTGCGCGCTTTGGGCCTGAGCGTGCAGATGCATGCGGCGGCCGCGGGCGGTGCGGGCATGGGCAGCATGAAATCACAGTTCAAGAAGGCCGATGCCAGCGGCGCAGCCCACGCGATCGTTTTTGGCGACGATGAGCTGGCCCGGGGCATGGTCACAGTCAAGTCTCTCCGCGATGGAGAGGGCGTGCAGACCGAGCGTGCCCTTGATGCGGTGGCCGACTGGGCGCCCCTTCTACAATCCAACGGCTAAAACGAATCAATCCCATGGCAAAACACCTCGATCTTGAAGAACAAGAGCAGCTTGACCAACTCAAGCATTTCTGGAACACCTGGGGCACCTTGATCAGTTCTGTGCTGATCGTGGTAGCGGGTTCTCTCGCTGCCTGGAACGGCTATCAGTACTGGCAGAACCGACAGGCAGTGCAGGCAGCTGCGCTGCTGGACGCGGTCGAAGGCGCCGTGCAGGCGCGTGACCAAGCGCGCATGGAACAGGCGTTCTCGGATCTGAAAGCCAAATACTCCGGTACCACCCAGGCCGCACAAGCCGGGTTGGCCCTGGCGAAGCACCTGGCCGATGCGGGCAACGCAGCGGGCGCAAAAGATGCTCTGGCCTGGGTGGGCGACAAAGCCTCGGACGGGGGATTAAAGGCGCTGGCCAAGCTCCGCCTGGCGAGCATCTTGATGAATGAAAAAAGCTACGACGAAGCGCTGAAGCTGGTGTCGGGCGGCTTCCCGCCCGAGTTTGAAGCGGTCTATGCCGACCGCAAGGGCGACATCCTGGTGCTGCAAGACAAGCGCCAGGAAGCCGTGGCCGAATACATGCGGGCCTACAAGGCCTTCGAAGAGGGTGTCGAATACCGCCGCCTGGTTGAAATCAAGCTCAACGCCTTGGGTGCTTCTGCGCAGAGCACAGCGGTTGCTGCGGCCGGAGGCGCAAAGTGATGTCCGCGGGCTCTGTGTGGGCTGGAAAAGTGCCTGGCGTGCTGGGGCGGCGTGCCGCGTTGCTGACGCTGGTTGTCGCACTGGGTGGATGCTCCCTCTGGAGCGGTGGTGGGTCCAAACCCACACCTGCTGATTTGGGCGCCAACGTCGCGGTACTGGGTGTACGGCAGGCTTGGACTGCGCGCGTCGGAGCCTCAGTCGGGACACCGCTGGAAATGAATGCCATTGGCAATACCGTCACGGCGGCCTCTGCGGACGGGGTGGTGGCTGCAATCGATGGCCGTACGGGCGGTGATGTGTGGCGGGTGAATCTCGCAGAGCCTCTGTCTGCCGGTGTGGGTTCAGATGGCAAAGCGGCTGCAGTGGTGACCCGCAGCAATGCCGTTGTGGTGTTGGATGCAGGTCGCGAACGGTGGCGGCAACCGGTCGGAGCGCAGGTTTTCACGCCGCCTTTGGTGGCTGGTGGGCGTGTGTTTGTGCTTTCGGCAGACCGCACTGTGTCTGCTTTCGATGCGGCTACAGGACACAAGCTTTGGTCCCAACAAAGGCCTGGTGAGGCGCTGATTTTGCGCCAGGCAGGCGTCCTGCGTGCTGTGGGCGATACGCTGGTGGTGGGCCTGTCAGGCCGTTTGGTCGGGTTGAATCCAGACAATGGCACAGTGCGTTGGGAGGCCCCCATTGCAAGCCCCCGCGGCACCAACGATGTAGAGAGGCTGGTGGAGCTGGTCGGACGCACAAGCCGCGAGGGCGACAGTGTTTGCGCCCGCGCGTTTCAGGCGTCCATCGGGTGTGTCGACACAGCGCGAGGAAGCGTGATGTGGACCCAGCCTGCCAGTGGCTCTGAGGGTATTCACGGGGACGCTGAGACCCTTTTCGGCGCCGAAAGCAATGGCGTGGTGACCGCCTGGCGCCGTTCGGACGGAACCCGCGCGTGGAGCACAGACCGTCTCAAATACCGTCGGTTGACCGCGCCCCTGCTCTTGGGGCGGTCCGTGGTTGTGGGTGACGACTCTGGACTGGTTCATCTGCTGTCCCGATCCGACGGCACGCCCCTGAACCGCCTGGCAACGGACGGCTCCGGCATCGGTGCAGCTCCGGTTGTTGCTGCAGACACTCTGGTTGTTGTGACCCGCAATGGGGCGGTTTACGGTTTCCGCCCCGATTGACAGGTCGTACGCAATGAAGCCAGTTATCGCTCTCGTGGGGCGCCCGAACGTCGGGAAATCCACGCTGTTCAATCGCCTGACCAAGACCCGCGATGCCATCGTTGCGGATTTTGCGGGTCTCACGCGAGACCGGCACTATGGCAATGGCAAACAGGGCAAGCACGAATACATCGTGATTGACACGGGTGGATTTGAGCCCGACGCCTCCAGCGGTATCTACCGCGAGATGGCCAAACAGACCCAGCAGGCCGTTGCAGAAGCCGATGTGGTGATCTTCGTGGTCGATGCGCGCGCAGGTGTTTCCGCGCAAGACCATGACATTGCAAAATACCTTCGCAGGCTGAGCAAGCCATGTGTGCTGGTGGCCAACAAGGCCGAAGGCATGCTGGAAGGCGTACAACTCGCTGAGTTCTACGAGTTGGGTCTCGGGCAAGTCTTCCCTATTTCAGCAGCGCACGGTCAGGGCATCCGCGGGTTGGTTGAAGTGGCTCTGGAGCCTCTTCAGTTGCCGGACCCCGATGAAGAGTCTGCGCCAGACAAAAGTGTGGTCAAGCTTGCAGTGGCTGGTCGCCCGAACGTGGGTAAGTCGACTTTGATCAACGCCTGGCTGGGTGAGGAGCGGCTGGTTGCTTTTGACATGCCGGGCACCACCCGAGATGCCATCAGTGTGCCGTTTGAGCGCAATGGGCAGCGCTTTGAACTGGTGGATACGGCTGGCCTTCGTCGCAAAGGCAAGGTATTTGAGGCCATTGAGAAATTTTCGGTGGTGAAAACGCTTCAGGCCATTGAGTCTGCCAATGTTGTGTTGCTACTGCTGGATGCAACACAAGGGGTGACGGACCAGGATGCCCACATCGCCGGGTACATCCTGGAGAGCGGGCGTGCCGTGGTCGTGGCAGTCAACAAATGGGATGCGGTCGATGACTACCAGCGGCAATTGCTGGAAAGGTCTATCGAAACCCGTCTGGCATTTTTGAAATTTGCATCGCTGCATTTCATTTCCGCCAAGAAGCGCCAGGGCCTCGGGCCCTTGTGGAGTTCCATTGTTCAGGCGCACAAAGCAGCCACTTGCAAGATGTCGACTCCGGTCCTCACGCGGTTGTTGTTGGAAGCGGTGCAGTTCCAGAGCCCTAAGCGCGCGGGGATGTTTCGCCCCAAGCTGCGTTATGCCCATCAGGGAGGGATGAATCCCCCGGTGATTGTTGTGCATGGCAACTCGCTGGAGCACGTCACAGACGCGTACAAACGTTTTCTGGAAGGGCGTTTTCGTAAGGAGTTCGATCTAGTGGGAACCCCTCTGAGGATTGAGATGAAAACTTCTCACAATCCGTTTGCCGACAAGGACGATGCGTAGGTAAAAGCCGTGAGATGCAGGGGCCATCCGCCTTGACGGCCGCCACTGCGCAATGCTGTGGTAAGGTCTTGGTTTACAACAACATTTTTGAACACGGAGAATATCGTGAGCAATAAAGGTCAACTCTTGCAAGACCCCTTCCTCAACGCTTTGCGTAGAGAGCACGTTCCGGTTTCCATCTATTTGGTGAACGGGATCAAGTTGCAAGGGCAAATTGAATCTTTCGACCAATACGTCGTGCTGCTGCGCAACACGGTCACACAGATGGTCTACAAACACGCCATTTCCACCATCGTGCCAGGGCGTGCGGTGAATTTCTCTACGGCTGACACGCCGGATGCCGACAACAGCAACGCTTAGTTTGTTGAGCGTTGCGCTGTTGTTTGCAAGCCGCCGTTTGGTGACGGGTGGAACGCTTTGAGTGCGCCCGGTTCAGAGTCTTCGGCTGGCATCAAGGTGGTGTTGGTGGGGGTCGATCTTGGCCTTCCCCATTTCGATGCCAATCTAGAGGAACTGGGGCTTCTTGCCCAAACCGCTGGGCTTGCGCCAGTGGCCCGCATTACGTGCAAACGCAAGGCACCGGATGCGGCATTGTTTGTGGGCAGTGGAAAAGCGGACGAAATCCGAACCTTGGCCGCGATGCACGGGGCCGCGGAAGTGCTTTTTGATCAGTCGCTGAGCCCGGCGCAACAGCGCAATCTGGAACGCTATCTTGAGTTGCCGGTCAATGATCGCACTCTTCTGATTCTCGAGATTTTTGCGCAGCGGGCCAGAAGCCATGAGGGCAAACTCCAGGTGGAGTTGGCGCGCCTTCAGTACCTCAGTACACGGCTCGTGCGTCGCTGGTCCCACCTTGAGCGTCAGACCGGAGGCATCGGTGCCCGTGGCGGGCCGGGTGAAAAGCAGATTGAGCTGGACCGCCGCATGATCGGTGACGCGATCAAGCGAACCCGCGAGCGCCTGGTCAAAGTCAAGCGCCAGCGCTCGACCCAGCGGCGACAGCGTGAGCGTCGGGACACCTTCAATATTTCGTTGGTGGGGTATACCAATGCCGGTAAATCCACGCTTTTCAATGCGCTCGTCAAAGCTCGGGCGTATGCGGCGGACCAGCTCTTTGCAACTCTGGACACCACGACCCGTCAGCTCTACTTGTCAGGGGCTGGTCGATCTGTGTCCTTGTCTGATACCGTGGGTTTCATCCGCGACCTCCCCCATGGGTTGATTGATGCGTTTCAAGCCACCCTGCAGGAAGCGGTTGATGCAAATCTTCTGCTGCACGTCGTCGATGCGTCCAATGACGATTTCCCGGAGCAAATGGACCAAGTGGAGCGTGTTCTTAGCGAAATCGGTGCGGCTGATATTCCCCAGTTGCTGGTGTTTAACAAATTGGATGCGCTCGAAATTTCTCAGCGCCCGCCTGTGTTAGCCGATCAGTATGAGGTGGGCGGGCACATGGTCCCGCGCCTTTTCGTGAGCGCGCGCTCGGGCGAGGGTCTTGATACTTTGCGGGCATTGCTTTCTTCGAGGTTGCTTCAAGATACGGATGCCATGCCCCCAGATAGCGCCAATGAATTGCCGGGTGAATCGAACTGATTGGGCACAATGCCGGTATTGACGCGATGTCATCAGAAAACCAGAGATTTTGCGAATGAATTTCCCGAATCGAACCCTGCGGTGGGCACTGTTGCCCGAACGTGTCCGCAATATGTTCAACCTGAATGATCCTCGTTGGGGTCGTGGAGACGACAAGTCTGATGACACAGCGCGCCCGGAGGATCGTCCTGCGCCGCCGCCGGTGTCGCCAGGCAGCCGTGAGCGCGACCAAGGTCGCAACCACGGCGGCAACAATGGCCAGCCCCCTGATCTGGACGAATTGTGGAGAGACCTTAACCGCAAGCTTGGGGGGCTCTTCGGCGTCAAGGGCGGCGGTGGAGGGCGAGGAGTGGGTAACGGAGGCAACTCTGGCGGAGGCTTTCAGCCAGACATGAAGAATGCGGGCGTGGGAGTTGGGCTTATAGCGGGCATTGCCTTTGTCATTTGGCTGGGTACCGGTTTCTTCATCGTGCAGGAAGGCCAGCAAGCGGTGATCACGCAGTTTGGCAAATACAAAAGCACGGTGGGTGCGGGCTTTAACTGGCGGTTGCCTTATCCCGTCGAGCGCCACGAGTTGGTGTTTGTGACGCAGATTCGCTCCGCAGATGTCGGGCGTGACAGTGTCATCAAAAGCACGGGCTTGCGCGAGTCTGCGATGTTGACTGAAGATGAAAACATCGTAGAAATCAAGTTTGCGGTTCAATATCGCTTGAACGACGCACGTGCTTGGCTCTTTGAAAGCAAAAATCCTACCGATGCCGTGGTGCAGGCTGCCGAAACAGCGGTGCGAGAGGTGGTGGGAAAAATGCGCATGGATACTGCTCTTGCCGAGGAGCGGGACCAAATTGCCCCTCGGGTGCGCACTTTGATGCAGACCATTCTGGACCGCTACAAGGTAGGCGTTGAAGTGGTGGGCATTAATTTGCAGCAGGGCGGTGTACGTCCGCCAGAGCAAGTGCAGTCGTCCTTCGATGACGTGCTGAAAGCGGGTCAAGAGCGTGAGCGCGCGAAGAATGAAGCTCAGGCTTACGCCAACGACGTGATACCCCGTGCAGTAGGCTCTGCCGCGCGTCTCAATGAAGAAGCGGCTGCCTACAAAGCGCGTATCGTAGCTCAGGCTCAGGGTGATGCTCAGCGCTTTTCGTCAGTTCTTTCTGAATACCAGAAAGCACCCCAGGTAACACGCGATCGCATGTATCTGGACGCGATGCAGCAGATCTATGGCAATGTGACCAAGGTGTTGGTGGATTCGCGTCAAGGCTCCAACCTCCTTTACTTACCTTTGGACAAGATCATGCAAGGTGTGGCATCGGGAACATCCACAACGGAGCCGGGAGGTGCCGTAAGTACTCCAGTCCCAGCCTCTCCCACCCCTTCGTCAACATTCTCGAATGATCCGCGGGCCCGCGATAGCAATCGCACACGTGATCGTGAATCCCGCTAGGAGCTAACTGTGAACAGAGTTGGATTTATCGCCTCTACTTTTTTGGTGGTGCTCGCGCTGATGAGCTCCATGCTATTTGTTGTAGATCAGCGCCAATTTGGGGTGCTCTACGCTCTGGGGCAGATCAAGGAAGTGATTACGGAGCCAGGTCTCAACTGGAAGCTGCCGCCGCCATTTCAGAATGTTTCGTACATCGACAAGCGCTTGTTGACGCTGGACAGCACGGATACAGAGCCTATGCTGACGGCAGAAAAGCAGCGTGTGGTGATCGATTGGTATGTTCGTTGGCGCATCTCTGAGCCTACGGAATACATCCGCAATGTGGGGCTGGACGAGAGCGCGGGCGCTCTGCAGCTTAACCGCGTGGTGCGGAACGCATTTCAGGAAGAGATCAACAAGCGCACTGTAAAAGAGTTGCTCTCGCTAAAGCGGGAGGCGCTGATGGCCGATGTGAAGCGCGAGGTGCTTGAAACCGTCCGTGGGGCTAAACCTTGGGGCGTGGATGTGGTGGATGTGCGAATCACCCGTGTCGATTATGTGGAGGCGATCACAGAGTCCGTCTATCGCCGCATGGAAGCCGAGCGAAAGCGGGTTGCCAATGAGCTGCGGTCCACTGGAGCGGCAGAAGGTGAGAAGATTCGCGCCGACGCTGACCGCCAGCGTGAAATTACGGTGGCTAACGCTTACCGCGATGCTCAGAAGGTAAAAGGCGAGGGCGATGCCGAGGCAGCTCGGATCTATGCAGAGGCTTTTGGTCGCGATCCGCAATTCGCCCAGTTCTACAGGAGCCTTGAGGCTTACAAATCGAGCTTTAATAAGAAGGGCGATGTGATGGTGCTGGAGCCTTCTTCATCCGAGTTTTTCAAGGCCTTCAGGGGGAGCAGTTCGGTGCCTGCGCAACCGCGAAAGTGATGGGGTGGAATGGGGTTTTACGGCAGTATGACCAGCTGTGCCTATCAGTTTTCGTGCCCTTGGTGCTTGATGGCAACATGGAGTTAGGGGGCCGCATGATCGTCCCGGTAGAATCACGGTTTTAACAGCCTCCCTTTTTTTCCATGTCTGCTTGGGTCCTTCCGGATCACATTGCCGATGTCTTGCCGTCTGAAGCACGGCACATCGAAGAATTGCGCCGCGGGCTGCTGGATACAGCCCGTACCTATGGGTATGAACTGGTCATGCCCCCTCTGTTGGAGCACCTTGAGTCGCTTCTGACAGGTACTGGCGAGGCGTTGGATCTCCAGACTTTTAAACTTGTGGATCAACTCTCTGGGCGATCCATGGGGCTTCGTGCGGACACTACGCCGCAGGTTGCACGAATTGACTCGCACTTGTTGAATCGACGCGGCGTCACTCGCCTTTGTTATTGCGGCCCTGTTCTTCACACTCGACCTGATCGTCCGCATGCCACCCGTGAACCACTTCAGTTCGGTGCGGAAATTTATGGGCATGCTGGGGTGGAGGCGGATCTCGAGGCGTTGCAATTGGCTCGGGAGTGTCTGCGGGTGGCAAATGTGCTGGAGACTTCCATTGATCTTGCGGATGTCCGCATAGTTCGACGATTGTTGGCCGACGTGGAATTGGCGCCGCCAATGGTTGCTCGCATTCACGCAGCACTCAATGCTAAAGATGCCCAGGAGTTGTCGTCACTGACACGTGATTTCCCTCAAGCTTCCCGCGAAGGGCTTCTTTCGTTGTTGCAACTCTATGGTGACGTGAAAGTTCTGGATGAAGCCTCAAGAGTCTTAAAAACAATTCCCGGGGTAGCAGAGGTTTTGTCCGGGCTCAACTGGTTAGCGTCGCGGTTGGATGGCGCCGCTGTGACTTTTGATCTGGCGGACTTGCGTGGATATGCCTATTACAGCGGTGCTCGTTTTTCTATCTATGCATCAGGGGTCAGCGATGCGCTAGTACGGGGCGGTCGGTATGACGAGGTCGGCGCAGTTTTTGGCCGAAATCGCCCTGCTGCAGGTTTTAGTCTCGATGTTAAGCAGGTCGTTAGTGCGGTTCCTCCACGCGCACTCAAGGCTGCGATCCGTGCTCCGTGGGACGAAACAGGAGACGTTGCGACGACTATCGCCGACCTGCGTCGGAGTGGCCACACTGTTGTGTGCGTTCTGCCTGGCCATGAAAGCGAAGTCGATGAATTTTGTTGTGACCGCGAGCTGGTTCAGGTAGCCGGACAATGGGTCGTGCGAGCGGTTTGAACAGTTGGCAATTAAATTGGGTTTGAGATGAAAGTAACCAAAGGTCGGAATGTAGTGGTGGTCGGTACCCAATGGGGCGACGAGGGCAAGGGGAAGCTGGTTGACTGGCTGACTGAAAGCGCCCAAGGCGTAGTCCGCTTTCAGGGCGGCCATAACGCGGGCCACACCTTGGTGATCAATGGTGTGAAGACAGCGCTTCACCTCATTCCCAGTGGAATCATGCGGCCAGGTGTGAAGTGCTATATCGGAAACGGTGTCGTGCTGTCTGCCGCCAAGCTGTTCGAAGAAATTGAAGGATTGGAAAAAGCGGGTGTCGAAGTGCGCTCACGCTTGCGCATCAGTGAGGCTTGCCCTCTGATTCTGCCGTTCCATGCCGCCATCGATGTGGCTCGTGAAGCTGCCCGAGAGCAGGGTGGGGCTGAAAAAATCGGAACCACAGGCAGAGGCATTGGCCCAGCATATGAGGACAAGATTGCCCGTCGTGCATTGCGGGTGCAAGATTTGAAATACCCCGAGCGGTTCGCTGCCAAGTTGCGCGAACTGCTTGACCTTCATAACCACATTCTTGTGACTTACCTGGGCTCGACGTCATTCACCTTCGGCGATGTACTCAAGCCCTACATCCAAGATGGGCGAGTGAAGTTTGACGTGGTTTATGCCGAGGCCATGCGCCACGCGGAGTTGTTGCTGCCAATGATGGCTGATGTGTCTCGCGAACTGAATGAGGCTCATCGAAACGGCTCCAACCTCTTGTTCGAAGGCGCTCAGGGCACCCTTCTGGATGTGGATCACGGCACGTATCCGTACGTCACGTCGAGCAATTGCGTTGCAGGGAATGCGGCTGCCGGTGCGGGTGTTGGCCCAAGCATGCTGCACTACGTATTGGGTATCACCAAAGCCTATTGCACGCGCGTTGGTGGTGGCCCTTTCCCGACGGAATTGGAGTGGGAGGTCCCAGGTACACCCGGCTATCACATGAGCACCGTGGGAGCCGAGAAAGGGGTTACCACTGGTCGTAGCCGTCGTTGCGGTTGGTTCGATGCGGCCTTGCTCAAGCGCAGCGCTCAAGTGAATGGACTTTCTGGCTTGTGTATCACCAAGCTCGATGTGCTGGATGGTCTTGAAGAGCTGCTTCTGTGCACCGGTTATGAGCTCGATGGCGAGCGTATTGATTTGTTGCCTATGGGGGCAGAGGACATCGCGCGCTGCAAACCCATCTATGAAACCATGCCTGGATGGAGCGACTCGACTGTCGGGGTCACGAACTATGACGACTTGCCGGAGAGCGCGCGCTTGTATCTGGAACGTATCGAGCAAGTGACGGGGGTGCCGATAGACATGATCTCTACAAGTCCCGACAGAGATCACACCATCATGATGCGCCACCCTTACGTGGCGGCTTGATGCCCTCCCAAAGCAAGACCCAATAGTTCAGGAGCTACCTTATGTTGACCGAAGACGGTAAGCATCTCTATGTCAGCTACGACGAGTACCACAGTCTGATCGAAAAACTGGCCCTCAAGGTGCATCAATCAGGCTGGGCCTTCGACACGATACTTTGCCTCGCTCGCGGGGGCTTGCGTCCCGGTGATATTTTGAGCCGAATTTTTGACAAGCCTCTGGCCATCATGTCGACGAGTTCGTACCGGGCTGAGGCTGGGACGGTGCAAGGGCATCTGGACATCGCGCGTTTCATCACGACGCCCAAGGGGGAAATCGCGGGCAAAGTTCTGCTTGTAGATGATCTTGCTGACTCTGGTCACACGCTGCATGCCGTGATCAACATGCTAAAGACCAACTATGCGCCTATCACCGAATTGCGCAGTGCGGTCATTTGGACTAAGGGGTTGTCAACCTTCACGCCTGACTACTCGGTCGAATTTCTTCCGACCAACCCTTGGATTCATCAACCCTTTGAAGGATACGACAGCCTAAGTCCTGAGAAGCTGTTGGAGAAGTGGCGGGTCTAAGGACTTGTCATTGGAAAGTTCACGAAGTTGCTTTGCCGACCAAAAAACGGTGCTATAGTCGAGGGCTTCGCTACACGGAGCGGCTTTTTTGAGTTGACTGGCAGATGAGTCTGCTGGTTGTCTTGGGAGGGTTGCTGTGAGGTGTGGTGAGGCGAAGTTGGAGGGG